>Ga0116144_10000040_pt1 | contig 162528 bp, 125 predicted proteins | sample AD_UKC035_MetaG_FD_89746 | JGI IMG/M metagenome (GOLD analysis project Ga0116144, IMG submission 89746) | Active sludge microbial communities of municipal wastewater-treating anaerobic digesters from USA - AD_UKC035_MetaG | ecosystem: Engineered > Bioreactor > Anaerobic > Digestate | place...
AACGCTGGCCGCGGTGCTGTAGCCGCTGCCCACGGCCGTGTGGTTGAGGTTGCCGCAGGACAACCCGTAGTAGACCGTCCCCCGCACCGGCTCGTTGGCGGTGAAGGCCACCGTGGCGGCGTGGGGCTCGATGTTGATGGTCTGCACGTTGCCGATGATCGGCGGCGTGCAGTCCACGACGGCCGTGTCGGTGACCACGACGTTGTAGTTCCCCTGTCCGTCGTCGGCGTCGATGTACGTCGCGGTGATCGTGTCCCCCGGCGCCACCCACAACACCGCGGGGGCGTTGGTGGTGCTGACGGTTATGGAACCACTGAAGCGGGCGGTGGCGGCCCCGGTCTCCGTAAGAGTGACCTGCTCGACGCCCGTTTCCGAGTCGGAGTCGATGTCAACGACCACGTACTCGATGGTCTGGTCGTCTGTGTTCAGTCCGCAATCTGAGACAAGGATCGTCACCGTGTCCTGACACGCGTAAGTGGGCGAATCCAGAGTGACGGCGCCGGCGTCCACGCACCACGGTTCACCGATCCGCAGGTAGTAGACGTCCTGTCCGCCGTTGAACGTGGCCGCGTAGGCAAGGTCGGCGCCCATGTCGTCAGAGGTCATGTCGTAGTAGTCGCCGAGCTTGTTCTGCTGCGGCCAGCCGACCTGGGGGTCAAAGGCGGGCGTGATGACTTCATTGGCAGAGAAGCTGACGCCGCCATTAGTGGAGTAAGAGTAGTACAGTTCAGAGTCGTACCCGCCGGGGTCGTTGCGCGTGTCGGCCCAGACGATGTCGATACGACCGTTCGGGGCGATGGACATGGTGCCGAACCACTGCCAGGCGGAGGTGCCGGGGTCATCATTGATGCGGATCGGCGCACTCCAGGTCTGCCCGCCGTCGGTACTGCGCGCGAACATGACGTCGAGGGGGTCGGGGTTGGAGTTGCGGTCCACGGAACAGGCCATGTACACGTACCCGTGCGTGGGCCCGTCGGACTGATCGACCACGATCCAGTTCTGCCCCAAGAGGCCGGCGGGGTTGGGTCCGGCCGACATGACCATGCTCCCGTCGAGGCTGACGGTGCGGGAGAACGCCCACTGGGCGGCCTGGCCGGAGTACTTCATGGTGGTGGACTTCACCATCGTGAAGCCGGTGCCGCTGACGTAGAGATCACCCTCGGCGTTGACGGCGAGTGTTCCCCAGTACGGAGAACCGGGAATGCTGGTGCAGTCCACGAAGCTGCTGCCGCCGTTGTAGGAGCGCGTGAAGCTCCCGCTGCAGATACTGTAGAAGGAGTTCCAGTTGGCGTAGATGTTGTTGCGCCCAACGCCGTCCGTGGTGTCGATGACCTGCCATTGCTTGTCACCACCGAAGGCGTACGTGCCGGCGTCCCATGTCATACCGCCGTCGTAGGACCGAAACACGTGGCACCAGTAGTCAACATCGTCTGTGGTCAGGCTGTTGTAGAAGAAGACGCCGTCGGCGTTGACATCGACGACCGGGTCGGAACGGAACACGCCGGGCTGAATCACGCCCGGGAACGTCCAACTCTGACCGCCGTCCTGCGTGTACGCCCACCCGGCCTGGCGGAAGTTGTTGGTGACCGTGTTGAACTGACGCCAGCCGATGACCATCCGATTGTGGTCGTTGGGGTCGACCGCGATCGAGGGCTCATTGGCGGCGTCGCCCACGATGTTGTTGCCGTTGGCGTCGACGTTTGCCTGCACGCTGACGTACCGCCCCCGGACGTACCGCCCGCCGGGCGAAGTCGGCATCTGGTCGCGCGACACGGGCACGTACGGATCCTCGCGCACCTCGTGGTGTCCCTGGGCGCGGATCAGGTCGTCGGCGACCGCCTCGGTGGGCTTGTCCGGCGCGGGCTGTGTCGTGTTCGCCACGCTTGCCGCCACCAGGGTCGCCGCGCAGGCCAGAGTCAAGCAGGCGAGCGCCGTCAATCTGTCGGTGGTCATGGATTCCCCTTTGGTAGGTAGGCGGGCCACGCTGGAATGGAGTACCCCGCCCGCGAGAAGCAGTCCGCCCGGACCGCGGAGCCACCGCCGTGGCCGCTACGAGCAGACCGTCCGGGAGAAACACATCCTCCCTGCCCGGCTCGCAGGCTCACCCCCCAACGCAGGAAGCCGAAACTCCCCAGGTTGCCCAAACGAGGATGTTACCCGAAGACGCCCCGCCTAACAAGGTCAAAGCCTAACTTCTGTCGAACGCCGTCGCCTGGGACTCAGGCGAGCGGCGCTTGGCGGGAAGTTCCCCGGGACGCTCTGGCACACGGGGGGGGCGGGCCACGGTTGACTCCCCCGCGTGGCTCATGTTGCACGTTCGCTGCGCGAAATCCTGTGGGCGGATTGGCACGCTGTCCAAGGCGCGGCGTGCATGTGGGCCCAGGCGGAGAGGCTGGGGCCTCCCGGGGACGGTCCGCAAGTTGGGGTCCTGCTCCCGTCCCGGCGAAGGGGGCAGGTCCAGTCGCGGCCGTCTATGGCACTACGGCCCCCTTGTCGAAGCGTCCCTGCCATTTCACGCGGCCCCGGTCGTCCCAAACCGTCCAGGTGCCGTCAGGCTGGCCCTGGTTGTGGAACTCCTCGGTGCGCTTGCGGCCCTTCTCATCCCAGGTTGTCGTGGAACCGTGACGCTGGCCGTTGACGTAATGCTGCACGCTGCGAAGCTGACCGTTGGCGTGCCACCGGTGCTGCACGCCGTCCTTCTTCCCATAGTTCAGCGTGACTTCATACTCCTTCTGGCCGTTCGTATGCCATCTTGTGTATAGGCCGTGGTCGACGACCGTGCCGTCGGGCATCGTCACGACCTGCTTCCGCACCCGCAGGGTGCCGTCGGGCCAGCACTCTTCGACCCGGGTGCCCTCGCTGGCGGAGGGGCGTTCCGGCGCGGGCTGGATTGTGGAAGTTGCAGCCGTTGGGAGTGTGCAGGCCGGAAGGAAGGCGAAGAGCGCCGCACCGACCGCCACCAGTCCGCCAAGCTTGGTCATCCGCCGTCGCATGGTACTGCTCCTAACCGCACCGTTGCCGCCAGTCTTCACCAGGCATAAGCACCAGCATACCACTCCAAAGCGCAGAAGAGGAGAGCGGCGCCGAAAGGCAGAGGAGCAAGCGCGCGTGCGCCGACGGGGCCGCGGCGGCGGGCACCGGGGCATCCGGGGTGGGCAGGTGCCGCGGGCGCATAGGCGTGCGTGCCTGCGGCCGCCGCTACGAGAGAGCGGATAGCCTCCAAGCGGGAGACACGACACCTGCGCGCGATGGCGGCGTTGAGACGGGCACGCCCGGCCGGTATACTCGCCCCGCGTGGTCGCGCGTGCCTCGTTACCCTGCGATATGGAGCGTTATCGTGTTGCATACTCTCCGCCTCACAATCGTCGGTCTGGTCTCGCTAACCGTCCTTGCCGCGCCGGCGGCGGCCCAACCACTGCCTACGGATCCGTCGCTGGTCACGGGCGAGCTGGACAACGGGTTACGATACATCGTGCGGAAGCACGCGAACCCGCCGGGTCGGGCGGCCATGTGGATTCACATCGCCAGCGGGTCGCTCAATGAGACCGACCGGCAGCGCGGGTTGGCCCACTATCTCGAGCACATGGCCTTCAACGGCTCGGAGCATTTCCCGCCCGGGTCGCTGGTGCCGTTCTTCCAGTCGCTGGGGATGACGTTCGGCCGCGACCAGAATGCCTTTACCAGTTTCGAACAGACGACGTATCAGCTCTCCCTGCCGGACGTGAAGCCGGAGACGCTCGAGAAGGGCATGACGTATTTCGCCGACGTGCTGCACCGGCTGCTGCTGCGGCCGGAGGAGATCGACGCCGAGCGCGGCATCATTCTGGAGGAGTGGCGTCGCGGCCTGTCGGGCCGCCAGCGCACGATGTATTACGTGATGGAGCACATTGCGCCGGGTTCGCTCTACGGCCTGCGCATCCCGATCGGGACCGAGGAGACTATCACCAACCTCAACGAGGCTGACTTCCGCGACTACTACGGCAGGTGGTACATACCGGCCAACGCCACGCTCATCGTCGTGGCGGATACCGAGCCGGAGGCGGTGATCGGCGTCATCCGCAGCCGGTTCGGCGATGCCCCGAAGCGGCCCCGACCGGCGCCGCAGGCGCTCAACGTCACGAAGTACGAAAGAAGCTTCGCCATCGTGGCGAGCGACGACGAGGTGCGTTCCGAGGACATCCGGATCGTACGGCTGGAGCCGGCCCGGCCGCCGGTGACCACGGTGCCCCAGTATCGCCACGACCTGGTGATGCGCCTAGGCGAGATGGCGATGAACCGGCGGCTGAGCGACAAGGTCGCGCGGGGCGGGACGAGCTATCTGAACGCCCGGGTGGGGACGGGCAACGAGTCGAACGCCATCTACACGGCCGAGATGTCGGCGAGCGCCGCCCCAGGCAAGTGGCGGCCGGCTCTGGAGGAGATCGCGCTGGAGCTGCAGCGCGGGCGTGCCTTTGGCTTCATGGCTCGGGAACTCGACGACGCCAAGACCCAGATCATGACGGGTGCCGAGCGGGCGGTCGAAACGGAAGAGACGCAACTGGCCGCGACGCTGCTGCGGCGCATCAACGGCGACGTTACTTCAGGCGAGCCCACGATGTCGCCGCAACAGCGTCTCGACCTGCTGCGTCAACTGTTGCCGACGATTTCGCTCGAGGAAGCGTCCAAGCGTTTCGCGGATGAGTTTGACACGCGGGCCGTCGCCTTCGTGGCCGTGCTGCCCGCGGGGGACAACGTGCCAACCGAGGCGGAGTTGCTGGAGATCGGGACCAGGGCGCTGGCGGTGCAGCCTGAGCCCGACGTGGAAACGGCGCGTGCGACGCAGCTCATGGACGCACTGCCGACGCCCGGTACCGTCGTCGAGGGTGAGGAACACACCACCAGCCGCGTCTGGTCCGGCTGGCTGAGCAACAACGTCCGCGTGCATTACCGCTTCATGGATGAACGCAAGAACGAGGCGGCCGTCAGCATCGCGCTGATCGGCGGCGAACTGCTGGAAACGGCGGCCAACCGCGGCGTGACGCAGGCGGCGCAGCTTGCCTGGTCGCAGCCGGCCACGCGGAAGCTCGCCTCCACCGACATCCGGGACCTGATGACGGGTAAGAAGGTCTCCGTCGGCGGGGGCTTCGGCGGCGGGGGGCGGGGCGGTCGTCGGGGCGGGGGAGGCGGGGGCGGTGATGATTCCATCACGCTGTCGATTTCGGGCAGCCCGGCCGACCTCGAAACCGGCTTCCAGCTTGTCCACCTGTTGCTGACGGAACCGAAGGTGGAGGCGCCGGCGTTCGAGCGCTATCAGACGCGGCAGCGCGAGATGCTCCAGGAGGCGCTGAAGAACCCGATGATGCTCGGGATGCGCACGGCCGGCGCGGCTCCGTATCCCGATGACGAACCGCGTACGCAGCCGCTCACGGTGGAGAACGTGGACCGGCTGACGGTGGAGGCGGCGCAGGCGTGGCTGGAGCGGCTGCTGAAGGAGTCGCCCATCGAAGTGGTGATCGTGGGCGACGTGCCTCGGGAGCGGGTGCTCGAGCTTACGGCCCGTTACTTGGGATCGCTGCCGGCGCGCCCGCGGGTGAGCTCGACGACGTACGCGGCGTTGCGCAGGCTGAAGCGACCGGCGGGACCGCGCGTGGTGGAGAGGTCCATGGTGAGCTCGACGCCGCAGGCGTTCGTGCTTTCGGGGTTCTACGGGGCGGATGAGACGAACGTCGCGGACACCCGGGCGCTGAACATGGCCGCCCGCATCCTCTCCACGCGGATGATCAAGGAGGTGCGGGAGGACGCCCAGCTTGTGTACAGCATCGGGGCGGGTTCGCGTCCGGGCAGCACGTACCCCGGCTTCGGCGTGTTCTCGGCCGCGGCGCCCACCGATCCGGGCAAGGTGACGACGCTGACGGAGAAGCTGGCGTCGATGTACGAGGCGTTCGTCGCGCAGGGTCCCACCGACGAGGAAATGGACGTGGCGAAGAAGCAGTTCGCCAACTCGTTTGAGCAGGAGCTGCGCGAGCCGGCCTTCTGGGCCCGGCGCATGGGCGGCCTGACCTTCCGCGGCGCAAGCCTCGACGACGTGGTGAACGACCCGGCCGCGTACCAGGCCCTGACGGCCCAGCAGGTCAAGGAGACGTTCGCGAAGTACTACTCAAAGGCGAACTCGATTGTCGTCTCAGTGAAGCCGGAGCCCGACGCCGAGCCCGCCGCGACGGACAAGCCGGCGACGGCAGGCAAGCCGGCGCCAGCGGAAAAACCGGTGTCGGCAGGCAAGTCTACTCCAACGTCCAAGCCAACGCCCGTGACTCCGTGAGCGCGCCGCATGCAACCCCTCTCCCCCCGGGAGAGGGGCCGGGGTGAGGGCCGGAGCGCCGCCCCCGCCGCGACTCGGCGAGAGCGCGCTGAGCAACCCCTCTCCCTTGCAGGGAGAGGGGTAGGGGTGAGGGTAGGGGCCGGCGTGAGCCAGTGGATGGCACCACGGAGGCACGGCGAGCAGGGGCGTCCCTGACAGCCGGCTGAAGAAGTAGCGTCGGCCCCCCGCGGCCGACGTAGAGGGCCTCAAACGCACCGGTCCCGGGGCCATCAACTGCGGTCCGCCCCTCTTTCAACAGGCTGTTGATCGGTGGACTCCATAGTCGGGCGAAACCACACCTTCTGCTTTGACGAACGCCGGACGACGCGGTACGGTGCGCTGTGGCCAACCGGCGAACGTCTCTCGGCGAGCCGACGAGCGAGGCCTTGCGATCCCGTCTGCAGCGTCACGAGCGCGCGGCGCGGGCTTTGTCCGCAACCCGGACTGTGGCACGGGCGTCTCGCCCGTGGCTTCGCCGGCGACACGGCCGCGCCACGGAATCTCCGCCGGCCGCGAAGAAGCCGAGCATTTGCAGTACGGGGCGACCGCGGCCGAACGAAGGCTTCCTCGCGCACCCGCAAGCGGCGGCCCACTGCGTCCTGGCCGCGCGCCGAGCAGGCGGGAAGCCAAAGAAACATGGGAAGGGGGTATCGTGTTCGTCGATTACGAGACGCCGCGCCTATGTGGTTGGGATGTGGTGCGCCTGAGGGGCAGCCGTGGCATTGCTGCATGATCGCCGACACGGCTTTCAAGATCCGTCGCGCTCGCACCTATTCTCTGAATTGTACTACTATGGTATACTGATACGGCTCTGCTACATATGGCGGCTCATCAAGGCTGGCGTGCTGGAAGAAGTAGCTTACGCTCATTGCCCCGTCAATAGGATACCACTCACCATTACGCCCCCAACCCTGAAGACCATCCGTCCTCCAGAAGACGCCGCCGTACGGAGGGGGATCAGGTGACCAAGCGACCCTTGAGTGCAGACGATGAGAGGGGGAGCCAGTAATCGAGAAACCAGCATTGTGGCCGACGCCTTGGTTCCTACTTGTGCCCTTGATTGTGTAGGTGATTTGCTCGCTTGTCTCCAGAACGCTGACGGGATCGCTCTCGCTCCCAGGGGCCCAATTGACGTCCACACCCCAATCGCGCTTGTCACACACCGGCCCACCGTTCAGCGTCACGGCCTTCGTGAAATCCGTTCCAGTACTGCCGTCGACGACGGCGCTGCTCTCTGTCCACATGGCGTACGGCGGAACATCAAATGCCGCGAACACGGAAAGGTCCACGAGCAACGTTGGCCCTGGCACAATCACGCGTTGCTGATTGCACGGCACTTCCCAGAGGTCATGCATCGCATCCACTGCTTGGCAGATTACCGCGAGCAACCCCAGGCTGGCCAATCCGGCGGCCCCGCAGAGCACGTCCCCCTCGTCCAGCGGTGACGGAATAACCGCGACGATTCCGTCGCGCAGCGTGCATTCATCGCCGGAGGCGGTTGCGTCATAGCCCTCTGCCGGAGGAAGATCGAATTCCGCGAGGAACGTGTGTGCGTCAATCGGCTGGGCTTTCGTCGGACCTGCCACGGTGAACGTCTGCGCTGGCAAGAGTTCACCGTTCGGACGGCGGGGGCTGGCCTGCCACCGGCAATCAACGTACACGTTCTTCGGGCAGCTCTCCGTGGCTACGGACACCGTTAAATGCCGTAGTGGACTGCGAGCCCTATCGGAGTGCCTTGCGCTCCGAGTCGCATCGATTACGACTCGTTCTGATGGCCGCAGTAGTCTTGCGGTCGGGGTCGGCAATTCGATCGGAATCGAGTCCGCGAGTATTGCGTCACCCCTCAAAGCGCGCACTGTCCCGTGCTGCCCATCCTGCCACTCGATTCGGAGGGTCACGTCGGAGATGGCGTCCACCACTTGCGACAGGCGGCCCGAGTCCGCATAGTGGAAGTACACCCCCGTCGAAGCATTCGTCACGCCAGCCGGGAAGTAGGAAACCGCTTGCAGGCGTTCGGGATGTCCCGCGTCGTCGGTCTTCGCAGACACGTGTAGGGCGCCCTTCTGTGAAGTCGTCATAAGGACAACCGGGTTGCCCTCGATGGCCGCGATTGTGGGATCGCCATCCTCGACGGGGCCAGACTCTGGTGCGTCCAGCGGTATCTCGAACGACGGTCTCTCAGCATCTTCGGGCAAAGCCCCCTGCTGCGACGGCGTACACCTACTGCCAAAAACGACGAGCATCACGAAAGCGACTTGAGATAGGCACATGAGTTTTCGAAACACCGGGAATCCTCCGCAGCGAGCACGGGTGCTTTGGCGGGCGTCGTATCGCGGGCCACTACCGGACATAGCCCGTGCGAATTTCGATCTGGACCTCGTGTTCTTGAATCGTGACATAGATGGTGTCACCCGCGCCGAAATCGACGCCTGGGACGAGATGCTTCCCTGGGACATCGGGGATCGGGATCGGCGTGCCCGTGATGTATGGAGTGCCCAATTGGTCAAAACTGATGCTCACGAAGGTCAAGCGCTCATAGTCGCCGACATCTTACCGCGAATGAACCACCTCACCGCCGGTTGGTTGGCTGCTCTGCGGAGAGAAACGGGGATCAAACGTGAGTGCCTGCGCATACTCGGGCGCCTTCAACTCATACGTGAGCGTTCCGTAATCGTCTGTCTCGTTGACGACCACGATTTCGAAGCCGAGCTGCGCCGGCGGCAGTTGGCCACGGCCTCCGACGATGACGATCGCGGCGATCGTCATAGCGACTTCGATGATGATGTAGCGCTGCACCGCGAACTCCGGCCTCGCGTGGCGTTGTTGGCGGTCACGGAACCATCACCCCTTGCCTCGCAGGGCCACTACATGAGATCTTCCGACCGTGCACGCTCGCGCACACGGGAATGTAACTTAGTATACCGGGCAGGCTGCCGTATACAAAGGGGCGGCGCGCGAGCGGTGCCCGATTCAAACGCTTCCGTCGCAGCTTCCGTTGGGTGAAACGAGCTAAGTACCGGAGGGAGCGAGAGTTAGCGGGGTTTCGGGCCTGCAGGTGTATACGTGTACGTATGCCGGGTTCCTGGTTGAAACCGCAGTAACTGGTGGTGTGTTTGGGGAGATGCCTGGGTATGGACTTTGGGCCCGCCGGGCAGAACCACCATGCACCTCCACATCCTCGTCCACCGCCGCCGCAAGAAGCCCTACGTCTACGGCCTCCTGCGCGACAGCATCCGCCGTAACGGGAAGGTCCGCCATCGCACCCGCAAACGGGTGACCGGGCTGACCCGCCCGCCACTGGAGGCCCTGTGCGAGTTCCTGCAACGCGGCTGACCGGCGCTTTCACGCAGGCGAGGGACCGATCGTTGCCCGACGGTCGGCTGGTGCGCTTGTGACGCTGCAGACGGGATCGCAAGGCTTCGCTCGTCGGCTCGCCAAGAGACGTGAACCGGTCGGGCATGGGGCACGGTACCGCCTCGTCGGGCGTGTCTCAAAGGAATCGGGTGCCCCCGTATTGCCGCTTGCACCTCGCACGGTGCGTGCCCTTGATTTACGCCGGGCCTCGCAGTATCCTGTTGTCTGTGCCAGCTTACACAAACGTGCGAGCATCCGCGGCCTCTTGGGCCGTAGCAGCAGGGCGCGCGACCAGACGAGATTGTCTTCTGACTCCAATGAGAACCGCGTGCCATGTCGCCGTCAAGTTCACGATGCGGTCCCTGGGCGCTGCCAGTGGGGCGCTAGCGATCGGTGTGATACTGAGCATCGGCGGCTGCGGCGCGACTCTGCTGCCGTCGGAATCCGGGGTTGATCTATCGGTCATCAACGAGACGAACCTGTTTGGGGCGCTGACCTACGAGCTTACGACTCCAGGCCGTGCCGAGCCAGCGCGGTTCTCGCTCGCCTTTGCCTCCAAAGGCAACCAACCGTGGGCGGCCGGATTCGATCGGGTCACGCTCTGGGACTTAGCTGAGGGCGACCAGATTGCCCTCGTGTCTGTCGCATTTGAACAGCCGACGGCCGGCGTCCCCGGGCCCAGCGGCGCGCCTGGTCCATCGTTTGAGCTGCCGGACACGCCAGGCAAAGTCCTGGTGCGGGGCGAGGATTTCGATTCCGGGGATACGGTCGTCGTGACGGTTTACGAGGACCACATCGTCGTCAACGTCGAGCACGAGGGGTCCTAACTTGGTGAGTGCTGCGGTAGACGCAACCTGAGGGTGCGAGGGCTTCACCTGCGTTGGCGGCTATCCTAATGCGTTTCCTGTCCGCGGATTCAGGGGACACCATACCTGATTCTCTGGCGGGCACTCGACGGGGCGGTACGAATCGACAGTGGGCGGCAAGCGAACGTCGCTCGGGGAGCCGACCGGCGCAGCGTTGCGATCGCGCCTCGGGCTTCATGAGCGTGCAGCGCGGGCTTTGCCCGCAACCCGAACTGTGGCACGGGCGTCTCGCCCGTGGGTCCACCGGCGACACGGCCGCGCCACGGAATCTCCGCCGGCCGTGAGGAAGCCGAGCGTTTGCAGTACGGGGCGACCGCGGCCGAACGATGACTCCCTCGCACGCCCGCAAGCGGCGGTCAACCGCGTCCTGGCCCCGCGCCGACCGGCCCGCAAGAGCCCGCAACACAACCCCCCTCCTTTGTCCAGGGAGGCTCCGGGGGAGCGTCGGATCCCCGCAGCATTCCCCCCTCACCGTGCGGCCGTGAACGTGCGCGGGTCGCGCCGGGAGGGTCGGATCCCCGCAGCATTTCCCCCTCACCCTCACCCTGCCCTCTCCCCCGGGGAGGAGAGGGGTTCTGTTAGCTGCCGTGGGTCGAGGAAGCTGGCAGGATGGCCCCCGAATGCCATACCGGTTTGATGTGTCCCGATTGATGCCCGCCTATCACCGCACTGGTATGATGCCCGCCGATTGATGGTGTTCCCGGATTAGAGGGAAGAGAGGATGAGAGGGGAGTGCCCTCGGGCCCAGGGTCTCGAAGACCCTGGCAACCCGCGCTTTCCCTCTGGGCAGCAGACGAGGCGCACACACCACCCCCGCAGACGCTCGTCCTACGCCCGCATTGGTCGCGGCGGCCGGTTTGCGGGGCGGAGCAACAGAGGGAATAGGCAGGGTGTCCCCCGTTTCCCGGAGAAGCAGAGGCAATGAGTATGGCATCCCCCGTTTCGGGCCAGCCAAGCGAGCATGCCGGGAGCGACAGTGAGCGGCCGCGGGGTCTCTCCACGGAGGACGGGGGAGACGAGGGTGTGCCGCGCTGTCCGGAGTGCGACTACATCCTGATCGGGCTGCCGGGGAATCGGTGTCCGGAGTGCGGGGGGGCGTTTGATTGGGAGGCGGTGCTGGCGGTGGCACGCAGGCCGAGGCTGCCGATTGAAGCGTCGCGCGGGTGGGGGAGGCTGCGCGGCGCGCTGGGCACGTGGCTGCTCGTCCTGTTTCGCCCGCGTACGTTCGCGCTGCGGCTGACGGAGAAGTCATCCACGGGCCTGGCCACGGCGTTCGCGGCCGGGTGCGTTTTGATCGGGCTCGGGGGGTTCCTGGCGGTTTTCGGCGAGGGAGACGCGCTCCAGCTCCTGCTGGCCTGGCCGGTCGGCATCTGGGTCCACGTCGAGTGTCAGTCGGTCTTGTTCTTCCTGCTGGACTTGCGCTGGAGCAACCGGCTGCGCCGCTGGCTGCTCTGGCGAAAGGTGAGCCTGTACACGACGGCTTTCGTCGCGCTGGAGTGGGTGACCGGGCCGCCGCTGCTGAACGGGTATCGGGATGCGTGGAACTTCGCGTGGATTCTCGATCCGGACTCGTGGCACCTGCCGCGGCGCTGGTGGCCTTTCGCGAGCGGTGACCTCCCTGGGTTGCTGCTGACGGTCATGTACTACTGGTGGCTGGTCGTGCTGCTGGTGGTGGTGGGGCGTCACCTGCGGCGCAAGTGGCTGCTGCCCGTGGTGCTCGTTGTAGTGCCGGTCATCTCGGTGGCGGCCTGCCGGATCGGTGCCGAGGTGTATCAGCTTTTCTGAAGGGCTCGCCACGTCGGAGGGATGCGACGGTGAACCCGCGCGGCCAGGGGCCGCCGGCGCTGACATCCGTCTGCTTTCTTGCGGTCGCGGTGCGGAGCAGGGCGGCCGCGCGGCACACGGTGGAACGGCTGCGGCGTTGGACAGCCCGTGGCCCAATGAAGGAGGGGACCGGCGCCGAGCCGAAGGCTCCTCGTGAGGCTTCGAGACGCCTCCCGCCCAACGCCCGTCCCCTCCTGTTCGACCCGCCGCTACGGCAGAATCTGAGGCTCAGGCGCTGACGAAGGAGGATCGGCCGTTGGGGGTGTCATGAACCCGCCGTCATCCTCGGGCGCCTCTGACCCGAGTGTCGGGGCGTCCCCTTCCCCCGGTGGCCAACCGATCCCGCCGAGCACCGCGTCCACCCACACGGGCAGCGGCTGCGACCATGGTCCGGGTCCGTTGTTGTCCTTGCAACGCACGCGGACGTAGTGCCATCCCAGGGTCTTCCAGGTGTGGAAGCGGCTGTGCGTCGACCCGGACGAGCACGGACCGATCCACCACTCCACCCTGAGGCCATCGTCCCAATCCCATTCGTAGTACACATCGTTGCACTGGGGGTCGCTGCACGCGGTTGTGTATTCGCGGGTCTCGAGCCTGACGCAGTACTGCATGCCCGCCGGACGGCGCGGCGCCAGAGGCAACTCCCCGGCGTACATCTGAACACCGTCGCCCGCGGCGATGTCGCACGGGTAGACGGCCAATCCGCCGTCACTGTCCAAGTCGAAGCCCACGCTCAGGTAGGCCGCCCAGACCAGTTCCGAGCAATACCACATCAGCGAATCCGGGCTGGGGTTCTTGGGGATCGGAATGGGCTGGTACGGTTTTCCCACCTGTCCCAGTGCGAACTCCACCGCGTCCTCACGATCGCTCTGCGTGGCACCCATGACGTAGCCGAAGGTGATGTCGGTAGCCCAGGTGAAGTAGACGTTGTAGTTCGCCACCCAGACGCCTTCATCCGGCACGGCCTCCACGAACTGGCTGTTGCCGATGTACATGGCTACATGGTCCCAGCCGTCCAGCGAGTGGAGCCCGGAGTTTCTGCACTCGCAGAACAACAGGTCGCCCACGCGCACGTTCGACGGAACGACGTGCGAGGGCGTGCCGGGCACCGAGCCGGCCGGCGCAGCCGTCGTGCCCGCGAGAGCTAAGACAGCCCAGAGTAACAACAGCAGGTGCGGTCCTCGGATGCTAGGGGGAGATAGGAACATCGGAGGTTCTCCTTAGTGGCCCTGGGTTCGTATGGGGCCCATCCGCTCGGGCCGTAGAGCGGGGCCCTGTGCACCTCTTGGGACGTGCGCCAACTTGCGGTTCGGTTGGCCACCGAGTCGCGCGGCGCGATTCCGTCGCTCGCATCATCCATTAGACGCCCGAACGGCCATGTTCTTACGCGCGTCCGTCGTTTTCTTCTCTTTTCTTCCCAGTGTCCTCGGGGCGCTGGCCGGACGCGCACCTATGCTCCGCGGGGGCCCCCTTTGGGTGGGGGCGGCCAGCGGGCGGAGACGGCACGCCTTGGGCGCGGGCTCTGCACCTCATTCTGCCTTGGTTCTGCGCGGGGCATGGCAGTACTCGTGCTCCTCGAGAGGCCTTGCCGGAGCGAGTCCCCCCTTCGTTTACGAGACCCCTCACTCGGCTTCGGCGGGAACTTCCGTAGCTTCCCACGCCTGACCGGGTGTTCCCGGTGCCCGACCGGGCGATTCCCGCACCTGATGGGCGGCCGCTTCAGGGCCCTTCCGTCCGGTGCGGACCACGGCGTGCCCTCACAAAGACAAGCGTGGGCAGCGAGCCGGACTCACGTGGATTCCGTCAGGAATCAGGAGATCGTCACCAGCCGCGCGACGTTCGGTCCGTAAGGCATGCGGATAAGAGAAGGTGGCGGGGTCGGGCTTGGTGCCGGTCGGACCGGCCTGGCATCGGCGACGTTGCCCAGGCAATGGCGAGGTGCACACCTACTGTCGCTCGGCCAGCCGCAGCAGCAGCAGGTACGCCAGCACCAGCGCGCCCAGCCCGGCACCTGCGCCGATGCCGAGCCGTTGCGGCAGGTTCACCGAGGCTCCCATCACCCCGCACGAGGCGAGTTCCAGCCTCCCCTCGGTGGAGGCGGTCCGGGCGGCCGCGAGTCGGTCCAGTTCCGAGTCCGTGGTACTGAGGTTCTGCTGCATCAGGTCGATGCGGGAGGCGGCTAGTTCGGCGTCGAGCCAACTGCGCAGGAAGTCCTCGGTCAAGTCCGTCGTCAGATTGAGTTGGTCCTGCAAGGAGAGGATGGTGGCCACGGTGGCGTCCGCGGCCGTCCGGGTGGCCTCGATGGTCCGCTGATACTCGGCAATCTGCTCGTTACGCCGGCGGCGGGCGTCTTCGACGGCGACGGTTCGTAGCTGGTCGTCGATCTCGCGGAGACGGGCTTTGGTGCGCCGATGCAACCCCCGAGCGCCACGCAAGGCGGCATCGAGGCGGAAGCTGCCCCGGGCGTCGAGCGCGCCGGCCGCGAACTCGAAACGATGGTGGGCCGTCTGCACCACCTGGAACGCCCGCAGGAGGTCCGAGTGCAGCACGTGGTACCGGGCCGTGTCCCCCGTGCCTTCACCCAGCGCGTCGGTCACCTGCCGCAGCGTGGACAGTTGCCCGGCCGCCTGGAAGAGAAAATCGGCCACGAGGCTCCGCAGACGCTCGTGGATGTCGAGTACCACCGGACTGTCAGGGTCCACGGTGGCATCCGCGAGGTGCGCGAACTCGTCTGCCCAGGCTACGGCGAACCCCGCGCGCGTGGACAGGTAGCTGGTGGCCGCCTCGACGTACTGCGTGACCTGCTGCTGGGCCGTAGCGTCGGAAAGCCAGGCGCAATCAGCCTTGGTGACTTCGGCGAGTTGCTCGGCCGCGTCCGCCAGGGCGTCGAAGGGGGGTGCCACCTGCTCGCGAACACGCAGCAGTTCACGCTGTACGAGCGTGAGTTGCACGGTCAGCTCCTTCAGGTCCTGCTGGAGCGCCTGATCACCCTCCAAGGCGCTCAGGCGCTGTTGGGTTGAGACCAGACCGTCGGTGGGAATGCCCTGCCCGCGCACGCGTGCGAGACCCTCGGAGGCCTCGATAAGGTTCTCGCGCAGCCGGGCGAACTCAGCGCGTGCTTCCTGCCACTGGGTCAGCAGCGCCGCCCGGTCGGCCCGCGGGTCGCTGGCGGGAACCTGGGTGAGCGCGGCCTGCAGTTCCTTCTCGGCCTGCTCAAGGGCCGCGCTCAACCGTGTCCTCCGATCCGCCAAGATGTCCTCGGCCGCCGTCGGTGTGTTACGCAGTCTCTCCCTTTCGCTGTCGAGATGGGAGAGGAAGCCCTCCGCGACCGAACGGACACGCTGGAGCCCGACTCGCGTGCTGCCGGCCAGCAGGCACAGACGCAGGTGGCCAGCCTCGGGGACATCCACGAACCAGGCTGGCATCTGCGCCGCCGAGGCATGGTCCGCGGTCAGCCGATATGCGGTGTAATCCAGCAATGCCCGGCGGTACTCGTCCGTCGGGTCGGATGACGCGCTACCTGCAACGCGAAGGGTGGCGGCACATGGATATCGGGCAGGAATCGCCAACGCGACGATGAGGCCGAGGGCAGTGCCGACCGCTCCCGCAAGCGCGAGGCGGCGCCGCCCGGTAGCGGCTGCTCGGGCCAACGCCCCGGCCACGGTTGAGGGGCTGGGCGCACGCCGGTCGTCCAGCGTTGCCCCGCTGCCGCGGGGGTGGCCGGGAACCGCCGAATGCACCTTCAAGGGCAGCACCGGCAGGCTCTGGGGTCCGACGTGGCGTGGTTCACTACCGCGCTCCACCATGGTCTCCCGTACCCCCGATAGCCCCAGGCACCCCAACACGCTCGACTGCCTCCAGGCAGGGGGTGGCCGACTCAGCCGGACACTCGGGCGCGGGGCTTCTCATTGGAAAAGCAGGAGCAATTGCCGCGCCGCGGTGCAGGAGCACAACGACAACGGAGTGCATCCGCTCTTGCCGCCGCCGTCGACGTGGCTATCGTGCCCGACCGGCTGCTCCGCTGGTGGGGCTGGCGCCACCTCCTCGGCAGGCAGTTACGGGATTATGCCACGTAAGGGCAGGGCATTTCCACCAGGAAGTAAGGGTAGAGTGGAGTTGAGGAGCTGCGCGCGGGGGCAGGAGCGTGCCGGACGCCCGGCCTCGTTCGACGGGCCCGGGGGATGTATTGCAGTGTAATACGATATTTTATTGCCGGTCTTTTCATGGTAATCGGGGTGGGAGCGGGGTCATAGAGGGCGTTGGCGGTGAGTATATTTCGGTTTGACAACGCGCGCGACACCAGTATACTCGCAAGACTCTAAGCCCTGTCGGAGCGATTCCAGATGGGCAGTAGGGGAAGACTGCACCGTGCGGCCCGCTTGTAGTGAGGCGGGACGCCTGGGAGAGGAGTTTAGCAGCACGCGTGCCGGCTGTGCACCGAGACGTTGTTCTGCGGTGCATGTCTGTGGCGCAGGGGCGCGTGCACGAGAGGTGCTGCTGTAGCTCAGCCGGTAGAGTGCGTCCTTGGTAAGGACGAGGTCATGGGTTCGATTCCCATCAGCAGCTTGTGGAGGTGAGGAAGCGCCACCGGGTCATTGAGCAGGGCGCGCTGCGGGGAAAGCAGCGCGGGTCCGGTTGCGGTTGGCGTGGACAGCGGGTGCGGGTATCACCGGACAGTAAGCACGGTTGCTTCGATGGTGAGGCAACGGGCGAAGACACCGGCGTTAACGTGGTCTGACGAGTGGAGGATAGTAACGGATGGCTAAGGGAGTTTTCGAAAGAACCAAGCCGCACGTGAACGTGGGTACGATCGGTCACGTCGACCACGGCAAGACGACGTTGACGGCGGCGATCTGCTTGACCCAGGCGCTGAAGGGTCTGAGTAAGGCGATCTCGTATGACGAGGTGGCCAAGGCTTCCGAGAAGCAGGGGCGCCGCGACTCGACGAAGATTCTGACGATCGCCACCGCCCACGTGGAGTACGAGACGGATACCCGGCACTACGCCCACATTGACTGCCCGGGGCACGCCGACTACGTGAAGAACATGATTACGGGGGCGGCCCAGATGGACGGGGCGATCCTGGTGGTATCGGCGGCCGACGGTCCCATGCCGCAGACGCGCGAGCACATTCTGCTCGCCCGCCAGGTAAACGTGCCGTCGCTGCTCGTGTTCCTCAATAAGGTCGATCTGGTCGATGATCCCGAGCTGCTCGACTTGGTGGAACTGGAGGTGCGCGAGCTGCTCAGCAAGTACGACTTCCCCGGGGACGATACCCCCGTGATTCGGGGTAACTCGCTGGCGGCCATGAACAGCCCGAAGGACCCCGAGGCCACCAAGTGTGTGGCCGAACTGCTGGCGGCTCTGGACCGGTGGATCCCGGTGCCTGAGCGGGATGTGGATCAGCCGTTCCTGATGTCCATCGAGGACGTCTTCAGCATCAAGGGGCGCGGGACGGTGGTGACCGGGCGTATCGAGCGCGGTCAGGTGAAGGTCGGCGACGAGGTGGAGATCGTCGGTCTGATGGAGACCCAGAAGACGACCGTGACCGGCGTGGAGATGTTCAACATGACGCTGGACCGCGGCGTTGCCGGTGACAACGCCGGGTGCCTGCTGCGCGGCACGAAGAAGGAAGAGGTGGAACGGGGACAAGTGCTGGCCAAACCGGGCAGCATTACTCCCCACACCAAGTTCGAGGGCCAAGTATACGTACTGACGCAGGAGGAAGGTGGGCGGCATACGCCATTCTTCAACGGCTATCGTCCGCAGTTCTACTTCCGGACGACGGACGTTACCGGCGGCCTGGCACTCAAGGGGGCCGAAATGTGCATGCCGGGGGACAACATCGCCCTGGAAGTGTCACTGGGCAAGCCGATTGCGATGGAGCAGGGGCTGCGTTTCGCGGTGCGCGAGGGTGGCCGCACCGTCGGCTCGGGCGTGGTGGTGAAGATCGTCGAGTAGGACTGCGGCGCGCAGCACAGACGCCAGGGGTCCCGGCCCGGGCGGGAGGAACGGCAGGAATATGGCCAAGGCCGCGAAGAGGGAATGGGTGTGGCTCCAGTGCACGGAGTGCGGTGAGCTCAACTACCGCACCAACGTGAACGTGATGGGCGGCACGCCGAAGCTGCAACTGAAGAAGTTCTGCCCGCGGTCGCGCACGCACACCCTCCACAAGATCAAGCGGAAATAGGTTTGACCGGTGGGGAGACGGGGGCGGTGATAGCTTTGCGCCCCGTCCGCCGGGCGGGCACGCGGTGCGTGGGTGGTGCGGGAATGACCGGGCGATCGAGGGTCTGAGCGAACGCGGGGAGGAGCGTAGCTCAATTGGTAGAGCACCGGTTTCCAAAACCGGCGGTTGGGGGTTCGAGTCCCTCCGCTCCTGGTGTCCGGTGGTAACCGGAGAGCAGACCGCCTGAGCGGAGCGGGGAGAGGCCGCGACGGGGCGAACGGAAATGGGAAACATGGAATCGACAGCGCCGGTACCGTCCGGACAACCCGCCTCGGCGGCGGCCGCCAGACCGTCGGTCGCCGGTGGCGGTGGACTACGGGTCTACAAGCCCAGCCAGGGGAAGATGACCCGGCTGGGGACGTTTGTGGGGGCCGGCGTGCTGATTGCCTGGGGAGCGCTGTTTCTCCGGGACCGGCTGGACGTGTACTCGGGTCCCGGGTTCTGGCGGTTGTTCGTGACCTCGGGGATTCCGCTGCTGTTCGCCGTGGCCTGCGGAGTGGCGGCATGGTGGGTGGTGTACGTGAGCCGCAAGAGCGGCGATTTCATGATCGCCACCGAAGGCGAGATGAAGAAAGTCAACTGGACGAGCCGGCGGGAGATCATCGGCTCGACCAAGGTGGTGATTCTGATCACGGTGTTGCTGGCGCTGGTGATGTTCGTCGTCGACGTGCTGTTTCAGCTTCTGTTCACGTGGGTTGGGGTGCTGAAGGCGGCATAGACATGACCGAAGCACCGACAGAACGCCTGGGCCCGCCGATGAAGTGGTACGTACTCCGCGTGGCCTCCAACAAGGAGGAGCAGGTCCGCAAGGCGCTGGTCAAGAAGGTGAAGATCGAAGCGCTGGAGGATCGGGTGGGGAGGGTATTGGTCCCGACGCTCAAGGAGCGTCGCATGAAGAGCGGGCAACTGCGGATCGTCGAGCGGAAGCTCTATCCCGGCTACGTGTTCGTGGAAATGGCCTGCGAGGAAGACGGGTCCATCGCCGAGAAGGTGTGGTTCACCATCAAGGAGACGACGGGGGTCGGTGATTTCATCGGCGCGGACGGCAAGCCGACGAGCATGGCCGAGCACGACGTGGTGCAGATGCTGGCGGCGTCCGAGAAGGCCGACGAGCAGCCGGGCCTCTCGGGGCTCAACATCCACAAGGGTGACCGCGTGCGGATCACCGACGGGGCGTTCGAGAGCTTCGAGGGCGAGGTGGAGGCGGTGGACGAGCGGCGCGGCATGGTGTCGGTGGTGGTTTCCATCTTCGGGCGTTCCACGCCGGTGGAAGTGGAATACTGGCAGTTGGAGAAGGTGGAGTAGTCCGGTGGTGGACCGCGGTGCGGCCTGCGGACGTGAGGAGTGAGCAGTGGCAAAGGGCGGCAAGAAGGAACTGGTGACCACGCTGAAGTTGCAGGCCCCGGGCGGACAGGCGACCCCCGCGCCGCCGATCGGTCCGGCGTTGGGGCAGCACGGGTTGAACATCGGTCAGTTTGTGCAGCAGTTTAACGCGGCCACCACCGCGCTGAACGGCATGGTGGTCGGGGTGGTGATCAACGTCTACTCCGACCGGACGTTCACGTTCGAGGTGAAGAGCCCGCCGGCCGCGGTGTTGCTGAAGGACGTGGCCAAGCTGGCCAAGGGCAGCGGGACGGCAGGTCGGGAGACGATCGGGACAGTCACGCGGGCGCAACTGCGGGAAATCGCCGGCAAGAAGATCAAGGACCTGAACGCCTACACCGTGGAGGCGGCGGAGCGGATCGTGGCCGGCACGGCGCGCTCGATGGGCATCGGTATCGTGGACTAGCAGGCGGCGGACGGGGCGCTGCCCCGCGAGGAACGGCGTCGATGGGTTACCGTAGCGTTCTGTATCGGAAGCAGTTGGAGTTGCGAGGGACGGCCGGGTCGCGCGGGGAGCCGCTTCCGCTCGAGGAGGCGGTCGCCAAGCTGAAGGCGATGGTCGGCCTGAAGAGCGATCGGCGCTACAAGGGCGCGCGGGCGCGCAAGGCGGTCGATCAGACCGTGGAGCTTGTCATGCACCTGGGTATTGATGCCCGCCAGGCGGACCAGATGATCCGCGGGGCGATTTCGCTGCCCAAGGGGATTGGCAAGTCGCGGCGGGTGGTGGCGTTCTGTGACGAGGCGACGGCGGAGGCGGCCCGGCAGGCGGGAGCGTGCGAGGCCGGTGCCGACGAGCTCATCGAGCGCGTCCAGGGCGGCTGGCTGGATTTCGACGTGGCTATTGCTCACCCCGCGCTGATGGGCAAGGTGGGGAAGCTCGGGCGCATCCTGGGCCCGCAGGGCAAGATGCCCGCGCCCAAGGCGGGGACGGTGACGCCGGACGTAGTGACGGCCGTGCGCGAGTTCTCGGCGGGGCGGCTGGAGTTCCGCAACGATGATGGCGGCAACGTGCACTTTCCCGTGGGCAAGGCGAGTTTCTCGGCCGAGGACCTGAAGCAGAACATTGAGGCGGCCATCACGCACGTGACGCGAATGAAGCCGGCGGCCGCGAAGGGGCAGTTTGTCAAGAAGGTTTGTCTGGCGGCGACGCACACCCCGCCGGTGCATGTGACGGTTGGCTAGATCGGTCTCCGCAGGGGACCGATGGCGGATGAAGTCCATGAGCAGGTACGTGAAGGAACTGATGACGCAGGCGCTGCGCGAGCGATATGCAAGCGCGGAGAGCGCGTGCGTGGTGGAACTGACCGGGATGAACGTGCAGGCGACGGAGCGATTGCGCCGTCAGTTGCGCCAGGTTGGGGCGCGCGTGCACGTGGTTAAGAACAGCATGGCGCGGCGGGCGCTGGCGGAGGGACCGCTGGCGGCGTTGGGCGAGGCGCTCGAGGGCCCCTGCGCGCTGGTGACGGCCGAGGGCTCAATCATCGAGGTGGCCAAGACGCTGATCGCGGCCGCCAAGGAGTTTGAGAAACTCAGACTGAAGGGCGCGGTGGTGGAAGGTGATCCCACCGTCCTGCAGGTGGAGGACGTCGCGCGGATGCGGAGCCGCACGGAGACGATCGGCGAAGTTCTGATGCTGATCCTGTCGCCGGGTCGCGCCGTGGCGGGCTGTATCGGTGGGGCGCAGGCGCGTCTGGCCGGTTGCCTGAAGGCAATGGCGGACAAGAAGGAGGAGGGCGAGGCCGCGGCTGCTGCCTAGGCAGCGCGTCGTCGGTCGCCCGAGGCTGGAGTCTTTACAGTTGGCGTCATGCCGAGTGGTCCGCCAACGGCGGATGAAATGGCCCGTGTGGTGCGGGCTGCCTATCGGTGTGGCTTACTGGGTTTTTGCGGTGAGGAGTAGGACGTCATGGCGGAAGCCCCGACGAAGGAATTCAGCGCCGAGGTCAAGGAGCTGGGCGACAAGATTGCCAAGCTGACGGTGAAGGCGGCGCAGGAGTTGGTGGATTATCTGAAGGAGGCGTATGGGATCGAGCCGGCGGGGGGCGGCGTCATAATGGCCGGTCCGGTCGGGGGCGGAGCGGCCGGGGGCGGCGCGGTGCCGGCGGCCGAGGAGCAGACCTCGTTTGATGTCATCCTGGCAGGCTTCGGCGACAAGAAGATCCAGGTGATCAAGGTGGTGCGGGCGATCACGGGGCTCGGTCTGAAAGAGGCGAAGGACCTCGTTGAGGGCGTGCCCAAACCGCTCAAGGAAGGCGTTTCCAAGGAAGACGCCGACAAGATCAAGCGGGAGATCGAGGAAGCCGGCGGGGCCGTGACGATCAAGTAGAACGTCGTTCTCCCGCCGCAAGCATGGGGTGGCGCAGGATGGCGGCGCTCCGGGGGGCGGAGCGCCGGCAGGGGTTGAGCGTACAAACCGGGGGCCGGCGCGGCGGGAGGCCGCCCGGTCCCGCACCCAGCACGTCCGTCGCAGGGCGAGACCGACCGGATTCGCGGGACGTCCGGTCCCCCAGAGGCCCTGTGCGACGAACAACCGTCCCCTGGAAGCCAGTCAGACGTGTTCGAGTATGACGCGACGGGCACCAGCCGATTGGGCCACGCGGCGCGGTAGCGCTGCGGGTGCGCGCCGGGAGTAAGGGCATGAAGACCGCACGTCCGATTCGCAACTTTTCGCGCGTGGGTGACGCGTTGCCGATTCCGGATCTCATCGGCATCCAGACGAAGTCCTACGAGCGATTCCTGCAGGCCGAGGCCGGGATGGACCAGCGGACCGTGATGGGCCTGGAGGCCCTGCTGCGCGAGATGTTCCCCATCGAAAGCTACGATGGGAACCTCTCCCTGCATTACCTCGGCTATGAGCTGCTTAAGCCGCGGTACACCCCGGACGAGTGCCGGGAGTTGCGGCTGACCTACGGCCGGCCGTTCCGGGTACGCCTGCGCCTCACCCGTAAGGACAAGGACGAGATCCAGGACGACATGGTGTACCTGGGCGATTTGCCCGTGATGATCGGCGGAGGCGAGTTCATCATCAACGGGGCCGAGAGGGTGATCGTGTCCCAGTTGCACCGCAGTCCGGGCGTGGACTTCATCAAGGACCAGGTGGAGGGCGACCGGGCGCTGCACTCGTGCCGGATCATTCCGGAGCGGGGGAGCTGGATCGAGATCGAGGTGACCAAGAAGGACGTGCTCGCGGTGCGGATCGACCAGTCGGCCAAGATCCCGGCGACGACGTTCCTGCGGGCGATGGATGAGCGGTATTCGACGGACGAGTCGATCCTCAAGGCGTTCCACAACAGCAAGTCGGTGCGGGTGTCGGCCCTGCGTCCCGACCTGCACGCGGCCGTTACGGTGCTGGACTCTGAAACCAAGGAGGAGATCGTGCGGGCCGGGGCGCCGCTGGGCGACGCGGTCGGGCGGTTGCAGAACGCGGGGCTCAAGAGCCTGGAGATCATCGCTCAGCTTGGCGACCTGCTGCTCGTCAATACCCTGGCGGAGGACAACAGCCGGTCACAGGAGGAGGCCCTGCTGCGCATCTATGCCCGGCTGCGTCCGGGGAACCCGCCGCAACTGGACAAGGCCCGCAAGCTGTTTGCGGAGAAGTTCTTCGACGAGAACCGGTATCGGCTGGGCAAGGTGGGGCGTTTCCGTCTGAACCGCAAGTTCGAGGCGGAGCACGACGGGGGGCCCATGACCCTGACCGTGGAGGACCTGATCAACTGCTACCGGTACCTGCTGAAGCTGCGCACGGGCGAGGCGGCCTTCGCGGTGGACGACATCGACCACCTGGGCAACCGCCGTCTGCGCACGCTGGACGAGCTCTGCTCGGACGAGTTGCGCAAGGGGTTCCTGAAACTGCGGCGGACGGTGCAGGAGCGGATGAGCCTGAAGAACCCGGATGAGCTGGGGCGGGTGGCGGAGCTTATCAACAGCAAGGCCATCAGTTCCGCCATCGAGTTCTTCTTCGGGCGGGGCGAGCTGTCGCAGGTCGTGGACCAGACCAACCCGCTCTCGCAGCTCACGCACGAGCGGCGGCTCTCGGCCCTGGGCCCCGGCGGTCTGAACCGCAAGCGGGCGGGCTTCGAGGTGCGCGACGTGCACATCAGCCACTACGGACGCATCTGCCCGATCGAGACGCCCGAAGGCACCAACATCGGCCTGATCGCCTCGCTGAGCCTCTACAGCCTGGTGGATGACTATGGGTTCCTGATTACGCCGTACCGCAAGGTGGGCAAGGACGGCAAGCTCGGGGAGCCGCGGTTCCTGCGCGCGGATGAGGAGATGCGCGAGGTGCTGGCGCCGCCGGAGGCGATTGAGCCGGAGAAGGGAGTGGTCCGGCAGGGACCCATCGTCGTGCGGGCCTACGGCGAAATGGCGCAGATGGACAGCAGCCAGGTGACCTACGTGGACATCTCTCCCAAGCAGACGGTCGGGGTCTCGGCCGCCTTGATCCCGTTCCTCGAGCATGACGACGCGAACCGGGCGCTGATGGGGTCGAACATGCAGCGGCAGGCCGTGCCACTGCTGCGGCTCGACCCGCCGCTGGTGGCGACGGGCATGGAGAAGGACGTAGCCTACAACAGCGGGATGGTCGTGCGGGCCAAGACCTCGGGCAAGGTGACGTTCGTGGACGCGCGGCGGATCGTGATCGACGAGACCGACGAGTACGTCCTGCGGAAGTTCCAGGGGCTCAACGAGCGGACGTGCATGAACCAGCGACCGGTGGTGCGTCCGGGGCAGCGGATCAAGCAGGGGGACGTGATCGCGGACGGGCCGGGCACGCACAGCGGGGAACTGGCCCTGGGACGCAACGTGCTGGTGGGGTTCATGACCTTCGACGGGCACAACTTCGAGGATGCCATTGTGCTCAGCGAGCGCCTGGTGCAGGACGATACGTTCACCAGCGTGCACATCGACGAGTACGAATCGGAGGTGCGGGAGACCAAGCTGGGCCGGGAGGAGTTCACCGCGGACATTCCGAACGTGTCCGAGCGGGCGTTGGCCAACCTCGACGCCGACGGCGTGGTGCGCGTGGGCACCCGGGTGGTGCAGGGGGACATCCTGGTGGGCAAGGTGAGTCCCAAGTCCAAGAGCGAGCTGAGTCCGGAGGAGAAGCTGCTGCACGCCATCTTCGGGCGGGCGGGCGAGGACGTGAAGAACGACTCGCTGGAACTGCCCGCCGGCGAGGAAGGCATCGTGATCGACACCAAGCGGTTCAGCCGGCGCCTGCACATGACGGACGACCAGAAGCGTGAGTTGCAGCAGCGCGTCAACGCCTACGAGATCGCCCAGAACGGCAAGATGATCGCCTGCTTCAAGCAGATGTGCCAGGAATTGGAGCAGTTGCTGGGGGCGCCGATGGTGGACCCCAACACCCGGCAGAAGGTGGGCTACAGCAACGTGGACGGAGTGATCCTGGAGCAGATCGACGCGTTCCAGGAGCAGATGCAGACGCGGGAGCTGAGGTGGGTGAAACCGGCCTCGCGCCGCGAGGAGTGCATGCACATCGCCGACCGCTACTGGCTGCGGGTGTCCGAACTGAAGGAGGAACGGGAACGCAAGGTGTCGCAGATGAAGCGCGGCGACGAACTGCCGGCCGGCGTGCTGGAGATGGTCAAGGTCTACGTGGCCACCAAGCGCCCCGTCTCCGTCGGCGACAAGATGGCCGGGCGGCACGGGAACAAGGGTGTGATCGCCCGCATCGTGCCGGTGGAGGACATGCCCTTCCTGGACGACGGGACCTCGGTGGACGTGCTGCTCAACCCGCTGGGCGTACCCTCGCGTATGAACGTGGGGCAGATTCTGGAGACGCACCTCGGCTGGGCGGCCAAGATGCTCGGCTTCCAGGCGGTGACGCCGGTTTTCGACGGGGCGCGGGAGTCCGACATCCACCAGGCGCTCGAGGAAGCGAATGCCCAGGCCCGCAAGTACGAAGCGGACCGGCAGGCGGTGGCGGAGGCCGGGCGCAATGACCTGCGCTTCGCGGTTCTGCCGCCGGGCGGGAAGGTGCATCTGTGCGACGGGCGTACGGGTGAGCCGTTCGACGAGCCGGTGACGGTGGGCTATATCTACATGATGAAGCTGCACCATCTCGTGGATGACAAGATCCACGCCCGGGCGACGGGTCCCTACAGCCTCATCACGCAGCAGCCGCTGGGCGGCAAGGCCCGCACCGGCGGGCAGCGTTTCGGCGAGATGGAAGTATGGGGTCTGGAGGCCTACGGGGCCGCCTACGTGCTTCAGGAACTGCTGACCGTCAAGAGCGACGACGTCGAGGGACGCACGAAGATCTACGAATCGATGGTGAAAGGCAAGAACACGCTGGAGGCCGGCACGCCGGTTTCGTTCGACGTGTTGACCAACGAGATCCGCGGCCTATGCCTCAACATCCACCTGGAGCGCCGCCAGGTGGGTTAGCGGCCCAGCCGCTCCGGTTCGGCGCGGCTACGTGCGTGACGCGGGCAGTGGGCAGGTGCCCGCGGCGAAACGGAGGAGTAGCCATGCTCGAGGACGTGGTCTATGCAACGGTGGACATGGTGCCCGCCGCCGACTTGGCGGAGTTCTACCGGCGGCAGGGACACCACACGACGAACGAGCCGGTCAAGCTCGAGCGCATGATGAAGCACACGCTGTGTTTCGTGACGGCCCGGCGCGGGGGAGAACTGATCGGCATTGCCCGCGGCGTGACGGACGGGGTCTGGGGCAGGCTCGCCGAGTGCAAGCTGGACCCGGGGTACCAGGGGCCCGCCTGCGTCACCCGTACCGACGGGCGGATTGAACATGACTCGGCCGGCATCGCCCGGGCGATGGCCCAGCGGGTGATCGAGGCCCTGTGGGCATACGGCGTCGAACGGATCGACGCCCTCGCCTACGGTACCGAGGTGGATTTCTGCGAGGAACTCGGTTTCAAGAGAATGCCCGGGGTGGTGCCCATGCAACTGGCCACGCCGGGCGAGGGGACGAAGGCATAAGCGGCGGCAACGGGACGCGCCGGCGGCGGGTCGGCGGAGCCCGGAAGGGGACGGCAATCGGGTTGGCTGCGGGTCGACTTTCGCTCGAACGGAAGGTTGAAGACACATGCTGGACAGCCTCTACGACCGCGTGAACGACTACACCTGCGTGCAGATCGCACTGGCTTCGCCGAACGACATCCGCTCCTGGTCGTTCGGCGAGGTGAAGAAGCCGGAGACGATCAACTACCGCACCTACCGGCCGGAGAAGGATGGTCTGTTCTGTGAGCGCATCTTCGGGCCGGAGCGCGACTGGGAGTGCGCGTGCGGCAAGTTCAAGGGGACGAAACACAAGGGCATCATCTGCGACCGTTGCGGCGTGAAGGTGACCCACTCCCGCGTGCGGCGCAAGCGGATGGGGCACATCAACCTGGCGGCCCCCGTGGTCCACATCTGGTTCTTCAAGTCGATGCCGTCCCGCCTGGGGGCGCTGCTCGACATGAAGACCTCCAGCTTGGAGAAGGTGATTTACTTCCAGGACTACGTGGTCGTCGACCCCGGCGATACGCCCCTGAAGGAGAAGCAGCTCCTGACCGAGGAGGAGTTCCGCAAGGCCCGCGAGGAGTACGGGCACGGCTTCACCGCCATGATGGGCGCGGAGGCCGTCCGGGACCTGCTCCAACGCCTCGACCTGACGCGGCTGGCGGACGAGCTGCGGGCGGATCTTATCAAGACGGGCAGCAAGCAGCGGGCGAAAGACCTGGCCAAACGCCTCAAGATCGTGGAGTCGCTGCGCCAGTCCACCAACGATCCCGGCTGGATGGTGCTGGAGGTGATCCCGGTCATCCCGCCGGACCTGCGCCCCCTGGTGCTGCTGGAGAGCGGCAACTTCGCCACCAGCGACCTCAACGACCTGTACCGGCGCATCATCAACCGCAACAGCCGGCTCAAGAAGCTGGTGGATCTCAACGCGCCGGAGGTCATCATCCAGAACGAGAAGCGCATGCTCCAGCAGGCGGTGGACGCGCTGTTTGACAACGGCCGCTGCCGGCGCCCGGTGCTGGGCTCCAGCAACCGCCCCCTCAAGTCTCTGACCGACATGATCAAGGGCAAGCAGGGGCGCTTCCGTGAGAACCTGCTGGGCAAGCGGGTGGACTACTCGGCCCGGTCGGTGGTCGTCGTCGGACCGGAGCTGAAGCTGCACCAGTGCGGTCTGCCCAAGAAGATTGCGCTCGAGCTGTTCCAGCCCTTCATCATCCGCAAGCTGAAGGAGCGCGGGCTGGCCGACACCATCAAGAGCGCCAAGAAGATGCTGGAGCGGCGGGACCGGGAGATCTGGGACATCCTCGAGGAGGTGATCTACCAGCACCCGGTACTGCTGAACCGTGCCCCCACCCTGCACCGCATGGGCATCCAGGCCTTCGAGCCGGTGCTGGTGGAAGGCAACGCCATCAAGATTCACCCGCTGGTGTGCAAGGGGTTCAACGCCGACTTCGACGGGGACCAGATGGCCGTGCACCTGCCGCTGTCCGTCGAGGCCCAGGTGGAGACCCACGTGCTGATGATGTCCACCAACAACATCTTCAGCCCCGCCAACGGCAGCCCCATTATGTCGCCCACTCAGGACATGGTCATGGGCATCTTCTACCTGAGCACGGACCACGTGTCCCTGCCGGTGGAGGAGGAGAAGACGCCGGTGTTTGCCAACGAGCAGGAGGCGATGCTGGCGTATGCCCACAAGCGGATCGGGCTTCACGACTGGATTCGGGTGCGGACGCGGGCGACGCACGTGGTGACGGGGCTGAAGTCAGCCGCGGAGCCGGTACCCGCCCATCGGCGGCTGAAGACGACGGTGGGACGCGTCCTGCTCAACGACATCCTGCCGCCGCAGATGCCGTTCTACAACTGCACGATTTCCCAGAAGGGGTGCGTGCGGCTGATCCAGGACTGCCACCGCCTGCTGGGGCGGGCGGCCACCATTGACCTGCTCGATGATATCAAGGACATCGGGTTCGAGTACAGTACGCTGGCCGGCCTGTCGTTCGGCGTGACCGACATGCGGGTGCCGGCCGCCAAGCAGCGGATCATCGACGCCGCCCAGAAGTCGGTCGACAAGGTGGAGCAGGCGTTCCGCGACGGCACGCTGACCCGGTTGGAGCGTTTCAACCAGGTCATCGACGTGTGGATCCACGCGCGGGAGCTGGTGACCCAAGCGATGATGACCGAGCTGCGCGCGGACTACCGCGACGAACACAACGGTTACCGGGGAGCCGGCGACGCGGGAGCCCACCCGTACCTGAACCCCATCTACCTGATGACGGAGTCCGGGGCTCGCGGCAGCGTGGACCAGATCCGGCAGCTCGCGGGCATGCGGGCCCTGATGGCCAAGCCCTCGGGCGAGATCATCGAAACGCCGATCAAGGCGAACTTCCGCGAGGGCCTCAGCGTGCTGGAGTACTTCAGCTCCACGCACGGCGCACGCAAGGGCCTGGCCGATACCGCCCTGAAGACCGCCGACAGCGGGTACCTGACCCGGAAACTGGCCGACGTCGCCCAGAACGTCATCGTCAACAGCCGCGACTGCGGCACCATCAACGGCGTGACCAAGAGCGCCATTTACAAGGGTGAGGAGGTGGACATCCCGCTGCGGGAGGCCATCGTCGGACGCGTGGCCCGCGACTCGATCCGCAGCCCGGTCACTGATGACCTCATCGTCGCGGAAAACCAGATCATCACCCCCGACATCGCCCGGCGCATCGAAGACCTCGGGTTGGACAAGATTCGCGTGCGTAGCCCGATGACCTGCGAGACCCCGCGGGGCATCTGCGCCTTGTGTTACGGGATGGACATGTCCACGGGTCGGCTGGTGGAGGAAGGCATGGCCGTGGGCATCATCGCCGCCCAGTCCATCGGTGAGCCCGGTACCCAGCTTACCATGCGTACGTTCCACACCGGCGGCGTGGCGCAGAAGGCGGCCCTGGAGAACATGCTGCGGGCGCCGCAGGCGGGCATTGTCCGTTATCAGGAATTGCACCCCGTGCGCGTGCCGCTGGTCGGGGGCGCGGAACGCATCGTCGTGCTGAAGCGCAACGGCGAACTGCTCATCGTGGACGACAAGGGGCGCGAGCTGTCGCGCGACAAGGTGCCCTACGGTGCCACGGTCATGGTGGAGGACGGCGCTCGGGTTCAGCGCAAGGACGTGCTTTGCGACTGGGACCCGCACCTGCTGCCCATCCTGGCCGAGGTCGGCGGGTTCGTGCGCTTCCAGGACGTGATCGAGGGCGAGACGGTCCGCATGGAACAGGAAGGCGGCAGCGCCCGCTACGTCGTCATCGAGCACAAGGGCGAGAAGCACCCGCAGGTGGTCATCGAGGACAAGGAAGGCAAAGTGCTCGACTACCACTACCTGCCCGCCAAGGCCCGCATCGAGGTCGAGGAAGGGCAGGAGATTCTCCCCGGTATGCTGGTCGCGCGCCAGCCGCGGGCGATGGGCGTCACCCAGGACATCACCGGGGGTCTGCCGCGCGTGACGGAGATCTTCGAGGCTCGCCGGCCGAAGGAGCCGGCCGTCATGGCCGAGATTTCCGGCGACGTCGAAATTCGCGCCGACAAGCGCCGCGGCAAGATGACCATTGTCGTGCACAGCGCCAGCGGCATGGAGAAGGAGCACCACGTCCCGCAGGACAAGCACCTGCTCGTCCACACCGGCGATAAGATCGAGGCGGGCGACCCGCTCATCGAGGGACCGCTGATCCCCCACGACATCCTGCGGATCAAGGGCGAGGAGGCGCTCCACACCTACCTGCTGGCGGAGGTGCAGGCAGTGTACCGCAGCCAGAACGTTACCATCAACGATAAGCACTTGGAGACCATTCTGTCCCAGATGCTGCGCCGGATCCGAATTGAGAACCCCGGCGACAGCACCTTCCTACCGGGAGAGGTGGTGGATAAGTTCAGGTTCCGGGAAGAGAACGAGCGCCTCGGCAAGAGCGTGGTCATCCACAACCCCGGCGATACGGACCTGGCCGTCGGCCAGTTGGTCAGCAAAGCGGAGCTGGCGGAGATCAACGACGAGGTCCAGGCCCGCGGTGGGGAGCACGCCAAGGGCAAGAAACCCAAGGCGGCCATGGCCACTACTCTGCTGCTGGGCATCACCAAGGCCAGCCTGTCCAGTGACTCCTTTATTTCGTCAGCGTCTTTCCAGGAAACCACGAAGGTGTTGACGGAGGCGGCCTTGGCGGGGGCTACCGACCAATTGCAGGGTTTGAAGGAAAACGTCATACTGGGGCGTTTGATTCCGGCGGGGTCCGGGTTCCGGGCCTATCTGCAACGGCGGGTTAAGCGCCTCGGTGAGCCGATTCCGGCGCCTGTGGAGGAGCCTGCCCCGGTGCCCCCGGAGCCGGTTGCGGTGGTGGAGGAAGGGGAGGGAACGCCGGAGGGCGGCCCGCCGGGACCGGATGAGACGTCCACGGCTGCGTCCGAGAGCACCGGCGTCCGCGGGGAGGCGCCCGTCGAGGTCGATGGGGCGAGCGTGCCGGTCGGCGAGCCGGCTGCGCATGAGTAGCCCCCGCGAGGTTGTGCTGCTGCGTGGAGGGCCCTGGCGCCGTGGCAAGCTCGGTCTTGCCGGCAGGGGCCGGAGTGTCCGAGGGTCCGGAGAACGGTAAGGACGATGCGAGTCCAGATGAGGATAGCGTAAGCAATGCCCACGACGAACCAACTGGTGAGGCGGAAACGACGCACTGTGCTGAAGAAGTCGAAGGTCAGAGACTTAGACCAGTGCCCCCAGCGCCGGGCGGTGTGTCTGATCGTCAAGACGCAGACCCCCAAGAAGCCCAACTCCGCTCTGCGCAAGGTTACGCGCGTGCGGCTCACGAACGGCAAGGAAGTGACCGCGTACATCCCCGGCGTGGACCACAACCTCCAGGAGCACTCGATCGTGCTCGTGCGGGGGGGAAGGGTGCGGGACCTGCCGGGTGTCCGCTATCACATTATCCGTGGGGCGTTGGACTGCGCCGGCGTGCAGGCGGACAAGGATGGGCGGCCGCGGAACCGCAGCCGCAGCAAGTACGGCGTCAAGCGGCGCAAATAGGGCTCCCCCTGCCTGAGGTGCCGTGCGCAGGTGGGTTGCCAGGATCGGAAACTGTGGCTACCATACAGGGCTTCGCGGAAGTCGGAGGCTGAGGTGGGCTAGCGCCGGTGCTAGGGCCGGCCGATCGGAACGGACGACATGGCAAGAAAGAAATTCACCCAATCGGAGGAGCAGCTCAAGCTGGATACGCGCTACGGGAGCCGGTTGGTCTCCAAGTTCATCAACACCTTGATGTGGGACGGCAAGAAGAGCACCGCCACACGCGTGTTCTACGACGCCATGGACATCATCGCCAAGCGCGTCAAGGAGCATCCTCCGCTGGAGGTGTTCGAGACGGCCGTTGGCAACATCAAGCCGACGGTTGAGGTGCGCTCCCGGCGCGTCGGGGGTAGCAACTACCAGGTGCCCATGCCCGTGGACCGCAAGCGTCAGCAGTCGCTGGCGCTGCGCTGGTTGCGCGATGCCGCCCGCAATCGCGGGGCGCGTCCGACGCGGGATTCCCTGGCCAAGGAGATTATGGATGCGTTTCGCGGCGAGGGGACGGCCGTGACCACGCGCGACAACGTGCACCGCATGGCCGAGGCGAACAAGGCGTTTGCCCATTTCGCCTGGTAACGCGTGTCAACGTGCATTACGTGGCGAGCCCGTCTGGTGCACCAGTCGGGCTCGTTCGCTAAGAGTGCTTGGCGGGACTCGTTCCTCCGTGCGGGGTGAGCGGCGAGGGCAAGTGGGTGCGGCATCATGAGCGTTGATCTGCGGACAGTACGGAACATCGGCATCGCCGCGCACATTGACGCCGGCAAGACCACGACGACCGAACGCGTCCTGTACTACACCGGATGTACCCATCGAATGGGCGACGTCGATGACGGGACCACCGTTACCGACTACGACGAGCAGGAACAGCAACGCGGCATCACCATCTACTCGGTGGCGGTGAGCTGCCCCTGGAAGGGACACACGATCAACCTGATCGATACGCCGGGGCACGTGGATTTCACGGCCGAGGTGGAGCGGTCGCTGCGCGTGCTCGACGGGATGGTGGCCGTCTTCGATGCCCGGGAGGGAGTGGAGGCCCAGTCCGAGACGGTCTGGCGGCAGGCGGACAAGTATCACGTTCCGCGCCTGTGCTTCATCAACAAGATGGACCGGCTCGGGGCGGATTTCGAGCGGGCGGTCGCTTCCCTGCGGGAGAAACTGCACGCGCGTCCGCTGGTGATCGAGCTTCCCATCGGAGCGGGCGACACGTTCACGGGAGTGATCGATCTGATCGAGATGCGGGCCTTGTACTTCAAGACCGCGGAACTCGGGGGGACGTTGGAGGCCGGTCCGATTCCCGAGGAGTTGCTGCAGCGCGCCGGTGAGTTGCGGGCCCAGCTCTGCGAGGCCCTGGCGGAACGCTGTGAAGTCCTCATGGAGAAGTACGTCAACGAGGAGCGGATTCCGCCGGCCGACATTCGCCGGGCCCTGCGCGAGTTGACGGTCAGCGGTGCCGGCCAGCCCGTGTTGTGTGGCAGTGCGCTGCGCTACGTGGGCATTCAACCGATGCTGGATGCGGTCTGTGATTACCTCCCTAGTCCGCTTGACATGCCGCCGGTGGAAGGAACCGACCCGCAGCGACCGGAGACCACGCGCCAGTTGCGGTGCGACCCTGCCGGTCCGCTGGCGGCGCTGGTATTCAAGGTGCTGCCGGAGAAGCCGGTCGATCTGTTCTTCGTTCGCGTATACTCGGGGACGCTCAAACCCAGCTCACGGGTACTCAACAGCGCGAGCGGCGGGAAAGAGAACGTCACGCGCGTTTACCGGATGTTCGCGAAGCGCCGCGAACAACTCGACAAAGCCGAGGCGGGCGACATCGTGGCCATCGTGGGCCCCAAGAACGTGTTGACGGGGCACACCCTCTGTGACCCGCGTCACCCTGTCGTTCTGGAGTCGATTCAGTTTCCGGAGACGGTTATCAGCGTCTCCATCGAGCCGCGATCCTCGCGCGACCGGGACAAACTGCTGGAGGCGCTGCACGCCCTGGAGCGCCAGGACCCGACCATCCGCATGACCGTCAACGCCGAAACGGGTCAGACTCTTCTTGCCGGCATGGGTGAGCTGCACTTGGAAGTCGTGGTGCACCGCCTGAAGTGCGACATGAACGTTGAGGTCCACGTCGGCCGGCCGCAGGTCTCGTACCGGGAGACGGTGCGGGGCGTCGGACTCGGGGAGGGGCGGTTTGCGCGCCAGACCGGGGGGCGGGCGCACTTCGCGGCAGTGCGTCTGCGAGTTGAGCCGCGGGCGCATGTCCCGGGGCGACCGAACTTCGAGATCGTCCGGGACCTACCGCCGGATTCGCTGCTGCCGCTGTATCTAGCCGCAATTGAGGCCGGTGTGGCGGATGCTGCTCAGAGCGGTCCTTTGGGGGGATACCCGGTCATTGATTGGCGAGTGACTGTACTGGGGGGCGAGCAACATCAGACGGATAGCTCCGAACTGGCCTTCGAAAGTGCCGGGCGCATCGCGTTCTACGACGCCATGCAGAAGGCGGGGCCCGTGTTGCTGCAACCCATCATGTCCGTTGAGGTTACGACGCCGGACGAGTATCTGGGCGCCATTATCGGCGACCTGAACGGACGGGGGGCGGAGGTGCGGGAGACCGAGCTGCGCGGCAGCGAGCGCGTGATCCGCGCGGAAGTGCCGCTGGCGGAGCTGTTTGGGTACGTGACGAAGCTGCGCAGCGTGTCCCAGGGTCGGGCGGCCGCCAGTGTGACGCCGTTGCACTATTCAGCGGTTCCCGCAGATGTCGCTCGCGCTTTGGTGGGTGGCGTCTGATGGGGCAGGCGGGACCTTTCGACTTGAAGGGAGATTGAGGCTGGGGGGAGCGTTGGGAGTAGGACGGGGTGAGTGAGGGCGACGGTAGCGTGGGGTGGGGAGGGTGGTGTCGGACGGGTGGTAAACAAATGTCGAAAAGACCCCGTTGACATTGGAAATGAAGCCCGTATGCTACCGGGTCTATCGCCGCCTGGAGCAGGGGTCGGCGGGTAAGGGACTTGTAGGCAAGGGTTTACGAGGCGTGACTGCGAAAAACCGAATCCGTATCCGAATGGAAGCGTACGATCCGCGGGCGCTGGACTCCTCGGCGCGCGAGATCGTGGAGCACGCTAAGCGAACCAGCGCCCGCGTGCACGGACCCATCCCGTTGCCGACTCGCATTGAACGCTACACGGTGTTGCGAGGCCCGCACATCGACAAGAAGTCGCGGGAGCAGTTTGAGATGCGCACCCACAAGCGCATCATCGACATCACGGAGCCGACGGCGCGCACCATGGAAGCGCTCAACCGCCTGATTGTGCCCGCCGGTGTGTTTGTCAAGATCAGAACGTAATCCGTGGACGGTCGAGGCGACCGGTGTGCCGGGAAGTGACACTGGGAGCGGACCGCGAACTCGGATGAACTACGGACGGAGTCGTGTCCGGGGACACGACCAGGCGTGGCGGGAAATTGCCGCGTTCAGGGCGAGAATGAGCAGGGTGCCATGACGGTAGGGTTGCTGGGGACCAAAGTCGGGATGACGCGCGTCTTCGGTGACGACGGGTCGGCGCTGCCGGTGACGGTGGTGAAGGCCGGTCCGTGCGTCGTGCTGCAGGTCAAGGCTCCGGAGCGCGACGGGTACCACGCCCTGCAACTGGGTTTCGGCGACGTGAAGCCGCATCGCTCGACGATGCCGATGATCGGGCACGCGGCCCAGGCGGGCACGGGCCCCAAGCGTTACGTACGGGAGATCCGGCTGACGGAGCCGGCAAGCGTGCAGGCCGGGGACGTGGTTACGGTGGAGCAGTTCGCGGCCCACCAGGTGCGGTACGTGGATGTGAGCGGCGTGACGAAGGGGAAGGGATTCGCCGGGGTCATGAAGCGGCACGGGTTCGGGGGGCAGAAGAGTTCGCACGGGGTGGAGCGCAAGCATCGTTCGGCGGGCGGCATCGGCGGTCACGCGACCCGCGGTCACGGGCGCGCGGTGAAGAAGGGCAAGCGCATGGCGGGTCACCTGGGCCACGTGCGCCGGACGTCGAGTTCGCTGGAGCTGATGAAGGTGGACGCGGCGAACGACCTGCTGCTGATCCGGGGGAGCGTCCCGGGGCCCAACGGCGGGCTGGTGGTGGTGCGGCAGGCCAAGAAGAAGGGTTAGCGGGTATGCTGGCGGTTCCAGTCGTCAACCCCAAGGGCGAGCGCACGGGCGAGATGCAGATCGACCCGGCGTGGCTGGGTGGAGAAGTCCGCCCACGGCTGATGCATCAGGCCGTGGTCGCGTACCTTGATCACCAGCGGCTGCGCGCGGCGCGGACCAAGGGACGCGGTGACGTGGCGGGTTCGACCCGGAAGATCTACCGACAGAAGGGCACCGGGAACGCCCGGATGGGAACGATACGGACGTGCGTGCGACGTGGAGGCGGGCGGGCGTTCGGCAAGAGGGTGCCCGGCGGGCCGAAGGACATCTCGAAGCAGATGCGCCGGCGGGCGCGGGACGGCGCCATCCTTGCCAAGATCCAGGCGAATGCTGCCTTGATCGTGGACGGGTGGAGTTGTCCGGAACCGAAGACCCGGGCGTTCACGGGGTTGCTGACGGCTTTGGGTGTGGGCGGCAGTTGCGTGCTGGCGGTCGGCGAGTACGACCGCAACGTGTACTTGTCGGGGCGGAACGTGGCGGGGGCGGAGGTCTGTCCGGTGGATGATCTGAACGCCTACCAGGTTCTGCGCCGGCGGAAGCTGGTGTTCACGCGGGCGGCGTTCGAGCGGCTGGTGTCGCGCCTGGCGGAGAAGGGTGTCACGGCGGAGTCGGCGTAGAGGCGGGCGGTTGGCATGGACATCTACAACATTGTTCGACGGCCGCTGGTAACCGAGAAGGGGACCCATCAGGCACAGGAGTCGCACGGCGACACCCGCTCGCAGCCAGCGCGCGGGGGTTCGTATGCGTTTGAGGTGCACCCCGAGGCCACCAAGCCCATGATCCGGGAAGCGGTGGAGAAGATATACAGCGTTCGCGTGCTGGAGGTCCGCACGGCGAATCGCAAGGGGAAGCCGCGGCGCGTGCGGTACAAGACGGGAAAGACGGTGGACTGGAAGAAGGCCGTGGTCGTGTTGCATCCAGACAGCCACATCGACGTGTTCTAGTGCGCGTCGGCGGGCCGGGCGGGGAGAACGGGCGGAACGGATCGGAGTGCGATGGGCATTCGTAAATACAACCCGACGTCGCCAGGGCGGCGCCTTTCGACGGTCAACGACCACGCCGAGGTGACGGACAAGCGCAAGCGGGCCGAGAAGAGCCTTTGCGAGCGTCTGGTGCGCAGCGGCGGGCGCAATCATCATGGGATCACGACGGCGCGGTTTCGCGGCGGCGGGGCGCGGCGTCTGTACCGGCGGATCGACTTCAAGCGGCGCAAGGACGGGGTTGCGGCGACGGTGGAGGCCATCGAGTACGATCCCAACCGCAGTTGCCACATTGCCCTGCTGAAGTACGCGGACGGCGAGCGGCGGTACATTCTGGCTCCGGCCGGGCTGCGTGCCGGCGACGTGGTGGAGAGTGGGCCGGGCGTCGAGCCGAAGGTGGGTAACACGCTGCCGCTGGCGAACATCCCGCCCGGGCTGGAAGTGCACAACGTGGAGATGCACGTCGGGCAGGGCGGTAAGATGGTGCGGAGTGCCGGTACGGCCGCCCGGTTGATGTCCCGGAGCGCGAATTGGGCGGTGCTGATCCTCCCTTCCGGGGAGATGCGCGAGGTGCGGGTGGAATGCCGGGCGACCATCGGTCAGCTCGGTAACCCGGAGCACCAGAACCTGCGGTGGGGCAAGGCGGGTCGGATGCGTCACAAGGGTCGCCGGCCGCACGTGCGCGGGGTGGCCCAGAACCCGGTCTCGCACCCGCTGGGCGGTGGTGAGGGGCGCAGCGGCGGCGGGCGGCACCCGTGCAGCCCGACGGGCGTGCTGGCGAAGGGCGGGCGTACGCGCAACCCGCGCAAGACCTCGAATCCAAGGATTCTGCGGCGGCGGCGGAGCGTACGGTACGGCGAGTTGCCGCGGCCGAAGAAGCGGTAGTTCAGGCGTAGTTGACCAATAGAGCATCGGTTGCGCGCGACCGGGGCGGTCGAACGGCAACCGACCCCCGCAGGCGGGGGCGTGAGCGCGAGGCGAGCGATGACGCGTTCCCAGAAGAAGGGGCCCTTTGTCGACCCCAAGCTGTTTCAGAAGGTCATGGCGGCCAAGAGCGCTGACACGAGCGCGTCGATTCGGACGTGGTCGCGGCGCTGCACGATCGTGCCGGAGTTCATCGGGCACCGGTTCGACGTGCACAACGGCAAGACGTTCCACCAGGTGTACGTCACGGAGGATATGGTGGGGCATAAGCTAGGTGAGTTCAGTCCGACGCGGATCTTCCGCGGGCACAGCGGCAAGAAGGCGGCGGCCAAGAAGTAGGCAGGCTCCGGGCGGGGCCCGGCAGGGTGGCAACCCGTGCGGGCGGCTGGGGGAGCCCGCGGGCAGGAGGGTTCGTGGGCGGTACGAGGCGGCGGCGGGGAAGGCGGCAAGCGGGACGGGACGCATGGTCGAGACGATGCGAGTATGGACGGCGAAGCACCGCTTCGCCCGGGTTTCGCCGCGGAAGGTCCGGCTGGTGATCGGGCTCATTCGCGGGCGTGCCTGCGGGGAGGCGTTGGAGCAACTGCGGTTTACGCCGGGGCGAAGCGTGCGGATGATCCGGGACGTGCTGAAGTCCGCGATGGTGAACGCGGACGAGGCTGAGGCGGACATGTCGCGGCTGTACGTCCATGAAGCCCGGGTAGACGGCGGACCTTATTACCGGCGTTGGCGGCCGAAGGACCGGGGTCGGGCCCATCCGATCGCCAAGCGGACGAGTCACATCGTGGTGACGGTGAAGGAGCGCCCGTAAGCAGGGCCAGCCGTGGTGCGGCAGGGTAGGAGCCAAACGTGGGTCAGAAGGTCAATCCGGTCGGTTTGCGGGTGGGAGTCACCGAGGGCTGGCGCTCGCGGTGGTTCGCGCCGAAAGCGGCGTTCGGGGAGTTCCTGATCGAGGACCAGAAGATCCGGCGGTTCGTCGATGAGCGTCTGAATCGGCAATCGTCGTATGCGGCCGTGGCCCGCGTGGAGATCGAGCGGACGCGGGACGAGGTGAAGGTGCTGCTGCACACGGCCCGTCCGGGCATGGTGATCGGTCCGAAGGGGGCGGAGGTGGACCGGCTGCGCGAGGCGCTGGAGGACCTGATCGACCGGAAGGTGAGCGTGAACATCGTCGAGATCAAGCAGCCCGACAGCAATGCCCGGCTGGTGGCGGAGGCGATCTCGGAGCAGTTGAAGAAGCGGGCGGCGTTCCGGCGGGTGATGAAGACGCGGCTGGAGTCGGCGATGTCGGCAGGCGCGAAGGGCGTCAAGATCACGTGTTCGGGCCGGCTGGGCGGGGCGGAAATGGCCCGCTGTGAGACCCAGATCCGCGGCTCGATTCCGCTGCACACGCTGCAGGCGAATATTGATTATGGCGTGGCGACCTGCCGGACCACTTCCGGCGCCATCGGGATCAAGGTGTGGGTATACCACGGGCGCTACGGAGAGGTGGTGGAGCAGGCGGAGGCGGCGCCGCGTCCCCGGCGGGGCAGGCGGGGCTAGCGGCGTGGCCAGGGACCGGGAGTTGCGACGATGGCATTGATGCCCAAGCGAGTGAAGTGGCGGAAGAGTCAGCGTGGGAAGCTGCGCGGGTACGCCCTGCGCGGGAACACGGTGGCCTTCGGTGAGTACGGGCTGCAGTGCCTGGGCACGGGTTGGATCACGGGGCGCCAGATTGAGGCAGGGCGGGTGGCGGCTAACCACTTCCTGCACCGCGAGGGGAAGGTATACGTGCGGATCTTCCCGCATAAGCCGGTGTCGGCCAAGCCCCTGGAGACCCGTATGGGTAAGGGGAAAGGCGACCCGGAGTTCTGGGTAGCGTGCGTGAAAGAGGGCACGGTGCTGTACGAGATTGCAGGTGTGGAGGAAGAGGTGGCCCGGTCCGCCTTGGCACGCGTGTCCCATAAGATGCCTTTCCGGTGCCGGTTTGTGCGGCGGAGGCATGGGCTGTAGACGGGCCGACGTGACGGCGGGCAACCAGGCGGAAGACAGCGGGAGCGCCCATGAAGATCGGTGAGTTTCGGGACATGCAGACGGACGAGCTCCATCACGAGCTTGAGCGCATCCGCCGGCGTCTTTTCGACCTGCGGGCGCAAGCAGTGACGGAGAAGCTGGAGAACCCCAACCAGTTGACGGCGGGGCGCCGGGACGTGGCGCGCATCCTGACGGTGCTGCGGCAGCGTGGGGAACTCGGCGTCGAGGAGAAGCAGCACCACATGGAGTCGCTGGCGGGACCGCGGAAGCGGCGGTAGCGGCGCAGGCCGGGGGGCTGGCGGTGCCCGTTGCCGGCAGGCGTTGGGGTGGGGCAGGCAGCGGCCGGGCAAGGGCGTTCTGAAGGGACGTGGCGATGACGCAGACCGAAGTGACTCAGGCACGCGGGGCGACGCGCGGGCGGCTGGTGAGACGCACGGGAACCGTGGTTTCGGCCGGCCGGCAGAAGACGATCAAGATCCGCTGTGATTACCTGGCCATGGCGCCGAAGTACGGCAAGTACGTGCGCCGCCGGACGACCCTGCACGCGCACGATGAGAAGAACGAAGCGAAGGTCGGGGACGTGGTGGAAGTGGCGGCGTGCCGGCGGCTGTCGAAGACGAAGGCGTGGCGGCTGCTGAGGATTGTGAGGCGCATCGAGGGCGGAGGGGCGTAGCAGGCCCCGAAGGCGGATGGTCGGTGGCGCGGGAGCGGCGGCATGATCCAACTGCAAACGATGGTCGACGTGTGCGATAACACCGGGGCGAAGGCCGCCATGGTGTTTAACGTGTACAAGGGCAGTACCGCCCGACCGGGAAAGGCGCGGCTGAAAGTCGCGCGCATCGGGGATCTGGTCCTGGTGGCGGTGAAGAAGAGCCTGCCCAATAGCGAGTTCTCCGGCGGCGCGGACCGCAAGGACCGGGCGAAGCGCCGGAAGGCGAAGGCGGTGGTGGTGCGCACGCGGGCGCCGTTTCGCCGCAAGGACGGCAGCTACGTGCGGTTTGACAGCAACGCGGTGGTCCTGCTCGACGACAAGAACGAGCCGCGCGGGACGCGGGTCTTTGGAGCGGTGGCGCGGGAGTTGCGCGAGAGCTACATGAAGATCGTGTCGCTGGCCGAGGAGGTCGTGTAGGGCGGGCGGAACCGGCGGGACCGGACGGGCAGGCCGGGCGGAGGTCAGGTGCGACCATGGCGATGGGCATCCGGAAGAACGACGTGGTGGAGGTGATCTGCGGAGATCATCGCGGGGCCCGGGGGAAGGTCCTGCGCGTGGACCGCCGGCGCGACCTGGTCGTGGTGGAAGGTGTGAACATGGTGTACCGCCACGTGCGGCCGACGCGTCGCAACCCGCAGGGTGGTCGCGTGCAGAAGGAGGCGCCGATCCACCTTTCCAACGTGTTGCCCTACGACCCGACGGCCGGACGGGGGCAGCGCGTGCGGTTCGCAGTGGAGCGCGGCCCGGAAGGCAGAGTCGGGAAGAAGCGGCGGGTAACGGTGAAGGGAACCACGCTGCACGAGATGACGCGGGCGGAACGGAAGTAGCCTTCACGGGCGGACCCCGGGCGATAGGCGCGGGAGGCAGGTGCGATGGCGAGGTTGTGGGAGCGGTACAAGCAGGAGATTCAGCCCCAACTCATGTCGGAGTTGGGGATCAGCAACCCGCTGGCGGTTCCGCGGCTGGAGAAGGTGGTAGTGTCGGCGGGGACGGGCAGTCCGGCGTCCGACAAGACCCGCCTGGGCGTGGTGATGGAGGACCTGGCGCGGATCACGGGTCAGAAGCCGCAGATGCGCCGGGCGCAGAAGGCGGTGTCGAACTTCAAGCTGCGCAAGGGGATGGAGGTCGGGTGCCGGGTGACGTTGCGCGGGCGGCGGATGTACGAGTTCGTGGACCGGCTGATCAACGTGGCGGTGCCTCGTCTGCGTGACTTTCGGGGCCTGAACCCGCAGAGCTTCGACGGGCGCGGCAACTACTCGATGGGTTTGCCGGACCAACTGGTATTCCCGGAGATCGATGCGGCGAAGGTGACGGTGAATCAGGGGATGAACATCACGTTCGTGACGACCGCGCGGACGGACGCGCAGGCCCGGCGTCTGCTGGCGCGGCTGGGGATGCCGTTCAGGACGATGGAAGGTTAGGACCAAGGGCGTATGGCGACCAAGGCGTGGATGAATAAGGCGCGGAAGGAACCGAAGTTCATGACGCGCCGGGTGCGTCGGTGTCAGATTTGTGGACGGGTGCGCGCGGTATACCGTAAGTTCCAGGTGTGTCGCATCTGCTTCCGGCGGCTCGCGCACGACGGGATGATTCCCGGAGTGCGGAAGGCGAGCTGGTAGGCGGTGGAATGCGGGCGCGAACAGGGGTTTGGCGGTAGCAGCAGGAAGGGCTTGGCAGGATGTGGTCTGATCCGATCGCGGACATGCTCACCCGGATTCGCAACGGCATTCGGATCCGGCGTCGGCGGGTGGCAGTGCCGGCGTCGAAGCTGAAGGTCGGCATTGCGCAGGTGCTGAAGGACGAGGGATACATCGAGGGCTACGACGTGGTGGCGGATGCCCGGCAGGGGACGTTGCGGATCGACCTGAAATACGGTCCCCGCGGCGAGGAGATCATCCACACGATCGAGCGCGGCTCGCGTCCGGGGCGGCGGGTGTATCGGCGGGTGGAGGAGTTGCCACGCGTGCTCGACGGCCTGGGAATAGCGATCGTGTCGACGAGCCAGGGTGTGCTGTCGGACCGGCGTTGCCGGGAGTGCAACGTGGGCGGCGAGTTGCTCTGCACGGTGTACTAGAGGCGGGAATGCCGGCGCCGCGGGGATGCGGCCGGGTGGCCGTGATTGCGAGGAAGCGCTGATGTCGCGGGTGGGAAAACAGCCGGTTGCCGTGCCGCCGGGGATTACGGTGAAGGTGGCCGGTCAGCGGATTTCGGTCAAGGGGCCGCGTGGCGAGCTGACCTGGGAGGCCCCGCCGACGGCGGCCGTGTCGTTCGATGAGCGGGCTCGCGTCGTCAGCGTCACCCGGGCGGGCAACGACCGGCAGAGCCGTGCCAACCACGGACTGGCGCGGGCGCTGATCGCCAACATGGTGCGCGGGGCGGCGACGGGATTTGAGAGGCGGCTGGAGATCTACGGCACCGGCTACAACTGCAAGCTGCAGGGCAAGGTGCTGCACCTGAACGTGGGTTACTCGGGACGCAACCGCGGTCGCGGCTCTCAGTATGAGGTACCCGTTCCCGACGGAGTGGAGGTGGTGGTCGAGGTCCCTGCGGCGCGCGGTGACAATGAACCGGCCAAGGTGCTCATCAAGGGGACGGACAAGCAGAAAGTCGGGCAGTTTGCAGCGGAGGTCCGGGCGATCCGCAAGACGGAGCCGTACCGGGGCAAGGGCATTCGTTACGAGGGCGAGCACATTAAACGGAAACAAGGTAAGGCCCTGAGTGGTACGGGCTAGGCGAAGACAGCGGTGGGCACGTGCTCGGCGGACGCGCGGGACGCGCGTGAGGCGGATATGTACTCGAATACGTTGAAACAGGCACGGCGCGAGCGGCGGAAGCAGCGCATCCGCAAGCGGGTGTTCGGGACGGCTGCCCGTCCCCGGTTGTCGGTATTTCGCAGCCTCAAGAACGTCTACGCGCAGATCATCGACGACGAGCGCGGGGTGACGCTGTGTGCGGCCGGTACTCGGGGCAAGGACCTCAGCGGGCAGGTCGGCTACGGCGGTAACCGGAAGGCGGCCACCCTGGTGGGCGCAAACCTGGCGCAGAAGGCGCTGGCACTGGGCGTGGAGCAGGTGTGTTTCGACCGCAATGGCTACCGTTTCCACGGGCGGATCAAGGCCTTGGCGGAGGCACTGGTGGCGGGCGGCGTGCAGTTGATGCGTCCGGACCGGCTGGCGGCCAAGGCGGAAGAGGCCGCCCGCGAGGCGGCCGCGAAAGAGGCTGCCCAGAAGCAGGCGGAAAGCGGAGCTGCGGGGGGCAAGAAGAAGAAGAAAGAGAAGAAACAGGCCGAGGAGCCGGCCGGCGAGTAGTGCCGGCGGGATGATCGGGCTGGGGCAGGCCGGGCGACGAGATCGGCGAACAGAAGCGAGCGGGTACGATCATGGCGAAGCTGACGAGGGTCGAAACGCAGGCAGCTGCAACCGAGGAAGGTTCCGGTCTCGACGAGGTGGTGGTGCGGATCTACCGCTGCGCCACGGTGGTGCGCGGCGGACGCCGGTTCAGCTTCGCGGCCATGGTGGTGGTCGGCGATCGCCGGGGGCGCGTGGGCATCGGATACGGGAAGAGCGTGGAGGTGCCTTCGGCGGTGGAGAAGGGGCGGCAGTTGGCGTCCCGCAACATGGTCACGGTGAACCTCGTGAACGGGACGCTTCCCCATCGCATTGTGGGCCGCTACGGGGCCAGCAAGGTGGTGATGGTGCCGGCGAGCCCGGGAACGGGTGTGATTGCCGGGGCGAGCGCCCGGGCGGTGCTGGAGTTGGCGGGGGTGACGGACGTGTTGACGAAGAGCTATGGCTCCAATAGCCCCAAGAACCTGGTCCGGGCAACGTTTGAAGGGTTGCGGCACCTGCTGCGGCGGGACCAGTTGGAAGAGCTGCGCGGCGTGAAGGTCGCAGGATAGGACATGGACCTCTACCAGGTAGCAACAGAAGCGGGTCGGCAGCGGCGGCGGCGGCGGATCGGTCGTGGTCGGGGGTCCGGCTGCGGCAAGACGTCGGGGCGCGGGCACAACGGCTGTGGGCAGCGGGCGGGCTGGCGGATACGCGGCCTGCAGGAGGGTGGGCAGATGCCCACGTTCCGGGTGCTCCCCAAGCGGGGTTTCAGCAACGCCCAGTTTCAGACGCAGTACAGCACGGTCAACGTCGGGGCCCTGGAGGCGGCGTTCGAGAACGGGGCGCATGTGACAGCCCAGGCTCTCAAGAAGGCAGGGCTTATCAGACACCTGCGCGACCCCGTCAAGATTCTCGGCGACGGGACGCTGACGAAGAGACTGGTGGTGGACGTGGCCAAGTACAGCAAGGCCGCCGAGCAGAAGATCAAGGCCGCCGGCGGCGAGGCCAGGATCGGGACGACCTAGCAAGCGGACGGCATGGCGAGCGGGTAAGCCGCCGGGGCGGGGTTCTGGGGACTGGAGCAGGTGGCGGGGGAGCAGCGCGGGCGGGCGTACGGGACGGTCCGGTGGCGGAGAGGACGGAGGTTGAACCGGCAGTTGTCCGGAATGGGCGGTTTGCGGAATCCCCGCGGGCAAGGCGACCGGGCGGAAGGCAACGGGAAGATGGGTTGAGGCATGTTTCAGACGCTGATCAACATCTTCAAGATCCCTGAGCTGCGCAACAAGGTGCTGTTCACGCTGGGGATGCTGGCGATCTACCGGATTGGGTACTATGTACCAGTTCCAGGGGTTGATCAGGCGGAGATGTACCGCATTTCCCAGGGCGGAGGCGGCCTCGGAGATCTGGCGGAGTACTTCCAGATTTTCACGGGCGGCAACCTGCGGCAAAGCACGATCTTCGGTCTGGGCATCATGCCGTACATTTCGGCATCGATCATTCTTCAACTTCTGGTGACGGTGGTGCCGTCGCTGGAGAAACTGCACAAAGAGGGAGAGGCGGGGCGGAAGAAGATCAACGAGTACACGCGGTACTCGACGGTGGGTCTTTGCATCATCCAGGCGATGATCTGGGTGAAGTACCTGGCGGCCAACAAGTTCATTTTCTCGGAATACACCGGGCCGTTCATGGGGTTGTCGTTTACATACTTGCTCATGACGCTCGCGCTGCTGACGAGCGGTACGGTCTTCCTGATGTGGCTGGGGGAGCAGATCGACGAATACGGGATCGGGAACGGCATCTCCCTGATCATCACTGCTGGCATTGTGGTGCGCATGCCCAATGCGATCATCCTGGTGGTGCAGAACTTCAAGGCGAGCGGGGCCAGCGATCGCGGGCAGTTCGACATCCCGCGGGTGCTGCTGGTGGTGGCGATGTTCGTGGCGGTGGTGGCGGGGGCGATCCTGATCACCCAGGCGCAGCGTCGGATTCCGATCCAGCAGGCGAAGCAGACGCGGGGCAGGCGGGTGTACGGTGGTCAGCGGCAGTACATGCCGCTGCGGGTGAACCACGGCGGCGTGATGCCGATCATCTTCGCCAGCTCGATGCTCATCTTCCCCGGCGTGATCTTCGATGCGATCTCGCGGGCGTGGCCCAACGCGTTCTGGCACTTCCTGAGCACGCAGTTCCGCGGCGAGCACGGGTACGTGTACGTCGTGTCGTACATCCTGGCGGTGTACTTCTTCGCGTACTTCTGGACGACGGTGCAGTTCCAGCCGAAGGAAATGGCCAACAACCTTCGGGATTACGGCAGCTTCGTTCCCGGTTTGCGCCCCGGTAAGCGGACGGCGGACTACCTGGAACGCGTGATGAGCCGGATTACCTACGTCGGCGCGGCGTTCCTGGCCATCATTGCGATTATCCCCAATCTGGTTGCGCAGGGGCTCTCGATTCCGTTTGAGGTGTCGGCGTTCCTGGGCGGTACGGGGTTGCTGATCGTGGTGAGCGTGACGCTGGACTTCGTGCAGCGGATCGAGGCGAACCTGATCATGCGTAACTACAAGGGGTTCCTGGGTGACGCGGGGCCCATCAAGGGATCGCGCTCCTAGCAGGGCCCGCGGGGAACGGCACCGAGGGATCAGGCAGGGCGAGCGGCGGACGTTGCGGACGGACGTTAGGCAAGGCGGGAGCAGGTTGCGGGTGTGGCAGGCACCGGCGGCGTCATTCTGAAAAGCCGGCGTGAGATCGACCTGATGCGGCGTGCCGGCCGGGTTGTGCGGGAGGTGCTGGACCGCCTGACGGAGATGGTGCGACCGGGGGTGACGACGGCCGAGCTGAACACCGCGGCAGAGGAGTTGATCGCGGCCGCGGGTGGGGCGGCCCTGTTCAAGGGAGTGCGGCAGCCGCAGGCCCGGCGGCCGTTTCCCGCGGTGATTTGCGCGAGCGTGAACGAAGAGCTCGTGCATGGGATACCCGGCCCCCGGGAGTTGCGTGAAGGAGACATCATCAGCGTTGACTGCGGAGTGCGCCTGGACGGGTACTGCGGCGACGCGGCGACGACGGTTCGCGTTGGCAAGGTGACCCCCGAGGTGGCGCACCTGGTGGAGGTGACGCAGCGAGCGCTGGAACTGGTGCTGGAGGTGGCGTCGCCGGGGAAGATGTGGAGCGAGGTGGCCCGGCAACTCCAGGCGTACGTGGAGGGCGAGGGGCTGTCGGTGGTGCGGGACTTCGTGGGGCACGGCATCGGCCGGGAGATGCACGAGGACCCGAAGGTGCCGAACTTCTGGAACGAGCGGCAGAAGGGACTGGATTTTCCGTTGCAGCCGGGCTTGGTGCTGGCGGTGGAACCGATGGTGAACCTGGGCACGCACGCGGTGGAGTATGGCGACGAGGATCGCTGGGTGGTGGTGACGCGGGACCGGAAACCGGCGGCCCACTTTGAGCACACGATTGCGGTGACGGCGCGCGGCGTGGACGTATTGACGGTGTAGCGCCGGCGCGGAGGCGGTCGGGCGAGCGACGGGAGGTGCGGCGATGAAAATGAGAGCGAGCGTGCGACGGATCTGTGAGAACTGCAAGGTCATTAAGCGCCGCGGGGTGGTCCGGGTGATCTGCACGAATCCCCGGCACAAACAGCGTCAGGGTTAGTAAGGAGGTCGTCGGGTGCCGCGTATAGCAGGTGTGGACATACCGGCGGACAAGCGGATCGAGTTTTCGCTGCGGTACATCTACGGCATCGGTCCGAAGCTCGCGGTGGATGTGCTCAAGGAAGCCCAGGTGGAGGCGGGGGTCAAGGCGAAGGACCTGACCGAGGAGGAGGTGGCGCGGATCGGAAGCGTCATCGACCGGAACTACGTGGTGGAAGGTCGCTTGCGCCGTCTGGTGCAGTCGAACGTGGCTCGGCTGCGTGACATCCGCTGTTACCGGGGCATGCGCCACCGGGCGCACCTGCCGGCGCGGGGGCAGCGGACGCGGACGAATGCCCGGACGCGGAAGGGGCCCAAGAAGACAGTGGCCGGGAAGAAGGGCGTGAAGGAGATGCACCGTGGCTAAGCGGGCAGGCAAGCGGCGGGTGCGGCGGAACGTGGCACGCGGGGTCGCGTTCATCAAGGCCACGTTCAACAACACGATCGTGACCATCACCGACATGAACGGGGACGTGCTGTGCTGGGCGTCGGCGGGGACGGCCGGGTTCAAGGGCACGCGGAAGAGCACGCCGTTTGCGGCCCAGCGGGCGGTCGAGCAGGTGGCCCAGGCGGCCCGCAAGTTCGGCATGGTGGAAGTGGAAGTGAAGGTGAAGGGACCGGGAACGGGGCGGGAGTCGGCGATCACGGCCTTGCAGAGCGCGGGGCTGCGGATCCAGTCGATTGAGGACGTGACCCCGCTGCCCCACAACGGGTGCCGGCCGCCGAAGCGTCGGCGCGTGTAGCGGGGTTGATCGGCACAGGAGCGGTGGGCCTCCGGGGCCGGGGTTGGAGTCGTTTTTGAGGCGGGCGCGAGAGCATGGCACGAAACACGGGACCGGTGTGCCGCCTTTGCCGGCGTGAAGGCGTGAAGTTGATGCTGAAGGCGTCGCGCTGCGAGACGGCGCGCTGCGCGATGGAGCGACAGTGGCGGGCGCAACCGCCGGGTATGCACGCCTGGCGGCGGCGCAAGGAGGGCGAGTTCCTGAAGCGCTTGCGCGAGAAGCAGAAAGTCAAGCGGTACTACGGCGTGCTGGAGCGGCAGTTCCTGGTGTACGTGCAGGCGGCGGAGCGGGAGAAAGGCAACACGGGAGAGGCGTTGCTGCGGCTGCTGGAGCGGCGGCTGGACAACGCGGTGTACAAGCTGGGATTCGCCGCCTCGCATCCGTCCGCGCGTCAGGTTGTCACCCACGGGCACATCTACGTGAACGGGCGGCGGGTGGACCGGCCCGGGTATCTTGTGCGTCCCGGCGATCGGGTCACTGTGAAACCCGCGGGGCGGAGCGAGAAGCTGGTGCGCGCGGCGCTAGGGGAAGGGCCTCCGCCCGTGCAGGCCTGGCTGCAACTGGACCCGCAGAAGCTCGAGGGCGTGGTGGTGGCGCTGCCGGGACGGGATGACGTGCAGATCCCGGTGGAAGAGCACCTGATCATCGAGTTCTGCAGTCGGTAGCGGTCGCCGGTTACGGTTCGCAGCGTCACCCGTCCGGGGCACGGGTGCCTGCCGGTAACGAACACCCGAGTGGAGGTCATCGTGATGCACATCAGGTGGCGGGGGCTGGAGTTGCCGAGCCGGGTCATCTGCGATGCAGCATGCAGCACGCCGTATTATGGGCGGTTCTTCATCGAACCGTTCGAGCAGGGGTTCGGCACCACGATCGGCAACGCCTTGCGGCGCGTGCTGCTGTCCAGCCTGGAGGGAGCGGCGGTTTCGACGGTGAAGATCGCAGGCGTAGCCCATGAGTTTGCGACGATCGATGGTGTGTTGGAGGACGTGACCGACATCGTACTGAACGTGAAGGGGATCGTGCTGAAGCTGGCCGGGGATGAGCCGAAGACCATGCGGGTGGAGCGGAACGCGCCTGGGGAGGTGCGGGCGGCAGACATCGTGGCGGACCCGGCCATCGAGATCATCAACCCGGAGCACCATCTGGCGACCTTGACGGCGGCGGTGCCGTTTCGGATGGACATGATGGTGCGTCCTGGGCGGGGATACGTGCCGGCCGCTGAGAACCGGACCCCGGAGCAGGAACTCGGGGTGATCCCCGTGGATTCGGTGTTCACGCCCATCGTGCGGGTCAGGTACAAGACGGAAGACATGCGCGTCGGGCAGCGGACCAACTATGACCGGCTGATCCTGGAGATCTGGACGAAGGGTTCGGTGCGTCCGGAGGACGCGCTGGTGGAGGCGGGAACGATCCTGCGGAAGCACCTGAATCCGATCGTCATGTACGAGGAGATGGGCAAAGAGACGGTGGTCCCGGTGCGGCCGAAGGTGGCTGCGGGGGAGAACCTCGACCCGGCGACGGAGGAGTTGCTGAGCAAGTCGGTAAGCGTGCTGGGGTTATCGGTACGGGCGAGCAACTGTCTGGAGGCGGCGCAGATTCGCACCGTGCGGGAGCTGGTGGTTCTGGGTGAGGCCGACCTGCTACGCTTCCGGAGTTTCGGCAAGACGTCGCTGCATGAGGTGCAGAGGAAGCTGTCGGAGGTGGGTCTGCATCTGAACATGAAGCTGCCGGCGACGGTCGCGGCGGGCAGCGGGCCGCTGAGTACGAGCCTGTGCGGCCTTCAACCTTCGGGGCGGAGCCCCCCCCGGAGGTGCAGGGGAGCGAGGTCGGTGACGGAGGCGCGGCGCAAGCGGTGCCGCAGACCGAAGCGTACACCATGCCCGATTGACAGAAGGACGTCCGGGTGGAGGCGGGGGTTCCCCGCCGGGCAGCGGGCGGTGGAAGTCAGAGGCGCGTACCTCCCGCGGTAGACAACCCGCGGCAGCGCGGAGGGTAATGAGTCTGGCGGGCGGGAAGTGACGAGCCATGAGACATCGTATACATCAACGCAAGCTGAACCGGACGTCGGAGCATCGGCTGGCCCTGCAGCGGAACCTGGCGCAGAGCCTGATTGAACATGGTCAGGTGCGGACGACGTTGCCAAAGGCCAAGAACCTGCGTCCCTTCGTGGAGAAACTGCTGACGCTGGCGGTACGCGTACGGAAGGCCGCGGCCCGGCAGGACTCGGCCGGCAGCCTACGCGCCCGACGCCAGATTCATAAGCTGCTGGGCGAGCGGAGCCTCATTCCCAAGGAGCACCGCGAGGACTACTGGGGGATGTCGGACGCGGCCCGCAACAAGGCGATGCGCATGCCGAGCGGCCGGCGGCATCGCACCGGTGAACCAAAGGGGAAGCTGGCATTCACGGCTGAATCGGTGACGCATCGGCTGGTAGAGACGGTGGCCGCGAAGCTGGAGGAGCGGCCCGGTGGATACACGCGCATCGTACGGCTCCCGGACCGGCGTGTGGGTGACAATGCCCCGTTGGCGCTCGTGCAGTTGGTGGGGGAGGAAGAGGCGCCGAGCTCGCTGACGAAGCCGCTCCGGTCGGCCCGCAAGCGCCGGGCGGATGCCCGGTACAAACTGGCGGTGAAGTTGACCAAGGGCAAGAGCGTGAGGAGCGCCGCTCCGACCGCCAAGGAGGCCACCACGGAAGGCGGAACCGAGGGGCATACCGATACCCAGGACACCTAGTCGACGTTCGTCTCGGCAGTAGAAGCCGGTACCACGGAGGCACTCGGAGACCGGGAGAGATCGGAGCCGGGCGGCCGCAGGACGGGGCGCCGTAGCCCCAGGTGCCGCCAAGGCCTCTGTCAGCGTGCCGGCACCTGGCTTCTGTCCGTCCTTCGGGCTTCCGTGGCTAGCCGTGATGGTACCCGAGTAACTGACGGTGAAGCGCGACGCGAAGTGCATCTTCTGCAAGATCGTGGCCGAGGAGATCCCGGCCGCGGTAGTGCTCGCGGACGAGTCTTTGGTTGCTTTTCTGGATATCGGGCCGCTCGCTGAGGGGCACCTCCTCATTGTGCCACGTGAGCATTGCGAGCGTCTGACCGACATGTCGGCGGAGATGTTGGCCAGCGTTGTGGGGAAGCTGCCGAAACTGGGGCGCTCGCTGCTGGCGGTGAGCGGGGCCGACGGGTTCAACCTGCTGGTCAATCAAGGCAAGGTGGCGGGGCAGGAGGTCCCGCACGTGCATTTGCATCTGATCCCCCGGAAGGCGGGCGATGGGCTGGGGTATCGCTGGCATCCGGGTTCCTATCGTGACGATCGCGCGCGGCAGCTTACCGAGGCCTATCGGACCGCGCTCGCCAAGGACGCGTAAAAAAGCCGACATCACCGTGGATGCGCGGGCGGGAGGCAGGTCCTCCGGGCGGCCCGGGTTCTTTGGACCCGGGGGGACTGCTGAGCACCGCGACGCGCCGGGGGCGCCGCCTGGGGGAACCTGCGGAGCGCGAATGCGGACGGCGGAATGAAAGATGCAGAAGGGCGCCGCGCATGCCCGCTGCTTTCTGCATGTTGTCTTCATCATTCTGCATTCCACTCGGGTGGCCCGGGTCCCGTCGAGTTGGGGACTGCATCGACGTGCCACGATTTGGCACTACTCACCGATCAACTGCACCACGACGCGGCGGGTGCGCGGGCGGGTGTCGAAGTCGATGAGCACGATCTGTTGCCAAGTGCCCAGGGTGAGGCGCTTGTCGACGAAGGGGATGGTCAGGCTGGGGCCCATCAGGGACGCCCGGACGTGGGCGTGGCCGTTGTCGTCGTGCCAGGTCTGCTCGTGCAGGTAGGTGCCGTGCTGGGGAGCGATGGTCTCGAAGGCGGCGCGCAGGTCATAGGTGGCCAGGCCGGGCTCGAACTCGGTGGTCGTCAGGCCCGCGGTGGAACCGATGACAAAGGCCGTGGCAATGCCGGCGCTGAAGCGACCGGCCTCGACGCAGCGGGCGACGTTCGCGGTGATATCTACCACGTGATTGTTGCCCTGGGTGGGGACCTGCAGTTCGTGGGTTTCGACGGGCATACGGTGAGTCTAGCCGGCGTGCGGAGGGGCGGGAAGGGGCGACGATCGACGGTTGCAGGGCAGCGTCCGTTTGTGCGATACTGGATGTGGGCGTGTCGCGGAGTGAACGGGTGGGTGCGAAGACGTGCTCCCGGCGGTGGGATTCGGCTGCTCCCTGACGGTGGCGGTTCGGATCGCCGGCGCCGAAACGGGCTCGATGGTTTCCGTGGCGACCGGGTGGGGTGTGGGCCGAGGCGGCGGGTCGGTGGAATACGATGTCGGAATTGGACTATCGCACGGCGGGTGAGTCGCACGGGCCGGCCCTGACGGTCCTCGTGGAGGGTATGCCGGCCGGCGTGGAGGTAGACGTAGCCTTCATCAACGCCGAGCTGGCGCGCCGGCAGGGGGGCTACGGGCGGTCCGGCAGAATGCGCATCGAGACCGACGCGGCGGAGGTGCGCGCCGGCGTGCGGCACGGGCTGACAACCGGCGGGCCGATTGTGCTGAGCATTGCGAACCGCGACCACCGGCTGGAGACGGCACCACCGATTCACCGACCTCGACCCGGACATGCCGATCTGGCGGGGAGTCTGAAATGGCTGACGGTGGATTGCCGCAACACGCTCGAACGGGCGTCGGCGCGGGAGACGGCCGCGCGGGTGTTGGCCGGGGCGCTGGCGACGTGCCTGCTGCGCGGGTTTGGGATCGAGGCAGTCGGGTATGTGCGGCAGATCGGGGCGGTAGAGGCGTCGATCCCTGACGGAGCGCGGCCCGGGGAGCTGCGGGCTCTGCGTGACGGTAACGACGTGTATTGCCCGGATGCGGTGGCGGCCGGGCGGATGGTGGAGGCAATCCGGCAGGCGACGAAGAATAAGGATACGTTGGGGGGCGTGGTCGAGGTTGTGGTGTGGGGTCAACCACCGGGGCTGGGGAGTTGCGCCCGGTGGCAGGACAAGCTGGACGGCCGGCTGATGCAGGCCGTGGGATCGGTGCAGGCCATCAAGGGGGTCGAGATCGGGCTGGGCTTCGGCTGCGCGCGGCTGCCGGGCAGCGCCGTGCACGACGAGATTGACTACGACGCGGGGCAACGCGGGACGGCGAACTTCGGCTTCGTACGGCGGTCGAACCGCGCCGGCGGGCTGGAGGGCGGCATGACCAACGGCATGCCGGTGGTGGTGCGGGCGGCTATGAAGCCGATCAGCACGCTGCTGCGCGGTCTGGACAGCGTGAATCTGGTGACCAGGCAAGCGGAACGGTCGGATTACGAGCGTAGCGACATCTGCGCGGTGCCGGCGGCCAGCGTGGTGTGTCAGAACGTGGTGGCGTTTGAGATGGCGCGGGCCTTCCTGGCGAAGCTTGGCTCTGACACGCTGGGCGAGGTAGGGGGGGCATATGATCGGTATGTGGAGGCGGCCAGGAATCTGGGTGGGGAGGCGGCGAAGTAGGGCTGGGCAGGCGACTTCGGCAGCCGGCCGGGACAACTCCGGGGGGTGTTGCGCGGCCCAAGATTCTGCCTCACCCCACCCTCTCCCCTTGGGGGGAGGGGGGTGCGAGCGTGGCGTTGTTTGCAGCGCGTGCGTAGCGCCGCGATAGGGCGGTTGTGGCGGAACTGGCAGACGCGCCAGACTTAGGATCTGGTGCCCGAAAGGGCGTGGAGGTTCGAATCCTCTCAACCGCATGAGGAAGCGCGTCGACAGGTTACGGGGTCCGCTCGTCCCCACAGCGGATGCCGGGGGCGGTGGGGAGCGAGGGACTCTGCCCCTCCTGCCTGGTTGTCTCGTAGCCCAGCAGTGCGAAGCGGTCGCCGACGGTCACCGTCATCGGGAGGCGTTGACCGTCGCGCTGAACGAGCAGGGCAACGGTGGTGCCGACGGGCGTGAGGCTGACGAGGCGGACGAGGTGGTCGCCGTTCTCGACGGGGGTACCGTTGAACTCGAGGACGACGTCGTTGCGGCGGAGGTCGGCGGCGGCGGCCGGGGTGCCCTCGTCCACGCGTCGAATGCGTGCCCCCCGGGCAGCGTGGAGCCGGGCGACCATCGGGGACTCCGGGACGGCGTTGTCGGAGACGGCCACGCCGAGGTAGCCGTAACGCATCGGTTTGCCGGCGCTGAGGGTGTCGATGATCTGCCGCGTATAGGCGTCGATGGGGATGGCGAAGCCGACGCCCTGGTTGACGCCGTTGGCGCTTTCGATGGCGGTCGTGATGCCGATGACCTCGCCGTCGAGGTTGAGGAGCGGCCCGCCGCTCGTGCCGGGGTTAATGGCGGCGGAAGTCTCGATGAGGTTGTCGTAGTACTCGAGGCCGCGGTGGGCGGCCAGCCGGTCGGTGAGCTTGCGACCGACGGCGCTGACCACGCCGAACGTGACGGAAGCTTTGCCGTCGTTGGCGGCGAGGCCGAAAGGGTTGCCAAAGGCGAACGCCCATTGGTTGACCTTGACCCGCTCGGCCGAGCCCCAGCGCACGGCCGGCAGATGTTCGGCATCGATGCGCAGAACGGCCAGATCACTGCGGATGTCGGCCTGGCGCAACGTTGCCGGATACTCCCGACCCGTGGCCAGCACCACGACAACGTGGTCAGCGTCCTCCAGGACGTGGCGATTGGTGAGGATGAGGCCGTCCGGGCTGATGATGAACCCGCTGCCGTCGCTGAGCACACGGGTGAGCAGAGTCAAGGAATCGGGTTTGGCACCGGTCGGCAGCGTATAGGTGCGGACGGCAACGACGCTGGGGCGCACCTGCTCGGCGAGGCGGACGAAGGCGCTCTCCAGGGCGCGCAGGTTGCCGATGTCGTACGACTCAGTTTGGGGCGGTTGTGCACTGACCAGTGGTAAGCCGATTGCCCAGACCAGCGGCAGCGACCAGCGGTGTTGCCGGTGATCGTCGAACCGCACACCCCGCGCGGCGTGGTTCATCAGACGTCCCCCGCGTGTTTCAGAGCGCCGACACGGGTCCCGGTTCGGGAGCCGCCGGCCGAGGCGGACAGAGGAATTATGCTATATCATAGGCCCGCGGCAAGGGTAGTCCGAGGCGAATCGGGAATGGCGACCGGCTGTTGGTCGGCGGGGTGACCGCGAGGGTCCGCAGTGGAAGACGGGGTCTTTGCCAAGCTGGAGTTTGCGCGGGTCCGGGAGGCGCTGGCGGGGCACTGCGCGTCGGCGCTGGGCAAGCGGCTGGCGGAGACGCTGGAGCCGTCCACGAAGGTCGCCCGGGTGCGCGAATGGCTGGACCAGGTTCGGGAGCTGCTCGCGGTGGCGGAAGACTACGGGTTGCCGCCGATGGGGGGGGTGTACGACGTCCGGGCCGACATCCGGGCCACGGGTAAGCCCCAGCCGCTGGAGGCGGAGACGCTGGCCAGAGTGGCGGAGACGCTGGACGCCACGGCCAACGTGCGGGCCTGGCTGGCGTTGGTGGGCGAGAAGGCCCCGTCGCTGGCGCGTCTGGGGGAGCGGATCGGCGACTTCGCCGAACTGGCGGCGGGGATTAACGAGTCGATCGACCCGCGGGGCAAGGTGCGGGACTCGGCGAGCGTGAAGCTGATGTCGGTGCGGCAGGCGATCACGCGGGCCCGGGCGCAGATTCGCGTGGTGTTCGATCGCATCCTCGGTCGGAGCAGCTACACGAAGCTGCTCCAGTACGCGGGCGCGACCTTCCATGAGGACCGGACGGTGCTGCCGCTGAAGGCGGAGTACCGCGGGCGGATTCCCGGCATCGTGCACCGAGTGTCGGATTCGGGGGCGACGCTGTTTGTCGAGCCGGCGGAATCGGTGGAGCTGAACAACACCGTCGTGCAGCTTCGGGAGGCGGAGCAGAAGGAGATTACCCGTATCCTGCGGGAGCTGACCCAGCGGCTCCAGGGGCGGGCACCGGAGATCCTGGACGCACTGCGGGCGCTGGCGGTGCTGGACCTGGTGGCCGGCAAGTGTCGGTACGCGAAGAAGCGGCGGTGCGTGTGTTCGGAGATTGACGAGGAAGGCGTGCTGCGACTCTATGAGGCACGGCACCCGGTGCTGCTGGAGCTGTTCGACGAGCAGGCGGAGGCCGCTGGGCCGGCGCGGAAAGTGGTTCCCATCGACGTGCGGCTGGGCGAGGATTTCGACATCCTGGTGGTGACGGGCCCGAACACCGGTGGGAAGACGGTGGCGATCAAGACGATCGGGTTGCTCGCGCTGATGGCCCAGGCGGGCATTCCGATCCCGGCGGGGGCGGGGTCGCGCGTGCCCGTGTATCGGCACGTCTTCGTGGACGTGGGGGATGAGCAGAGCTTGCAGCAGTCGCTCAGTACGTTCAGCTCGCACCTCTCGAACGTGCTGCACATGCTGAAGCACGCGTCCCCGCGCAGCCTGGTGCTCATCGACGAACTCGGGGCGGGTACGGACCCCGACGAGGGTGCGGCCATCGGCAGCGCCGTCGTGGAGGAGTTGCTGAGGCTGAAGGCGAAGGCGGTCGTGACGACGCACCTGTCGGAGTTGAAAGCGCTGGCGTTCACGCTGCCCCGTGTGGACAACGGGGCGGTGGAGTTCGACGTGGAGTCGCTGCAGCCGACGTACCATCTGCGTCTGGGGGAGCCGGGCAACAGCAACGCTCTGGTGATTGCGGAGCGTCTGGGGATGGCGGCACGTCTGGTGGGGAGGGCCCGGACCCACCTGGCGGGGCGTCACCGCATGCTGCAGGAGGCGATCGACGGGACGCTCGAGTCGCGCCGGCGGGCGGAGGCGGCCCGGCGGGCGGCGCGGGACGCCGAAGTGGCGGCGGAGCGGCGGAGCGTCGAGGCGGAGCAGGAGCGCGAGGACCTCGAGCGCGCTAAGGCGGAGTTCGCCCGCTGGACGAAGTGGATCCACGATCTGGCGCCGGGGGACTCGGTATACCTCAAGTCAATGCGCTGCCCCGCGCGCGTGGTGAGAATGCAGTTGCAGCGGCAGACTGCTCTGGTGTTCACCGGGACCCTCGACGTGGAAGTGCCATTGCGCGACCTGCAGACACCCGGGGGGGACGCCTAGCAGCGTGTCGAAGAACGCCTCGTCAGGACTGGTATCCTCGACAATCCGTGCGTCAGGGGCGTTCTACGTCGGCCGCAGGGGGCCGACGCTACTCCTTCAACTGACGCCCGAACGAGCGTGCGCGGTCGCCCGCCCGTTCGGGTATGGCAGCGCCGTGCGGGCTGCCCCTGACGCTCGGCGTCGAGGGGGCAAGCCCACGGCTCGATAACGACAGCTCGATGGCAGCGGCGGGGGGTTTATCGGGCGTGAGCCGACCGGGCGCGGCGTTTCGGTGGGGGCCGGCGGCAGGAGGCGGAGTTTGTATAGTGCGTCTGCGCCTTGCCCGATATATCCGATAGGGACAGGGGCTGTTAAGACAGGCCCAGGGCGCCGGGCGGCACGCATGGTGATGCCGCGAGCGCCGGCACCTCGTCGGCCGTCCGTCCGGCTCGCGGGAACAGTTCGATGGCGGCAAAGACCGACACCGAGGCCAAGCGCATGAGCGTCGTCGTGGCGTCGGATCGCCTGAGCGCGACCGTCCAGCCTTCCGCTACGGCGGGCACCGGGCCGCTGACGCCGGAGGAGGTCCTCGAGGCGCTGAAGGCGCAGCGGGTGCTGGTCGACGAGAAGGTGCAGGCCCGGGTAGCGGCCTTTCTCGAACAAGTGAAGCTGGCCCAGGATTCCGGTCAACGCCCGGAGCCCTTCGTCGTGGTACGGGGACTGGCGCCGCAGGAGGGCAAGGACGAGAAGTTCATCTGGGACCCGTCTTTCGATAAGACGGCCGACGACTGGCAGGGCGACGCGCCGATCAACTACTACTCGTTCAACTCGATCATCACGGTGGAAGCGGGGACCGTGATTGGCTCCCTGGAGCCGCTGGTTCCGGCACGCAACGGGCTGGACGTGCTGGGGGAGGTGATCCGGCCCAAGACGCAGCCGCGGGCGGTCCAGTTGCATGACACGGTGGGCAAGTCGCCCGACGATCCGACGAAGGTCGTGGCCAAGGTGGCCGGACGGGTCATTTACAAGGACATGCGCCTGTCGATTGAGGAGGTGCTCGTCGTTGCCGGCGACGTGGATTTCTCCTGCGGCAACATCGATTCGCACATTGACGTCAGCATCAAGGGCATGGTGTGCGACCGGTTCAAGGTGAAATCGACGAAGTCCGTGGCGGTGGGCGGGGCGATCGAAGCGGCGACGGTGGGGGCGGGGGCCGAGGTCGTGGTGCGAGGAGGTATCCTGGCGCGGAACCAAGGCCGGGTGGAAGCGGGGACGGACATCGTGGCGAAGTTCGCCAACGAAGCCCGTTTGCATGCCGGCGGGGACATCAAGGTTACCAAGGAGTTGATCAACTGCCGGGCCCGGGCGGAGCGCAAGGTGGTGGCGGAGCACGCCGCGATCATCGGCGGGTACATCTACGGCAAGGAGGGCGTAGACGTCGGGACGCTGGGCAGCGACGCGCACGTGGCGACGCGGATCGTGGTGGGCGTGCACCCTGCCGTGCTCAAGGAAATGGATGATCTGGACGGGAAAGTCAAGCCGGCCCGCGATGCGATTGCGAAGATTCGGGAGTCCGTGAAGCCGTTGCTGGAGAACATGCGCCGCTTGACACCGGCGCAGCGCGAGCAGGCGACGGAGCTGCTGTTCCGGGCCGATGAGGCCGAGGCGAACATCGTGGAGGCCGAGAAGCGGCGTCAGGAACTGCTTAAGGAAGGTCAAACGCAGACCAACCCGCGGGTCCGCGTGATGAAGATGCTCTACCCCGGAGTCCGCATCAGCTTCGGACGGCGTGCAACGGCGCCGGACAAGCCCATGAAGGGGCCGATCTCGATCGAGCAGCGCAAGATCGAAAACGCAACTGAGATTGTGGCCGTCAACCAGCTTACCGGTTCCGTGCAGGTCTTGCAGGGCATCCAGCTCAGCTTGAGCGAGCTGGTGCCGGGGTTCGTCGAGACGGAGGACCAGCCAACCCAACCGCCGGCAGCCACTCCCGACTCCAAGCCCAAGGCGCCGCCGGCCGGGCGGTCGAAGAAGTAGCGTCGGAGCGAGGGGAGAAGGGCGCGGTCGTCCGTCACCGACACTCTTCCGCCCATCCCGCAACCCATCCGCATCATCTTCGACGCCGCGTGCCAACCCCAGCGGGGCGTGCTTGACCCCTCGCCGGCCTGCGGTTACCACACCTCCTGCGGACGGAGCGCGATGACACGGAAGCACCCACGAGGGCGCTGAGTTCGGGGTGTGCGGGCATGGACTACCTGACGTACTCCGGGAACAGCATTGTCAAGGTGCGATTGCCCGCGTCGGCGGACGTGCTGTATGCGCCGCCGGCGCTGCCCGGCATCCCGAAGGCGCAGGTGCCCGCGGCCGTGCGGCGGGCATTCGAGGAGCCGTTGGGCATGCCGCCGCTGCGCGAGCTGGTGAACGGGTCATCGCGCGTGCTGATCGCCTTCGACGACAACTGCCAGCCGTTCCCCGAGACGAGCCGGCCGGACATCCGCGAGCAGGCCCTCGGCGCGCTGCTGCCGATGCTCGCCGAGTGCGGGGTTCGCCGGGAGAACATCCGCCTGGTCTGCGCGGTGGCTCTGCATCGGAAGATGAAGCCGCGCGAGCTGCGCCGCATGGTGGGGGACCGCATCATGCGGGAGTTCCACCCCGCCCGACTGGACAACTCGGATGCGGAGGACCGGGCTGATATCGTCGATCTGGGCACGACGGAGCAGGGCGAACCGGTGCAGGTCTGTCGCGGCGTCGTGGACAGTGACCTGGTCATCTACCTGGATTCGGTGCAGATTCCGCTCAACGGTGGGCACAAGTCGGTGGCTGTCGGGCTGGGCACGTACGAGTCGATCGCCACGCATCACAACCCGTCGATGACGGCTGATGTACCCCACGTCATGCAGCCGGAGCAGTCCAATATGCACGGCTGCATCGAACGGCTCAGCCGGGTGATTCAGAAGCACGCGCGGATCATGGTCATGGAGGCGGCCGAGAACAACGCGCTGTATCCGTTTCACCTGCGGTACCTGGGCAAGCACCGCGAGGAATGTAACGTATTGGAGCGGCTTGCGCGCGTGGCGACGCCGACGGCGCTGCGCGTGCTGCCGGAGGGATTGCGGCGGGCGGTGTTGCACAGCGTGCGCACGGCCTATGCCCCGGTGGAGATTCACGCCGGGGCGATTGAGCCGGTGCACGCGCGGACGCTCGCGGTGATGGATCGGCAACTGCGCACGCCGGTGCCCAGGCAATACAGCACGCTCGTGTTCGGCCTGCCGGATTTGAGCCCGTACGCGGTGGATGCCCGCATCAACCCGGTGCTCGTGGTGAGCGACATGCTGGGGTACCTGTTCAACTGGTTCTACCGGGTGCCGCTGGTCAAGCGTGGCGGCGTCGTGATCATCCTGAACCCGGTGTTCGAGGTGTTTCATCCCGAGTATCACGTCGCCTACGAGCGGTTCTACCGCGAGGTGCTCTCGGTCACCGCTGATCCGTTCGAGATGCGCGAGTCGTTCCAGGAGAAGTTCGCCCGCGACCCGTACCTGAGGGAATGCTACCGGCACCGTTACGCCCACCACGGATTCCACCCGTTCACCGTGTGGTACTGGGCGACGTACGCGCTGAAGTACCTCTCGAAGGTGATCCTCGTAGGTCCGCCTGACGACCGCATCGCCCGTCGCCTGGGAGTGTCCTGGGCACCGAACGTGGAGCACGCGCTGGGCGTGGCCCGTGAGATTACCGGTGGCGACGACGTGGTGGCCCAGACGATTCCACCGTTCTTCTACTGCGACGTACCCGGGGTGCTGTAGCGTGGTGCCCCTGTGCGCGACAGGGTAGGCGGCGACGGTTAGGGGGGCGTCCACGTGGGCTGCGGGGGTCCGACGCCGCGGGTTGGGGACCTCCGCGTGGGCCCGGCGCGCCCGCCTGTCTGCACTGGGACAGCGGGTGGAAAGCCTCAAGACCCTGTTTCGACACTTCCGATAAGACCAGAAACCGCCAGGTTGGGGCGTCCGGTCTGGCCGTAGTTGGGGTGTGTCGGCATACCGTCCGGGCATGGGTAGTCCATGGCCGGTATGGGAAGCTGTGGTCGGCCGGCGATTGGTTCGGCGCCTCAGAGCGGCGGTCGGCGTGGCCGGGGTCGTTAGGCCCGTCCCTTGAGCGAAGCTGTGCAGGCGCTGTTTCTCAAACCACCACTGGCCGGAGCCTGCCGGAACGTCGTGCGCGACTTCCTGTACGGCTGCTGGTGCAACGGTCGCCGGATCGGCGGCACGCAGATGCCGCCGCTCAATGACCTGTACGCGGCCACCCACGCCCGCGGCGACGGTGTGGAGACGGTGCTGCTGGATGCGGGAAGCGAGCCGCGGCGCTACTCCGAACTGGCCGGACAGCGGTTCGCGGGCGTTGAGGCTGTGGCCGTCCTGTCGTCGACACATTCGTTCAAGCAGGACGTCGAGTGTCTGCGTTCGATCAAGGCGGCCAACCCGGCGGTGCGGACCATCGTGTACGGGGCCCACCCGACGTTCATGCCTCAGTACTGCCTGCGTGAGGAGTCCATCGACTTCATCGTGTTGCGCGAGCCCGAGGAGACCATCCGTTGTCTCCTGCACGCGCTCGCGCACGGGGAAACGGTGGAGGATCTGGAGGGTATCGGCTACCGCACGAACACCGGGGAGCCCCGGATCAACGCCGGGCGGCCCCTGCTGGACCTCGATACGCTGGCGCTGCCGGATCGCACGTTGCTGCCGCGCGACGTCGTGTACTTCAACCCCGTGGTCAAGCGCATGCCGTACACGACGATGCAGACTTCGCGCGGCTGCCCGGGGCGCTGCATTTACTGCACGGCCCCGACGTTCTATGGCAACAAGTATCGATTCCGTTCCGTCGCGTTGGTGCTGGAGGAGTTGCGGCGCGTGCGGCAACTCGGCTACCGCGAGGTGTTCTTCCGAGACGAGACCTTCACCGCGCACCGGCGGCGGACGGTCGAGATCTGCGAGGGGATGCTGGCCGGGCGGCTTGACCTGACGTGGATTGCCAACGCCCGCGTGGATACCGTGGATCGGGAGCTGCTGACGCTGCTTAAGCACGCGGGATGTCATTTGCTGAAGTTCGGCGTGGAGACCGGCGATGCGGGCGTGTTGCACGCCTACGGCAAGGGGACCTCCGCGGAGCAGGCGGAGGAAGCGTTGCGCGTGGCACGCGAGGTGGGGCTGGCCACGCACGCCCACATCATCTTCGGTGGGCCGGGCGAGACGCCGGAAACGGTGGACCGCACCATCGCCTTTATCAAGCGCTGCGCGCCGACGACGGCCAGCTTCGGCATCGTTACGCCGTATCCCGGCACGGAGCTGTTTGAGAAGGTGGCACGCGTGCGGCCGGAGATCGCGGACGGCTCGGCCGCAGACCTTGAGCATCTGCACACGCAGGGGTTCTTCAACGAGGCCATCTGCGGCTTGACGAGCGGCGAACTGTCGCAGGCGGTGGTGCGGGCGTATCGGCAGTTCTACCTGCGTCCGGCATACCTGCTGCGGCGGCTGTGCAGCCGGCGCAGTTGGCGGGAACTGGGCATCCAGGCGCTCGGCGGGCTCAACGTGATGTCGTTCGCGTTGACCGGAAGGAAGTAAGGCAATGGTCCGCTACGACCTCATCAGCGTGGTGGTGCCGGTGCTGAACGAGGCGGCGTCGCTGGCGGAACTGTATGAACGTACCCGCCGCGTGCTGGAGGGCGTTCAGCCCTTCGAGTTCATTATCGTTGACGACGGTAGTCGTGACGACACGCTTGCCCGGGTGCGAGCGCTGCGGGCCGTGTATGCGAACATCTCTATCATCAGCCACTATGCCAATCACGGCAAATCCCTTGCTCTCATGCAGGCGTTCGCCATAGCGCGGGGAGAAGTGGCCGTCGTCATGGACGGCGACCTGCAGGACCGGCCGGAGATGATTCCGCGTTTCCTGGCCCAGATCGAGAACGGTTACGACCTCGTCAACGGCTGGCGGCAGGAGCGACGTGACCGTTGGGGACGGCGCCTGGTGTCCGCACTGTTCAATCGCCTGACGGCCCGTCTGCTGCGTTGCCCGCTGCACGACATCAACTGTGGATTCAAGGCGCTGCGGCGCCAGGTGTATCGCCGACTGGAGCTGCGCGGCGACTTGCACCGGCTGATCCCGGCGATTGCGGCCGGGCAGGGTTTTCGGGTGGGCGAGGTGCCGGTGGAGCACTGCGGGCGACGGTTCGGGCGCTCGCGGTACCGGCTGCTGCGACATCGGGGCCTGCTGGACATCGTGGCCGTGTTGGCGAGCAATGCGACGCAGTTGCGGCCGTTTCACGTGTTCTCTGAGCTGGCGCTGGCATGCTGGCTGGTGGCGGTCGTAGCGCTGGTGGGCTGGCTGACACTGACGGTGGGCGTGGACCCGGGCGCACTGGCGGCGCGCGTCTGCACGCCGCTGGTAGGCATGGTCGGCGTGGGGGCGGCGCTGCTGGGGTTGCTGCTGCCCTTGTTCGGCTTTCTGCTGGAGATGACCGCGTGTCGCGTCCAGGATCCGCACTGGCGCGAACAACTGGTCAAGGAGCGAGTGGAGGCGGACGTAAGTATCTATGAACGAGGTGCGCTGCCAGAAGGAGTTTCACTGCGGTGCCGACGCCAAACGGTTTCGGAACCGGATGCAGAACCCGTTCTTGTGGGCGAAGGAGCGCCGGATCGCTGGCTTGATTGCCCAGGCCATGCCGCCGGGAGCTCAGAGGCTCTTGGAAGTAGGTTGCGGTGAGGGTAGCAACCTGCTCTACCTGCGGGAACGGCTGCCGGGCGTGCAACTGTTTGGAGCGGATTTCGCCGAAGCGAAGGTGAAGCTGGTGCACACAGCCGACGCCACCTGCGGCGCCGTCTGCGCAGACGCCACCCGCCTGCCGTTCGCGGGGGCCCAGTTCGACGTGGTTCTGTACCGCGACCTGCTGCACCACGTGCACTGGGCACGCGATGAGGTGGTGCGCGAAGGTTTGCGCGTGGTGAAACCGGGCGGGGTCCTGGTGGTTGTCGAGCCCAATGGGCGTAGGTTGCTCAATCGCGTCTTTCGCTGGTTGTACGCGGCGGAGCGCGGCTCGGCGGATACCACGCCCGAGCAGTTGCTCGCCCTCGGGCAGCGCCACGGGCAGGCGCGCATCGAGTACATTGAGGCGACCTTGCTGGTGCGGGCCGTGGGCTTCGTGCTGGGCTGGCCGCCCGACCGGCGGCAGGCGCTGCTGCGTCCTCTTTATGCGCTCGCATCAATCTGGGAGAAACTCATAGAAGCGGTGATACCGCGGCGGCGCTGGGCGTATCTGATGATGCTGGTGGAGGCGGCCTAGGAAGCTTGCATGTGTGGGATTTTCGGCATCTGGCACGCCGAGGGAGCGCCCATCGCGCCGGCGCTTGCGGACACGATGTGCCTCGCGCTTCAGCATCGCGGTCCGGACCACAGCGGTCGCTACGCTGAGCCGGGTCTGTTGCTGGGGATCGATCGCTTGGCCATCCTCGACCGCGCCGGCGGTAACCAGCCCATTCAGACGGCCGATGGTTCGCTGGTGATTGTGTACAACGGCGAACTGTACAACTATCAGGAGCTGCGGCGCGAGCTCGAGGAGAGGGGTCACCGGTTTCGCACGTATACCGACACGGAGGTCGCGTTGTATGCGTTCAAGCAGTATGGCGCGGCGTGCCTCGATCGCTTTAACGGTATGTTCGCGCTGGCGATCTGGGATCGTCCGGCACGCCGGTTGTTTGTCGCGCGGGATCGCCTCGGCATCAAGCCGCTCTATTACGCGCTTGGGAACGGGTCCTTCGTCTTCGCCTCCGAGGCCAAGGCCGTGTTGGTGGCTCTGCCCGGACGACCCACGCCCGACTGGCCTGCCGTCCACCGGTACTTCGTGCTCGGCTATGTCGCTCCAGGCGAGTCGGCGTTCGCGGGGGTGCGGAAGCTGCCGGCCGGGCACTGCGGGTACGTGGAGAACGGGTGCTTCCACCAGCAGCCATACTGGACGCCATGTTACGGCTCGGCCGGCGAAGTGAGTTTCAACGAGGCGTGCGAGAGACTACCCGGGCTGTTGCGGCAGGCGGTGCGACAGGAGTTGATGGCGGACGTGCCGGTGGGGGTGTTCCTGAGCGGGGGGCTCGATTCGTCGGCAGTGGCCTGGTGCGCGCGACAGGAGGCGGACCGGCCGGTGCGGTCGTTTGCCATACGGTTTCCGCAGCGCACGCACGACGAGTCTGCCGACGCGCGGCTCGTCGCGCGGCATCTCGGCTTGCAGCATGAGGAGTACGTTTTCGGCGACGAGGAGGTGGCAACCACCCTGTGCGACGCAGCGAGCGCTCTCGATGAACCGTTCGGAGATCCGACGGTGCTGCCGCTGCTGGCGCTGGCTCGTCGCGCGCGCGGGCACGTGCGCGTGGTGCTGACCGGGTGGGGCGGCGACGAGCTGTTTGCCGGCTACCCAACGTGCGTCGCCCACCGCTGGGCACAGGTCTATCGGCGGTTGCCCCGCTGGCTGGGGAATGTGGCCGTGCCGGCGCTCGTAGCCCACCTGCCCAGCTCCGACAAGTACATGAGTCTTGAGTTCCGAGCGCGCCGCTTCATCACGGGAATGGACCTGCCGCCCGAGCAGCAGCATTTCCGCTGGATGGAGTACTTCGAGGGCGAGGAGGCCCGGCGGCTCTTTCGACCCGAGGTGCAAGCGGCGCTCGAACCCGATCCGTTGCACTCTATGCATAGGATGCTCGCCGGGCTGCCGGAAACCGACCTGCTCGATCGGATTCTGCATGTCGATGCCGTATCCTTCCTGGAGGGAAATGGGTTGTTTCAGGCGGATCGCATGACGATGGCGGCCTCCCTGGAAGCGCGCGTACCGCTGCTGAACCGCGACGTGTTCGCCTTCGGAAGTGCCCTGCCGGCGTCGACAAAGATGCGTCGGGGACGGCTTAAGGAGCTTCTGCGCCGAAGCATGCGCGGCCGTCTGCCCGAGCGCATACTCCGCAAGCCCAAGAAGGGTTTCGCACCTCCCGGGGCAGCGTGGCTGCGGGGCCCGCTGGCCGGTACGTTGCGGCAAGTGCTCGACCGGGCGCGGCTGGAGGCGGCCGGGGTGCTCGATGCTTTGCCGGTGCAGCGTCTCATCGACGAACACCTCAACCGGTCGGCGGACCACGCCCGGAAGCTATGGGCACTGCTGAGCTTCCAATTATGGTATGAACACTGGATTGCGGGCGACGTCGGTGAGTGCCGTGCGCGGACGTCCAGGGCTGCCGCCGGAGTTGCACGCGGACGGGCTGCGGAGCAGATGCTGCCGGTGGGAACATGATGGCAAGAGGGCCGGAGAATCTGCGGATCGTGCTGGTACAACCACCCAAAGAGGGTGGCGTGCAGTCCCTTTTCACGTTTCACAAGAACGAGGGCATTGGCGCAAAGCCGCCCCTCGGCATTCTCAGCCTCGCCACGTACCTGCGCTCCGCCGGATTCAGCGCGACGGCCTGCCTCGACGCTCAGGCCGACGGCCTATCGCCGGAGGCAACGGTCGAACGGATCGCGGCGTACCGGCCGGACGTCGTCGGGGTATCGGTGTGGACCGATTTCTGGTTTCCGGCGTGGAGCACCATGCAGGGGGTGCGCCGGGCAATACCGGAATGCACTATTATTGCCGGCGGTCCGCACTGCCTTATCTATCCGCGTGAAACACTGGAGACTTCGGGAGCCGACTACGTTGTGGCCGGCGATGGTGAGGACACACTTCTGGCACTTGCGCAGTGCCTCGCCTCGGGTGCACCTGCCGGTGACCTTCCGGGCCTGTGGCGTCAGCAGGGCTTGCAGTCGGTGGCACCGGCCGAGGCCGTGGCGACGATCGCCGACTTGGATCATCTTCCCCTTCCCGACCGGACCTTGCTGCCGCGGGAACGCTACACGTCGGTGCTGGGCCGCGGTGCGTTCGAGACGACTCTGATCAGCTCGCGCGGCTGTCCGCATCGCTGTGTGTTCTGCAAGATGCACGCCCAGCGTGTCGCGGTACGCTCGGCGGGGCGGGTCGTGGACGAGTTTGAACAGATTGCCGCGCTGGGCATTACCGAGCTTCAGGTGTACGACGACACGTTCACGTGGTCGCGCCGGCGCGTCATGGACATCTGTCATGGCATCATAGAGAAGGGTATCCGCCTGCGCTGGGCGATTCGGGACCGCGTGGACAGGGCGGACTCCGAAGTTTTCGCCTGGCTGCGCCGCGCCGGCTGCGAGCGCATCCACTTCGGCGTGGAGAGCGGGTCCCCGCGCATCCTGGAGGCCAGCGGCAAGCGCATCACGCTGGACCAGGCGGAGCGGGCGCTGCGGCTGGCACATGAGGCGGGCTTCACGACGCTGGCGTACTACATGTTCGGCTTTCCCGGCGAGACCCGGGCGGACGCCAGGCAGACCATGGTGGCTGCGCGGCGTTTGAACTCTGACTACGCCGTGTTCGCCGTGCTCATTCCTTACCCGGGGACAGAGTTGTATGAACGAGCACTGGCGGATGGTACCATCCCGACCGATTTCTGGGCGCAATATGCGCGACAACCGCAGCCGGACTTCCGCGTCCCACACCTGTGCGAGCAGCATCTTAGCCGCGAGACGCTGATTGCGTTGAAGGACCAGGCGCTGCGCGCGTACTACCTGCGTCCGCGGCGGCTGTGGAGGGAGCTGCGCGGGCTGCGGTCATGGCGTGAGGTGCGCTGCAAGGCGGGCATGGCGATGAATATTGTCTCGGACGGAGTTCGTTCCGCCGTACGGCGCTGCGGCGGTCGGCGGGCCGTGGCGCGCCCGGCCGGCGGGTCGCCCGCGTAAGTGCGGCCCGCAACTTCGTGGGCGCTGCGGCAGCCTGCGCCGCGGAGAGGAATCGTGAGCACGGGGCTGGTGATGGAGCAGGAACGCGGATGCGGCCGGGCGGAGGGATGTGCTGCGCCAGCGGTGGTCTCATCTGCCACCGGCAGCGCCACCGAGCCGGCGTGCCCCGTGTGTGCGGGTCGCCGCGTGGAACGGGTGTCCGCCCAGCCGCGCGATTATGAATACCACGTTCAACCGGACCGGGACCTGGGCGTTTTCGTGTGTGATTCCTGTGGCTCACGCTTTGCATTCCCGCGGCCGCGCGCCACGGACCTCGTGGCGTTCTATCCGCCTCACTACCATGCCTACAACGAGGATCATGGCGCGGTGGCCCGCATGTTGGTCGCACTACGCGGCCGCGCGCGCGCCCGCACCTACCTCAAGCTGTGCGCCAGCCGACCTGTGCGTCTGTTCGACGTGGGCAGCGGCGACTGCCGGCATTTTGTGGAATTGCAGCGCTACGGCGCGTTTGACTGCGGCGGGGTCGAGCTGAATCCGGCCATGGCAGAGGCGGCGCGGGCAAGGGGATTCCCGGTCACGACGGGGACCCTCGAGGAACTCGACGTGGCCGCGGTTTCCGAACGGTACGACATCGTGACGATGTACCAGCTTGTCGAACACGTGGTGGATCCGGTGCGGCTGTTCGCGCAGGCATGGCGGCTGCTGAAGCCGGGCGGTCATGTGCTCGGGCAACTGCCGTGTGTCAACAGTTGGGAACAGCGACTGTTCGGCCGCTACTGGGCAGGGTACCACTATCCGCGACATCTGCAGATGGTGAGTCGCCTGGGGCTGCGGACGGCCTTGGTCAACAGCGGCTTCGCGGACGTGCGGGTGGGCGGGGCCCTGCACTTACAGGCGGGTTTGTCGCTGCAGAACGTTCTGGTAGGCCGCCTTCACTGCCAGGCACGGATGCGGTATGGGAAGATCCCGCTCTACTCCATGCTGCTCTGCGCCGCGGGGCCCTTCTGTCTGCTGGAGTATCTATGCGGGCGAGCGGGCATGATGAACTTCCGTGCTTGCAGGCCTAAGCAGCCGGTGCAGCGCGGCGACACGATGAGGGAGCCAGGGCAATGACGTTTGCGGGATTCCGCAAGGCGCTGCATCAGCTTGACAAGATACGGTATCGGCCCGTGCTCCTGCTGAAGATCGCGCGGGCATACGGGCGCACCCTGCTCTTGCGTCGGCCGACCTTGCGCATCTGCGAATTCTCCATCACGGCCGAGTGCCAGTCCCGTTGCGGGTTCTGCTACGCCTCCCGGTTTCACCGGCCCGGTGCGGAGCCGTTGTCCGTAGAGGAGATTCGCAGCACGTGGCAGCAGGCGAAGGCGCTGGGCGCGTTCAGCACTGTGGTGTTCGGCGGCGAGCCGCTGCTGCACCCACGGCTGCTGGATATCGTGGGCGTGCTTGAGCCGCGCAAGCACATTGTTACACTCACGACCAACGCCATCGGCCTCACGGAAGACCTCGTTATCGAGCTCAAGCGGCGCGGCGTATTCCTGCTGAACCTCAGCCTCAATTCGTTGGATCCCGAGCTCAACGACCGCCTGCGCGGCTATCCCGGCCACCATGCCAGGGTGATGGAGGCCATAACTCTGTGCAAGAAGCACGGCCTGGACGTCTTTCTGCCCGTGGCGACGGCCAAGCCGTACTGGCAGGAGACGCTGCGGATTGTGGAGTTCGCGCGGCGGCAGGGGGTGGGGGTGACGATCAACCTCATGTGCGCCATGGGGCGGGCGGAGGGGAAGCACGCCGAACTGTTCGACGACACGTTCTGGCGGGAGCTGCGGGCCCTGTATGATACAAACCCCGGGCTGCGCAGCGATTACGATGTGAACCTGGACCTGCGGATCGGCTGTCCGGCCGCGTTTGAGAAGATTCACGTGGCTCCCTATGGAGACGTGACCGGTTGTTCGATGAACCCGGTGTCATTCGGTAACGTGCGCGAGACGCCGTTGGCTGAGATCGTCGCGCGCATGCGCCGGTTTCACCACTTCGCCAAGCGGCATCCGTCCTGCATCGTGGCCGTGGATCGTGACTTCATTGAAACGTACATGGATTACGCGGCCGGCTTCGCCTCGCTCCCCTATCCGGTCGAGGCCAACCCGGCCTATGGCCGCGAGGCGGGAGAAGGGGTTACGCCGGCGGTTGGGCAATGCAGTCCTCCTGCGGTGCAGCAGGGGACAGTCGGGCGACAACAGGTTGTCGTGCGAGCGGAGGAAGGGGCTTGCGTGTGAGCCTGCCGCGCGAGGCGTTGGCTTTGCTGCGCATACTCGGCTCCGGCTGGGGAACGGTGCTGTGCTGGCCGCGAACGCTTGCAACGCTGGTTGGCGTCCTGGGGGGTGGTGAATCCCGACGCCTTCCCGGCGGGCTTTGGGCTTTCAGCAAGATGGATGCGGGCTTTCGGCCCGCCTACAACAAGATTGCCCGCGCGTTCGCGGCCGGCGGTCGCCTCGGTTATGAGTGGCATGACGGGCTGGGCATGCCGCTGGGCGCCCGCGCGTACAACAACCTGGTGACCTACACGGTTTTGCGCTTACTGGGCACGCGGCGTATGCAGGCCGTGGGCTACGTGCTCATGGTGGCGGCCAGCGGGTGGGTGTGCGGGCTGGCGTTTGGCGGATGGATGGGCGTAGCGGTGGCGTTGCTGGCGGCGGGCAGTCCCTTGATCGTGGGCTGTTACACACACCTCGGAAAGCCCGAGACGCTGTGGTGGGGTTTCGTGCCGGGTCTCACGTTTCTGGCACTCTCAGGTGAGGCATGCTGGGCGGGGCTGTGGTGGTCGCTGCTTGCCTGGGTGAGTCTGCCCGCGTCGGTGATGGTGGCACTGCTGCTCGGCCCGGTGGCGGTCTTCGAAGCCGTGCGGGACCACAGCGTCCTGCTCTGGTTGGCCGGCGCTTCGCCCGGGTTAGCGAAACACGTGGTGCGAGTGGTGGGCATGTGGCGGGGCGGCATGCTCCAACGCCTTGTGTCCGAACAGGCGCGCATCTGGAAGAGGCCGTGGCGGCCGCGAGCGGACGAGATGATTGTTTGTTTACCGTTCGCCGCGTCCGTCGTTCTGTCCGCATGGGCGAGCGATGATTGGTGGCGAGGCGGCCTGCTTCTGTTGAGTACGGTCGGCCTCTTCTGGGCGAACTACCGTATCATCTGCTTGAATGACAGCACCAGCTACTTCCTGGGTTTCTGGACCATCGGCCTGAGCCTGGCAACCGTGGCGCACGCGCCGCTGGGAGGGGCGGCGCTGTTACTGTTTGCCTACAGCCACCCGGGGTTCTTCGCTTTCCCGCCTTACGTGTCCTTCTCGTACGCGGAACCACAGGTGCTGGAACGCTGGCATACGGAATATCGGGGGCAGGTGACGCAGTACCCGGGCCTGCGCGCGCTGCCGTTGCCGCAGCCGGAGGAGCTCATGAGCTTCGTCCGCCACATTCCCGACGGAGCGCGCTGTCTGTTTGAATCCGACGGTGATCCCCGCACGCAATCCCGCTTTCGGGCGTTTCGCGTTTGGCTCGAGGACGTCTTGCCGCAACGCCGGATCGAGTTGGCCAACGGCGAATACACGACGATCCTGGAACCGCTGCTGGCACAGAAGTACCTGGTGCGCTTCAACACGGAACAGATGCGGGCGGACGAGATTGCCTGGTTGTGCCGGCTGCTCGGTGTGTCCCACGTTCTGGCTTTCCGTGATGTCATGCTGGAGCGGCTGCGCGGCGTCGGGTTCGAAGTGGTCGCCACCGTCAACCTGCGCACCCTCACAGAGTTCCGTGAGATCGTGGGAACGCCGCGCGAGACGCTGACGCTGCTTGGCCACCCGGCGAGTCCGGGAGTGATTGAACCGGGCGCTGAGTGCCGCTGGGGCAGAAACAGTCTTTCGTGGGAGGCCCAGGCCGGCTGCGACTATGTGATACGCTACCGGTGGGCAAAGGGCTTTCGCGCACGTCAGAACGGTACCGTGTTGCCTGTCACGCCGACGGAGGCCGTGGCAGGTTTACCTCTCCGCTTCATGAGAGTGCGCGCACCGGCTACGGGGCCGGTCATGCTCGAGTACCACGGAAGCTGGGTGTAGTCGTGCGCGGGTCAGCGTACTGGCCTCTGCTCCATAGCAGGTGACCGAGGTAATCCAACCGCCCAAACAGCACCATTCGCCAGCCGGCATAACGCATGACTTCGCGGATGCGCTGACGATACTCCGAGGCGTAACAGTGCTGCGGGCAGCGTTTACAGGCCGGTTTCGGATCAAGCGGACAACGGATGCGCTTGACAAAAGCATGGATAAGGAGGCGTCGGCACGCGGCACAGAGTACAACCGGTTGACCGACCACTTCCGCAACATCCAGTTCGCGCCACACCACTGCCTCCTGAGGCTGGCGGCGGTGGCGGCCATGACAGTAGATGCTGATGAACCTGGCCAGCAGCCTCAGGTCGCGGCGTACGCGCTCATCCGCGACGGCGGCCGCCCACGTGGTGCCGGGGCGGGTGGCTTGCGTGGCGGCCGCGCGCGGTGGTGGCGCTGAGTGGTATCCCCGAGCGGCGCTGCTCGGCAACTGCGTTGCAGGGTCCGTCATGGCTATTCGCCGTGTTGCCCGGTTCACGCAATGATACCCGCAGCGCCGGCATCAGGCGTGCTGACACGCATGCGCCTTCGACGCCGCGTGGCAGCAGCCGGCCTCGGAAGTCGAGGACAGCCCGGCATATTCGCGCAGCTTGCCGGCCAGGGCGACGTACTTCTCGTGACTGCCGGCCGGGAGCACGCTGTGCTCGGCGCAGTCGAAGCGTTGCAGCAACTCCTTCTTCTCGGCCTCGCTGAGCACGTGGTCGGCCATGACGAACAGCACCTGGTTCTCCTTGGCGATATGGTCCCGCAGCAGGCGCGCATACGCGAGGGCGTGCTGTTGCACGGCGGCGCGGGCGGCCGGGTCGCCGTTGCGGATCTGCTGCAACGCCTGGCGCACGGCGGCCACGTGGGCGCGGCCTTCGTCGTGCTCGTGGAGCATGCAGTGGACAGGACCGCTCTCCCGGGAGAAACCCTTGGCCTCGAGCGCCGGAAACAGGTGTGTCTCCTCCTTGGCATGGTGGCACTTGTCGGCGAAGACAGGGAAGAAGTCGAACGCCTGCTCGTAGAACTCGACTGGGAAGTCGTTCTCCGAACGTTGGGCGACCACCTCGACCGCCTCGATTACAGACATAATCACGTCGTGCTCCGCGACGAGAATCCGGATCGGCTCCGAGTATTGCATGCTGTGACCTCCCTTCGCGCCGTCACCGGCGCATCAGAACCTACCTCAAAACCTGACCAGCGGAGTGACGTATCCGTTATTGCTGTTTTCGGGGCTCGCGGGCTTGCGTGCTCGACGTTCGACCGACCGCCCCGGGCCGCCGTTTGCGCGGGGCAGCCTCGTCGACGCCGGGCGTCGGCCGTGAGGAGTTCCCCCCGCCGTCAGCGCAGAACGGCGTCCCCTCCGTCGGGCTGAGGGCCAGTTCGGCGATGGGGGACGCGGCGAACGCCTGCTCGACGAGGGCCGCGGCCCGGTCGAGGCGCTGGTGCAGAGGGCAGAGCTTGCCGCGGTGGGCGGGATCGCCAAGCGGGCAGGCATGCAGCCGCTCGATCGGATCGACAGCGTTGACGACGTCGAGAACGGATATCCTGCGCGCCGGGTGGCTCAGGACGAAGCCGCCGCCCCGACCCGGGCGCGAGCAGACCAGGTTCGCCCGGCTTAACGCCTGCAAGACCTTGGAGAGATAGCCCACCGGAACCTGCGTCGTCTTGGCGATCTCGCGGGTGCCGGCCGGGGCATTCCCGTGATTGGCCAGCCAGACCACTGCCCGGAGTGCGTACTCAGCCGTGCGTGAGATCATCGCTGCCTGCTCCCGGGCCCCGGACGCGTCCGCCTGCCGTCCCGGCCGCGATGCCGGGGAGTAAATCAAGTACCTGGACATCCACGTATAGATTATGCCGCCGCCAACCGATATCAACCCGTGCGCCCGGGATTTTTGCTGGTGGGGGCCACGCGGCTCGCTTGCAGCCGACGCTTCTACGCATCGGCCGCCGGAGCGCGCCTGGTACGGCACCGACCGAGTGCAATTGCAGCGCAGCTTAACAAAAGGATGGCACTGTTTGGTTCGGGGACCTCTTCGGTCGCGGTAAACGCAAGCCGGTAGGCGCCCTCGCCGCTCGTGGCACGGTACGTGGGAAGGGTGAGGGTCAGGGGATCTTCGAGCGGCACTCCCCAGCGCGTGCCGACGGCCGGGGCATCGACGAGGCCGTCCGGCACGTACAGCAACTCCAGGTAGTAGCGGCGGGTGGCCGGCGGTGGGAATAAGCTATCCGCCTGGATCGTGAAGCACATCTCGTCCTCGGCGAACGTGGGAATGGCCCAGACGTGGATCGGTGCCCAGGTCATGGCCAGCCAGGGGCCCAGCGTGTGGCGGTAGTCAGCTCGGTAGTAGCCCGTGGGGCCTTCCCAGTCCGGCGGCGAGTTCTCGTGGTAGATGCCGGCGTACCCGCCCCAGGTGGCGGCCGCCAGCGTCTCCAGCCCCTCGTCCCAGCCGTCTGTGGCGTCTGACCAGACGCCGAAGCGGCTGAACCCTCACCCACAGAACGGGCCGAACTGGAACCGGAACTCGTAGCGATCCGGGTCGGTCATGGTGGCCGCCCGGACAACGGTGCTCAGCCCCGTCAGGGCGACGGCGAATGCGCCGAGTACGGCGGATTTTACGCCCATAGGCTCGACTTTCGACTTCATACCCCAGCGGTGGCAGGGTTACTCCGCGGCGGAGCCTGTCCGCAGATTACGCCGATTGCGCAGACGGAGCGTTACCCCGCCGCATTATAGCGGAAGACGCCGACCGGGCTCAACCGTTTGCTGCGGGGACGGAAGTCCTGCCTGCTGTCGCGGGCTGCCGCGGAGGGGGCCGGGGCAGGGCGGGGGTCGGAACGCGAAGCTGGCGGCGGCGTCTCCACGCCGTAGAATGACGTCCGGTAGCTGGAGAATGAAGTCGTGAACGTCATTGTCGACCTGTGCGTGGTGCCTCTGGGCGTGGGGGTCTCGTTGTCGCCGTATGTAGCTGCGTGTGAGAAGGTGCTCGCGGAGACGGGTCTGAAGACGCAGCTTCACGCGAACGGCACGAACATCGAGGGTGAGTGGGACGCCGTCTTCGCGGCCATCAAACGGTGTCACGAGGCCGTGCACGCGATGGGGGCCCCGCGCATCTCCACGATCATCAAGCTCGGGACTCGTACGGACCGTTCCCAGAGCATGGCGGATAAGATTCGCAGCGTGGAACAGAAGCTCGGCAAGACGACCGGGTGGGCATGATCCGACCGCGAGGGTCCGGCCCCCGCCGTCAAGCGGCCGCCAACAGCGGTCTCTCGCTACCTAGCCGCCAGCCTCCGCACGCTTTCCACGGCGTTGACGCAGTCGAAGCCGTAGGCATCCGCTCCGATCTCGCGCGCGAACCGGGCGTCGACGGGCGCGCCGCCGACAATGGTCCTCACCTTCCCCTCAAGGCCGCGCTCGCGGATGAGTTGCACGACCCGCCCCATCATGGGCATGGTCGTCGTGAGCAGGGCGGACATGCCGATGACCGGTGCGTCTTCAGCGACGGCCGTTTCGACGAACTTCTCGGGTGCAACATCGTTGCCGAGGTCGAGCACGTCGAAGCCGGCCCCCTTGAGCATGAGGCCCACGAGGTTCTTGCCGATGTCGTGCAGGTCGCCCTGCACCGTGCCCAGGACGATCTTGCCGAGCGTCGGCACGCGTTCGGCCAGCAGACGGGGCTTGATCTGGTCCATGCCGGCGTACATCGCCCGGGCGGCGAGCAGCACGTCCGGCAGGAAAACCTCGTGTCTCTTGAACTGCTCGCCGACGACGGCCATGCCGGCGATGAGGCCGTGATTGAGAATCTCGCGGACGCCGACGCCCTGCGTCAGCGCCTGGCTCGTGAGGGCCGCAACCTGCTCTTCATCCCCGGCCTGCAACTGTCCGGCAATCTGCTGAAGGATGTCCATCGGCTACTCCGTCGTGTGCGTTTCCGTTTCTCCGCACGTCTGATCGGCGGCACGCTCAACACCGCGCCCGCCAACCCCTCGGCAGGGCGGGGGCCGTTGGCGGCCGGGACGGTGGCGAGTGCTCCACGCTTACCCGCTCGCCCTGCCCTCTCCCCCTGAAGCACGTGCTTGGCGTGTCCCGCGTCGCGGGGGAGTATTCAGTGCATCATGCGGGCGTCATCACGTCCGCCGCCCTCACCCCTACCCCTCTCCCGAGGGGAGAGGGGTTCCATCCGGCAGCCGCAGACCGGACCTGGCAGCCGCAGACCGGACCCGGCAGCCTCAAACCAGATCCGGCAGGCGATCCATGCCGTAGCGTTTCGCCTCCGCCTGCATGCGGCGCGTCAGTCCCCGCTGCACGTCGTCAGGGAGCCGGGACGGTGCGTATTCACCCACCAGGCGTCCAACCTCACGATGCGCGCGGGCGCCGAGAGTCTCTTTGCCGTCCGCCTCCCAGCGCGAACGATTGGCCCGGTCGATCACGGGGCCGGGGAAGTAGTGCTCCTGACGCAGGTAGCGCCGCGTGTGTTTGGCGATCAGCAACTGGCGTTCCTTGAGCAGTTCCTCGAAGTGCGGCAGGGCGGGGAAGTCCTCGCGCGGCTCGATGCCGCGCACCAGTCGCAGAACCATGCCGCAGATCTCGTTGTCCAGGACGAGCTTCTCCAGGCTGACGCAGCTTTCGAAGTCGAGCATGCCCGGCCCGGAGACGTTGTTGATGCCGGCCAGAGCGGCGAGCACGGCGCCGACGCCGGTTTCCAGACCGGCCTGGGCGTCCAGCAGCTTCGCGTCGCTCAGCGCGATATACGCCTGTGTCGGCAGGCCCAGGAACTTGCCGATCTCGCTGTAGGCGCAGTCGATCATCATCGTCTCGATGGCGCCCATGGGCGTGGTTTCGTAGCGCACGTCGAAGATGGCCGGCGAGCCGCCGTAGAGCACCGGTGCGCCCGGCTGCACAAGCTGGCTGATGACGAGCCCGCTGAGCGTTTCGGCCGTGTGCTGCACGAGGCTGCCCACCAACGTCACCGGGGCCACGAAGCCGGAAAGCGGCATCGAGATGTACTCGACCGGGATCCAGTGGCGGGCGCAGTCCACGACGTTCTGGCTGGTCACGTCGCTCCACTTCAGCGGGGCGGTCGGACAACAGGAGAAGATCGTCAGCGGCTGGGCACGCAGGGCCTCGGCCGAGCCGCGCACCGCAAGCTGCAAGTCCTTCATCACCTCGAAGGACTCGATGGTGAACGCGCCCGTCACGACCGGCTTCTCGCCCACCAGGAGGCTCAGGTACAGCCGGAAGCTGTCGGCGATGCGATCAGGCACATCGGCCGGGATCAGAGCGGTGCTCTGGGAGGCGAGGTGCTCCAGGCGGCTGACGAGCTTCGCGTAACGGACATAATCGGTCGTTGTCGGGCGGCGCATGCCGTCCGTTCCGTAGTCGAGGATGTTCAGGGCCGCCGAGCCCGGCGTGAAGTGCACGTGATCACCGGATAAGTCCAGCGCCGGTTCCCCGAGCACGTCGTAGAGCGCCAGGGAGCGGGGGGCGGTCCGCAGGGCACGGTTGATGATGTCGTCGGTCAGCCAGACGTGGTGCCGCGCACGGTCCACCCGGGCACCGTGGTCCGCGAGCATCCCGAGCACGCCGGGGTTGTGGAGTTCGACGCCGAGCCCGCAAAGCAAGGTCCGGGCTTCGGTGACGATCCGTTCGATGAGGTCGTCGGGAAGGAACCTGACCGATGGTCTCATGCTGCCACTCCGTGACCGCCCGAACGAGGCGGCAACGACATCGTGCGCATACCACGGACGCGGTTCGAGCGTGACGCGTCAGCATGCGTGGCCGGTGGTCAATCTCGTCCGCTCTCTTACGGTCGCGCTTCGGATCGTCGGCACCAGGTCCCGCGCGGTGACTCAGGCCCGAGCGATCTGCCGGCCGAACGCCCGCGCGCGCTCGGCCAGGGCGTGGTCGCCGCGCACCGCGACCGGGCCCTTCAGGTTGGGTGCCACGAACGCGCCCAGCCACCGGGCGCCGCTGTAGCGGGCCATCCGGCGGCACGTTTCCTCGACCAGGTCCGCCCCGTCGTTGTTGCCGCCGCCGGCGGTGATCACGCCGGCCACGGCCTGCCCCTCGAGCAGGCACCTGACCTGACCGTCGTCACCGAACTTGAACATGCAGTAGAGGCGGTCCAGGGCCATCTTCAGTACCCACGAGGGAGACCAGCAGAACACCGGCGTCGCCAGCACCAGCACGTCCGACGCCAGCGTTTGCCGCAGCACGAGCTGCATGTCGTCGTCGACCGCGCAGCCGGGCGCGTCGTCCTGGCCCTGGCAGGCGAAGCACTCCCGGCAACCGGAAAGGTGCTTCAGCCCGATCAGGTCGATGACGTCGGCAACCGCGCCCGCGGCCGTCGCACCCTCCAGCACGAAATCGAGTACCGCCCGAGTGTTCCCCTGCACCCGCGGACTGCCCTGCAACGCCAGTATCCTCGCCATGCTTCTCATCTCCGTGCCCGTATTGCCTGGCCCCGCTCCGGTGCTCATGACCCGAACCGCGACCAACGGGGAGCGGCCCCAGGCCGGCAATCGTGGGCCACGCTCGGGTATGCTGATGCCCCAGCGGCTCCCGAACCGGCTACGCCTTCTCCAGTCTACGCGGACGTGCTCGGTCCGGCAACCTCCGGCGCACCAACAACCCCCCGCGGACTGGAATACTGCCGCTACCCGCGTCGGCCACCGGCCCCGGGGATTGGACCCCCTAACGTCTCGGCAACGGCGAGGCTTGGGGCGGCCGCTCTGACCGCGGGCGCGTGCCGTCGAATGGCACTTCGGCCACTACCTCATGAACTGGAGAGGATCTGCAGGATGTCACCATCGCGGACGACGTAGGTCTTGCCTTCCTTGCGAACCTTGCCGGCGGCCTTGGCGCCTTTCATGTCCGTATGGGCCACGAGTTCATCGTAAGATATGGTCTCCGCCCGGATGAACCCACGTGCCAGGTCGGTATGTACCTTGGCGGCTGCCTCCAGGGCCGTGTGACCCCGCGGCAGCGACCACGCCCGCGCTTCCTCGGCGTTCATGGTGAAGAACGTGATCATTCCGCCGGCCTGGTGGCAAGTGTGGATCAGGCGCGCGCGGGCGGGCTCGGGCAGGCCCAAGTCCTCCAGAAACGCGGTGCGCTCCTCCGGCTCCAGCGCGTTCAGTTCCGCCTCGATCTCCGCGCTCAGCACCATCGACGCGGCCACGTGCGGCAGCACGAGCGGAGGCGTCGTCGTCACCTTGTCGTCCGAGACGTTCAATACACAGACGATGGGCAGCTCGGTCAGGAACGCGAAGCTGCTGAACAGCTTCCGCTCCTCGTCGGTAGTGATTACCGTCGACAGCGGCGCGTTGGATTCGAGGGCCTCGCGACAACGGGTCAGCAACGCCAGTTCGTGCTTCTCCGCGTCGTGGGTCTTGCTGGGCTTCTTGAGGGCCTTCTCCACTTTGTCGATGCGGTTCGTGACAGTCTCCAGGTCGGCGAAGATCAGTTCGTCCCACATCTCCGCGAAATCGGCGGCAGGGTCGATCCGCCCGCGGTAGGGGGGCACCGCGGGGTTGTCAAACGCCCGCACCACAACGACCAGCACCTGCGCCAGCCGCACGGTGGGCAGCACGTGTCGCCATTCCTCCTGCCCCTTCGGTGCGTCGAGCGAGCAACCGGGTACGTCCACGAACTCGATCGTCTCCTCGGTCACCTTCTTGGGTCGCACCAGGTCCGCCAGGTACTTCAACCGTGGCTCCGGGATGTGGCTCACCGCCCGGTGTGGTTCCGGGGAGGCATGATGGTCCGGTACCTTGCCGGTAATGGCGGCGAATACGGCACTTTTGCCCGATTGCGGCAAACCGATGATCGCTGCGTTCATGGGAAGTCCTCCCGGCTGCCCCCATTCTACCGGTTGGGCAGTCGGGGGCGAGAGGATATTCCGTTCCAGTGGACACCCCGTCCACGCGGGTCGGCCCGCCGGCTTCCTGCCCGCACGTCGAAGCAATAGCGCCGGCCCCCGGGGCTGACGTAGAGTGCCTCAACCCTACCGGTCCCCAGGGCGTCAGCCGCCGATTAACGGTCCTTCAACATGCCGCACAGTCCGCACCTTTGGAACCGGGGGCTGCCCGGTACGCCAACGTACCCCCGCCCCCGCGTTGCAATTCCGCCGCGTCCGCCCTATGCTCGGGGTTTGTGGCGCTTGGTCATGCCCAACGCATCATCCAACTACGGCAGCAGGAGGTCAATCCGTGCGTACCACCTCAGAACCCACCAGCATCGTCACCCTGCAACAGCACATTATCGAGCAGCAGCGCGAGCATCCGACGGCCACCGGCGAGTTCAGTTGGCTCTTGTCGGGCATCACGCTGGCAACCGAGATCATCCAGGCCCAGGTGCGGCGGGCCGGACTGCTCAGTGCGGCCGTCCTCGGCGAAACCGGCACCCGGAACGTGCAGGGCGAGATGGTGCAGAAGCTCGATGTCATCGCCAACAAGACGATCTGCTCGTGCCTGGGCTACCGCAACGTGGGCATCATGGTGTCCGAGGAGGACGATGAGCCCACCATCGTGAAAGAGGGTACCCGCACGCGCAAGTACATCGTCCTGTTCGATCCGCTCGACGGATCGAGCAACATCGACGTCAACGTGTCGATCGGGACGATCTTCTCCATCCTGCAGCGGCGCGACGACGTGAAGGACGACGACGTCATGGCGCACATCCTCCAGCCCGGCTGCCAGCAACTGGCGGCCGGCTACGTCGTCTACGGCTCGAGCACGGTGCTGGCGTACACCACGGGTGAGGGTGTGCACATGTTCACGCTCGACCCGTCGATCGGGGCATATGTGCTGTCCCGCGAGAACGTGCGCATGCCGCACACGGGCAAGGAGTACAGCGTCAACGAGGCCTATCGCGACACGTTCCCCGATGCCATCCAGCGATACTTGCAGTGGGTGAAGACGGCGGAAGCCGGCAAGTACAGCATGCGCTACATCGGCTCGTTCGTGGCCGACTTCCACCGCACGCTCCTGCGTGGTGGGGTGTTCCTGTACCCGCCCACCAAATCCGCCCCCGGCGGAAAGCTGCGCCTGATGTATGAGGCCAACCCGATGGCGTTCCTGGCGGAGCAGGCGGGGGGGGCGGCCACCGACGGCAAGCAACGCATCCTCGACAAGGCGCCCAAGGCTCTCCACGAGCGCACGCCGCTGGTGATCGGCAGCAAGGCCGAGGTGGACCGCGTCCTGTCGTTCTGGCAAGGTTGAACCACGGCCCCGTCTCAGCATCGGATCGTGACCGCGCCGATCCTGCCTCCGGTCAATTCGGACGGCCCGGGATTTGCGCCGGGGGCGGGCCAGGGGGGCGCGCGCGGCACGCGACACTTCCGACCGGCGTGAGAACAGGTCTGGTGCGGGTAACGCCCGCGCATGCGCATCATGATCGGGCGGGAGTGTGTGCGTGTATGCAAGTGACACTGTAGTTTGGGCGTTTCTGGCGTTCACTACGCAAGTTCGGCACGTGTCGACTTGAAGGCGGGCGCGATACCTCTACAATCCGGACGAAGTTCGGGGCTCGGCTCTTTCAATGTAGGGCGAGGATTGCGTTCTCTGGACGGCCACGACGGCTGGAGGTGTAGTCGTGTACACGAATGGAATCAACGAAGTACTGTCACGGTCGCGGGATGGCCTGTTCGTCATCGGTCACGACCGCCAGTTTGCGGTCTTCAGTGCGGGTTGTGAGCGGATTACGGGGTTCTCGGCGGGCGAGGTGCTGGGTCAGCGGTGTGGCTGCCGGGATCGGCAGGAGTGCGGCGACAGTCAATCGCAGACGCTGGTCGAGGCCCTGTGTCCGGGGCTGCAGGTATTCCACGGGGACGTTGCCACCTGTCGGCAGCGGGTTCGAATCCGCCGGCGTGATGGGCAGGACGTACTGGTGGAGACCCGCTACTCGCCCATGTACGATGATCATGGCTCGGTAGCGTGTGTCGTGGGGGTAGTGCGCGACATCAGTGGAGCTAGCGACGTGGAGAAGGAACTGCGCAAGGGCGGCAACGGAACCTTCATCACCGGTGGGCTGGAGCCGCTGTTGCCGGAGCCGGCCGTACCCGTCGGTGACGCGGGTGGTGGCGCCGACGACGGGGATGAGTCGGAAGGGGCACTGGACCGCGTGCTTGCCAGCGTCGAGAGACGGGAGATTCTGCAGGCGCTCCGGACGGCCGGCGGACAGAGGACGTTGGCGGCCAAGGCGCTCGGGATTTCCCGGAGCCGGCTGTACCGGCGGATGGAAGCGCTGCGCATCGATCCCCGCGAGGACGTATAGCGGTACGTGACGCACGTGCCGAGCCGGCGTCGCGTCGACGACCGGCGGCGGGGACGACTCCGCTGTCGGCTCGGACGCGTCATGGCTGTGTCTCAGTCCGGACTCGATGTCTCAGAATCGACCGGCATCGGATTCACATTCGCCCGTCAGGCCGGGACGCGGCTGCCCACGGCGCCGCACTCGCTTGACACACACACGGGCTGGGAATTCAATTCACGGTTCGGGTGCCGTTCACAGGGGCTGGTGCGGCTTCAGGCAGCCTCAAAGCGACACGTCTGTTGGAGGAAGAGGCAGGTCTGAAGGGTTTGCTGTCCAAAGGGCCCGAGGGGAGCGGGCGCCCCAGCGGATACGCGGGGCGGTATGTTTCGCTCGGTCCAGCCTTTAAGCGGAGCCGAACGCGTTTCTAGTCTAATGCGAGGTCGTTGAGGGACCTTGCGCCACGCTAGTGGCTGGCAGGGTCCGATCATTTTATCCGTTTTCATGCCGGGTGGATATCTGGGTGATCGGTTGCTTGACTGTGCACCTGCGGCTGTTATAATGACGTTGGCAGTTTATGCTGGGTGCAGTTGCGTTACCTGCTGATATATTGGGGGGAGCAGGTTTCCGGTCCCACGCTTGCAGGAGTGTGGCTGGGGGGTAGCCGACGAATGTTCTGGTAGGAGGTGGCCCGTCTCCCACACGCGGGTGAGGTTGGCGGTGCGCGCCGTCCGGCTCAGGCGGTTGGTTGAGGAAGCCCCGACGTGGCAGCGGAAGCGAACAAGCGACCGACGGCGGTGAAGCTAGAGCGGCGGGACCGGATCGCCATCATCCAGGCGTTGTCGGCCGGCGCCGTACCACCGTCCGGGCTGCGCTTCCTGCAAGTCGGTCTCGAACGTGAGCTGGACACCGTAGCGAAGAACCTCGCGGAAGCGGCCGAGGGGATGGCGTCGGTACGGTTTGTGGCGGGACCCCCGGAGAGCGGGAAGACGTTTTTTCTGCACCTGGTTCGGGCACTGGCGTTGGAGCGGGGGTTCGTGGTGGCGCAGGCGGATCTGTCGGCCGCGCGGAGGCTGCACGCGCGGAACGGTGAGGCGCGGGCCCTGTACAGCGAGTTGATGAAGAACCTCGTCGCCCCGCCGGGGCCGGACACCATAGCGTTGGGCACGCTGATCCAGCGGTGGGTTGCCGGGCTGGAGGCGGACGTCCACGGGCGCGGCGGCGGGGCGGCCGACGTGGAAGCGGCCATGGCGGGCGCGCTGCAGCCGTTGCTGGGGCTGTCGGGGGGCTTCGATTTCGCCACCGTGTTGGGGCATTACTACGAGGGGTGTGTAACGCACAACACCGAGTTGCAGGGTAACGCCCTGCGGTGGCTGCGGGCGGAATACACCTCGGCGGAAGAGGCGCGGGCCGATCTGGGGGTGCGGTCCATCATCGACGATGATTCGTTGCTCAATTCGCTGGCGCTCTTCGCGGCGTTTTTGAAGATCACGGGCTGCGCCGGCCTGCTGGTGAACCTCGACGAACTGGGGGCTCTGGTGGCGCACCTCCGCGACCCGGCGGCGCGGGCGGCGAATTTCGCGGTGATTCGGCAGTTGATGGACATGTGTCTGCAAGGGCGCGTGTCGGGCCTGATGCTGCTGTTCGCCGTGGATGACGCCGGTCTCGAGGACCGGCAGCGCGGCCTCAAGAGCGACGAGACCCTGGGTAAGCGCTTGGCGCCGAGTCGGTTTGCCAACAACGGTTTCCTGGATTTGTCGTCGCCGGTGATCCGGCTGCGAGGCGTGGCGCGGGAGGATTACCCACGGCTGCTGGCGAACGTCCAGGAGGTGTTCAGCGAGGACGGACGGGTGCGACTGCCGGCCGAGGGGATTGAGCGGTACCTTGAGGCCTGCGACGAGCAGTACGGCCCGGAGTATGTGCAACAACCCTGTGAGACCGTGCGGGACTTCCTGGGCCTTCTGCGGGTGCTGGAGAACGATCGTTCGGCGGATTGGTCGAGTCTCCTGGAAGCCGCACGGGTGGAGAGCAGCCGGCGTGAAGAGGCGGACGCACTGTGGCGCCGACGGACCGACGGGTTTGGGTGGGGAGCCGGGGCAGGGTCGTTCGGCGATTTGCGAGGACGGCGCTGGTCGCGGCGGGGGGTTGCGGCGGCGATTGCCGTGGCGTTACTGGCTGCGGCCATCGTGCTCGGTGTCTGGGCCGTGGTGGTGACGGCCATGCCGGCATTGAAGGGGCAACTGCAGGTCAAGTACAGCGAGATACGCGGCGGACTGCGACTCCCCGTGACGGGTGACGTGGTGCCGCTGACGGTGGGGAGCTTCTTCAGTGTTGACGTGTCGTTGAGCGAACCTGCGTATGCCTGGGTCGTGGGTGTCGACCAGGCGGGAGTGGTGAGCCTTCTCTACGGAGAAGCGGAGCAGCCGGCCAAGACAACCCGGGTCCAGCTTCCGGGCGGCAACGAACTCTGGCCGGTCACCGCGCCACCCGGCACGAAGACGATCATCCTGCTCGCCTCGCGGACGGCGGTTAAGGACACGGAGGAGTTGCGGCGAGCCGTCCGCGCTTTGCGACCGCTGCCGCAGGCTGCTTCGGCGGACCTGCTGGTGCTTCGGCGGGGAGAAGTGACACGTGAACGGTCGCGCCAGGCGGGGGTTGGGGGGGCGGCCCAGCGGCAGGAGTCTGACGTGGGTTTTCTGACGCAGTTGCAGAACCTCTTCGGCGGGCGGTTCGAGGTGGTGCAGGCCGTGGCATTTCCCATTGTCGCGGAACCGGTCGAATCCAGCCCTCTCCTGTACGATCAAAGCGGAAGCTGATGGGACTGGATGCCCACTCGGCGTGCGACCGGCACTGCGGGGACAGTGCCTCGGGGAGCATCCGCGTCGAGCGCGCGGAGCGGACGCCGCTTCGTCCACGGGCACCCAATCCCGACCCGGCAAGCTGGACTTGGCCCGCGCGGCCAACCCACGGACATCACGCACCGACGCACGATCGCGATCGGCGCGGGCTGCATGAATCTGCGGTTGTCGGTCGAAGCTGGGTTGAGCTGCCGGCGCTCTGGGTTCCGTAGGGCAGTCCCGGGCGGCCGCGCCGCGCGAGTCCCGCCGAAGTCGGCGCGGGCTGAAGCCCGCGGCTGGCCACGGGGAATACGGGAGCCGCTTTAGCCGAGCACGTGGCGGGCGTCCTCGGCGGTGATCCTGCTGACGGGCTTGCCGAGCTTGTGGCTCAGCCATGCCATCACCGTCGACGTGTACGGGAAAGGGGCGGTTTGGAGAAGTCGCACCAGCCGGGCGTCCCGCCGGGCGCGTTCTTTGAGCTTGCGTCCGCGATTGACCAGGCGGGTGGCCTGGGCGTCGGACGATCTGCGACTGCGAAACTGCTTACGCGAAACGGATGCCATCACTACATCTCCGAAACCAACCCGCTGGCAAAAGCGGTATTCTGCCAGCGCCGAGCGGCGGTGTCAATGGGGGAAGGGGTGGCAAAGGTCAGCGGGTTCGCCCCAGGTTAGGGATGGTATCCGCGGTTCCGAGCAAGCCTCCGCGGTCTCCCCGCGTCGTCAGTACCGGCCTTCCCGCGATGGTGGTCGGGGTTTGGCAGGCGGTGGCGTCCGCCTACGGTAGCCCAGGCGACGCTGGTGCCTGGACGGTCCACGTCCGCCGACGAAGCCGCAGCAGACCGCCGTCGATCCGAGACTCTGGAAAGGGTGGGTGGCGTTCGGGTATGCTACAGCGTGCGGTTTCTTAGCGGTTTGGCTTGCGGGGCGGGCAGAATGCCGGAGGGGGCCGGTGGCCAGCCGGTCCGTCACGCGGACCGACAGTGGGGATCCGTCATCTCAGGAGGAGCATGTCATGCCTAAGACGGTGGTCTCTCTCGGATGTGTCGTTGTTCTCAGCCTGGCGGGATGGAGTGCTGGGCAGGAGCCTTCCAGGGTTGCCGACCCATTGTCGAACCGCGAGCCTGCGGTAGTTGACGCAGCACAGGCACCGCAGGTGAGCCGCACGGCAGTGGAGCAGGTCGGGTATGAGCCGCTGCCGGGGCCGCGCTCCAGCCTGGTGTACTCGAACACAATCGACCCGATCACCGATTACTACACGGGCGATATGCTGGCCGATGACTGCACGCTGGCGGGGACGGACCGGATCCTGACCCGGTACGAGGTTATGGTCTATGCTCCGGGCGGCGCTGCGTACAACCTGACCGTACAACTGTGGAACGGGTCGAGCGCGGGCGGGCCGACGACGCCGATCGCCGGCACGGCCTGCACGTTCACGAACCTGCCGCTGGGCTACCAGACGCTGGCGTGCACGGTGGCGCCGCAGGCGGTCGCTATACCGAACACGGTACTGATGGTGTACGACTTCTCCGTCACAAGCAATGGCCCAGTGTGTGCGGGGGACACGAGCGATCCGGGTGACGTGGGCAGCACCTCGGCCCGCGTTTGGGAGCAGCTCGGCGGGGTGTGGGACGTGCGCTGGTTGACCGATCCCTGTGTCGGTTTCTGGATTCGCATCTGGGCGGAGGGCATGCAATCCTGCGGTAACAACATTCGCGAGGGCACCGAGGAGTGCGACGGGACGGATGATGCGAACTGTCCAGGGCGGTGCTTGCAGAACTGCACGTGCGGGCCTGAGCCTTGTGAGCTGACCTGTCCGCCGGGCAGCGTGCCCGAACAAGAGGTATGCGGCACCAGTACGAACGCCGGCTGCGGTGCCCACCCGCCGGTCTTCGAGCCGATTGCCTGCAACAGCACTGTGTGCGGCACGTCCCGGGTGTGGGAGGGCGGGGGCGTCCCCTACCGCGACACCGACTGGTATGCGCTCAACCTGGCAGGCCCCGCCACCGTGACGGTCACCGTGACGGCGGAGTTTCCGGCCTTGGTCATTCTGTTCGACGCGGGCAGCGCCAACTGCGCGGACTACACGCAGGTGGACGCTGCGTCTGCGACCCAGGTGTGCGATCCGATCTCCGTGACCGCGAACTTGGCTGCCGGTTGGTACTGGGTCTGGGTCGGTCCGACCGACTGGTACACTCCGGTCGAGTGCGGTGACAACGATCTGTACCTCCTGGAAGTGCAGTGCACGGAGCCGTGCGACCTCGCCTGCCCGCCGGGCAGCGTGCCCGAACAGGAGGCTTGCGGCGCTGACACGAACGGGGGCTGCGGCGCGGACCCGGCGGTTTTCGAGTCGATCGCCTGCAACCGTACGGTGTGTGGCACGTTCCGTCTCTGGGATGCGGGAGGCTACCTCGACTGGGACACGGACTGGTACGCGCTTGACCTGACCGCGGCCACGACGGTAACCGTCACTCTGACGGCGGAGTTTCCGGCGCTGCTGATGCTGTTCGACGCGGGCAGCGGCGATTGCATCGATTACACACAGGTGGGTCTGGCGACAGCGGCGATCGTGTGCGAGCCCGTGGAGGTTACTGCGAACCTGGACGCCGGGACCTACTGGGTATGGGTGGGGCCCAGCGACTGGTCAGAACTGGTCGAGTGCGGGGGCAGCGATCTGTACACGCTGCAAGTGGAGTGCGGTGAACCGTGCGAGACGTTCTGTCCGCCGGGGTCTTTGTTCGAGGGCGAGCCGGATTGCCACAGCGGCTACGTCGATACCTACAACGGCGGCTGTGACAGTGTTCCACAGATCTTCCTGACGATGGCCTGCGGCGAGTCCTGGTGCGGCAGAAGCGGCACGTACCCCTATGGTCCCCACAGCTACCGCGACACGGACTGGTTCGCGGCGGATATGGGCGTCGGTGATTTCAGCTACACCGCCCAGGCTGACTTTCCGTTGCGGATCTTTGTGATTGACCCGGGGACCGGCAACTGCTCTGACCTTTCGTACACGATCCTGGCTACCGCCACGGCGTCTCCGTGTGAGTTTGCGGAAATCGCCGGCACGATCACTGAACCTACGACGCTGTGGTTGTGGATCGGGCCTTCGGTGTTTACGGGCGTTCCCTGCGGCACGGACTGGGCGGCCAGTCTGGAGTGTGTGCCGCCTCCGCAGTGCCCGCCGCCGGCGCACTTTGTGCCTTACCCGCCGGACGGCAGCGTGGACGCGACGCGTCCGCACCCGATCAGTGCCCAGACGCCGTGCGCCGGAGTGGGTACGGCGTGGCAGCCGATTACCATCAACCTGGGTGTGTCGGGCGCCGACAGCCTGGATTGCTGGGAGCTGTGCGAGACCGGGTACAACACTGCCTGCGGTCCGAACTCCATCACGAGCGTGGTGGAAGGTCCGGTGGGTGTGTACACGATCAACCTGGCGCACGGTCTGTCGACCGGGCGCACGGCGGGTGAGCTGGGTATCGGTTACGTGACGACCATCCGGTACAACGGGGTCCAGTACGTGACCTACTACAAGCACCCGGCGAACGTGGATGCTTCGGCGGTAGTCAATGCCAACGACATCACGCAGGTGATCAACCGGATCAACATCGCCCTGGGTGGCGGCACTGTGCTCACATGGGAGGCCGACATCGACACGAGCGGGACGGTCAACCTCGCTGATCTCACGACGTTGATCGACCTGCTCAACGGCGCGTCGCAGTACGCGGTGTGGTTCAACACGGCCAAGCCGGATCCGACCGGCTGCCCGTAGCGTTGTGGCGGCGGGAGGCGATTCCCGATCGAGGTCCCGAACGCTACTCCCCTCCGGGGCAGGGAGGGGTGGGGTGAGGGTCGAAGCGCCGCAGCATTCCCCTCACCCCAGCCTCTTCCCGTGGGGGAGAGGGGTCCTGCGGCCTCTTCTCGTTCAGCGCGACGCTACGCCTCGCGCCCGGCGGCGCGGGCGAAGGCGGGCAGCGTCTGCATCAAGGCGCGGAACTCATCGAGGTTGAGGGTCTGGGCACCGTCGCTCCAGGCGCGTTTTGGGTCCACGTGCACTTCGATGAGGAGGCCGTCGGCGCCGCAGGCGATGGCGGCGCAGCTCATGGGCGCCACGAGGTGGGCTCGGCCGGTGCCGTGGGAGGGGTCCACGATGATCGGCAGGTTGCTGAGTCGCTTCACCTCGGGGACGACGGACAGCGCGAGGGTGTTGCGCACGTACTCTTCGTGCGTGCGGATGCCGCGCTCGCAGAGGATGACGTTCGGGTTGCCGGCGTGGATGATGTACTCAGCGGCCAGGAGGAACTCCTCCAGGGTAGCGCACCACCCGCGCTTGAGAAGCACCGGCTTCTGCTGCTGACCGACGGCTTTGAGCAGCGGGGTACTGTGCATGTTGCGTGAGCCGACCTGGAGCACGTCGGCATAGGGTTGCACGCGTTCGACGTGTTCGCAGCACATGACCTCCGTGACGACGGCCAGCCCGGTCCGTTCACGGGCATGGGCGAGCATCTGCAAACCGGCTTCTTCGAGTCCCTGGAACGAGTAGGGTGACGTACGGGGCTTGAAGGCCCCGCCGCGCAGGGCGACGGCACCGGCCTCGGCCACACCCACGGCGATTTCGAGGAGGGTCTCTTCGCTCTCGACGCTGCAAGGACCGGCGATCACGCCGATACGGCGGCCGCCGAGCGTGGCACGGCCGCCGAGGCGGATTTCGAGGGGGTGGGCGCCGGCGGCCCGATCCGCCGCGAGTATGGGGGCGGGTTCGTCGAGCACCTTCTCGACCCCCGGGGCACGCTCGAGCTTGGTGCGGTCCAGACGGTTGCCGATCTCCAGCAACTCTACAACGCTGCGGGTGGCACCCGTGATGACGTGGCCACGGGCTCCCATGTCGCTGAGCAGGCGGACGACATTCTGGACCTGCTCTTCTGCGCTGTTCGGGCGCATCACCACGAACATGGGTAGTCCCTTCCTCGACGTGTGCGGCGGATACCGGAGCCCGCTCGACCTGCTCCAACCCCGCCGGAGCCCCCACCTCCATCAACGTACCGCACAAACACCGGCGTTGCAAGCCCGCACGGAGGACGGCGCGCAGCCCGATCCGCAGTCAGCTACGGTTACTCCCGCAGCCTGGGTGCAACGCACCTACCCGGTTGGGGGACTGTCGCGCCCCACCTGATCCCCTGGAAGGCGGTGCACGGAGACCGCTCTGGGACGGCCGCAGGGGCCGAGACACTGCTCTTTCCACAGACTCCTAGCCTGCCCGGCCCTTCGGCAACATGGCCAGGGCCTCGATCTCCACCAGCAACTCCGGGCGGCAGATACGAGCCTCCACGCACGTGCTGGCCGGGAAAGGATCCAGTCCTTCCTCCTGATAGAACGAGTTCCGCACCTCGTTGAACTCGTCGTAATGTCGGAAATCCGCTGGATAGCACGTGGTGCGGACTACGTCGTGCCAGTCGGCTCCCTCGCTTGCCAGCAGGCCCTTGATGTTGGCGAAGGTCCGCCGCGTCTGGGCCTTCACATCACCGGGGTGGACTGAGCGCCCGTGCTCATCGACGCTGGCGGTGCCGGAGATGAACAACAGGACCGAGTTGTCCGACTCGACCCGCATCCCGCGGACGAAGGAAACCTGCTTCGGATAGTCGTAGGCTTCGTTCAGTACCTTCGGGTTCTGGATCGGCCTCTTGCGGATTCGCTGCTTCTCAGCCGCGGTCATTCCGGACGTGCCCCCTGCGAAAACCCACTCCGCCTCCCCAAACACCGGGGAGTCGCCACGAGGGCACCATTATACACGCCAGGGGGCGGAGTTTCACCCCCGCATACGTGCGCGGGCCCACCGCGGGCCAAGCGAGCGAGTTCATACCGCGGGACTCATCGACGGGGCAGTGTGAGCACCGGGCCACGTATGGCCCCCAGACGGCCTGCTCCGGTGGGGCGACGGTGCGAGCCCGGCGGTTGTGAGCCCGCCGGGCCTACGCCGCGTGTCCGGAGCCGCGGGGCCGCTTCGGCTTCCGGGGGTTTCAGTCGCCAACTTGCCCCATTTTAACATCAAGGGTGGCGCGGGGTAGGGGAGTCGGGGCTTCCGGTTGATGCCGGCTGGCCCGGCTGGGGCTCCGCGACTACGCGGTCAGTGGGGACGTTGCTGAGGGTCTTTTGGGAACCGTCGGGCCAAGTCACTTCGATGCGTTCTGCATGGGTGGCGGTGCCCAAGCCGAAGTGGAGCCGCGGGTCGTGCTGGGAGAGGTAGCTGCCGGCGGCGAGCCGTTGCTGGACGAGCGTTCGGCCGCCGGCGGTGACCTTGACCATCGCCCCGATGGCATCGCGGTTGCCGCCCGAGCCGAGCAGGTGCACGCAGAGCCAATGCCGACCCTGACGCGGAGTATCGTTGCGCAGGAGCAGAGGGCGCGAGTTCAGGCAGTTGACGATGAGGTCGATGTCGCCGTCGTTGTCGTAGTCTCCGCGGGCGACACCCCGGCTGACGAAGGGGGGGAGAGACGCGGACGATTTCGCGGGCGGCACAGGTTCGAACCTACCGCGACCGTCGCCGTGGAAGAACAGGCTGGGCTGGGGCCCCAGACGCGTCGCGTCGCCGTTGGCGATGAAGGCATCCAAGTGGCCGTCGAGGTCGAAGTCGGCGAGCACGCCGCCCCAACTGTGGTAGGGGGCGACGGCCGCACCGATGCCGCTGCGGACGGCCACGTCTTCGAAGAGACCGCGACCGAGGTTGCGATAGAGGCAGCAGGTGTTCATGTCAGGGATGAGCAGGTCAGACAGACCGTCACCGTCGATGTCACCGACTTCAACGGCCATGGCGGCGGCACCGGCACCGGCCTCGCTGAAGGCCACTCCCGCCAGCAACGCGACGTTCTCGAACGTGCCGTCGCGCTTGTTGTGCCAGAGGTGGTTCTCCATCGCGTCGTTAGAAACGAAGACGTCCAGCCAGCCGTCGTTGTCGTAATCGAAGGCGCCGACGCCCATGGCGCGGCCGGGGGGCACGGCGTTGATGCCCGCCTGGTGCGTGACATCGCGGAACGAGAAGGGGGGGTTCCCGGTGGGTCCGAGGTTGCGGAAGAGCCGATCCTGCTGGGCGTCGTAGGCCAGCGGGCTGCGGACGATGTGGCGGGCGTGCTCGGGAGTCCTGCTGGGGTCGAAGGTCAGGTAATTGCCCAGGTAGAGGTCGAGCCAGCCATCGCGGTCGAAATCGAGGAAGACGGCTCCGACACCGAAGTTCGGGTCATCGACGCCGGCGGCACGGCCAATCTCAGTGGAGGTGCCGTCGCCGTTGTTGCGGTAGAGGAAGTTGGGGCCGTAGTTCGTGATGTACAGGTCCTGGTCGCCGTCGCCGTCGTAGTCGGCGGCCGTGACGCCCATGCCAGAGGCGGGTCGGTTGACGCCTGCGGCCGCTGTAACATCCTCGAAGGTTCCGTCGCGACGATTGCGGTAGAGGCGGTCAGTGGCACGGGCGAGTTGGGCCCGGCGGTCCGGTGCAAGGCCGGCGTCGGAGATGCCTTCCAGCCAGCAGCCGTTGATCAGATAGATGTCGAGCCAGCCGTCGCCGTCGAAGTCGATGAAGCCGCAACCGACGCCGGTGGACTCGACGATGTTCGTCATTTCGTCGTCGCCGATGGTCTCGACGAAGTCGATGCCGGCGGTGGTTGTGACATCGGTGAACTCGAAGGGTGGGGGATCGGCGGCACGGGCGGTCCGGGGAAGGGCGCCCAACAGAATCAGCGAGAAGCCGAGCACAAGCGGCAACCGCAGAGCATGCCCACCCCCGCCTTGGGCGGGGGTGGGCATGGCACCCGCGGTGGACGCCGAACTCGGTTGATCGGGGCCTCGGTTGTGCATGCCCCAGATGAAGCGCGGCCTGGCCGCGACCACCGCTGCCGGCAGGAGCGTGATGCTGGTGATGAAGCTGATGAGCATGGCCAGGCCGATGAGGAGGCCGAACTCGTTGAGGGTGCGGAACTGCGACACGCAAAGCAGCAGGAAGCCGATGGCAATGATGGTACCGGTGAAGAAGAGCACCCGACCCGTGTAGGCGGTCGCGTCGCGGAAGACGGCCGCGGCGTCGGCGCCTGGGCGGCGCAAGCCTGCGCGCAGGCGGTCCAGCATGTGGATCGGCGCGTTGACCCCGGTGCCGATGGCGATACTGGCGAACATCGAGCTGCCCACGCCGAGCGGGATGCCGCTGAGACCCATGACGGCGTAGTTGACGAGGACGGCCACCGAGACGGTCAGGGTGCACAACAGCCCGGCGAGCAGTGAGCGGAACATCAGGGCGGTCAGTGCCAGGACGCACAGGAGCGACAGGCCCATGCTGTTGAAGTGGGTGCTGCGGATGAGGCGGAGCCAGTGGTAGTCCAGATGGGCGCGGCCGGTGAGGCGGGCGGTCAGGGACGCTGGCGCAGGCGCAGTTCCTGCCGGCAGGTGGGCAGAGAGAGGTTGCGTGGTTGAGGCATCCCCCCTCACCCTACCCTCTCCCCCCAGGGGGAGAGGGGTTGCAGGCGGTGGGTTGGTTGAGGCGTCCCCCCTCACCCTGCCCTCTCCTGCGGGGGGGGGAGGGGTGGTGGTGGAACCGGTATGCGAGTCGGTGGTGATGCGGTTGGCGAGGTACTGCTGGAGGGTTTCGATGACGGCGCGCTGGTGGATGAACTCCGTGCTGCGCATGCGGACGATGAGGTTGGTGTGGGTGTAGTCGCGGTCGACGATCTCTGCGAGTGAGCGAGCCATGGGGGACGTCCGTTCGCTCAGCACATCCAGATAGAAACGGGTGTCCTCCGGGTCCTCCGGGATGGCGTAGTAGGCGGGGTCGTCGTCGTGCATTTTCTGGTGGGCGCGCTTGACCCAGCCGGCGAGGGAATGCGTGCCACCCACGTGGGGCAGCGTCTCGGTGAATGCTTCCAGGTCAGCGATGCGGGCGAGCACGGACGGGTCGAGCAGAGCCCCCGGCCGGTTGGCACTGAGCGCGATGCTCAACTGGCCAGTGCCGTCGAAGCGCTCGTTGAGGACCGTGCTGGCCTGCACGATGGGGTGGCGATCCTTGAATGCGAGGATGCGGGCGTCGTTGATGACGAGCTTGGAGGCGGCCCAGCCGGCGAAGGCAAGGACGACTCCCCCGGCGACCAAGACAGCGCGGCGGCGGTGGAAGACGGTGGTGCCCAGAGCGGCCAGGGCGCGGCCGATGAGGTCGTGGTGCCCCGGGCTGTCCGTGGGCGCGCGACGGGCGAGGAAGGCCGCGCTCAGTGCCAGCGGCCTGATGGCAAGCCCGGCCGGGACCACCGTGCAGGAGTAAACAAGGGCGCCCACGATGCCGACGCAGGTGAACAGGCCGAAGTACTCGATGGGCGGCATCGCGCCGACCAGGTACAGCGCGAGGAAGCCAGCCAGGTCGGTCAGGGACGTCATGAGGATGGGGTACCAGAGGGTGCTGCACGCATCGACGATGAGGTCCTGCTTCGTGCGTCCGTTCGGCTGGAGTTGCTCTTCGTAGTACTGACCGATGAGGTGGAGCGAGTCCGCGACGGCAAGGGCCATGATGACCACGAAGATGCCGTTGGTGACGATGTAGACGGGGACGCCGACGGCGCCCATCGAACCCAACGCGAGCACCGAGGCTCCTCCGATCACGCACAACGGCAGGAGCGTGCCGCGCACGGTGCGATAGGCCAGGATGATGAGGACGGCCATCACCACGGGGCAGACGAAGTTCATGCGCAGGGCGTCGTCGGAGACCGCGGTACCCATGTGGGCCCGGACGGCCGCCTCGCCGGCGACGAAGAGTCGCTCGTCGTTGACGGGAGTCTCATCGACCGCTTGGCGGAGCGCACGGTAGATGGCGTCGGCGCGGTGCTCGTCCCGCGGGCGGATGAGGATGCAGGCGGCCGAGGCGTCGGCGGACACGAGCGTCCCGCGGTACAGCTCGTAGCCGAGGATGTCGTTCTTGAGCGCCGTCAGGTCGTGCGGGGTTTCGGGGATATCGGTGAGGAAACGTCGAAAGCCCGGCTGGCCGTCCTCGAAGAAGACGCCGGACTCGGTGGCCAGGCTCATGACGTCGCCCGGCTCGATGTCGGGGAAGTCCTGGATGCGCTGGGTTAGCGACTGAATCAGGCGGAGGGTGGAAGGATTGAAGACGCCGCCGGGTTGGTCACGAACCACGGCCACGGCGATGGGGTCGGAGAGGCCGAATTGGGCGTCTACCTCCTTCTTGAGCGCGAGGGCCTCGTGCGTGGCGGGGATGAACGCGTCGGGGCTGGTGTCACGGGCGAGGGTGAGGACGAAGGGGGCGAACGCCGCGGCCAGCAGGGCCGGACCGATGAGGAAGGGCAGCGGGTGAGCGGTTACGAAGCGGAAGAAAACGCGCATGAATGGCACCCGGTGCGCCCACTCCGGCCTGCTCGCGGCCCGGCGGGGGCAGCCTGCGGGGCGCCGAACCGACCAAAGCCCCACGCCCGCGTTGATTCATCTTGACGCGGCGGGGCTGCATTCGTAGGCTAAGAGGCTGGTCGCGGGGCGTCAAGCGCGCCGGACGCGGAGGCGAACGGGGCGGACCATTTCTTTCACGTTTCGGGGGACGGGCATGCTGGGACGCTGCGATGAGCGACACGGCGAGTGGACGCTTCCTGTTTGCGTAGGAGCGGGGCTCTTGATCAGCGCCTTGGCCGCATGGGCGGGGTTGGCGGCTCCGCCCGCGTATGGCGAGACGGACGGTGTACCCACGCTGGCGCAGTCACAGACTGCGTACGTGTTTGGCCTCTTCGGTGCTGCGGGGGACTGTCTTGATGCACTTGGGAGGGTGTCATCGCCCCCGTCGCCCTCACCCCTACCCCTCTCCCGAGGGGAGAGGGGTTCAGATGCCGCCCGCTTGGCTTTGCCTGTGGTGGATGAGGGCGTGGCCGCGACCGCCAACGCGTATGCCCAAGGGGGAGAGGAAGGTCCGCGGGGCGGTGCTGACGCTGAACGCTCAGACAAGGCCGGAGTTCCGCCAACAACCGTAACCGCGCCCACGCCGGAGGGTTCCGAAACGCCCAAGGGCACGTCCAAACCCGACCGCGTGTCCGCGGGAAAGGCGTTCGTCGAGGTGACGGACCGGGCGGGGGTGCGGCATCGTCACTGCAAGCCGGTGCTGGATAAGAAGCTCGACTGCATCATGCCGTGGATGGCGTCGGTGGGGGCGGCCGCGGCGGCGGCGGACTACGACCGCGACGGCGACATCGACCTGTACGTTACCAATTCCGACATGGGCAAACCCAATCGCCTCTTCCGCAACAACGGCGACATGACGTTCGTGGACGTAGGAGTAGAGGCGGGCGTGGCCGACGCCAACGCGGCACACGGCGCGAGCATGGACGCCGTTTGGGGCGACTTCAACAACGACGGCTGGCTCGATTTGTACGTGGTGAAATGGGGTTGGAACGTGCTCTACCGCGCCAACGGAGATGGGACGTTCAGCGATGTGACGGAGCAGGCCGGCGTCGGCGACAAGGGCAACGGCAACGCGGCCGTCTGGTTTGACTACAACGACGACTCGTATCTCGACCTGTACGTAGGCAACTACTTCCGCAACGTGGACCTGTGGAACCTGCAGGATTCGCGGCAGATGCACGAGGACTTCGAGACCGCCCGGGACGCGGGGGCCAACGTGCTGTATCGCAACAATGGGGACGGCACGTTCACGGACGTGAGTAGGGAGCTGGGCGTCGACGATACGGGATGGACTCTAGACGTGGGCGTGGGGGACTATGACAACGACGGTGACCTGGACCTGGCGTGTGCCAACGACTTCGGGCAGGACCGGGTGTTTCGCCTGAACGCCGACGCGACGTTTACGAATGTGACCGATACGGCGATCGGCTGGGACACGCACAAGGGGATGAACGTCGAGTTCGGTGATTACAACAACGACGGCTGGCTCGATCTGTATATCACGAACATCTGGACGAAGGAGTACGTGAAGGAGGGGAACCAGCTTTACCGCAACATGGGGGACGGTACGTTCAGCGATGTGTCGTTCGAGACGAACGTGTACGACGCCGGGTGGTGCTGGGCCGGGCGGTTCTGGGATTACGACAATGACGGCGACCTGGATATCGTGGTTGCCAACGGCTACATCTCGGGCAATCCTGGACATGAGTACTTCACGGACCTGGCCAAGGCCGTCACGAAGCCCGGATTCGATCCGGTGGAGGCGCAGAACTGGCCGGTGATGGGGGATTCGACGTTCTCGGGGTATGAGCCGTCCCGGGTGTGGCGCAACGAGGGCAACGAGGTATTTACCGAGGTGGCGCAGGCATTGGGGCTGGCGGACATCGGGGACGGGCGCGGGCTTGCCATCGCCGACTTCGACAACGATGGCGACCTCGACGTGTATATCTCGAACCAGGGCCAGGACAGCGTCCTGTATCGCAACGACGTCGGCAATCGGAACCACTGGCTGCAGATTGAACTGAAGGGGACGAACTGCAATCGGGACGCCATCGGCACGCGGGTCAAGGTAGTTTGCGGAGACGCGGGACAGATTCGTGAGCTTGAGGGGGGCAACGGGGATCACAGCCAGTGCCCGTATCGGATGCACTTCGGCCTGGGTGAATCTGAGAAGGCGGATGTGGTGGAAGTGCGCTGGCCCACGGGCTATGTCGAGCGCTTCGAGAACGTGAAGGCGAACCAGCTTCTGCGGTATGTTGAGAACACGCCCGCGGCGTTCCTGGAAGAGCGGAAGCGCTTCAAGGAAGCGCAGATCGAGGCGCGCAAGAAGGAGGCCGAGCGGGAGAAGAAGCTGGCGGAAGCCGCGGCGTCCGCTCCCGATGAGGAGCCGGAACTGAACTGGGATGAGTTGCAGGCGTTCAAGAAGGAGTTTCTGGTTCATAAGCAGGCCGTCGAGCAGAACCCCAATGATCCGAAGGTGCGTTACGAGTTTGCGCTGGTTCTCGACGGACGCGGGCGGAAGTCGGCGGCGCTGGGCGAGCTGGAGCGGGCGATCGAGCGGGAACCGAACGCGCTGCTGTACTCGAATGAGTACCGCACGCTGATTCGTCGCTACGGGCACGTGTACTTCGACCGCTCGATCAGGTTCTTCGAGGACTTGGTGGAGAAGCACCCCGACGCGACCATGCCGCGGCTGAACAAGGCGCTGTCGTACGTGGACAAGATGCCTTACCCCAAGTTGGGAATCGTGACGCAGGGGAAGCTGTCGAACAAGTCCCTGGAGCAGCTTGACATTATCCTGCAGCACGACCCGACCTGCTGGACAGCCAAGTTCGTGCGGGGGATGAACCATCTGCACTGGCCGCGCAAGCTCGGCCACGCGCCGCTGGCGATCCAGGACTTCACCGAACTCATTGCCCTGCAGAAGACGCTGCCGCCCGAGAAGCAGCGGCGGTACTTCGCGTTCGGCTACGTGGGGCTGGGCGACTCCTACGTGAAGAATCGCGAGGAGGGGCTGGAGGAGAACCTGAAGAAGGCAAAGGAGACCTGGGAACAGGGGTTGCGGGAATACCCGGATTTTGAGGGTTTGAAGGTGCGTCTGGAGCTGCTGGAGCGCTCGCCGGACGAGTTGATCGACTACGTGGAGAAGCTCCGCGGCCTCGAGGACCCGGTGGATACGGACTTGGCGAAGGTTTGGGTGGATTGAATGAACGCGCTGAACAGGACCAGGTTGGTGGGAAACCGGGAGGGTGGCATGCCGAAGCCGAAGGCGCCGGCATGCCGTGCCGGAAACCAGCGCCTCACCCAGGCGAGAACATGGCGGCGCTGCGCTTGGCCATGCCACCCAGTTCGGTGGCCTCTTTTCTCCATGGGGTGGAGCCATTCACGTGGTACAACGCGGTGGGCGTGGGTGGCAGTCGGTTGCGTGCTGGCCGGAGTATGCGTCGCCGCGGCAGAGCCAAAGCAGGCGCCGGGGCCTCGTGCAACCGCGCCCGGTGCGCAGCAGGCGGAGGTGCAACGTGAGGTGGAGAGTCACCGCTTGCTGGGTAAGGCGTACTACGAGAACGACAAGTTCGAAGAAGCGGCGGCGGAGTTTGCGCGTTGCGTCGAGCTGAAGCCGGAGTCGGCGATCGATCGCTTCAACCTGGCGCTGGTGCTCATGCGGGCGCGGAAGCACGAAGAGGGGTTGCGGTGGCTGGATGAGGCGCATAAGCTGGACCCCACCCTGATCGGCACGTACTACCTCCGCGGGATCATCCAGCAGCGCGAGGGCAGGTTTGCTGAGGCGGTGGCGGCTCTCCAGGCGGTCATCGAACGTGACCCGCAGTGCGAGGGGGCTTATTACAACCTCGGTGTCTGCTACAAGTTCCTGCAAGAGTACGAGAAGGCCGTCGGGGCGTTCCAGAAGAAGGCGGAGCTGTCACCGACGGACCCCAGCACGCACTACCAGCTCATCACGCTCTACCGCCGGCTCGGCCAGGTGGACAATGCCGAGCGGCACAAGGAAATCTACGATCGCGTCAAGGACACCGTCTCCGAGGCCGAGAAGACGGCCGAGGCGCTGGAGCGGAGCAGGTACACGTACATCCTCGAGGTGGCGTCGGCCGTTGCGACCGCTGCCCCGGCGCTCGACACGCAGACTCGCTTCGTCGAGGTGACGGACGACGTTGGGCTGCCGAAGCCGGGGACGTATGGGCCGGCTGTGCGGCAGATCATGTCGTCCTACATTCCGTTACCAGGCAGCGATACACGGGAGCATCTGCGTAATTACCACGTGCCATGGGAGGGTAATGCAGTTACGCTCGCGGACTTCGATGAGGACGGCGATCTGGATATCTATGTCGTCAACTGCTCTGATGAACCCGAGCGATCGGCCAACGTGCTGTATGAAAACCGCGCGGACGGAACATTTGTGGACGTAACGGCGCGGGCCGCTGTCGGGGATCGCGGGATGGGAACGGGCGCGATCTTCGGCGACTACGACAATGACGGCGACCTCGATCTGTACGTAGTGAACTGCGGTCCTAACGTGCTCTACCGTAACAAAGGCGACGGGACATTCGAGGATGTCTCCGAGGCTGCCCGGGCGAACGAGCCGCAGTACGGCGCGGCGGCTGCGTTTGTCGATTACGACCACGATAACGATTTGGACATTTTTGTGGCCAACTACATCGAGTTCCCAGAACCGAAGGAGGAGCGACCGAGCGAGGTGCGGATACCGGACGACTTCCCGGGGCAGTTCAATACGCTGCTGCGCAACAATGGCGACGGGACGTTTGCGGATTGTACGGATGCGGCCGGGCTGCTGGACGGACTCGATAAGACCCGTGCTGTGGTGGCAGCAGACTTTGAAGGTGACCACGACGTGGATCTTTTCATCGGCAACGAGGGTGCACCGTCAAGGCTGCTTGTGAATGCGCGGCTTGGGAAGCTGGTGGCAGGCGGTGGGTTCTCGCCGCCGTTGGATGACAGCATAGCCGATGTGGCAGTCGGGGATTTCAATCGGGATGGTAATCTCGACTTAGTGACGACAGGCTGCTCCGCCTGCGAGCCTCATTTGCGCCTGTACGTGAACGATGGCAAGGCACGGTTTCAGGGAGAGGCGATTGACCTCGGCGACTTGCGCTTGCTGGGTCTGATGCAGGTGGTGGACTGCAACAACGACGGCTGGAGCGACCTTCTCGTGCATGAGGGCGGGGCATTGCGGGTGCTGGCCGGAACTGGGCCGGGGCGGTTCGCGGGTGCATCAACGCCACTCGACCTGGGGGCCGGTGCTCACGACGGGTTTAGCTGGGTGGCCGACGTTGCGGCGGGGGACCTTGACGGGGACGGCGACATGGACTTGGTCGTCCACACGCTGGACAGGGGCCCGCTGGTGCTGCGGAACGAAAGCCCCAAGCGGCACTGGCTGGGCGTGCGACTGGCGGGCAAGAAGGTCAACCGCAGCGGTATCGGGGCGACGGTGGAGGTCGCGGCGCCGGGGTATTATCAGAAGCAGGCGTACACCGAGGGGCCGCTGCACTTCGGTTTGGGTGATCTGACGCAGGTCGACGTGGTGCGCGTGACGTGGCCCAACGGGGTCGCGCAGAACGTCATCCGCCCGCCGATCGACGCGGTGCTCACCGTCGAGGAGTACGTCAAGGTCTCGGCATCGTGTGCGTTTCTGTATGCCTGGGACGGCAGCGGCTTCAAGCTGGTCAACGAGATTCTCGGGATCGGGCCGCTGGGCGTGCCCATGGCGCCGGGCGTGTACTATCAGCCGGACTGCACGGAGCTGACCCGCATAACGGGGACGCAGCTAGTTTCTCGCGACGGCGTATATCAGTTACGCCTGACGGAGGAGCTGCGCGAGATCACGTTTGCCGATCAGATTACGCTGCGCGTCATCGACCATCCGCAGAATCTGGAGATCATTCCGAACGAGTACTTCACGACCCCGCCGTTTCCCGAGGATCGGTTCTATGCGATCGCAGACGCCCGGCCGCCGGTGACCGCCGTCGACCAGGATGGTAAGGACGTGCGCCCGTTGATTCTCGAACACGATGAGCGCTGCCCGGTGTTCCCGGTGACGGCCTATGAAGGACTGGCCGAGCCGCACAGCCTGACGCTGGACTTTGGTGACCTGCGCGGGGCGGAGCGCATCATCCTGTTCCTTGATAGTTGGATCTACTGGTCGGAGTCCAGCGCGGTGATCGCGATCGCCCAGGATCCGCGGTACGCGAGCGCGCCGCTGAGCTTGCAGGTACGCGACGCAAACGGCGTCTGGCGCACGGCCATCGAGTCAGTAGGACTGCCCACCAGTAAGGGGCTCATCGTCCCCGTGGACCTCAGTGGACAGTTCGCAGGGGGCGATTTCCACGTCCGGCTGGCCACGAATATGTGTGTATATTTCGACCGCATTTTCGTGGGCACCCGTGATGAGCCGGGGCGCTGCCGGCAGACGGAGTTGCCGGTCGCCCGGGCGCAGCTCCACTACCGGGGCTTCTCACGGATGCAGGCCGACGCTTTCGGGTTCGAGCGGTTTGACTACGACGACGTGAGCGAGACGGGCTCGTGGGACCCGGCGCCGGGGATGTATACGCGCTATGGTCCCGTGGAGGAGCTGCTGCGGGCGCCGGACGATCGGTACGTGATATTCACGTCGGGCGATGAGCTGCTGCTCGAGTTTGACGCGGCCGGGGTGCCGGCGCTGCCGCCCGGGTGGAGTCGCGACTACATATTCTACGCGAATGGGTGGGTGAAGGACGGCGATCTGAACACGAAGTGCTCCGAGAGTGTTACGCCGCTGCCGTTTCACGGGATGAGCAGCTATCCGTACCCGGACACGGAGCACTACCCGGACACAGCGGCGCACCAGGCCTACCTGCGTGAATACAACACGCGGCCGGCACGCTGCACAGTGGGTCGGCTGCAAACCGAACCCGGGCGAGTGCCGAACACGGATGCGCAGCCATGAGCGATGCAGGGCGAATCTCTCCGCCGGTGGTGGGAGCGATGCTCGCGGTTGCGGCGAGCCTTGCTGCCGCGAGCGCGGCGGAGCCGGGAGTGCCGGGGGTGCCCATCGTGTTCACGCAGTTGCCGGTGGCACCGGAGAAGGAGCGAACCGGGGGTCGCGCGGGGGGCGCGCTGCCGCAGGATTACGGGGAGGGTGGGCGCCTGGTCCGCCTCGATCCGGAGGGTGGGCTGCACCTGCTCAGCGGCGATTTCCAGAGTGCATGCGGCGCGGACGTTTCGTTCGACGGGCAGCGCCTCCTGTTTGCGGGTAAGCGCCATGCCGGCGATGCGTGGGATATCTGGGAGATGCAGATGGACGGCACGGGTGTGCGGCAGATTACCCGCAACGCCGGCAACTGCCGCAGCCCCGCGTACCAGGCGACGCTGTATACGATCGTTTCCAACGAGCCGTGGTACCAGATCATGTTTGTGAGCGATGCGGCCGGAGAAATGAACGAGTATGGGGCCAGCACCGCGACGAGCATCTATAGCTGCAAGCTTGACGGCAGCGGGCTGCGCCGACTGACCTTTAATCTCAGCGATGACCTCGATCCGTTTCTTATGCAGGACGGGCGCGTGCTGCTGGCCAGTTGGCAGCGCATGGACCTCCGCCGCGGCTATGAAGGAAGGGTGGCGCTTTTCGACATCAACACCGACGGGACCGACTATGCCTTCTACGCTGGTACGCAGGGGGCGCGCATCAAGCAGATGCCCTGCGCGACGAGGGAGGGGCTCGTGATCTTCGTGGAAGCGGACCGCGTCGACTGGGACGGTGCGGGGCAGCTTGCGGCCGTGACGCAGCGGCGACCGTTGTACTCGTACCGCAAGCTCACTAATGATCCGGCGTGGGTGTACCACTCGCCGGCGCCACTGCGTGACGGCGAGGTACTGGTCGCGCGCCGGCCGGCAGGCCGGGAGGGAACGCACGGTCTGTGCCGCTATAATCCACGTACAGGGGCCGTGCAGACTGTCTTCGATGATCCGGCGTGGCACGACGTGCACGCGCGCGTGCTGGCACCGAGGCCCGAAGCCGACGGGCGGTCGAGCGTGGTGAATGAGGAGTACGCGACGGGTAAGCTGTATTGCCTCAATGCGTACCAAAGTGAGCCGCAGGTCCAGGCCCACCTGCGGCCGGGAGTGCTGCGGCAGTTGCGGGTTATCGAGGGTCTTGCTGTGCCGGCGACGGATGCGGGGGCGTATTTTGGTGCGCGGCCGAACGGTGCGCTCGGCGGCCCCGGCGCGCGCACGGACGCGCTTCCCGGAATGGCCGCCAGGCGTCTGTTGGGCGTTGTCGCGGTGGAGGAGGATGGATCGTTTCAGATTGAGGTGCCGGCGGATACGCCTATTCAGCTTCAAGTTCTCGACGAAGACGGGCTGGCGTTGCAGAGCTGCGGCTGGATCTGGGTGAAGCCCAAGGAGTCGCGGGGGTGCATCGGTTGCCATGAGGATCCTGAGTTGGCGCCGGAGAACCGCTTCGTGGCGGCGCTGTCGCAGCCGGCGCCGAGGCTGACGTTGCCGCCGGAGCGCCGGCGCTCGGTAAGCTTCCAGCGCGACATGATGCTGATTGTAAACGGCAAGTGTGCCGGCTGCCATAACGACGCGTCCAGCGGACTGGACCTGCGTGCGGACCCGGTGGAGGCGTTCAATCGAGCTTATCTCAGCCTGTTGGCTGTACAGGATGGTGTCGGGGCCGGCGACACGGGCGTGCGCAGCAGGTACCTTACTCCCGGCGAGGCCCGCAGCAGTCCGCTGGTCTGGCGCATCCTCGGGCGCAACACGTCGCGCCCCTGGGATGCATCCTTCGGCTGCGGCGGGCCGAGCGGCGTGTGTCCGCCGCCCGGTGCGGCGCCGCTGACGCCCGAGGAGAAGCTGACGATTATCGAGTGGGTTGACCTTGGTGCGTGCTGGAGTGCGGGTCAGTCTCTCGGCGGTACGCCACCGCCGTCGCCCGCGGCTGACAACGGAGGGGAGGGACACCGATGAGTAAGGTGCGGCACCTTCGTTGGATGTTCACGCTGGGTGCGCTGGTTGCCGGTGCCGGCGCGGCTGAGGCAGTGCTTCCTACCTTCACGGATGTGACTGAGCAGGCCGGCATTCGGTTCAAGCATAGTTTCGGCGACCACAACCTGAGTAACATCGTCGAGGGCTCGGGGCCGGGCTGCGCGTTCTTCGACTACAACGGCGACGGTTATCTCGACCTCTACCTCGTGAACGGCTGCTGGCTGCGGGAGGTCAGCGACAACCTGGGCCGCGACCTCCGCGGCAAGCTGTCGAACGCGTTGTACCGGAACGACGGCGACGGCACGTTCACGGACGTGACGACCGCGGCCGGGGTGGGCGACGCGGAGCACTACGGCATGGGTGCTTCGGCGGCCGACTATGACAACGACGGCGACCTGGACCTGTACGTCTTGAACTACGGGCCCAATGTGCTTTACCGCAACAACGGCGACGGTACGTTTACGGATGTGTCGCAGGCTGCCGGCCTGGACGACGCGCGCTGGAGCCTGTCGGCACCGTGGCTGGACTACGACCGGGATGGGGACCTCGATGTTTACGTGGCCAACTACCTGGAGTACGACGCCGGGAAGTTCCGCGACTACTACCCGGCGGCCGGGTACCCCGGCCCGCTGAGCTACAAGGCGCAGCCGGACTGCCTTTATCGCAACAATGGCGACGGAACATTCAGCGACGTGACCCGGGAGGCCGGTGTGTACTTCCCAGATGGCCGGGCGATGAGTGCGGTGGCCACGGACCTGAACGACGACGGCTACCTGGACATTTACGTGAGCAACGACGCGACGCCCAATTGCTACTTTGTGAATGACGGCAAGGGCCATTTCACCGAGCAGGCCCTGGTCTGGGGGCTGGCGTTTGGCGAGGGTGGCCAGGGGGCATCGTCAATGGGGCCGGTGATCGGCGACGTGGATCGCAATGGGTTTCTCGATGTGTTCATCCCGGATATGGGGTACGGCTGCCTGCTGCTGAACGAGGGAAAGACGTTCGTGGACGTGACGGCACCAAGCAACGTGGCCGTCGCGTGTGGGCAGTACACCGGTTGGGGCGGTGGTCTGATCGATTATGACAACGATGGGTACTTGGACATATTCGTCGCTAACGGCGACGCGCATCATGAGTACGCCGAGGAAGACGTGCTCCTGCGCAACGACGGGAAGGGGAGGTTCGTGGACGTGGCGGACCAGTCGGGTCCGTACTTCCGGGAGAAGTACGTGGGTCGGGGGGCGGCGTTTGCCGACTACGACAACGACGGCGACACGGACATTCTGGTCATGAACCTCAACGGGCCGGCGAAGCTGCTGCGTAATAACGGCGGAAACGGCAGTAGGTGGCTGAAAGTTGTCCCGCGACGGGCGGATACGAAGATGGAGGCACTGGGGGCGCGGGTAACGGTTACGGCCAACGGGATGGGGATGGTGCAGGAGGTGAGTGGCGTAATGGGTTACCTGTCGCAGGGTGACGCCCGGCCGAACTTCGGGCTGGGGTCGGCGCTGCAAGTCGACGAGGTGGCGGTGCGCTGGCCCGATGGGGAAGTGACCGTGGCGAAGAAGGTGGCGGTGAATCAGACGCTGGAGCTGGTGGCGAAGCGCCAACAGGGCCCGGCGCGCGGCTCTGGCGAGTGACGACCGGGAGGTGGCGGGTGCAGCGACGCAGCTCTTCACGCATGGGGGTGGGATTGGTCATGCTGGGGCTGGCATGGCTGGCGGGCGGCGTCGCCGTCGCCTGGGCGAGCGGAACCGGTGTGAGCGACCGGCATCCCGTGTACGTCGGCGTGAGCGTGTGTGCGGGGTGCCACGGCGATCAGAAGGCGGGGCATCAGTTCAGCAAGTGGCGGGTGTCGAAGCATGCGGCGGCGTATGCGGCATTGTGGAGTCCGCAGGCGAAGGCCATTGCCCGGGTCAGCGGCATCCCGGAGGAACCGCAGAAGTCGCGCATGTGCCTGGGTTGCCATGCCACGGCGGCGGACGCCGAGGGCTGGGAGCGGGAGGAGGGGTTCCGCATCGGCGACGGAGTGCAGTGTGAGCGCTGCCACGGTGCGGGCAGCGAGTACGGCACGGCCGAGGTCATGAGGGACCGGGAGCGTGCGCTCCGCGCGGGGTTGATGATGCCGGACGAACGTGCCTGCATGTTGTGCCACAACGTGAAGGGCTCGCACGTGGCGGTGCTGGGGTCGGCCGACTTCGCCTACGCGCCGGCCGTGGAGAAGATCGCCCACCCCGTGCCGGCCGGTACCCGTGGGCAGGCGGTGAGTCCGAGGCATCCCACGCCGGCGCGGGGCGGGGCGGGAAGTGGCGCCGACCCGCCCGGGGGGGCGGGCACGGCGTCGAACTCCGTAGACGAGCAGCGTTATACGGGCGTGGCGGTTTGCGGGGGCTGCCATGACGGGCCGCAGATGGGTTATCAGTTCAGCCGCTGGCGCGTCAGCAGACATGCCCGTGCTTTTGCGGTGTTGGGCACGGCCGCCGGGTGTGAAATGGCCCGGCGTGAGGGAGTCAGCGGTGATCCCCAGAACGAGACGAAGTGCCTGCGCTGCCATGCGACGGCAGCCGGTGAGGACGGGCGACGGTTGGAGAAGGGTTTCTGCGTGCGTGAGGGCGTACAGTGTGAGAGTTGCCACGGGGCGGGTAGTGCGTACTGGCCGGAGGCGATCATGCGTGATCGCCAGGCCGCCCGGCGTTCCGGTCTGGTGCTTCCCACCCCGGAAAGCTGCCGGGCGTGCCATGAGAACGCCCACGGCAAGGCCTTTGATGCGGCTGCTGCCTGGGTGATGATCGCGCACCCCACGCGCCTGCCGCAGGCGAAGGCGGGGCTTCGCTACCGGACGCCCGTCAACCTTGCCCTGTCGCCCGATGGTCGGGAGCTGTACGTCGCCTGTGAGGCCGCTGACGCGGTGCTGGTTGTCGATGCGGCCACCGGCGCGGTCCTGGCGGAGGTTGCGACGGGGGGGCAGCCGATGGACGTTGCCTTCCACCCCGACGGAACGCGGGCGTATGTGACGCTCCGGCTTGACGATACGCTGGCCGTGATCGATACGCGGAGCCGCGCGGTGACGCGCGTGGTTGCCGTCGGTGACGAGCCGCACGGTGTGCTGACCGATGCGGCCGGCAACTCTGTATACGTGTTGAATACGTGGTCGGACACTATCTCTGTCATTGACGCGGGAGTGCAACGGGAGGCCAAACGGCTGGCTGCCAGTCGGAGCCCCTGGTCGCTGGCACTGAGTCCGGATGGGAAGGTGCTGGCGGCCACGAATGCGCTGTCGCGGTTCGTGCCGTTCCGGGCGCCGCCGGTCTCCGAGATCACCTTGCTGGACGCGGAGCGTGGGACCGTGCAGGCGCGGGTGGCGGTGCCCGGTGCCAACCTGATGCAGGGGATCGCGTGGCACCCCAGCGGCGACTTCGCGCTGGTCACTTTGAACCGCACGAAAAGCCTGGTGCCGATGACGCGTCTGGTGCAGGGGTGGACAATCACGAACGGGCTGGGGATTCTCTGGCGCGACGGACGCGTGGACCAGGTCCTGCTGGATGAGCCGGATCAATCGTTTCCGGACGCGGCCGACGTCGCCTGTACACCGGACGGCAGGTACGCACTGGTGACCAGCAGCGGTTCCGACCGGGTGGCCGTGGTGGACGTGGCGAAGCTCCTTGAGTTGCTGCAGCGTGCGACGCCGGCTGAACGCGAGCACGTGCTGCCCAACCACATGGGCAAGGCCACCGAGTTCGTGGTGAAGCACATTCCGACGCCGGCGAGTCCGCGCGGGATTATCTGCGCGCCGGATGGGAAGAGGGCCTACGTGGCCAACGCGCTGGACGATTCGCTGACGGTCATTGACCTCGGGCGCCTGGAGGCCGTGGGCCGCATTGATCTGGGCGGGCCGCGGGAGATTACGAAGGTGCGCTATGGAGAACGCCTGTTCCACAGCGCGGACATCACGTTCCGGCGGCAGTTTTCCTGTCATTCGTGTCATCCGGACGGGCACGTCGACGGCGTGACGTATGACATTGAGCCGGACGGGATCGGCGTGAGCCCGGTCGACAACCGCACGCTGCGCGGCATCCTCGATACCGCGCCGTTCAAATGGGAGGGTACGAATCCCAGCTTGCAGCGCCAATGCGGGGCGCGGCTGGCGGTTTTCTTCACCCGGATTGACCCGTTCACCCCGGAGGAGCTGGCGGCGGTGGACGCGTACATCTGCACGATACCCCGGCCGCCGAATCGGTATCGTGCGGTGGGTGCTGAACTGACGCCGGCGCAGCGGCGGGGCAAGCTGCTCTTCGAACGGGAAGCCGGTAACGATGGTCGGCTGATCCCGGTAGAGAACCGGTGCGCCACGTGCCACCCCGTGCCCTTGTACACGGACCGGACGCAGCGAGATGTGGGTACGCGAATGTGGCTTGACCGGACCGGGAAGTTCGACGTGCCGCATCTGAATAACATCTACGATTCCGCGCCGTATCTTCACAATGGGATTGCCGAGACGCTCGAGGAAATCTGGACGCGCTTCAACCCCCACGACACGCATGGCGTCACGAACGATATGACGAAGGATCAGTTGAACGACCTGATTGAGTATCTTAAGACGCTGTAGTACGCGCCGGAGGACTGAGTATGCTGAGGGCGACGCAGGCAGGGAGCGGGTTGGTGGTGTCGGTGCTGCTGCTGAGTGGGGTGGTTGCGTCCGCGGCGGACCCGGCGGCGACGCCAGGCATCTCCGCCGGACAGACGGCACCGGCGGCGACGCCAGCCACGGGCGATCCGGGCCTGCCCTTTGTGTACAGACGCTGGGAACAGTTCACGACCGCGACCGGTCTGCCCAACGATCACGTCTTTGCGGTCAGGGTGCATGGTGATTCCGTGTGGATCGGCACGGAGGATGGGCTGGCATGCCTGGACAAGAAGAGCCGCAAGATCAAGGCGTGGAGGGAGCAGGATGGCCTGCCCTGGCGGGTGATTTCCGGCATTGACGTGCATCCGCGTACCGGGGAAGTGTGGCTCGGGATGTTCGGCGGCGGGTTGGCGCGGTTCAGTGGCGGCCGCTTCGACCACTGGCACCAGCTCAACAGCGGCCTGGTCAACGATGTGGTGTACGGAGTGGCCGTGGAGAACGATAACATCTGGGCAGCCACGACGGCCGGGGCGAGCCGGTACAACACCGTCACCGGGGAGTGGAGCATTTTCACCGAGAAGAACGCGCCGATGGAGGAGATCTGGAATTACGGCGTGTGCTACGCGGACGGCTACGTTTACCTCGGGGTGTGGGGAAGCGGCGTGCTGGAGTACGACGTGCAGCGGGGCACGTGGAAGGACTATCTCGATCCGGATGGTGAAATGGAGATAGACCTGTACCGTGACGACGGGATCGTGCACGTAATCACGACGGGCGTCAGCTACATAGAGAAGACGCTCTGGGTGTCTACCTACTTCGGGGCCTGCCGGTACGACGGCCGGCACTGGCGGGGCTTCTTCAGCCACGAGTGTGGCGTGCCGAGTGATTTCCACAACGCCGTGAGAGCCCGCAGCGCGAACGAGGCGTGGTATGCGACGGACAAGGGGCTGGGAGCACTGGCGGACTTCGCTACCGACACGTGGGTGACGTACACGAGCGATCACACCGCGATGAAGGGCAAGGCGGTGGTGAAGCGCGGCAAGCAACTGCTGAAGGAGATCGAGATGCCGTTGAGCCTGCCGCATGACTACGCGCTGGCGGTCGACTTTGATGGGCCGGATGTGTGGGTGGGGACATCGAAGGGCGTGGGGCATGCGATTGGGGACGGCTATTACCGAGGCTTGCGAGCGGCCGGTGCCGAGGCGGAGCGAGGGCCCTAGAGAAGTATGCGGTGGGAGGAGTAGCCATGAGCACGACTGGCTGGGTGCTATACACGGTGCTCATTGCCGCGGGAAGCGGGCCGGCAGTGAGTGGCGACGATGCCGCGGGCGCTGCGGAGCCCGCCGGGCAGGCGGGGCAGGCCGTTGCGGAGACGCCCGGGCCGAGGCTCGATGCGAGCGGCGAGGATCTTGACTACCTGGCGCGCCTGCTTCGCGCAATCGACGTGGGGCCCTACGACGTGCCAAAGCTGACGTTGAAAAGGGACCAGAACTACGCCTATTCGTCCGTGGACGTCGAGCCGTTCGGCTACGTGACGCCGTTCAAGGAGCACTTCCTCGAACAGATGGAGTACACGGGGCCGGGGCGGGCCCTGCCCGAGCCTGAGAATCTCACCAGTGTCAAGATCGGGTTCATCGGGCCGATCATGTCCACGGTCTCCGTGGCGACGGGGGGCAAGAGTCACGAGGAAACGCTCGGCGTGTCCATGTTGCGGGGTGCCATGCTCGCCATTGAGCAGGCGAACGCCGCCGGCGGGTACCGCAAGCGGAACCTGCCGTTCGAGCTGGTCGTGTCCAACGACAACGGGCTGTGGGGCGCTTCCGGCAATGAGATCATCAAGCTGGCCTACAAGGACCGCGTGTGGGCGATTCTGGGTACGATCGACGGTGCCAACAGTCATATTGCCATTCGCGTGGCGCTCAAGGCTGAGATCGTGATGATGAACTCAGGTGACACCGATCCGACGTTCATCGAAACCAACATCCCCTGGGTGATGCGTTGCATCAGTGACGACCGCCAGCAGAGCTACCTGCTGGTCGATTACCTGTATCGCAAGCTGAACTACACGCGAGTCGGCATCATCCGGGCAAGCAATCGTTATGGGCGGTTCGGAGTGCGTGAGATCAACGACGGCAGCCGGCGGCTCGAGCATCCGATCATTCTGGAGATGGCTTACAAAGTCGGGAGCGGGGGCTACACGCTGCAACTGGAGCGTCTCAAGGACAGCGACGTGGAGGCCATTGTGCACTGGGGGGACGCGGCGGACGGGGCGGCGATTCTCACCCAGATGCGCGCTCTCGGCATGCAGCAGCCATACTTCTGTTGCGACCGCTGCGTCGACGACGAGTTCCTGGCCGTAGCCGGGACCCACGCCGAGGGAGTCGTCTGCACGTACCCCTGGGACCCGACGCGCGAGGACGTGAAGCTGACGGCCTTCCGGTCCGCGTATCGTGAGCGTTTCAACGCCGAGGCGGACACGTATGCCGCGCATGGCTACGACGGCATGAGCATGCTCATCTGGGCAATCCAGGCGGCTGGCCTGAATCGGGCGAAGGTCCGGGACGTACTGGCGCATCGATCCCGGCCCTTTGCCGGTGTCACGGGGCCGATTCCGTTCAGCGCCTGCCTCGACGATCTGGGCGACGTCTTTCTGGCACGCGTGGAGAACGGCGCGTGGAAGTTCTCATCCCGTGCGGAGTTGGGTATCCCGCGGGGCTACATCGCGCCGCGCGACCGCGTCAGCCGGACGCTGGCCGCTGATCCTGAGTGAGCAGGACATGAGAGGGAAGGCCCGGCTGGTGACCGTGGGGTTAACCACGGCTCTGCTCTGCGGCGGGGCGCTGCTGGACGCCTGTCGTAGCGGCAACGTGGCCGGGCATGGCGTGGCCACTGCACCGGGGAATGTGGTGCCTGCCAGCCGCGGGAAGACACGCCCTCCGCCTTTCTTCGCTGCACGCTCTCATCCGACTTACTACGCCGGTCCCGATCGGGAACTGCCGCCGCCGGAAGGTGTGGCGGAAGTCGAGTTGGGCTGGTTCGGGCCGAGCGATGCACGGGACCCGGCGACGCGGCGGATGTGGTGTGCCGCAACGCTGGCAGTCGAAGAGGCGAATGCCGGCGGCGGCTACCGCGAGACTCCGTTCCGGCTGCTCCCGGTCTGGTCGGAGAATCCCTGGGGGACGGGGATCGGTGAGGCGGTGCGCCTGGCGTACCGAGACCATCTCTGGGCATTCACGGGTGCCCCGGACGGCCCGTCGGCGCACCTGCTGACGCAGGTGGCCGCCAAGGCGCGGCTGCCGTTCGTCAGTCCCGTGGCGACGGACCCGACCAGTAATCTCGCTAATGTACCGTGGATCTTCTCGTGTGCGCCGGGCGATCATCTGCACGCCCCGGTGCTCGCGCGGGCGATCGTCGCGGCCGCGGCGGGCCGCCCTTGCGCCATCGTCTCTTGCACCGATCACGACGCCCGCGTCTACAGGCAGACCCTGCTGCGCGCCCTGGCCAGGGTGCAGGCGTTTCCCGCGTTGCACCTGGAGTTTCAACCCGCGGCCCGGGACTTCGCCGCCCAACTGGACAGTCTCACGGCGACGCCGCCGGCGGCGCTAATCGTCGTTGCCGGGGCGGCGGACGCTGCCGGTTTTGTGGTGGCTGCACGCAACGCCGGGCTGACGATGCCTATCTTCGGCGGACCCTGGATGGGTCAGGCGTACTTTCTCGAACGGGCCGGTGCATTGGCGGAGGACGTGGTGTTTCCCCTTCTCTGGGACCCGCGGGAGGGGGGGCAAGCCGCCGTGAATTTCGCCGACCGGTTCCGCCACGCCAGCGGCTTGGAGCCGGACTACACGGCCGCCTGCACTTACGACTCTGTAGCTCTGCTCTGCGCGGCCGTCCGTGACGCCGGGCTGAATCGGGCCCGCATCGGTGATGCCCTGCGGGCGCTGTCCCCGTGGACGGGGGTGAGCGGGACGATTACCTGGGATGCGACGGGTCAGAACAGCCGCTCCGTGGGTCTGGGCACGATTCACAACGGGCAAGTCGTGGCGTTGCCGGCCGACTGAGCAGCTCCACGCCATGGGGAAGCCGATGGCGAGACCAGGGTGGCATCGCCAAGCGAAGCGTCGCCATGCTCTCCGTGTGGCGGCTGGCGGCGGCAACAGCGTGCCTGCCTGCCTGCCGGCAGCCAGGCCCTTAACATGGCAGACGCGCAGCTTCCCACTTGCGTGGTCCAGCGCAGGCTGCAGTCTATGCGGGGTCGGCTGTACGGCACCAGTTCCGACGCGGCTTCGCGCGCCGTTGTTGCAGGGACACGATGCTACTTAACGTTGCGCGTGTTAAACCGCTCCCGATAGCGCAGCGTGTCGCCGTCTGCCGGGCACCCTTGCTCCACACCATCGGGGTACGACGACATCCCTCGGCACGGCAGCGGCTCGACGGTGTCCGGCGTGCCCGTGTACAGGTCCATGTCCTTGCAGTAGGCCGTCGATTCGAGGATGAAGCCGCGCGCGTGGCGCGGCGGCGGCGGTGGTAACCCGGCGGCGGAGAAACGTACGGCGAGCTCATCGCCGGTGCCCATGATGACGTAATGGTCATCGGCCGCAAGCAGTAGTTCGTCCACCCGGCCGTAACGCGTGTAGCTGCCGCGAGGAATCTTGAAAGACGAAACCTGTTCAATAATGTCGTACGTATACACAGTCGGGAATCGCCCGTCCGGGGACCATTCCCGCGGGAACCCGAGACGGCGCAGCTCGGCCGCTGCCGGAGGTAACGTCACGACGTGCAGCGCCTCTTCGCCGGCGTCGGCCGCGAGAAAGACCTGGTCGAAGTAGACTTCGAGGTTCGTGGTAAGCCGCAGCGTGGCCGGCCCGGCAGGCAACAGGCCCGTAAGTTCGACCGCGATCGTGCGACCCATGCCAGGTGGCGCGCCGGCGTCCTCGACGAGACTCATCCAGTGTCCGTCCGCGTCGAGACGCTCAACCTTGAGCGGCTGCCACGCAACCCCCGCCTGCGCGGCCGCGTACGTGGTTTGCGAGTATGGGTACTCGATGGACCCCGCGATCAGGAGGTACAGGGGCCTCCCGGCGGCCGACGTGTCCCCTGCGTCAGGAAACTCAAGCGTCAGCGTGTGTGGTTCACAGAACCCAAGGAAACGCGGATCACGCGGCGGGTCATAGGCGTACACCCGGTCCACGGTGCGCAGCCGCGCGGCGCAGTCAGTGCCGTTGTGAGCAATGGCGCGCAAGGGAAAGACGGGGTGCGTCGTCGCCAGCAATCGCTGTGACGGCGGTGGGCCGGAGATGGTCAAACGCTCATCGGGATACACCGTGACGTCCGCCGAGTGGTCGATGACCGTAAGCACGAGCTGGTCTATATAGGCGACCTCCTCCATCGGTTCACAAACGCGCAGCTCGTAATACCCGTCGCGCGGACGAAGATCACGCGCGTCGATGCGCACGAGTTCGCGCGGCTGCGGGGCGGCGTACTGCGCGGGAGCCACAAAGTAACCGAGGCCGCCGACCCCGGCGAAATCACCCACGAATGCAAAATGCGTGCCATCCCAGGCAAACAGTACCGGACAACTGGACACGCGTCGTTCGACTTCGGCGATCCGGTGGTGACGGTCCAGAGCCAGGTCGTCCTCGCACTGGGTCACCCCGTCGGGCCAGGTCAACGCGACATAGTCCACGCGCGCGGCGCCGTTGAGGCCGAAGACGACGGGAGTGCACGATTGACCCGCACTGCCGTGGAGCCCGGTGTAAGCGACCACCTGCCGATGCCGGCCGCAACGTAGTTCAAGACCGGTACCATAGCCGCTGGCGGGGCTGCGCATGCGCCGGTCGTCGCCGTGCATACCGGTCGGGGTGACGCCCAGCCAGCGGGCGGGCGGTTGCAGACGCGTGGGCACCAGTGCAAGTGTGCCGCTGTCGCCCGGCCCGATGCCCAGTAGCTCGGGCACGCCGTCGTTGCTGACGTCGACGAGCTGGGTGGCGCGGTAGCGTCCCGTACAGAACAGCGGCCAGACGTTGGGCCGCATGCTGAAGCGTCCCGTGCCATCGTTGAGCAGCAGGTGATTCCCCGCCCCGAGAACAACCACATCAAGGTCACCGTCAAGGTCCACGTCGCCGACACGCATCTCGCGCGGATCGCCCCAGGTGAGCAGACCGCGCAGGCAGGAATCGAACTGCGGGCTGCGGCGCAGAATGCCAAGGTCGTCCATCAGGTACAGTCCGCCGCGGGTATCGACCGCGGGCAACACCAACAGATCGACGCGGCCGTCGCCGTTGAAGTCCTGGTGCACGCCGCCCCCCGGCGCGCGCACGAGCTCCCCGGCAAAGATACCCTCATGATAGCGCCCGCCCCGGTCGTTCAGGAAGAGACGCGCGGGGGCGTCCAGGTTGAACACCACCAGGTCCAGGTCGCGGTCGGAATCCACGTCCGCGAAGGCCGCGCCGATTGAGGCGGTGTCCGCACAGGCGACGCCGGCGGTGGCAGCAATATCCGTGAAGGCGCCGTCCCCGTTATTGTTGAGCAACTGGTTGGCCGTCGTGGTGGAACCGCCGGTCCCAGGGGCGAGCGTATTACATACATAGATGTCCAGATCGCCATCGTGATCCGCGTCCAGGAAGATCATCGCGGTACTCGCCACGTCGGCGCCGGCCGTGTTCATGGAGGCGGTGACATCTTCGAACGTCCCGTCGCCCCGGTTTCGAAACAGGTGATTCGGCCCCGCGCAGCATACAAACAGGTCCACGTGCCTATCATTGTCATAATCGCCAAACGAGCATGCCAGCGGTGGCCGGGCGACACGCAACCCTGACGCTGCGGTCGCGTCCGCGAACGTGTGGTCCTCCTGACCGAGGAGAAGCACGACGGCCGCCGGCTCCCGCCGGGTCGCGACGATGTCCAGCCGGCCGTCGCCGTTCACATCCGCCAGCGCCAGGCAGGAGAACACGCCTTCGCCACTGGCCGCCCCGGGTTCCGCGGCGGTGCCCCCGACGCCGGTAAGCAGAGTGCGCGGGACGCCGCCGCTGACCTCGCCGCTGGCCGTGGGCTGTTGCGGCGCTGCCGGCAACGGCCGCACGATCGCCAGCGGTCCCATCTGCCTGTAGTGCGGCACATTCACCATCTCACACAAAGGGCTCTCGCGGAGTTGGGTAAACTGCCGCTGGTAGCGTTCCACGTCCTCGGCCTTGTCCTCCTGGGCGGACAAGCGCAGCAGATCATAGTAGGCGCTCGCGAGGAACGGATTCTCCTGGATGGCGCGTTCGAGGGCCGGTCGGCTCGGCTGATTGAGGTGCGCCTGGCTGCGGGCGAGCAGGTACCACGTGGCGGCGTCCCCCGGCCGGCGTGCCAGCACGCGTTCGAAGCAGGCGACGGCCGCTTCATCGCGCCCGCTGTATTGATAAATCGCGCCGCGCAGGTAGAGCGCATGAACATGGTCGGGCTCGTCGGCCAGCAGCGAGTCCAGCGCCTGCTCGGCCTGCTCCAGGTCGTTTCTTCCCGCGCGGTTGAACAGTGCCAGGGCGAGATCGAAACGGGCCTCGGACAGCCGCGGGGCAAGCTGTACCGCACGCTCGAACTGCTGCACGGCGTCCGCAAACTCATACCGCTCCAGATGGGCGATGCCGGCGTTGAGGGCGGCCAGTGCGACGTCTTGCGTGCCCCAGGCATCGGGGCGCTCTTCCTTCGTCTCAACCCCAACGCTGGCCGACGCCGGCACGTCTTCCGCACTCGTCGGGGCGGCCGTCGTCGCCAGCAGCAACCCCGCCACCACGCTCGCCACGCCGTGGCCGGCACTACCCGGAGAGCCGCCGCCGCCCGCGCTGCCCGCGCGACGACTCACCAGGGCAACCGCCAGCACCGCTCCGATGAGGTTGAACACCAGGTCCCACATGGTATTCTCATACCCTCCCACGCCGGTCTCCGGCATGATGAGCACGGCCACGAACTCCACGATTTCGTTGATGGCCCCCACGCCGCACCCCATGAGAACCACCAGGACGGGCACCGATCCACGGCGAGGCACGTCAGTCCGCAGGTGCGGCCGGAGCAAGTGGTAACACACCAGCGTCGCCACGCCGAAGCCGAACGCGTGGACGAGCTGGTCGTACCGCAGCACCACCGGCACAAGCTGCACGCTGTAGAGCACCCCGTCGCCGACCCGGATGTTGCCGCCGGCCATGTGCAACAGCCCCCAGAGCGTCAGGCCCCACAGAACCGTCGGTGTGAACCGCACTCGGCTCTGCGTCAGCAGAACCCACGTCGCCAGCAGCAGCACCACGCCCGCGTACAGCAGAAACTCGAAGTTGTGGCGCAGCAGGGCGAGCACCGTGAAGACCGGAATGTAGATGGCATTGACGATCAGAATCGGTATCTCGCGGCGTTGCAGTTGCATGCGGGCATTGTCGCCCCGATCGACCGGTCGGGCAACTCGGCCGGGACACCGCCGTGATCAGCCGACTTCCGCGCCGGGCTCGTCCACCGCGCGGCAACGATCGCGCGCGGGGGTCAGTTCCTAAGATCGCCCAACAGAGTCCCTCTCCCCCGTCGGAGACAGGGTAAGGTAACGGGGATTACCCCGACGATCCCACCCTCTCCCGATCCTTCCCGGAAAGGGAGGGGGATTGGGTTAGGGACTCCAACGGTCTTTAGTCTACGAGGTCCGCGGGGGAGTCCTGTGGGGCTGCTGCACGGACCGCCGTCCCGGACGATACCCGGGTCCGCGTTGTACGTTGTCGCGCGCTCCACGGCTGTCACCCGCCGTCCGTACGGGCGGCCGCGGGTGCGTAAGGGCTTCGCGCGGCGGGCGCGCGGGGATCAGGCACGCGCACCCTTCGCCGATCAGGTCGCGCCGTCCCGCCTTCAGTAAGGTCCGCCGGACCTCGAAGTAGTTCTCCGGTTTGAAGAACTGCATGAGCGCCCGCTGGACCTTGCGGTCCCGCAGGTGACGTGCGACAGGTACCGGTCGCCCGGTCATCGGGTCGAGCCCCGTGTAGTACATGCACGTCGCCAGGTCCATCGGCGTGGGAATGAAATCCTGCACCTGGTCCGGCCGATAGCCGTGCTGTCTCAGGAAGACCGCCAGCCCGATCATGGCCCGCACGTCACAACCCGGATGGGCCGCAATGAAGTAGGGGACCAGGTACTGCTTCTTCCCCGCCTGCCGCGAAGAGGACGCAAAGGCCCGGGCGAAGCCCTCGAAGTGCTCGATCGCCGGCTTCTTCATCAGACGCAGCGTCTCGGCGTCCGTGTGTTCCGGCGCTACTTTCAGATGCCCGCCGACGTGGTGCGTCGCCAGCTCCTGAATGTACTCCGGCGACAGCAGCGCCAGGTCCATACGCACGCCGCTGGCCACCAGGACCTGCCGTATGCCGGGCTGCTCTCGTGCCCGCCGCAGCAGCTCAAGCAGAGGACCGTGGTCGGTGCCCAGCAGCCGGCAGATGATCGGGTGCACGCACGACAGCCGCCGACACCGCGCTTCGACCTCCGGCCGCAGGCACCGCATTTCGTACATGTTGGCCGTCGGCCCCCCGAGGTCGCTGATAACGCCTCGGAAGTCCGGACCGGCACCGACGTTCGCCACCTCGCGCAGGACGGACGCGGCGCTGCGCGACTGGATCGCCCGCCCCTGATGTGTCGTGATCGAGCAGAACGTACAACCCCCGAAACACCCGCGCATGATCGTGACTGAGTCCTTGATGACCTCGTAGGCGGGAATGGGCTCCCGGTAGCTCGGGTGCGGCCGGCGCGTGTAGGGCAAATCGTAGTACGAGTCGAGGGCCGCCTGGCTTTCCGGCAGACGCGGCGGATTGCACACCACGGCCTGACGATCGTGCCATTGCACGAGTGTCCGGGCGTTGTGCGGGTTCGTCTCCAGGTGGATGAGGCGGGCGGCCTCCGCGAATGCCTCTTTGCTCTCCTTCACCTTCTCGTACGACGGCAGCACGACGACCTCCGGGCCCTCCGGCGGCTGGTCGCTCGCGCCCAGTACGAACGCCGCGCCACGCACATCGCGCAGAGCATGCACCCGCTCACCGGCGGCCACGCGCCGCGCGATCTCGACCACGGCGGACTCGCCCATGCCGAACACCACCAGGTCCGCCTTGGCGTCCAGCACGATCGACCGTCTGACTGTATCCGACCAGTAGTCGTAATGCGCCAGCCGCCGCAGGCTCGCCTCGACGCCGCCCGCGATGATCGGCACCCCCGGGTACGCTTCCCGCGCCCGGTGGCAATAGGCCAGCGTTGCCCGGTCCGGCCGCAGACCGATCCGGCCCCCCGGCGAATACGCGTCGTCGTTGCGGACCTTCCGACCGGCCGTGTAGTGGTTCAGCATCGAGTCCATGTTCCCCGCGCTGACCGCGAAGAACAGCCGTGGGCGGCCGAACGTTCGCCACGGCAGGCAGGAGTGCCAATCGGGCTGCGCCAGCACGGCCACGCGGAACCCGGCCGCCTCCAGGACCCGTCCCAGAATTGCCGTCGCGAAGCTCGGGTGGTCGACGTAGGCGTCGCCGGTGACGAACACCACGTCCACGTCGTCCCACCCGCGCTCCCGGACCTCGTCCGCAGTCATGGGTAGAGGTGGCGTGGAGGTCACCGGCCCACGGCCGCGCATGGTAAGCACAGGCAGCGACACACCGCTGACTCCCACGCCGCTACTTGTTTGCCCATCTGAAGTCATCATGCGTCCCGCAAGTCCGTCCCGTCCATCCGGTTCCTGCCCAGTACCCGGTGCGCCTCACCGCGCCCTGGTTTCCCGGCAGCCCGGACTCGCGGGACAGCTCGTTAACGCGGACCGCCGGTCCAGGAGGCACGAACGGCCAACCCCCCGTGCTGACGGTCGAGTTCTCACCCCGACGGAATGGGTCCACTCGATCGGAAAACCGACCGACATAGCGGGGTGGCATGGCCAAGCGCAACGCCGCCATGCTGCTCCGCTTGCCCGACGCTACCATCGGTAACCGTATGTCGGTCTACCTCCCGGCATGCCGGCGCCTTCGGCTTGGGCATGCCCACTAGGCCCCCCTTGAGCGTCGTCCCATCTAGTATAGTCGGCTTTTGGGCCGTCTCCACCCCTGACGCCGTCGTCCGGAGAACCGTCTCCCCCTCGCCCCGGCCGGCGGGTATCATGCCCCGCGCGAGACGCACCGGAGCAAAACCGTGACCGACACCCGGACCCCCGATTTTCTTGAGGTGGACTCGCTGCTCGCCCCCGATGAGCGGCAGGTGCGTGATACCGTCGCGCGGTTTGTGGATGCTCAGGTCCTGCCCGTCATTGCCGACTGTTTCGAGACCGGACGTTTCCCCATGGAACTGGTCGCCCCCATGGCCGACCTGGGCCTGTTCGGTCCCACGCTCAGCGACTACGGCTGTGCAGGCCTCAACCACATTGCCTACGGCCTCATCATGCAGGAGCTGGAACGCGGCGACAGCGGTGTACGCAGCTTCGCCTCCGTGCAGAGTAGCCTAGTCATGTACCCGATCCACCGCTGGGGGTCCGCCCAGCAGAAGGAGCATTGGCTGCCGCGGCTCGCAGGCGGCCAGGCCATCGGCTGCTTCGGACTTACCGAGCCCGACGGCGGTAGCGATGCCGGCACGATGAAGACCCGCGCTCATCTTCGCGGCTCCGATTGGGTGCTCAACGGCGCCAAGATGTGGATCACGAACGGGACGGTGGCCGACGTGGCCGTCGTCTGGGCCCAGACGGACGAGGGCATCCGCGGCTTCCTCGTCGAAAAGGGTACCCCCGGCTACACCACCCGCGACATCCCGCACAAGTTCTCCCTGCGTGCCTCGGTCACCAGTGAACTCTTCTTCGACGAGTGCGTGCTTCCCGCGGCCAGCCGGTTGCCGGGCGCGCACGGCTTGGCCTGCCCGTTGAGTTGTCTGACCGAGGCCCGCTACGGCATTGCCTGGGGCGCCATCGGGGCGGCCAGCGCCTGCTATCGCGAGGCGCTGGAATTTGCCCGGCAGCGGAAGTTGTTCGGCTCAACCCTGGCTGCCAAGCAGATGACGCAGGTGCGCTTGGCCGAAATGCTCCGCCGCATTGTTTCCGCCCAGTTGCTCGCGCTGCAGCTTGGCCGGCTCAAGGACGCCGGGCGGGTGCACCACACCCAGGTCTCGCTCGCCAAGTGGAACAACGTCCGCGCGGCCCTGGACGTCGCCCGCGACGCCCGCGACCTGCTCGGTGCCGGCGGCATCACCGTGGAGCTGGCCACCATCCGGCACCTGCTCAACCTCGAAAGCGTGATCACCTATGAGGGAACCGAGACGATCCACCAGTTGATCGTCGGCCGGGAAATCACGGGGGAGGAAGCATTCTGAGAAACTACCCCAAGACCCCTCTCCCCCTGGGAGAGGGGCAGGGGTGGGGGCGGCGGCGCCCCTGGTGCACAGACGTGCTCCCCCCGGCCTCGTGGGACGCGCTCAACATGTACCACGGGAGAGGGCAGGGTGAGAAACGCTCGCGGGAGGCGAGGTGCCGGTGACTGACTTCACCCGCCAACTTGTCCCGACGGGTGTCCGCCTGGGAGTATCATTGCCCGGAGCCAAACCATGTTGAAGGTTCTGATCGGTGTTGTGGTTGTGATTGTCGGGATCGGGGCGGGCGTCTACTACCTGCAAGGCCAGTTCGATGCCAAGGTCAAGGCGGAGGTGCTCACCCTGGTCGATAAGATGGACCTGACGCCCGACGAACGCGCCGAGGTCCGCGGGATGGTCGAGACCTTCCACGCCCGCGCGTTCAAGGAAGGCAGGGAAGCCGGCAAGGCCGCCGGTGGACCCTTCGCCGGTGACCGCTATCTCGACGTTCTCTTCGACGCCATGCAACGTGCCGCCCGCGACCGCGGCCGGGAGACCTTGGCCACGAAGCTGACGGAGGAACGCACGCTCGTCACCCTCAACGTGCACGGCTGACCTGTCGTTTGTGGCCTCGTTCGTTGCGACGCATGGCCCCTTTCCCTCGCAGGGAGAGGGGTAGGGGTGAGGGTTGGGGCGTCGAGAACGCCGCGGGGCGGACAGATACGCCTGCCGAGAGCCTACCAGACGCCGGAAGAACGGCACATCGCTGGCAGACGACCCGGGCGAGACGCCCGTGCCACGACCGGGGCCACGGGCGCGACGCCCGTGCATGGGGCCAGTGCCCCCGAACTCGCTCACCGTCAAGAGGGGAGCAGCCCCACCGTGCCTAAGGTCCGATGGTGCCGCAGTTGGCCGCTACCGGCTCGAAGCTCGGTATCGTCGCTACATGGTGGCAGGCCACGGCATGTCTTGACGGTGCATCGTTGACGCTGCTGAGCGTAGGCGTCGCGCGGCTGCACAAATCAGTGGCGAAGGGGCATCGCGGCCCGTACACGCAGCCGCCCGCGGTCTCAGCCTCACCCGCCCGTGCCCCGTCTGACCTCGGCCACACCTCGCCCGTCACGCGCCGCGCCGGGTCCGGCACCGGCACCGAGCGCCGCAGCAGCATCGTGTACGGATGCCGCGGTGCCTCGCACACCTCCGTCGCGGGCCCGACCTCGACGATCCGCCCGCGATACATGACGGCCACCCGCGCGCAGAATTGCTCGACCACCGCCAGGTTGTGCGCGATGAACAGGTACGTCAGCCTCCACTCGCCTTGCAGGTCCGCCAGCAGGTTGAGAATCTGTGCCTGCACGGACACGTCGAGCGCGCTGACCGGCTCATCGCACACGATGAAACGCGGCTCCAATGCCAACGCCCGGGCTATCCCGATCCGCTGCCGTTGCCCGCCCGAAAACTCGTGCGGATACCGGCCGGCGTCATCGCCACGCAACCCGACTCGCTCCAGCAGTTCGGTCGCGCGCTCTCGACGCTCACGGCGCGACCTCCACCGATGCAGGACCAGCGGCTCGCCCACGATCGTCCCCACTGTCAACCGCGGGTTCAGGCTGCCGAACGGATCCTGGAAGACGATCTGCATGTCGCGCCGCAGACGCCGAAGCTGCGTCCCCGATGCCCCCAGCACATCGTGCCCGGCGAACCGGACCTCACCGCTGGTCGGCTCCACGAGGCGCAGAATCGACCGGCCCAAGGTCGTCTTGCCGCACCCGCTCTCGCCCACCAGGCCCAGCGTGGTGCCCGCCGGGATGTCCAGGCTGACGCCATCGACCGCCCGCAAACCGGCCCGTGCCCGCCCAAGCCGGCCGGTGCCCGTCCCATACACGGTGACCAGGTCACGTACTTCGACGAGGGCGGCCCCGCCGGATTCGGTTGTAGCGTGATCACTCATGCGGTTCGACGTCCAGCCTGCGTTTGGCCACGCAGTCTACCCGCCTCCCGGGGGCCCGCAAACCGGCCCATTGCCGCGGTACGGAGTGCCGGTGCCGTTCCGGCGCATCGACGAACCGGTCGGAACGTGCTACATAAAGCACGGCCACGGCGAGCTACCTATGCCGGAAGCGGCTGAACCGAACACCATCCGGGTCGCGCTGCCTGCGTACAACGAGGCGGCCAGCCTGCCTGCGCTCGTCGAACGCTGGGCAGCGGTGCTCCGCGGCCTGGACCGCCCGTTCCGCATCCTGATCGTGGACGACGGCAGCAGCGACGCCACGCCGTCCGTGCTGGCGGAGTTGGCCCAGCGCTTCCCACTTGAGATACACCGCCACGCCGCCAACCAGGGACTGGGGATGACCATCCGAGATGCACTCGTCGCCGCCGCCGCGCAGGCCGCTCCCGACGACGTCATCGCCACGATGGACGCCGACGGCACGCATCCGCCTGAGCTGTTCCCGCCGATGCTCGACCGGCTGCAACGCGATCGGCTCGACGTGGTCATCGCGTCACGCTACGAGCCGGGGGCGCAGGTCGTGGGGCTTAGCGGGCTGCGGCGGCTTACGACGTCGGTTGCCGGTGTGCTGTTTCGCGTCGTGCTGCCCGTCCGTGGCGTCCGTGATTACACCTGCGGCTATCGCCTGTATCGGGCCGCGTGCTTGCAGCGGGCTATCGGTATCTACAGTGACCGCTTCGTTGAGGAGCGTTCGTTTGCCTGCATGGCCGAGATTCTGCTCAAGCTCGCCCGGCTCGGCGCCCGTTGCGGCGAGGTGCCGCTGGTCCTGCGCTATGATCTGAAGGGCGGAACGAGCAAGATGCGCGTGCTCACCACGATCGTACGCACGCTGCGGCTAATCTGCCGGCAGCGTTGCGCACCCTCGCGACCCAGACCGTCGCCCCGGCCCTCCGCACCGCGACCGTGAGGGAGCGGCTGAGGAGTAGCGAAGTGCGAATGGCGAGTATCGAATGCAGATCACGCGTGCCGAACCGTCCCGACACAGGTCGGGATCGGGGAGCGGTGGTACCGTGCCCCCACACCGGGGTTCGCGCGTCCACTTGTCTGGGGGTCGCTCTGATCCTCCTGCTGGCCGCCGCCGTTCGCTTTGCGGGCATCACCGACCGCGAACTCTGGCTGGACGAGAGCTGTACCTACTATTACGTGCATCATCTCTTCAACTGGCCCGCCGACGGCCCGGATCCGTGGTTGGAACTCACGACGGTCCCCTACACCGTGCTGCTGCACGCGTGGACGCGGGTTGCGGGCGAGACCATCCTTGGCCTGCGTAGCTTCTCAGCCGTCGCCGGCTTGCTGACGGTGGTCGCACTGATGTACGTGGCCGCGCGCGTCGCGGGCCGCCGTGCGGGAGCGATCGCCGGCGCCCTCGCCGCACTTCACCCACTACAGGTGTACTACAGCCAGGAGGCCCGGGTCTACGCGCTCTGGTGTCTCGAGTGCACGCTGCTGCTCTGGAGTCTGTACCAGGCGGCCCGCTTGCAGTCGCCACGATGGTGGGTTGCGTATGCGTTGCTCGTCGTTATGACCACGGCCACGCACTACTACACGCTATTCTGGCTCCCCGCGAGCGCCGTGGCCGTGCTACTGAGTCCAAGAGCGCTTCACTTTGCCAAGCAGTGGACCGTGACGCATGCCGTGCTGGGGGTGGTACTGCTTCCGTTTATCATGTTCATCATCGTGCCGTTGACCGGCCGCGGCAGCCAGATGTGGCTCGAGGACGTCTGGGCAAGCTACCCCCCGGCACTGGCGTTGTTGCGTTCGTGCTGGGCGCTGCTGCCGGCCGGCGGGTATCCCGAAGCCTACCTGGGCCCGCTGGCCGCGGCCACCGGTGTGCTGGGAGAGGCCGTGGGGACGTGGCTTACCCGTCTCGTTCAGTGGGGACCGGCGGCGCTGATACTGTTGCTGCTCCTGGTCTGGGGAATCCGGAAACCCGTTGCGCGGATGACGGCGCAGTCGGCGCAGGTGTCACCGGCCTCTGGGCGGCACGTGGCTTTTTTTGCCTTGTTGACGCTGGCGACTTTGGCTACGCCTTTCCTTTACTCGTGGCTGGTTCGGCCGGCGTACGTCGTGGGGCGTTATGATCTATGCGCGCTTCCCGCGCTCCTGCTGACCGTCACTCTGCTTCTCGACGGTGCCCTGCGGAACGCAGGGTCGCGCATTGCAGCCACGGCCTTCCTGTTGCTGTGCAGCGCCGCCACGACCGTGGGCCTGCACGCCGTACCCGTGCAGATTGAGACGCCCGAGCGCGTGCGGCGACTCCAGGAGCATGTCGGCCCCCACGACCTGGTGGTTTCCGTGGGCATGTACCGCTGGTTCCTGGCCTACGAACTTAACCGCCAGGGCTTCTCCACGCGGATCATCTCCTTCCCCCCGGCGCACGACCGCCAGGTCGGCTGGGACAACCCACGCGCCGAACTGGCCGATCCGGAAGGCATTAAGCCCGCGGTCACCTCAACGCTGACCGGCATCCGCCGCGTTCTGCACGACGGTGCACGAGTCTGGCTTCTCTGGCAGGGAGACCCCACCGGCCCGCGCTGGGAGGTTGATTCGCAATTGCTGGCCGGCTTACGTGAGGCCGGCTACGACGTCCGCGGGCACGACCCCTGGCTGGGGTTGCTGGAGGTAACCGTGCCCGCGACACCCCGGGAGGGCCGGTCCGAACCGCGACCGTAAACGAGCGGCCGCGGAATAGCGAAGTGCGAATAGCGAATGAGGAAGCACAAGTAGCGCACGTGGCAGGCGCGTGCTCCGACCCGCAACGGTACGGGTGCGGCACCTGTCTGCCCAACGTGCAACCCGCGTCACCGCTTCCACAGTTGATCCAGGAACTCATCCACGGACACGCGCGCCGTAAGCTCGCCCTGGTCCGCATCGGCATCGGACTTCTCGAAGCGGGGCTCAAAGCACGCCCGCGCATCCGCCGGGAGGAACCGCGTCAACTGGGCGTAGGTGTGCGCGTCGCTCAACCCAAACCGGTGATGATAATAGCGCAGCGGGAAATACACATAGAGCATGTCCTTCGCCCGCGTCATCGCCACGTAGAACAGCCGTCGTTCCTCCTCGATCTGCTCATCGCTCCCCGTGGCCATGTCGGAAGGAATCATGCCGTCGGCCGCGTGAATGATGTGCACGACGTTCCACTCCATGCCCTTGGCCGAGTGGATCGTGCTGAGGATGAGGTAGTCCTCGTCGAGGTAGGGAGCGGCCGCCAGGTCCGCCGTCGAGTTGGGCGGGTCGAGTGTCAAGTCGGTGATGAACCGCTGGCGCGACCGGTACCGGACGGCCATCGCCTGTAACTGTTCAATGTCCCGCAGGCGGGCGGGGGCATTCTCATAGAGACGCTCGAACACCGGCTGATAGAACTGGCGGATGCGTTCGAGCTGCGCCGCCACGGACATCCCCGTGCCCCGCGCGGCGGCCGTGTCTTCCGAGCGGCCCAGCCCGGCGCAGTCGCCCAACGCCTGCCGCAACGCGGCAAAGCCTGCCGCGGCCGCCGGCGGCACTTTCGGTGGGTCGCGGAGCAGGCGCTGCAGCGGCGAGGCTTCCCCGGCAACCTCGTCGGCGGCCTCGCCTTCCCCCTCCGGCTGCATCCGGTGCACGCCCAATTGCCTGATGATCCGCCGGGCGGCCGCCGGACCGATGCCCTCCAGAAGCTGCAGCACCCGGAACCAGCTCAGCTCGTCATGCGGGTTCTCCAGCACCCGCAGAAACGCCACCAGGTCCTTAATGTGGGCCGCTTCGACGAACCGCAGCCCGCCGTACTTGCGGAACGGGATGTTGCGGCTGGCGAGTTCTACCTCCAACTGGGCGCTGTGATGCCCGGCGCGAAACAGCACCGCCTGTTGCATCAACTGGAGCCCGCGCTCGCGGTGTTCGAGCACGTGGTGACACACCAGACGCGACTGCTGCGCCTCATCGACGCACGTGAGCAGCACCGGCTTCTGCTCCGACGGCCGCTGGGAACGCAACTCCTTTGTGTACCGCTCCCGCGCATAGCTCATCACCGTGTTCGAGGCGGCCAGGATCGGTTGCGTCGAGCGGTAGTTTTCCTCCAGCGTCACCACGTGCGTACCGAGGAACCGCTCGGGGAAGTCCAGGATGTTGCGGATGGTGGCTGCCCGGAATGAGTAGATCGACTGGGCGTCGTCCCCCACCGCCATGATGTTCTTGCACCGCTGCCGCATGCCCACCAGGATCTGGGCCTGAATCGCATTCGTATCCTGGTACTCATCCACCAGGACGTGGTCGAACCGCTCGCCGACGCGCTCGCCGACACCCGGCTGCGTGCACAGCAGCCGCCACAGCAGCAGCAGGTCGTCATAGTCGACGACGTTGCTCGCCCGCTTGCGGCGCGCGTAACGCCCGAAAATCTCCCCCAGCGCTTCGAGATCACCCCGGCACCACGGGAAGTGCCGCTCCACTACTTCGCTCAGCGGCTTCTCGGCGTTGACGGTGTGCGAGTAGATCTTCGCCAGCGTCGCCTTGCGGGGGAAGCGCCGGTCCTTCTTGCCGAACCCCAGCTCCGTGCGGATCAGGTTCAGAATGTCGGCCGCGTCCTCCTCGTCGATGACCGTGAACCCCTCCGTCAAGCCGACCGCCCGGGCATACAGCCGCAACAACCGGTTCGCCACGGCGTGAAACGTCCCGCCCCAAACCTTCGTCAGCGTACTCTGCGTGGTCAGCTTGGCCGCCCGATCAAGCATCTCGGCCGCCGCCCGGCGCGTGAACGTCAGCAGCAGGATGCGATCGGGCCGCACCCCGCGCTCCACTAGATGCGCCACCCGGCACGCCAGCGTCTTGGTCTTCCCGGTCCCCGCGCCCGCCACCACCAGCAGCGGACCGTCACCGTAAGTTACCGCTTCGTACTGGGAAGGGTTAAGCTGGGAAAGCCAATGTGCAGCAGCCATGAGAACTCACCATCCGGGGGTCACCGGACCGCCACGGCCCCCTCCATCCCCACACGGTACCCGAATCCCGCCCCCTATGGTAGGCTGCCCCCTGGGGCCGCGCACTCGGTCGGGCGCGCCCTGAGTCGGGTTGCCGACCCGCTAGCTTTGGTGCCTCTGGTTGCCCTTCCTCGTATGCGGGAGTGATACCACCATGCATGGACGCCTGCTGCTGACCTTTCGCTTGGCCTGCCTGCTCGTGACCCTCGGGGTTCTGCCGGGCTGCGCGCTGCTTCGGCGCACCACGCCCGGAGCGCCATCGCCGGTGCCGCCGGCGCCCGCTGCGCAGGCGGCCGCCCCATCTGCACCCGAGGCAACCTCGCCCGCTGGCGAAATGCCGGCCGAGGCGAAGGAGACCGAGGCCGAAAGTGCCGCCAAAGAAGCCGAGGAGTGGGCCGACAAGGAGGAGGAGTTCGCCCGCAAGCGCGAACGGGCTGTGCGCGAGCTGAACATCTCCCGGCAGCGTCTCGCGCGTACTCAGCTCGGCCGGCAACACGCGGCCATCCAGAACGACATCGCTTTGCTCGAAGCCCAATTCGACTTGGCCGTTGCCGAGCAGCGCTTGAGCATCTTCCTGGAACGCAACCTACCCACGCGGGTTGATTGGGCGAAGCTCGGCCTCCAACGCGCTGAAGACGGCACCAAGGAAGCAGAAGAGGAACTTCACCAACTCGAGCTGATGTACGCGGCCGAGGACTTCGCCGATCAGACCAAGGAGATCGTCCTCGAGCGTGGCCGCCGACGACTCGAACGCGCCCGCGCGGATCTCGACCTGCGTCACCGTGAGTTCCAGACCCTTATCGAGAAGACGATCCCCCTCGAAACCCGCGAGGAACAGCAGAGACTCGAACAGGCCCAACGCCGCCTCGAACGCGTGAAACGCGATGCCGCTGCCTCCGCTCTCGACCAGGACATCAACATCATGACCGCCGAGGCCACCATCGTGCAACAGGAGGCCGACCTCAAGGTCCTGGAGAAGGAACGGGACAAGGCGAAGAAGGAACACGACAAGAAACAGGCCGAGCGGCAGAAGAAGGACCAGGCGGCGCCCCTCGGTGAGCAGCCGGCCAAGACCCCCGACCAACCCGGCACGCCAACGGAGTGACGCCCATGCCTCGGCAGTACACTCCGGATGGAGCACCGTCCAATATCCCTCTCCCCCTGGGGGGAGAGGGCAAGGTGAGAGGGGGTGCCAACGCCCTTCGACCTTCCCTCGACGGGGCTACGCTAAGTGGCTCGACGCAATGGCGGAGCAAGCAGGTGGGATGGGGCGGCATGGCCAAGCGCCGCGCCGCCATGCCTTCTCCCGGAGAAGCAGGCGGCTTCTGCCGCAGCATGCCGGCGCCTTCGGCTTGGGCATGCCACCCTCCCGGTGCGCCACTTGCGTCGTCCTGTGTACCGATCCTCGCATTGCTCTGGCTTGTGTCCTTTGTGCTGGCGGCCGACGTGGCCAACGCGCCCGACCCGCAGAGCGTACACGATTCGATTACCCGCGCGGTCGCTTTTCTCGTGCAGGACCAGAACTCCGATGGCTCCTGGGGTGGCCCGCAGGACTCCATCACCACCTGGTCCGGCGAGATGTGGCCCAATCCCGAGACCCATCGCGCCTGGAAAGTGGCCACCACCGGCCTCTGCGTGGCCGCCCTGCTCGAGGTTGGCCCGCCGCCGGAGGCCGCCGACGCCACCGACCGCGCCGTGCAGTACCTGCTCCACAACGCTGACGTGAAACGTCCCAACGAGTGGGACCTGATGAACAACTGGGCGTACATCTACGGGTTGCAGGGTCTGGCGGCCGCGGCCGGGCACCCGCGCTACGCCGCGCCGGCCATCCATGAGCAAATCGCCGCGGCCGTTCCCAAGTACTTCGACGCGCTGGCACACTTTCAATCCGTTGACGGCGGTTGGGGCTACCTTGCGTTTGACGTCCCGCGCACCCAGCGGCCCCAGTGGTCCACGAGTTTCATGACTGCGGCCGCCGTCGTGGCCATGGAAGACGCCAAGCGCCAGGGCTTCATTGTCGATCAGGCGGTGATCGACCGGGCCGTCCGTCTCGTCCAGCGCTGCCGCTTGCCCAACGGTGCCTACTCCTACCACGCCCGCGTTATTCCGAACCTGCATTCGGAGTACATTGACCAGGTAAAGGGCTCCCTGTCCCGCATCCAGGTCTGTCAGGCGGCCCTGCTGGCCGCCGGCCGGGACGTGCCCCTCGAAGATCGGCGCTTCGGCCTCACGCACTTCTTCCGCGAGCACAAGTTCCTCGACATCGCCATGCACAAGCCGGTCCCGCACGAGGCGTACTACTACAACTCCGGCTACTTCTACCTGTTCGGGCACTACTACGCCGGCCTCGTCATCGCCACCCTGCCGCCCGAGGAACAGGCCCAGTGGTGGCCGAAGCTGTGCCGTGAGATCCTCAAGACCCAGCAGGAAGACGGCTCCATGTGGGACTACGACGTGCACCGCTACGACCGGCCCTACGGCGTCGCCTTCAGCCTGCTTGCCCTGCACCGCTCGTTGACGCCATAGTACCCCGTTGACGGAGGCGCGCCGGTGTCACGCGTTGGTGCGCTCGACGAACGACTTGGTTGACGCGCCGCACCGGCGGCGTATCATGCGACCGGCATCGGCGTCGCACCGAGAGGACACCGCCGGGGTTCGGGACGGCCGCGGCGAGGCTCCCTTGCCACGAGCGTTGCGGAGCGGACGAACATCGGCGCCGTTGTCGTATCACCGAAGCCGGCCGCCGGCGGGAGGACCAGCAGCCATGAATCCTGTGTTCAAACAGCTTCAGCCCCCCAAAGCGGGAATGCGGGTCCGCATGGGGCCGCAGGGCTTGCAGGTGCCGGACGAGCCGGTCATCCCCTTCATTGAAGGCGACGGCACCGGGCCGGACATCTGGCGCGCGGCCGTGCGCGTCCTCGATGCCGCCGTGGCCCGGGCTTACCCCGGGCACCGCCGCATCGAGTGGTTCGAGGTCTTCGCCGGGCAGAAGTCCTACGACAAGTATGGCACCTGGCTCCCGGACGACACCGTGGAGGCCTTCCGCTTCTACCTCGTTGGCATCAAGGGACCGCTGACGACGCCCGTCGGCGGCGGCATTCGCTCGCTCAACGTCGCCTTGCGGCAGCAGCTTGACCTGTACGTGTGCCTGCGCCCGGTGCGGTACTTCCCCGGGGTGCCTTCTCCCGTCAAGCGCCCGCAGGACGTGGACATGGTCATCTTCCGCGAGAATACGGAGGACATCTACGCCGGCATCGAGTGGGCGAGCGGCACCCCCGAGGTGCGCAAGGTGATTGCTTTCCTGCAGGACGCCATGGGCGTCAGGAAGATCCGCTTCCCCGAAACCAGCGCCATCGGCATCAAGCCCGTCTCCCGCGAGGGTAGCATGCGGCTGATTCGAGCGGCCATCCGCTATGCCCTGCAACACGGACGCAAGAGCGTCACGCTCGTTCACAAGGGCAACATCATGAAGTTCACCGAGGGGGCATTCCGCGACTGGGGCTATGAGCTCGCCGAGCGCGACTTCGCCGATCGGACGTACACCTGGTCACAATGGGAACGCACCAGCCGCAGCAAGGGCGAGTCGGCCGCCAATGCCGAGCAGGAGGCCGCCCTCGCCGCCGGCAAGGTGCTCATCAAGGACGCCATTGCCGACATCACATTGCAGCAGGTGCTCACCCGCCCGCGCGAGTTCGACGTGATTGCCACGCCGAACCTCAACGGTGACTATCTCTCGGATGCCCTGGCCGCCCAGGTCGGCGGCATCGGCATCGCCCCAGGCGGCAACGTCAACTACGACAGCGGCCACGCCGTCTTCGAGGCCACCCACGGCACCGCGCCCAAGTACGCCGACCAGGACAAGGTCAACCCCGGCAGCGTCATTCTCTCCGGTGAGATGATGCTTCGCTACCTGGGCTGGACCGAGGCGGCCGACTTGGTCATCAAGGGCATGGAGCGGGCGATCGCCGCCAAGACCGTCACGTACGACTTCCACCGCCTCACGGACGGTGCGAAGCTGCTCAAGTGCTCGGAGTTCGGCGACGCGGTGATCGAGCACATGGGCTAAGGCCTGAAGACCCCTCTCCTTCCGGGGGAGAGGGCAGGGTGAGGGGCTGGGCGGCAGCGATTTGACCCTCCCCGCCCCCTCGCCGGGAGAGACGGAACTCTGAGATGGTTTCTCAGTGGGACCGCACGAGCCTGGAACCTATCGGGTGGTATGCCCAAGCCGCAGGCGCCGGCATGCCGGCGCGGGAGAAAGCTTGCCATGACGATGCCGCCGACGCCCACCACGCTTCATCCTCCCTGCTGCCCCATCTGTCTGGGCACGAAGTGGAGAACCCGCAAGCACCTGCTCCTGTACGGCGTCCGCGTCTGCCGAAAATGCTACTACAGCTTGGCGAACCGCCGACAGGCGGCGTTCATCCTGGACAACCTGTGCTTCAGTCTCGCGGTGGGGATGACGCTCGGCCTACTGAGCCTCGTCCTGCCCCCGGCCCTGGCGGACGCAGAGGTCTTCTGGCAGGTGGCGTTCAATCTGATGATCGTGGCGTTCGGCTTCAAGGACGGCTTCGGAGGCTATTCGCCGTTCAAATGGCTGGCCGGCGTGCAAGTTGTTGATGTGGACACGCTCGAACCCATCACCTTCGGCCGCTCTTTCTTGCGCAACCTGCCGGTGGTGGGGATCATGTTGGTACAAAGCGTGTGTTATAACCTGGCGGGACTAGTGCCTTGGCTGATGCTCGTGGTGGCGATGGCGTCAATACTGCTTCTGTATATTGCTATGCGGCTTTGCCGCGGCCCGCGCTGGGGTGACGGCGTGGCGCGCACGAAGGTCGTCTGGAAGAAATACGCGCATCGCCTGCCGTTCGACACCCGCGGGCACATCTGTGTCAACTGCGGCTACGATCTGCGCGGCAACGTGTCGGGCGTTTGCCCGGAGTGCGGCCGCCCGATCGCCGCTGCGGCGATCGCGCCCCCGGTGGTGCCACCCGTGCTGGACAGCAGAGAGGAAGGACTCGGACGGGCGTTGTAAGATCGAACCACCTGGGTAGGCTGTAGCGTCGGCCCCCCGTGGCCGACGTGGAAAGCCTCGAATGCAGCGGTCGACGAGACGCCGACTCAGGATCGAGAGTCCTGCACTGGACCGCTGAGGACTCTCTGACGCGTGGCAGAACCCCTCTTTCCTTGGGGGAGAGGGTAGGGTGAGGGGGGACACCGCTGGGGTCCGACCCTTCCCGCGCCACTCCCTGGAAGGGAGGGGTGTCGTGTTAGGGACTGTTGCTGTTTGAGGCTGAGGAACTGGAAACCCGATACATGGGAGGAACAAGTATGAGAACCAGGCAGGTTGCACTGGGCGCCGTTCTGGCAGTGAGCATCTTCATGCTGCCCGGCTGTCATCGCGCGGCCATGGACATGAGCGACTGGCAGGCGCCGCAGCGGCCGGCGGCGCTGGACGCGCTGAACATGTTCGTCGGCACCTGGGAAGGCACGGCCAACGTGAAGATGGTGGGGGCGCCGGAAGTCGTTGTCAGCAAGGGCGCTGAGACGCTGAGCTGGGAGGCGGACGGCTGGGTCCTCGTCGATCACATGGAATATGCCATGGGCGACGGCGAGGAGAAGATGCGCGGCGTGGGGTTCTGGGTGTGGGACCCCAAGGCCGAAGAGTATCGCATGTGGTTCGCCAACAGCTCGGGCGAAACGTCCGAGGGGCTCGCGACCTACGCGCCCGATTCGAGAACCTGGCACTTCAAGGCGTGCACCCGCAACTCACCGCTGGGCAAAGCGACCTTCGGTGAAGGCAAGGCCGTCTTCGTCGACGACAACACCCAGCAATGGACCTGGACCGAGTGGACGCGGAGCTGGTGGTTCTTCAAGCACAAAGTGATGGAGCTGGAGGGCACCTCGCACCGCAAGGGATAGACGCTGCGGAAGTGGCCAGTCGTGCCACTACTGCGGGCGCCCGGCGCCTGCGCCTTCTAACGCGCAGCGCCGGGCGCCTTTCATTCGCTATTCGCTATTCTTACTTCGCTATTCCGTCTGCCGTTCATACACCCGTATCGGCCCCAGGTCCCAAAGCCACGGCGTAGTCAGCGTCTGCCGGTAGGGGGGCGGCGGGACCCACGGCTGCTGATCACTCCACCCCGACACCACAAACAGCCGGCCGTATACGCCGACCTCGCTCATCAGTGCCGCGCTGGGAAGCCGGCTCAGCAGCAACAGCGGCGGGTACGGCCGAGGCAGATAGTAGGTGGTAACGAGCATCAAGGTCCGAGGCCAGTGCTCGAGCTGGTTGGTCCCATCACAAACAAGCAGGTCCCCCGGCCGCATCTGCCCGGCCAGCAACTCGGCGGCCACGCGCGCATCCGGGTTTCGCCGCGTCGGATACGACAGCGAAACCAGCGAGAGGATCGTGATGCCACACACGCACGCGACCCAGCCTCGCCGCGGCAATCGCCGCGCCGCCAGCACCAGGAGCACCACCAGCCCCGGCAGCGCAAACACAGGATAGCGCAGATGCCCGAGTGTCCCGCGCCCCGACGTGATGTCCACCATACCCAGGAACGCCACCGGGACCGCGAACCACAAACCGAACAGAACCGCCTCGCGCTCCCAGCGCCGATGCAGTGCCAGAAGTACTGTAATCATCAACACGCACCCGGCCGCAGCCTGTGCGGGATTCACGTTGCCGCCCGCCAGGTGGAACAGCAGACGCAGGGGCACGTTGGCAAACCTCACCAGTGTGTCAAACTCATGTTGTGGTCCACTTTCAGCCAGCACCGGGGCAACCGCCCGCATGTGGGGAAACTGTTGCGCAAGTTGCGGCCCCCACAAGAGCAGGAACGTCCCCGCGGCCGCAATCGTGGCCGTCGCCCACGTCAGTCGTTCTCGCCCGCGCCCCCGCGCCAGCACATACACCGCGTGACCGGCCAGCGGCAGAGCGGCGATGTAATGCGTGAGCATGGCCGCCAGCAGCGCCGCGCCGTAGAGGGCGCTCCATACCCACGTGGCCGCAGCGCCCCGCGCGCCGCTGCCCCGGCGATCCGAACCGCGTCCCTCTCCGCGTCTCGTGCTCGCCCCGCAACCTTCGAAGCGCGCCCAGAACCAGTAGGCACAGGCCACCAGCCCCAGTGCGAGACTGTATTGACGATTCTGCTGGCCAACGTAGATGTGTCCAAACGCCGCCGCCAGCACGCACGCGGCCGCCGCGCCCACCTCGGCGCGACCATAAGCGCGCAAAGTGAGGAAAACCGGAATGACGGACAGCACCGAAAGCGCCGCCGACAATGCCCGGACCGCGAACTCCTCATCGCCCACGAGGCTTCGCCACCCATACAGCAACAAGAAGTACAACGGCGGGTGGGTCTCCTGACGCATGCCGCGCCACGCGTCGGCCACGCCGGTGTCGCCGGCGATGCCGGTCAGGTCAGGCAACTCGGCCAGGACCCGGTCATACGGGATCGCCGCCAGCACGCTCTGTTTGCCCGCGGAATCAACCAGGGCGTGCAGCTCATCGACCCAGTAATCCTGCTCCCCAAGCTGCCAGAAGCGCACGACGCCGGCCAGCAGGAGCGCGCCTGCCAGCACGACCCAGGTGCCATCAACGCGACGCTGCAAGCGAGTCATGCGCTCCAGTGCTCAACGGCCCGGCGGAAAATCTTCAGTCCGTCCGGCGGCTCGCCGGGTGCCCGGCGGGTCCATAGCGGGTGATGGGTGGCATCCAGGTGACGTTCCGGATGCGGCATGAGGCCCAGCACCCGGCCGGTCGAATCGCACAGCCCCGCAATACCGGCCACGCTGCCGTTCGGGTTGGCCGGATACCTGTCGCTGCGCCCATCGTGATCAACGTAACGCAGGGCCACGTGGCCGCCTTGCCGCAGTGCCGAAATGACCGAATCATCGGCCGTCACAACCTTGCCCTCCGCGTGTTCAACCGGAAGCTCGAGCAACTCGCCGCCCCGCAGGAATACACAGTGCTCCGTCGTAACCTCCAACCGCACCCACCGCGCCTCGAACCTGGCTGAGTCGTTGAAGGTCACCGTCACCTGCCGCCCGCCGCCCGTGCCAAGAGACCGCTGAAGAGGTAGCGTCGGCCCCCCGTGGCCGACGTAGGGGGCCTCAAACGCGCCGGTCTCTACGGCATCAACGGCGGTCCGGCTGGTCTCCGGCACGCTGCCGGAGGTCGGCGCAGCCCCGTCGGGCAGCAGCCCCGCCTTCACCAGCACCTGAAAACCGTTGCAGATGCCCAGCAGCCCGCCCCCGCGCGCCACAAGCTCGCGCATCCGCTCCGCCAGGTGCAGGGTGACATGCTGCGCGAGAATGACGCCCGCGGCGATATCGTCGCCGTAGCTGAAGCCCCCGGGGAACGTCACAATCTGGTAGTCGTCAAGACGCTGAGGCTGCTCGACCAACCGGTTCACGTGGACGAGGTCGGCCTCGGCGCCGGCCACCTGCCAGGCATACACAGTTTCCTCATCACAGTTGATCCCCGGCGCCCGCACCACCAGAACCCGCACCCGCGCCATGCTAGTCGCCTCCCCCGTGGGCCAGCGGCGCGTGCCACGCCTCAGCCAGCTCCGCTACCGTAAGGTCAATCAGCACGGTACGTTCGCGGGCTATGTTGAGTCTTGCCTCGCCCGTTACCTCGCCGATCACCGGCAAACCCGCGGACCGGGCATCCTCCGCCTTCATCTCCAGTACGTAGGAAGTGTGTCGCCGCTCCAGCAGGTCGCCGTCATACTGGCCGGGGAGCAACGCCAGCCGCGCCCCGAGCCCGGCGGCAATACACATCTCCGCCACCGCGACCCCCAGACCGCCGTCGCTCACATCGTGGGCCGCCCGTACCTGTCCACTGCCGATCAACTCTGCCGCCCGTCGGTGCAAGGCCGCCGCCGCCTCCAGGCCGAAGCGCTCCACGGGCGCCGAAGCCAGCACCAGCACATCCCCCGGCTCCTTCAGGTCCATCGAAACGCACCGCCGCACATCCGCGATCGTCCCCAGCGCACTGATCAAGAGGGTGCCGGGAATCACAATCCGTTCCGGTAGCCCCAGGCGCCGCGCCTCGTCAGGGTTCAGCGCATACTCATTATTGAGCGAATCCTTGCCGGAAATGAATGGCAAACCGTAGGCGAGCGCCGCGTCCCGCGCCCCGCAGCAGGCCCGCACCAGCGCCCCCAGCGCCTCCTCCGTATCGACCTTGCCCCAGCAGAAATTATCCAGGATCGCGGTCCGCTCCGGGTCCGCCCCCACGCAGATCACGTTGCGCAACGCCTCGTCCACCGCCGCCACGGCCATCACATACGGGTCAACGTCACTGAGCTCCGGACATAGCCCGCCAGCCAGGGCAATGCCGCGACACGAATCCAGTCGCGGGCGCAGCACGGCCGCGTCCGCCGGCCCCGGCCCCAAGCCTGCCAACGGCTTAATCACGCTGCGGCCCTGTACTTCATGATCGTACTGCCGAATCACCCACTCCTTCGAGGCAATGTTGAAACTGGACAACGCCTCGAGCAATCGGCAATCACACCAACCCGGCGCGGATCTGGTCGTCACGGCAGCCGGGCGACCACCGGGGACTGCCCGGCGATCGTTGACTACCGCGGACCCCCCGACTGCCCGAGCGAAGGCACGCTGGTCCTCGAGGCTGCCCGCCGACGCGGAAGGCGCCCGCCAGACCGCCCGGCGCGCCGCGCGCGGATACCCCTCATGGAGGAAATCCATATCGAGCTCGCCGACAACCTGCCCCCCATACCGCACGCGGAGTTGTCTGTCATCCGTAAACGTGCCGATGACCGTCGCTTCCACCTCCTCGCGACTACACAGTTCGAGGAAGGTACCCAGCTTCTCGGGTGGCACGGCAAAGACCATGCGCTCCTGGGCCTCGGAAATCCAGATTTCGTCGTAGCGCAGTCCCGGATACTTAAGTGGCACGTCGTCGAGGTCCACGACCGCGCTCAGCTCACGCCCCATTTCGCCCACGGCGCTGCTCAACCCGCCGGCACCGCAGTCCGTAACTGCCGAATACAGACACCCCTCGGCATGATCACGGGCCAGCAGCAGCGCGTCGAGTACTTTCTTCTCTTCGATCGCGTTGCCAATCTGTACGGCATGCGAGAACTCGTCCGCGTGGGCATCCGTAAGCTCGGCCGACGAAAACGTGGCGCCGTGAATGCCGTCCCGCCCCGTGCGCCCCCCGGCCACCACGATGCGGTCCCCCGTCCGGGCGCTTTTGTGAATCCGCTCACGCGGGATCAATCCGACGCAGCCGCAGAACACCAGCGGGTTGCCCAGGTACCGTTCATCGAAGTAGACCGCCCCGTTCACCGTCGGGATGCCCATCCGATTGCCGTAGTCCCGCACGCCCGCGACCACCCCGTGGAAGATGCGTCGCGGATGCAGCACGTCCTTCGGCAGACGCGCCGCCTCGAAGTCCGGCGGGCCGAGGCAGAAGACGTCCGTCGAAGCGATCGGCTTCGCGCCCAGCCCGCACCCCATGATGTCGCGGATACACCCACCGATGCCCGTCGCCGCTCCGCCGTACGGCTCGATGGCCGAGGGATGATTGTGCGTCTCCACCTTGAACGCGATGCCGTATTCGTCGTCAAACGCAATCACTCCCGCGTTGTCCACGAACACCGACAGGCACCAGTCGCGCGCAAGTTGCTCCGTCGCGTGCGCGATCGTGTTCTTCAGCAGATTGGCAAAGTGCACCTCGACGTGACCCGGACGCCCGAACCCGGGCCCGCGATACACCACTTCACTCTTCAGCGTTTTGTGGATGCAGTGCTCCGACCACGTCTGTGCCAGCGTCTCCAGCTCCAGGTCGGTAGGGTCGCGCCCGCGCTCGGCAAAGTGGTCCCGAATCGCGGCCATCTCCGCCACGGAAAGAAACAGATGTGCCTCCCGCGCCAGCCGCGCGAGCTCCGCGTCGTCCAGCCCTGCAAGTGTTACGTGGCGCAGCGTAAGGTCACGCACGGGCGGTGTCGCAAACGTCTCCGGCAGCGGATCGTGCCGCCCCAGGCCCTCCAAGTACACCGTCTCCACGCAGTCGTTGGCCAACACCCGCCGGGCGATGCTCTCCAACTCATCCGGCGTCGCCGCCCCGACGATCTCATACCGCCGCCCGGTTTGCAGCTCCTCCAGGCCCGCCGCCGCTGCTCCCCGGGCCGCCAGCAGTCGCCGCGCCGCCGGCAGGGCACTCAACGCCACCGGGTTCATCACGCCCGCCCGGTAGTGCACCTCGATCGCCGGCGCCTCGTCACGCCGCTCGGTAAGCCCCGGGCCGATGCGGTAGGTCTCCGCCACCGCATCGGCAAACAGCTCCTCCGCCAGCAGCCGCACCTCCTGCTCCCCCAGCCGCCCACGCACCAGGTACAACCGGCTCGACCGTACCTCGTTAATGTGCCGCAGGCCCAGTTGCCGAACGTCCCCCAGCACCTGCCGGCCATGCCCGTCCAGTTCCGCCGACCGCGGCCGCACCCGGAGGTGCCAGTAGCTCGCTTGCGGCGGGCACGCCGTGCTCGCAGGTGGGATCGAAGTCGCCGCCGAAGGTGTTTCCAAAGGCATTGGGCCAAACACTCCACGCCGTCCAACCCGACACCCCGATGCCCAGGGAACGCGGCGGCTCCGCCGCGCCACCCCCTCCCGTGCCTCGTCCGTGGGCCCGAGCAACCGGTTCAGTACGTTACGCCCGGCACCTTACCCCCGATTTGATTCCGCGGCTACTGCCCGCTATCGTCCCAGCGCTCGCGGCGCCTGACCCCTCTCCCCTCGGGAGAGGGGTAGGGGGGAGGGCGGCGGAGGGAATGACGCCCGCCCATGCATCAGAACACTCCCCCGCGACTAAGCACCAACACGCCCGCTGGCACGGCCGCTCGGGCAGGGTAATCAAGCATGCGGTTTGCCTCCGCCATCTCGGCCAACTCCGACGGCAACGTGGCCCTGAGCAACCTCTTCACGGCCGTGGATCGCCGAATCACACGCGGTATGGTTGACTTGGTCGTGTTCTTCTGCACGCCCCATTTTGAGGAGGAGATGGACAACCTGGTAACTGCCTTGCATGACGGCTTCAGCGGCGCCATCGTGCTGGGGTGCACCGGGGAAGGCACGTTGGCCACTGAACGCGAGGTCGAACGCCGCCCGTCGATGTCGCTCCTGGCCGCCTGCCTGCCGGGCGTGCGGATTCAGCCCTTTCACGTCCGGCAACCCCAACTCGACGCCGTCCAAACTCACCACGACTGGGAGCGCCTGGTGGGGGCCGCACCCGAGAGCCGGCCGGTCTTCATCACCCTCGCCGATCCGTTCCGCCTCAACATACTGGGCTTCGTAGAGCAGATCAGCCAGGCCTACCCCCAGCGGCCGCTCTTCGGCGGGGTGGCCAGCGCGGGTTCCGCCCCCGGCGAGAACCGCCTCATCCTCGACGGTGAGATCCTCCGCGACGGGGCCGTCGGCGTCGCCCTCACGGGTAACCTGGACGCGATTGCCGTCGTGTCCCAGGGGTGCCGCCCAATCGGCAAGCCCTTCGTCATCACCAAAGGCGAGCACAACATCGTCCAGGCCTTAGGAGGCCTGCCGGCGCTGACCCGACTCCAGTCGGTACTCACGCAACTTTCCCCCGAGGAAGAGAAACTGGCGCGGCAATCGCTCTTCCTCGGCCGAGCTATCGACGAGTACCGCAGCGAGTTCGGCCGGGGCGACTTCCTCATCCACAGCATCCTCGGGGCCGACAAGGAAACCGGCGCCCTGGCCATTGCCGGCCCCGCCCGAGTCGGCACCACCGTGCAATTTCACGTCCGTGACGCCAAGAGCGCCGACGAAGACCTCCGCACCGTTCTAGCCCCCTACGCCGGCTCCGACGTACGCGGCGGGTTGCTCTTTGGCTGCAACGGCCGGGGCACCCGCATGTGGCCACGCCCGGGCCACGACGTCGGCGTACTCCGCGAGCTACTGGGCGACGTCCCCGTGGCCGGGTTCTTCTGTGCCGGTGAGTTCGGCCCCGTTGGTGGCCGCAACTTCGTCCACGGCTTCACCGCCAGCATCGCCCTCTTCCGCGCCCCGGAAGGCGATCCCCCCGAAGAGGACGAGGCATAGGGGGGCTGCCGCTTGCGTGCCGGACATCCTGGGGCTATACGGTCCGCCATGAACCACATCCGCGCTCTTCCAAGGTCGTTCTGGTGTCGGGGCTTGGCAACCTTGGCGGCCGTGCTGCTGGTAACCGGCTGCGAATCCGCAGGCGAACGCGTGCGCCTCGCCAAGGAGAACCAGCAGTTGCGCGACGACCGCGCCCGCCTCGAACGGACCCTGACCCAGCGTGACGGCAGCCTCGTACAACTGCGCGATCAACTGACGCGCCTCCAGCAACTCGGGCCCGACCGACCCTTCGCCGCCTTCGCGCCCGTTCGCATCGAGATCGCCTCTCTCTCCGGCGGGGCGGATTTCGACGGCAAGCCCGGCCACGACGGCGTCCGCCTGTACATCCGGCCGATCGACGCGGACGGTGACGTTGTCAAGGTGCCCGGCCGAATTCGCGTGCAACTCCTGGATGAGTCGGAACTTGGAAAGCCCCGCCTGCTCGGCCTCTACGTTTTCGACAAGCTCGACGACCTGCGTCGCATGTGGCACGGCAAGTTCCTCACCCAGCACTTCACGGTAGACTGCCCCTTCCCACCGGGAACGGCGCTGCCCGCGTCCCGGAGCGTGACCGCTACGCTCGAGTTCAGCGACTACCTGTCCGGGGCGGTCCTGGCCGCCACGAAGCGCCTCTCTCTCGAACTCCCGGACCGCGGTCCCGCCCCGAGCCCGTAGCGTAGACCCCCCGCGGCCGACGTGGTGGGCGGCCCTACACGCGGGTCTTGCTGGTGTTCAGGGCCACGACTTGCCCCGCGACCGTTTTTGGTGTACAATTCAACTCGTTGCAGCGCAGGAGGTTAGAGCGTCGCCGGCTCGCCCCCATGCCGGTACGCGGCGTCGCCGCGGGTCGAGACATGCGTCAGTAGATGGCGACGCTCAGCGCTGCCGTGCGGGCGACCGTCCGCCGCCGCCCGTAGGTTTCTGGAGTGCACACGCATGACCGATCACGAGCATGAGGCCGGGCCCGGCACGGACGCCGGCTCGACGGGCACCGCAACGCTGACCGCACCGGCCAAGACTGAACCAAAACGCAAAACCGGCGAGCTCCCTCCCTACAAGGTGCTCCTTCATAACGACGACGTGAACACCTTCGAGCACGTCATCGCCGCCGTCGTGCGACTGACGGGGATGGCCGTGGAGGAAGCCCTGCTGAAGGCGCTGGAAGCTCACGAGACCGGCGTCGCCCTGCTGCTGGTCACGCACCTGGAACGGGCCGAACTGCTCGTCGAGCAGTTCATGTCGCTGTCCGTCACGACGACGCTCGAACCGGCGTAAAGACCGTCACCGGCCCGGCGCGCGCACGACGCGCCCGAACCCGAGAGGAAGCGAGGGGCCACTCTCGACGCTCTTCCAGCCTGTTGAAGAAGTAGCGTCAGCCCCCCGTGGCCGACGTGGAGGGCTACAAAGGCGCCGCTCGCTTAATCATTCGGTCCGGCCGGGAACGCACGCACCATCCCGTTGAGGTAGTGCCACTGGTCCTCGATGAACCGCCGCAGCACGGCCGCGTCCGTCTTGCCCTTCGTGTAACGCCGCTGGCGCTTCATGTATTCCTCGACCGGCGTTCCATCAGGCTGCACGTTGACGCGATAACGCACGCCCCCGAAGACTTCGTAGACGGGAAACAACCCCGAGCGCACGGCCAGGCGGATGAGGTCCACGCTGTCTTCCGCCTCGCTCTTCCAGCCGGTGGGGCACGGTGAGAGTATGAGAAAGAACTTGAACCCCCTCAGACTGCGGGCCCGGCGCACCTTCCGCAGGAAATCCTCACGATGCGCGAGGGAAAGCGTGGCCGCGTAAGGGATGCGGTGCCCGGCCATGATGGCCATCATGTCCTTCTTGCGCTCGGCCTTGCCCTTCTCCGTGGTTGAGGTGACGACACCCTCCGGTGTTGCACTGCTGCGCTGGCCGCCGGTGTTGCCGTAGATCTCGTTGTCGTAACAGACGTAGATCATGTCCTCGTTACGTTCAGCCGCCGCCGACAACGTGGCCACGCCGATGTCGTACGTTCCGCCGTCCCCGGTCCAGCAGACCGTGGGACGATCCTCGTTGTTCAGGCGATACACGACACTCACCCCGGTGGCGACCGCGGGGGCGCTCGCAAACGTGGCGGCCACGGTGGGCACCCCGTAGGCGCTCGTGGGAAACGCCCCCGCCGTCACGATCCCGCAACAGGCGGGGATCACCAGCGTGGGACGGTCTTCGCCGAGTGCCTCATCAAGCCACTGGAGGCCCATCGACATCCCGCAGCCCGCGCAGTTGGTGTTGCCCGGGCGCAGAAGATTGTGACAGTAGTCCGAAAGTTGCTCTTTGGTGGGCGTCGGTGCGGTACTCATGCGACCACCTCTTTCCACACAGGCTCCGCGGCCTGCTTGCGACGATACAAATCGTCAATAATGTCATTGATAATGGCGGGCGTCACGTCACCGCCGCCGAGCCCGACCAGGTAATCCTGCACCAGCACATCAGAGTGGCCCTGGAGACTGGTCGTGACCTCCTGCCAGAAGATGCCGCCCGAGCCCGGCGAGTGATTGCGGTCCAGCACGCCGACCTTCTTAACATTTTTGAGCGCCGCGCGCAGCTCAGCACGCGGGAACGGCCGGAACAGCTTCTCCTTGATGAGCCCGATCTTCTCGCCCTTGGCCCGGCGCTCCTTGACTACGTTGCGCAGAGTCCGCACCATGGTGTTGCAGGCGATCAGCACGACCTCCGCGTCTTCCGTGTATTCGCAGGAAAGCGCGGTGTGCGGGCGGCGCCCGAAGACCTTGACAAATTCCTCGGTCGCCTCGCTAAGTACCTGCGGCACCTGCTCCATTGCCCGCTGAACCTCGATGCGGTGGTGTTCGGTTTCCCGCGGCCAGGTGAGCCCGCCGACGGTGACCGGGTGTTCGTAACTGACCTGGTGCGGGACGTGGCAGGGCGGCAGGTATCGGTCAACGAGTTGCTGCTCGGGCAGGTCCACGACCATCTGGGTGTGGGAGACGACGAACCCATCGAGGGCAACCAGCGCCGGCAGCAGGACCCGGTGATCCTCCGCCACCCGGAACGCCACGAGAATCGTGTCCACCAAATCCTGGTGCGACTCTGTATAGAATTGCATCCACGCTGCGTCACGCAAGGACAGGCTGTCGCCCTGGTCCACCCAGATGTTCCACGGCGGGCCCAGCGTGCGGTTGACCGCGATCATGATGATGGGAAGTCGGTAGTAACCGGCGGCAAAGACGTTCTCATTCATGTACGCCAGGCCATTGGCGGAACTGGCCGTCATGGCGCGGGCCCCGGCCAGCGACGCGCCGATGCAGACGCCCATCGCACTGTGCTCGGACTCGACCGGGACGATGTAGCCCTTCGTAAACGCAAACGACCGCAGGTACTCGATGATTTCGGTTTGCGGCGTAATGGGATACGCCCCGGCCGCGCAGCCGCGGGCCTGACGGTTCGCCTCGCCGGCGACCGACAAGGCGTAACCCGCAGCGTGATTCCCCGTCACCAGCGCCCGTGCCATAACAGTCTCCTTGACGCCCTACAACTCCGCCATATAGATCACGCCGCGCGGGCATTGGGTAGAGCACACGCCGCAACCTTTACAATAGTCATAATCGAACCGGTACCCGTCGCGCTCGCGCAGCAGGATGCCCTCGGGGCAGTGCGTCAAACACCGGTCGCACTCGTTGCACACGCCGCAACTGAAGCAACGTTGCGCCTCGAGCAGGGCTGCGTGGTGCGCCGGCTCGTCGATGAAGCCCAGCCGCACCTCGCGGAAACTCGTGCGGCGGTCCTCCGGCCGCAGCATGGCGGGCCGCTCACGCGGGGCGTGCTCGAAGATGTGCATGTGGAGAATACGCGGCTCGGCCACCGGCGGACCTTCTTCGGGGAACAGGTCCTCCCCGGTCAGCGTGCGGTGAATGTGCCACGCGGCCCGCCGCCCGCTGCCGATGGCGGCCGTCACCGTTCCCTCGTTGGTCACCAGGTCGCCGCCGGTGAAAACCGGTGCCCCGGTCCAGCCGAGCAGCGCTGATTCCTTGTCCTTCTCGTGAACGGCCGAGCCTTCCGGCAGAATCGTCAGGTCGCTTACCTGCCCCAACGCCAGCAGCACGCGATCGCAACGCACGTCAAACCACGCATCCTCGCTTTCATCCGGTACCGGACGACGCCGACCGGACTCATCCGGTTCGCCCAGCTTCATCCGCTGGCACGTCAGCACCGCCCCCAGCGAGTCCTTTGTCAGCCGAACCGGCAGCACGAGCTCCTGGAGTTCGATTCCCTCCTCGATGGCCTCCTCAACCTCCTCGGCAATCGCGGGCATCTCCTGCCGCGTACGCCGGTACAGGATCCGCACGCTCGCCGCACCGATCCGCCGGGCCGAGCGGGCGGCATCCATGGCCGTGTTCCCGCCTCCGACCACCACAACGTGCGCCCCCTTGAGTGACTCCTGCCCCTTGCGGACCCGGTCGAGGAAGTCAATGCCCTGCTCGACGACGCCCGGTTCGAGGTTCTGCAAGTTGAGCGCCCGGTTCTCCTGCTGCCCGGTCGCCACGAACACGGCCGCGAACGAGTGCGACAACTCCAGCAGGTCCGCTCGCCCCACGCGCCGCCCCGTCTGCACCTCGACACCGTGGCGGACGATGTGGTTGATCTCCCGGCCCAGCACGTCCCGTGGCAGGCGGTACGTCGGAATGCCGGTCCGCAACACGCCGCCCAGCTCGTCGCCGGCCTCGATCAGCGTGACCGGATAGCCGAGCCGGGCCAGATGATACGTGGCGCTCAGACCCGCCGGCCCCGAGCCGACGACGGCGATCCGCTCCTTACGCGTCGGCGGGGTCGCCTCCGGCCAGCGCCCGTGATCGGCGATGTACCGCTCGACCTCCCGGATGTTCACCGCCTCGTCGTAGTCGCTGCGGTTGCACGCTTCCATACACGGGGCGGGGCACACCCGCCCGCATATTCCCGGCAGCGGCGACGTTTGCAGGATGATCTCCAGCGCCTTCGTGTAATCCTGGTCGCGGGCCACGGCCTCCAGGAACCCGCGCACGTCATTCCCGGCCGGGCAACCGTGGTTGCACGGCGGGGTGAAGCGCTGGCGCTCCGGTCTCCGCGACGCCCAGCTTCCGGTGCGGATCGTCGGCATGCCGCCCACGACGTCGTCGAGAATGCCGGCCACCGGTCCTTTCGGCGCGCCTGGCGCGACCGCCGCCGCCCGCCCCTTGAGCGTCTGCATCCGGACGGCCTGGGCAGCCTGCCGAGCCGCCTTGAGATTCGGACCCCCGAACTTCGCGTAGCTGAGCGCTCCCTCCACCTGCTCAACGGGCAAGCCGAGGATGCGCGCGATCGCCCCGAGCATCGTGGTGTTGACAATCGGGACCGCTTTCGTCCCCAGGCCGTTGGCCACCGCGATTTCCGTCGCGTCCACGGTGGCCACTTGTCGCCCCGGAAACATCTCCGCAAACGCCGCCGGCGCGTCCGGAGTGTTCAGGATGATCCACCCGGCAGGCTTCAACCCACTGGCGATGTGCCGTCCGATGAGCGTGCGGTCGATGACGACCACGTGGTCCGGCTCGCGGATCTGGTTGTGGTTGGTGATCTCCTCATCGTCGATGCGGACAAAGGCCTGCAACGGGGCCCCGGACCGCTCCGCGGCGTACACCCCGAACGCCTGCACGTACTTGCCTTCTCGGAAGTAGGTGGTGGCGATCAGCTTGGCGAGCGTGACGCCGCCCTGGCCGCCGCGTCCGAAGATCGTCATCTCCATCATGGCACACCTGTGGTTTTCGACCCGCGACCCACCCTGACCCGGCAGACCGCTGCGCCGTCAGGATAGCGGCGGGACGCCCGGAATGGCACACCGGCACCCTGGGCAGGGCGCTGAGTCCGCTGGGTTCCCTTTCGGGTGGTCGAACGGCGGAAGCCGTCGGAGCACAGGTGCATCCGCCTCACTCGCCACCCCCAATAGAACGTCCTAGGCGCATTGCGACCGCAATCCCTGGAGCGAGCGCATGGAGCATACAGGCTCACTGGCAAGATGCGTTCCGCCGGTGGGGTCCTGCGCCCCGCGTTGGAACAATGCCGGCCCAGAAGCGGGGCGGCGGGCGACCGTTGCGGCGCGGAACCCAGTCCACGACGGACCACGCCTGGTGCCTCTGACCCCGAGCATGTGCTCAGCCTGGGGCCCGTCAACCGGCCCGACACAGGGGGCGCGGTCGGGAAGGTTGGTCCGGCCGCATGCCCAGGGAACGGGGGCCAGCACCGGCTGCCTGTTCCCCGGCGTGGGCACGGCCTACAATCGCCCGCGCAGGCTCTGTTGCGCGGAAGTTGTGCCGGCAGCCCGACCATGAGCGAACCGTTCCAGCCCCCTGGCCCGCCAGCCCCACCGACCGCCCGAACCGGGCGCCGGACACGCCGATCGTACGATCTGTGGATCCTCTTCGGGCTCGCGCTGGTCGTGATGACGGTCCTGAACTGGCCCGCCAGCCCGCCCCCGGGATGGGCGGCCGAGTACGACGGCGCCCTGCGGGAGGCCACTCGCCTAGGCAAACCGCTGCTTGTCGGCTTCTACCTGGACGGCTGCGTGCCGTGCAAGCTGATGGACCGCACGACGTTGCGTAGCGAGCAGGTCGTCAAGGCCCTGGGGGGGTTCGTGCCGGTACGACTCAACCTGGCCGCCGAGGGTGACTTGGCTGCCCGCCTGGGCGTGGTGGCCGCTCCGACCTACGTCGCGCTTGATCCAACGGAAACACCGCTCGGTCGGTTCGAGGGCTCCGCGGACGAGACCGAGTTTCTGCGTTTCCTGGCGGCCGCGCAGGCACGGCGGCATTGAGAGGGACGGGAGCGGTTCGTGTCTCCTCGGTGGAGCCTGCGCCCGACAGCACCCTGCCAAGTCTGCCCCAACCCCGGTGAGACGTACCAGTCCTGTCGTCCAGCATCCAGGTGCTTCAGACGGCCCGAACGAGTACGATGCAACGCTATGAGCGGCGTCCTTTCAGGCGCCCGACGGTGGAGGTCTTCGCAGTACGGGAGGGTCAAGTTCATGCGGTTTGTCAGCTTTGTTGTGGCCGCAACGGCAGGAATGGCGGGCATTGCTCTTTCCGGCGACGGGCTGTCTGAGGACGAGAGCTACCGCCTGAAGCCGCGGTTTGTGCCCGCCCGGGTGACGTACGTCGAGGTCGCCTGGGACGCCGTGGTGCACAGCAGACACTCAGGCGAGCCGAGAGCCGTATGGGAACGGCGTCTCGGGCAGACGGAAGGCTGGCTGCAGGAGGTCGAGTCAGTTGCCTCCGACGGGCGAGCACGCCTGAAGCTGACGTTCGAGCGAATGGCCTGCTACCGTGGCGACGACGAGGAGCAGGAGGCGTTCGACTCCGATGTCGACGACCCCGACGATGCCGACAACGCCATCGCCGCGGTCTACGCCCCGCTGCTTGGTCAGTCGTTCTTCCTGGAAGTGGACGCCCAGGGTCACGTGGTGGACTGCTCCGGCATGGACGCCATCCGGGAGCGAGTGGAAGCACGTGCACAGGGCAACGACTTCTATGAGTGGCAGAAGCACGATCTGGAGTGTGAGAGCAAGTCGAAGTTGGCGGAAGAGTTCCTGCTGCTGTATCCGCCCGACAGTGCCCGTCGGATTGGCGATCGGTGGGCGGAGGAACTGCTCCATCGAGGGAAGAAGTCTGCGTATCGCATGAAACTCGCGCGCTGGGAACAGGATGGGGGGCGCCGGTTCCTGGGCGTGACGTACGAGGCGGATTACGAACGCGTGGCGCCCGAAGAGTATCAATCAGGCGACGTTCAGGTCACCCGCGCCCTGGAGAAGGGCGGGTGCAGGGGGACGGCCACCTTTGACGTGGAGCGCGGAGAACTCCTCCGCGCGGTCGAGGACGGGCACTTGAGAAGCGAATCGACCGGACGCAGCCCTGAAGGGGAAGACCGGGGCACCCTCAAGAGCGAAATCAGCTACCGCCAGACCACGCGCCTGCTCACCTCGGACGAGCGTGCGGCAGAGCGGCAGAAGAACATGCAGCTACGGGTTCCCCCGGCCAAGCCCTCGGGCGACCAGTGACCGCCGGGGCAGCTCGGCCAACGAGAACACGTACCCGCACCGTGGCGCGTCCCGCTCAATGCCGTCGCTTGGCACTGACGACGGCGACGCTCAACGCGAGCAGCATCAGGCTGCTCGGCTCGGGCAGGTGGGCCAGCCAGCCGCGCTGGTACACCGGCCCGTACGTGCCGACCCCTACGATGGTGAGGCCATCATCGGAGATTCCCGCGGCCGAGGTGAGACACTCCCAGCCGCTCAAGTCGAACCCGTACTCGCTGACAAACAGCTCCGCCAGGTTGCGCATGCCGTGCTGTGCGTCCCAGATGAAGGGAGCGTAGCCTCCGGTCGCCTTGCTGTAGCCGACCACAATGGACCCGTCGGCCGAGACCCCCGTCGCCCGGCTGTCGAAGGTGCCGCCGGGCAGATCGCCGAGGGGAGCCATCACCCCATCCTCCCAACGGAACGCTTGATAGAAACTCCCAAATTTGCCAAAGCCGACGACCACCGACCCGTCGGCCGAGACGTCTCGCGCGTAACTCTCCAGCCCGCCCCCCGGCAGGTTGCCCAGCGGGGTCATGACGTCGTCTTCCCAGCGGAACGCCTCGATCCCGTTGCTGGACTGGCTCCAGCCCACGATCACCGAGCCGTCTGCTGAGCATGCCTGCGCCGAACCCCCATAGGGGCCGCCGGGCAGGTCGCCCAGCCCGGTTACCGTGCCGTCTTGCCAGTAGACTGCCTCCCACCCCTCGACGCCGCAGCTCTCCCCAACAATCCTGTTGCCGTTGGCCGACATGCCGAACGCCGCAGTCCAAGTCTCGCCGCTGGGCAGGTCCGGCAGGCAGGTGACGTTGCCGCCCTCCCAGCGGAACGCGGTCATGGTCTCGTTGGGGTAACTATGCCCGGCGATGACGGAGCCGTTGCTGGACACCGCAGTGGCCGTGGTGCCCGTCCAGTTGTCCGGCAGACCCTCCAGCGTGGCGAGCACTCCATTCTCCCAGCGGTACGGCGTCTGGCCCGGGAAGCCCAAAGCGTCCCCCACAGCCACGAGCCCGTTGCCCGAGACGGCTCGGGCCCACGAATCCGTCCCCGAGCCCGGTACCGGCCCCAGATTCACGAAAAAGGGAGCTTCCGCCGTCGCCTGCGTTACACTGCAAGCAGTGAGGAACATGCCCGCGATCCACGGTTGCCAATGCGTGCGTGCCATGATGCCCATCTCCCAGCCCAAGGTGCGGTAGTGACCCAGACCAATGACGGTCCCCGTGTGCCATTGTACGGAATTGGAGCGCTGGCCGGAAACGGTTTCTTGCGACGGACCGGAAAGAGCTCCCCATGGGGGCGTGGGGAGGGTTCGCTTCTCTTGCCCGCGGTCCTCGCCAAACCGCTGACCGCAGGGGTAATGCCCCAGCGAGAAAACGACCCTGCCGGTTCCGCTTCCTCCGGACGCTTGCGTAGCTCGAAAGACCGGTGCCGGCCCCGGCCCCGGCCTTGCGGGGCGTGCCCCAGCCGCTAACGTGCGCAGCGGTGGACACCAAGCCGGGGGAAACGCGCAGCGGGGGCACGGGTGCCCGGCGGGTGGGATGCGGCATGGACGTAGCTCTCTTCATCACGTGCCTGACGGACACCTTCGAGCCCGGCGTGGGCGTGGCCGTCGTGCGGGTACTGCGGCACTTCGGCTGTCGTGTGCACTTCCCTAGTGCCCAGACGTGCTGCGGGCAGGCCCACTACAACAACGGCTATCACGCCGCGGCGGCCGCGCTGGGCCGACGGATGGTCGATATTTTCGAGCCGTACCCCTATGTCGTGACGCCCTCGGGCTCCTGTGCGGCCATGGTCAGGCTGCATACGCCCGGGCTGCTGGCCGATGACCCGTGTTACGCCGCGCGGGCCCAGGCGCTCGCGGACAAGACGTGGGAGTTCGGGCAGTTCCTGCTCAACGTCCTGCATGCCGACCCGAAGGCGTTGCCCCGCGGCGCCGACGGACCGGTCACTTATCATTACAGTTGCCACCTGCGACACCTGCAAACACCCGAGGAAGGCGTACGATTGGTAAGCGAGTTGCCCGGCATCGACTTCCGCCCGCTGGAGCGAATCGACCAGTGTTGCGGCTTCGGCGGCGCGTTTCACGTGCTGTACCCCGACATCAGTGACGCGATGACGGGCGACAAACTCGACTGCATCGCGCGCACCGGTGCCCGCACGGTGGTCTGCAACGAGGCGGGCTGTGGCATGACGCTCGGCGGGGCGGCACGGCGGCGGGGGCTGAACGTCACCTTCAGACACGTGGCCGAGCTGTGGGCGGAACGTCTGGGAACGCTTGACGTAACCCCTCACCCTCCCAGGGAAGTATGTGCTTAGCGTGGGTGCCATGCCCTCACCCGCCGCAGGCGGGGGTGGGCATGTGCCGCGTCCGCAGAGGCATGCTTACCCGCGACCGCGGTCGCGGGAAAGCATGGCACCCATAACGCCAAAGACGCTGAACACGCACCCAGGGAGAGGGGTGCAGGTGGGGGTCAGAGCTGTGCAGCATTCCCCCTGCACCCTACGCTTTCCCCCACGGGGGAGAGGGACTCTGTTCGGATGCGCGGGATCGCCCACGACGATTCCGGCGTCCGAGAGGACCTGCGATGAATGACGCTTTGTCGCCATTCCGTACCGCGGTGGCGGCCGCCCTGGCCGATGCCGGACTGCGGGCTGCGCTGTACTCCGCGACGTCCAACAAGCAGGCGGTGCACAAGACCGGCATCGACCAGCTTCACGATGCCGACGCCCTGCGGGAGCTGGCCGGGAGCATCAAGCAACATACGCTCGATCACCTGGACACGTATCTGAGTCAGTTTGTTGCGCGGGTTGAGGATCGCGGCGGGCACGTCCACTTCGCGCCCACGGCCGGGGAGGCATGCGTGGCCCTCACGCGGATCGCCCGGCAGCACGGTCTGCGCCTTTGCGTCAAGGCCAAGTCGATGACGACGGAGGAGATTGGTCTGACCGCGGCTTTGGAGGCCGACGGCGTCCAGGTGGTCGAAACGGACTTGGGCGAGTTCATTGTGCAGATCGATCATGATCGGCCCAGCCACATCGTCACCCCGATCATCCACAAGAACCGCCGGGTTATCGCGCGGGCGTTCGAGCGTGAGCTGGGCGTGGCTTACACGGAAGACCCGCAGGAACTGACGCAGCATGCCCGACGGCACCTGCGCGACATCTTCCGCCGCTGCGACCTCGGCATCACCGGCGTGAACTTCGCGGTGGCCGAGACGGGCACCATCTGCCTGTGTACGAACGAAGGCAACGGGCGGCTGACGCTGACGCGCCCGCGCGTGCACGTGGCCGTGATGGGCATCGAGAAGCTCGTGCCGCGCATGCAGGACCTGGCCGTGTTCCTGAAGCTGCTGGCCCGCTCGGGCACCGGTCAGCCGCTGACGTGCTACACGTCGCTGATCACCGGCCCGCGTCGCGCGGACGACGCCGACGGGCCCGCCGAGCTGCACGTGGTCATCGTGGACAACGGGCGCAGCGACATCCTGGCCGGTCCCTACCGCCAGATTCTGCGTTGCATCCGGTGCGGCGCCTGCCTGAATGCCTGCCCGGTGTACAGCAAGATCGGCGGGCATGCGTATGACAGCGTCTACCCCGGCCCGGTGGGCAAGGTCCTGAGCCCGCTGCTGGCGACGCTGGCCCGATACCCTGATTTGCCCCAGGCGTCGAGCCTCTGCGGGCTGTGTCGCGAGGTCTGCCCGGTGCGGATCGACATCCCCGGGCTGCTCGTGCGGTTGCGGCGAGACCAGGTGCGGCAACGGGTGGTGGGGCGGACGCACCGGCGGCTTTTTCAATGGGCGGGATTGCTGCTGCGGTATCCTGCTTTGTACAGGCTTGGACAGGGGCTGGCGCGGGCGGTGCTTCGCCGGCGGTCCGAGGAGGGCTGGGTCCGGCAGGCGCCGGCGCTCATGCGGAGGATCACGGACCTGCACGATCTGCGTGCCCCGGCACCGCAGTCCTTCCGCACCCTATGGACCAGGAGTCGGAAGGATGAACGCCCTGCGTGAGAGCGTCCTCGCCGGTGTCCGCGTCGCGGCCGACTACCTGCCGCCCTCCGCACGTGAACCGTTGCCGCCGGTGACGCCGGACATTGTGCGGCAGCCGACGACGGGTGTCGGCCTGGTCGAGTTGTTCTGTCAGCGTGCCGCGGCGGTAGGTCTGCGGCCGGCCGTCGTTACTGAATCCGCGCTGCCACGGCATATCGGCGAGCTGCTGAGGAAGGCGGCCTCGGCTCAGGCCGCACCGTGCGGCGTGCTCGTGGAGCCCGATCTGCCCTGGCGGGAGCTGATCCTGGCGGCCGTGCCCGACTCGGTCAACGTGCTGACGCCGCCGGTCAGTGACGAACAGCTTTTCGCGGTCGGCGCCGGCATCAGTGGCGTTGCGGCGGCCGTTGCGGAGACCGGCAGCATCGTGTGCGTCAGCGGGCCGAGCCGGTGGCGGTCGCTGAGCCTGGTACCGCCGGTGCACATAGCCGTCGTGCGCGAGGAGCAGATTCTGCCCGACCTGCTTGACCTGTTGGCGACAGCGCCACCCGAGAATCTGCCGGCGCAGCTTGTGGTCATTACGGGCCCCAGCAAGACGGCCGACATCGAGGGCATCCTCATCACCGGTGTGCACGGGCCCGGTGAGGTGCACGTCGTGGTGGTGACGGCCGAAGGGGAGATTGACCGCTCCCCCGGAACCTGACGCTACGTAAGGCGCGGGAACTCCACGTAATGCGGCAATCGACCAACGGTGTGGGGTCGTATGGCCGAGCACAACGCTGCCATGCCGGACAAGGGTGGCATGGCCAAGCGCAGCGCCGCCGTGGTTCTTCCCGTGCTCGAAGCGGCCGTCTGCAACCGCATGCCGGCGCCTTCGGCTTGGGCACGCCACCCTCTCGGTTTCCCGTTTGGGTGGGCCTGTTCAGGCTCAGCTTGCTCGTTCGCCCTGGGTCATCCGGCGTTCAGAGACGCGCGCCACCAGCAATCCCAGCTCGAACAGCAGATACATGGGGATAGCCAATAGGAGTTGGCTGACCACATCCGGCGGCGTCAGCACGGCCGCCAGGATGACCACCACGAGCAGCACGTAGCGCCGCGCCCGCGCCATCATGGCCGTGGTGACCAGCCCCGTCAGCGCCAGGAAGAACACTGCGACCGGCAGTTCGAACGCCAACCCGAACGCCAACGCCAGCAGCAACACGAACGAGATGTAGAAGTCGATGGCAAACTGGCTGTGTACCGGCGAACGGCTCTCCCAGAGTTCCAACGGTACGTACATCACGCCGTGAGACGTTTTGAACATCAGCGCCCGCACAGTGCTGTTGACCCAGACGTCGCCGTCCCGCGGATCGAGTGGGTCTTCGGCTAGCACCGGCAGCCGCGGCCGGCCCTCCTCCGGTTGTACTGCTTGCACGGCTTCCTGCTTAGGCAACAGCAGGCTCTGGATGCCGACCGGGCTCAGTTCAGGCAGGTTGAACGCCCGGTTGAACGTGACGAAGAACAGCAGCACAATCGGCAAGACCACGTAGTAAAGGAACACCACTCCGAGGGTGAACAGCACGACCGTGGCGGGGGCGAACAGCTTCACGAACCGCTTCTCACGCCGGTAAAGCCCCGCCGCTACGAACTGCCAGAACTGCCACAACACCCACGGCATGGCCACGATCAGCCCCGTGAGGAACCCGATCTTGAGATAGGCCGCGAACGCCGCCGGCGGCGACAACGCCTGCAACTCCGGTCGCAGTCCGGCACTGTGCTGCACCACCAGCAATGGCTGGAACAGAAAGACCAGGATCTGTTTGGCGAAGGCGAAAGCCACGATCGTCGTGACCAGCACGCCCAGCAAGGAGTAGATGACCCGCTGACGCAGCTCCTCCAAATGGTCGCCGAAGGACATGCGCCGATCGTCCTCGGGTTCGCCCGAGTCGAGACGGGTCTGCGGGGGGACGGCTGCCGGCGCGCTTCCGGTCATGGAGAGAGGATTCTAGGGATGGTTTGGCAGGTGGTCAATCGGCGCCGGGTTGCATGGCCGGCAACGTCACACGGATTGCTTCTAGGGTACGGGCGGCGCCGGCTTCGGCTCCGGGAGTGTCAGCGGCGCGCTAAGCTGCTGGGTGACCAGCATGCCCGTGGGCAGAGGGTCGCGCAGGACCGGCGGCACGCGCTCGTTGCCCAGGATTTCCCGTCCGCCGAGGGCCTGCCACCTGCGGTTGCTCAGGTTGACGTAGCGGAACTGCGCCCTCGGCAGTTCGCCCGCCACGGCGGGCGCCTGCCTTGCGCACGCCGCCTGAAACTCCTCCGTCGTGATCCGGGCGAGTTCCACCGCCGCTCCAGGGGCCACTTCCGTGATCGCCTCCGCCCGGAAGTCGCCGAGGGTGAGGTGACGCGGGCCGGCCTGCATGATCTCGACCGCTCGGTCACCGGCTCCGGCCAACCACGTGCCCTGGGCGAACGGAGCGGCCGGCCCGAAGTTGCGGTTCACGCGTAGCGGCACATCCCGATGATTCGTCAACCGCGCCACCAGCGTCCCCTCTTCGAGGGCAACGCTGACCGAGCACAGCGCCGCGTCGCGGGCGACCGAGGCCGGGGCAGGCTCCCGCACCTTCACCAGCAGGTGGTTGCTGACCACGCGCCCAACCTGCTGTGCCGCCAGTACCTCGTCGTCCCAGCGGGGCACATACTCGATGACCAGGGTATGGGCGCCGGCCTCCAGAAGGGGGAACCGCGCCCAGCCGCGGTTAACTTCGGGCAACTCGAGGACGACGGTCTCGCCCGGGGCCAGCGTGGAAGTCGGCCCCGCGACCAGGCGATCCGCGACCGCCTTGGCGGCACCCTCCGCCTCGTCTAAATCCTGCACCCGCAGGTCCACCGGCCGTCCACCCGGACCGCGACATTCTGCAAACTCGGCGAAGTCCAGCATGTCGCCCGCCCGCAGGACACCTTCGGCAAGCGCGGCCCGACGCGCCGCGTCCGTCTCGAACGGCACGCGTGCCGGAAACTCCGACCGATTCGTGAACGTCAGCCGCACCGTCAACGGGTCGTTCCAGGCGATCTCTTCACGCGCCGCGGTCAAGCGCACCTCGACGCCGGCAAAGAGCAGGTTGTCGAAGACGGCCAGTATCTTGCGGGCCCGCAGGGCGACCTCGAAGTCATCGCCTTCGGCCGCTGCTCGGAGCTTCGCGGCCGCCGGCATGCCGATCGCACAAAGGCGGCGAGTGGCGTGCGTGCGCCGCTCGAACGCCGCATCTCCGAGGAGCTTGACGAGTTCATCGATCTCCTGCGCCGTGGCCGGAGCCGTAAGGGTGGCTGGCTCAGCCGGGTGGCTGTCCGACGGGGCGGCGGTCGCCGGTGGCCGGTTATCAGGTGTGTGGGGGGTGGGGGGGGCCGGCTGTTGCTCAGGCGGTGTGCCGGCCGCGATGGCGCCGCAGGCCAACACGCACGCCAGGAGCCGTGCCGTTACCGTGCCGTATACCTTCACGTGCCCCATACGCATCGTTCGACCGTCCGTGGGGGCGAATGCCACCGTCGCCCCAACCACCCGATGGCGCCGGAGCAACGGTACGCCGCGTAACCCACGCGGCAACCACGCACGATAGGGGACGCCACGAATTCCCGCAAGCTGATACGCATTCCACCGGGCGGTCGCGCCGTGCCGATTCGCAGCCGCCCGCTGCAGAACGCGAGTGCGCAAACATGGCCGACCGACGTTGGGATTCGCTCACTCCCCGACGGCCGTGGCTCAGATCGCCGGTGCCCTCGGCATGGGCATGCGTCCGGGTCGGTTTTCGCGCTGAGTCGCCCCCTGTAGAATGCGTGGGTGTTGAAGCCGGAGCCTGTAGAAGTGGCACTGCCTGCGGCCCAGAGCCCTGACGCAGAGGCGCCGTCGCCTCGCGACGTGCCCGTGACGCCGCGCCCCACGTCCCCTCGCGTGGTCGCTTTGTGGGCGTGGGTGTTACCGTGCCTGCTTGTCCTGCTGGTGGTGGCCGCCTTCTTTCCTGCACTGCTGGCGGGTTATGTCGCCTGGGATGACGAGCAACTCGTCTTGGGCAACCTGCCACACCTGACCCTCGATGCGGATGGCGTGCGCTGGATGTGGGAGACTCGGGCTGGGGGGCACTTTCAGCCGCTCACCTGGGTGACGTACGCCGTGGACCGGGTGCTCTGGCCGGACCTCACCTTCGGTTTGCATTGCAGCAACGTACTGCTTCACACGCTCGCCGCACTGACGTTCTACTTCGTGGCGCGGCGCCTGCTGGGCCTTGCTCTTCCTGAACAGAGCGCACATTCACCCGTGGCGTGGCGGGCCTCGGCGGCCTGCGCGGCCGCGCTGTTTGCGGTGCACCCGTTGCGCGTGGAGTCGGTAGCGTGGATCGCGGAGCGACGGGACGTACTCAGCGCCTTCCTGTACCTGCTGAGCGTACTGTGCTACGTGAAGTACGCCTCAGGCAAGGCCCCGCCGATGTTGAACATCACCCCTCTCCCCCCGGGGGGAGAGGGTAGGGTGAGGGGGGAGACCGCGGCCACGCAACCCTGCATTGATGCCTCCGCACCGCGAAGCGGGGACGCCGAGGAAACTCCGGGCTTCGCAGACCAGCCAACATCGCAGCGCGAGTCCGCGTTGGCCGTATATGGCTGCAAGACCTGGTACATCCTGGCCGTCGTGCTGTGTGCGGTCTCGCTGCTGGCGAAGGCTTCGGCTCTGACGTTGACCGGTGTGCTGCTCGTGTTGGACGTGTATCCGTTGCGTCGGCTCGGCGGTCGCCGCGGCTGGTTCACGGCGGACGCCGGCCGGGTGTGGCTGGAGAAACTGCCGTTTCTGCTATTGGGCTTGTGGGCCGCCGAGCGTGCTCTGGCAGCGCAGGCGGCGGCCGGGGCCTTGTACACGCTTCAGCAGTATGGACCGTGGTCGCGTCTGGCCCAGGCGACGCAGGGCTTGGCGTTCTACATAGGCAAGATGCTCTTGCCGGTGAACCTGGGGCCGATCTATCAGATTCCACCGCCCGACGTCCTGCTGGGCGGTCGCCTTTGGGCATCCGCCGTCGTGGTCGTCATTCTCATTGTGACGGGTGTGGCACTGCGGCGGCGTTGGCCGGGCGTGCCCGCCGCGCTCGCCGCTTATGTCATCATCCTGGCACCGGTGTTGGGCTTCGCGCAGAGCGGCCCGCAACTTGTGGCCGATCGTTACAGCTACCTGTCCTGCCTGGGGTTCGCGTTGCTTGCTGGCGGCGTGGTGCTCACTTGGTACCGCCGGACTGCGCTTCCCCCTCTCCCCCCAGGGGGAGAGGGCAGGGTGAGGGGCGTGGGCCGCGACGCCTCGGCTTCCGCTCAACCCCCGAGCGCAACGCCATCTCGTGCGTCGAACTCCGCCAACGCGCCGACCGTGACCCCTCTCCCCCCAGGGGGAGAGGGCAGGGTAAGTGGGGAGCCCGCCACAGCCCTGCCGTCGGCCGGCCCTGCCGCATCGCCGCAGTCGCGTCGCGCCGTCGGCGCGTTGGTAATCGCGCTGGTAGTTTTCGTCCTCATCCACGCCACGATGCGACAGGCGGCCTACTGGGCAGACGCGGAGACCCTCTGGGCCCGGGCCGTGACCGTCAGCCCCGAAAGCTCCTTTGCCCATGCCAACTACGCGGATGCCCTCGCGCTGCGCGCCTGGGCCACCGGTGCCGAGAACGGGGCGACGGCGCTAGAGCGTGCCTTGCACCACTATCGCCGGGCTCTGCAACTCGACCGCTTCGACCCCGTGACGGCCGACCACTTCGCCCGGACATTGGCCCTCGGCGGCAGTACCGATGCGGCCGTCACCATGTACCAGTGGGCCTTGCGGTTGAAACCGGACTCAGTGGCCACGCGCGCGAGCTTGGCCGACCTGCTGGCAGGCACGGGGCAGCCGGCCGCCGCCGTGCAGGTCCTGCGTGACGGCCTCGATCGTGACTCCGCGTCGCAGGCCCTGCTTGACCCGCTCGCCCGGCTGTTGGCGACTCACCCGGATGCGGCCATTCGTGACGGCACTGAGGCCGTCCGGTGGGCGCGGTTGCTGATGGCCACGCGGCCGGAGCCGCATGCCCCGGTCCTGTTGACGCTCGCGACGGCCTTGGCTGAGGCGGGACAGTTCGAGGAAGCCGTGGCCGCCGCCCAGGAAGCACTTGCCCTGGCCGAGGCCGCCGAGGATGACCGGTTCGCCGAACTGCTTCGCCGGCGCCTGGAGTTGTTCCGGGCCGGCAAGCCGTACCATGTCGAGTTGCCGCTGCCCACGACGGACAAGTAAAGGCCACTGAGCCGCGTTCCCGTCGGCCACGCCTGGATGGCGGCACGCGATTCTGGGCCCGTGATCCGAACCGTCCCGACAACGCGTCGGACTGAGGCGACGGTCGAATCCCAGCGCCGGCTGGGTGTGTTCGCGCACACCCATGGGGCAGTGTGTTGTTTTGATCTACCCCGCGTCTACCATCCTACAACCGACGGGGCACCACCGCCGGCACCCTCGTGGGGTCCGTGCCCGGTTTGGCGGCCGTGGAGACTCAGGCAGTGACCGACACGCTATCACAGCGAACGTGCGAGCCGTGCGGCGGCGGCGTTCCGCCGTTGGATGCTGATCGGCTGAGCGCCCTGCTGGCCCAGCTTGAGACGTGGGTTGTCGAACGGGGCCATCACCTCAGCAGGATCTACGAGTTCCCCGACTTCCGCCAGGCGTTGGCGTTCGTCAATCGGGTAGGGGAACTCGCCGAACGGGAGGGCCATCACCCGGACCTGTACCTGACCTGGGGGAAGGTCCGCGTCGAAATCTGGACGCACAAGGTGGACGGACTCACCGAGAGCGACTTCATCCTCGCCGCCAAGATCGACGACCAATGTCGCATCTGAGTCACCGGTGCGCGACTCGGCGCCGTCGATCTGAATCGCGACCGAAAGCGAGCGGCCCAGTTCCAATGACGGTAACGCCTGACCACGCACCGTCGTTTGGGGCGGACGCCGAAACCGCCGACCGCAGGCCCCCGGATGCAGGCTCCGCGCCTCCGCCCCGACCCCTACGCCAGCCCGTCTCCCGGCCCGCCCGGGGAGGGGCTGAAGTCACCTGCCGGGGGTCTCTTCAACCCCCGGTTCCAGGCGGCCCCCCGCCTTCCTCTTCCACCCCGACGGGGCGGCCGGTTCCGGTTTGCTCATGGTCTTCACACACCGCCGCGGGTGCCCTACAATGCCGCGTGTCCAGATCGGGTCGTGGCCCCGCTACGGCAACCGCCGGACGGGGGGGCGATCCGCTGCAGACACGATGACCGGGGCGTGGCGCAGTCCGGTTTAGCGCGCTTGACTGGGGGTCAAGAGGTCGCAGGTTCAAATCCTGTCGCCCCGATTGCCGCCAAGCGGCACCGCATGTCCGGCATGGGTGCCGGCTGCACGAAGCGAACAGTCAAAACACTTCCCCTGCGGAACCGCGAGTTCTCCCGTGGCCACCCCACCAACCTGTTGAAGGAGTAGCGTCGGCCACCCGGGGCCGACGTCGAACGTCCCTGACGCACGCGGCCACTGAGCATTCCGGCGTTGCGCGGGGGTTCTTCAGCAGAGTACTGGGGACGCTCCGTTGTCGGTCGCGGCGGCGGCCGGCACAGGTCCGCGAGAGATCGTGGGGACGGCCAAGGCCTTTGCCACCGACGCCCGCAACCCGCTGCTGCCCCGGATCGTCGGGGCGGCCAAGGGTTCCGCGGCCCAGGCGATGGACCCGCAGTTGCTGGTCGAGGGCAGCGACGCCCGCGGCGGGGTGGCCGAGGTGGACCGGTTCCAGGATGATGACTACACCGTCCTGGTCGATGTCACCATGAACAGCGGGACCTACGCGGAAATCTGGTTCCGCCGGCTCGACCCAGAGAACGGGTACATCGCCTACCTGGGCTCCGATGGCACCATCCGCCTGGATGAGATGGTCAACGGCTTCCGGCGCCCTCTTGCGAACCCTGGCATGCTCATGCTGCGCGAGAGCATGACACCCGGCCAGCGATACCTACACCACCGGCACGAGTGTCAGCGTGCGTGTGGTGGCCAGCGGGACCGACCTGGAAGTACCTGCCCATGACTCGCGGCGCGGGCTCTGCCCGCCGATGCTTCGCATCGAGACGCGCAGCGTCCACCGCGTGTCATGGGTAAGTAGGGGGTACCCGGGAGATCGGTACCACCGACAGCAGCTTCGAGGCCGGCGGGTCGTATCCTGCAAGCTGGCCGGCGTTGATCCCTTCGCCTACTTGCGTGACGTGCTGACGCGCGTGTCCACGCATCCGGCCGAACGGGTGGGCGAGTTGATCCCCCGCGAATGGCAGCAGCGCTTCGCTCCCCCCTCCGCCGCCGCCACCTCGGCCGTCGCC
>Ga0116144_10000050_pt1 | contig 142644 bp, 116 predicted proteins | sample AD_UKC035_MetaG_FD_89746 | JGI IMG/M metagenome (GOLD analysis project Ga0116144, IMG submission 89746) | Active sludge microbial communities of municipal wastewater-treating anaerobic digesters from USA - AD_UKC035_MetaG | ecosystem: Engineered > Bioreactor > Anaerobic > Digestate | place...
CTGGTTCATCATATACGGCTTGAAAACGGGGGCGGCTGGTTTTCTATGTCTCATACCCCCTATTGAATCACACTTTCTTTAAACGCGAAAGGGGCTGCCCATATTTACTTTTTGGACAGCCCCTTTTTGATTCTTTGTGGATTTTGCCAATCAGGGCAGGTTGAAGGCCCAGCGCCAGGTGCCCTCCTCGGGCTGGGTGAGGGCTGAGGCCTGGCCGATGACCTGGAACCAGGTGTTGCCGGGTTTGAAGGGGTAGGCGCTGCCATCGGGGTAGGTCAGGTACAGCACCGAGTTGGTGGTGGGGCGGTTCCAGGTCACTTCGTAGACCTGGCCGTCGCGGAAGGCGTAAGCATTTCCGGTGCCGCTGAGCAAGATCTCGATGATCTCGTTGGGGGGGCGCTGGAAATACTCGTGGCGGGCCACGATGACCACCACGTTCTGCGCACTGACCTGCTCGTCGTTCAGGCGGTCGGTGAGCGGGGCGTATTCTTCGCCCTGACCCTGGTCGTAAACGTTATCCTGGAAGCGCAGGTAGGCCCCGCTGGCGGGGTCATAATCCCAGCGCACGTAGCTGTCGCCAGAGTAGCGCACGTAGAGCTGGCTGCCCTCTGCTCCATCGGCCGGCGTGGCGGTGTTGAAGGTCATGCCGGCCAGATCCTGGCGGCCGTTTTCGACGCCCAGGGCTGTGAAGTGCTGGCTGATGGCCTGGGTGCTGCCGAGCAGGTAGTTGCCGCCGGTGGGCTCAAAGCGGCAGAGCGGGGTGGAGGCGGTGGGCGGGCAGCTTGCCAATGCGCCTTCTAGCAGCAGGCGGTTGGAGTACTCGGCATTGAACAGGCGTTGGTTGATCAGTTGATCGGCGCTGCCGTAGGCGAAAACGCTCTGGTACATGCGCACCAGCTCGTGGTCTGGCAGGCGGCCTGAGCGGATGGGGCCGATCAGCTCGGCATCGTTGCCGTAGAAGATGGCGTGGAAGCGGGTGTAGCCGCCGTTGTGGTAGTAATCGTACACAATATCGGCCAGCGAGATGCCCCAGGCCGGGCGGTTGGAGCGCGGCACGATGTTGATCTTGGCCGCGATCGGGCGGCGATCCAGCAGGCTGGGGTCGGCAGGGGGCAGGCCGGTGAGCGGGTTGATATCCAGGGGCATGTTCTGCGGCCCGTAGATCACCGGGGCCGGGGTATCGGTGGGCGGCGCGGTGGTGGCGCTGGGGGCCAGGGTGGGCGTTTCGGTGGGCGGCACCGGGCTGGGGGTGTGGGTGCTGGTGGCCGCGGGCGCGGGGATGGTGGGTTCGAGGGTGGCGGTGGGGGCGGGGGTGGCTTGCCCACAGGCTGCCAGCAGCAGCAGGGCTGCCAGGCCGATCAGGATACGTTTGGTCATTTTTACCTCCAAGGTGTTCATTGAGCGGATATCATACCGCATTTGGTTTTCTTTGCCAATCTGGGGATCGGCAATCAATTGCTTGCTTTTTTGTTAAAAAGCCCTATAATCAGGTGTTATGGAGCACGTAAAACAGGCCGGCAACATGGCGCGACCATCTTGGAAATGGATCGTATATATTGTAGTGGCACTGATGTTGTTGGGATGGGTTTTGAATGTTCCGGCCGGCCTTTTGGGCAAGGCGGATGCGGTGGGGTATGCAGTTTGTCACCGGATTGATGAACGCTCCTTTCACATAGGGGAACGGGCGCTGCCTTTGTGTGTCCGCTGCAGCGGACAATACCTGGGGGCCGGGCTGGGCCTGGCTTACCAGTTTGCCATTGGCCGCCGGCGCACGGGTTGGCCGAGCCGGCTGGCCCTGGCCCTTTTTGCTTTGTTTGTGGTGGCTTACGGTATCGATGGGGTGAATTCTTACATCCACCTGCCTCCCCTGATGGCGGCTTTCCCTGAGCTGCCGCGTTTGTACGAGCCCAATAACATCCTGCGCCTGTTCACCGGCACGGGGGTGGGGCTGGGGGTGGCGGCTTTGCTTTATCCGGCTTTTCACAGCGCGGTGTGGAAGCAGAGCGACCCTCGCCCGGCCTTGGGCGGGCTGCGGGAGCTGGGTGGTTTGTTGGCGTTGGCTGTTGGTCTGGACCTGTTGGTCTTGACCGAAAGTGTGTGGGTGCTTTACCCGCTGGCGTTGTTCAGCACGGGTACTGTGCTGGTGCTTTTGACGGTTGTCTATGCCATGATCTTTGTGATGGCATTCCGGAAAGAGAACCATTTTGAAAACTTGAGAGAACTGGCCCTGCCACTGGTGGGCGGTTTTGGGTGCGCGCTGGCGCAGATTGCGCTGCTGGACCTGGGCCGCTACTGGCTGACCGGGACGTGGGCGGGGTTCTTCTCGGGTTAAGTTCGTTCTACGAGAAAGGTTGTGTAAGATGGATGTACTTGGGGTTTTTTCGGCTTTTGGTCTTTCAGCCAGCGCGGGGTTGAACGCATATATCCCGCTGTTGGTGGTGGCTTTGATGGGCAAGTTCACCGGCCTGATCAAGCTCAGCGCGCCCTGGGATGCGCTGACCAACTGGTGGGTGATCGGCCTGCTGGTGGTGCTTTCGGTGGTAGAGTTCTTCGCGGATAAGGTTCCGGCGGTCAACCACGTCAACGACATCATCCAGACCTTCATCCGCCCGGCAGCGGGGGCCGTCTTGTTTGCAGCCAGCGCCCAGGTGGTGACGGATGTCAACCCGGTCCTGTCGATGGTGATGGGGGTGCTGGTGGCGGGCGGCGTGCATGCCGTGAAGTCGGCAGCGGTGCGCCCGATGGTGACTGCCACCACAGGCGGGGCGGCGAATACGCCGGTCTCGATCGCAGAAGATGTGCTCTCGACCATTCTATCTCTCACGGCGGCAGTGATGCCGATTTTGATCGGGGCGATCATTTTAATGGTGATCGTGCTGGCCATCTGGCTGATCTGGCGACGGGTGAGTGCAGAACGTGCTTTGGCAAATCGAGTAAAATAATACATGGAGGTTCACAATGTCTTACGATAATAATTATTCATCAAGCGGCGCCCCCGTCGCACCACCCAATAATACGATGGCGGTCATCAGCCTGATCGCCGGTTTGTTGGGGCTGTCGATCCTGCCGACGATTGGCAGTATTGCGGCATTGATCACCGGCTACATGGCGAAGAACGAGATCCGCGCCAGCGGTGGTGCACAGGGCGGCGAGGGGATGGCAACCGCCGGAATCATCTTGGGCTGGATTGGCGTTGGGCTGACGGTTGTGGGCCTGTGCATTGCCTGCTTCTTCATCCTGCTGCCGCTGGTCTTGGTGCCCTTGGGCCTTTCGATGGAGGAGTATAACTGGCTGATGCCAGCTTTGCTGAACGTGTTCTAGCACCATCATTCTCAATTCATTGTATGGAGGTTAACATGGATAATTTTGGTACCCCAATCACCCCGATGCCCGCCGAACCGAAGAAGAATAACACGACCATGATCATTATCATCGTGGTGGTTGTGCTTCTGCTGTGCTGCTGCTGTGCCCTGGCGGCGGTGCTGTGGCAGTATGGCGACGCGATCCTGTACGAACTGGAAAACATGACGCGCACCCTGTTCAACCTGGTGATCTAGTTTTGTAAACATCGATAAGGGAATGAGGGTGTTTTGTGCAGGTGGGCATTGGCACAAAACACCCTGGTTCTCTCTTCTTGACAGCCCGGCCATTGAAATGGGGGAATGCGGCAGGCTGTCTTGTATGGTTTAGCGCATCCCGGTGTTGTAGTTGATCGTCACCGGTGTGAATGCACCCTCTTGCACAATCACAGTTTGTTCGGCCGCCTTGGGGTAGGGATTCCCGTTTTCGGGCTGTAAAGTATAGCTTCCTGGGGGCAGGGTGACCTTGAAGAAGCCCTGGCTGTCGCTTTCGAAGACGGTGACCAGGCTGCCGCTGCTATCCAGCACCAGCACGCTGGCCTGGTAGGGTTTATCGAGGCAGTCGGGGTTATCCAGGGTGACGGGCCCGGCGCAGTTGGGGCTGATCAGGATCTGGCCTGTGATGCCATTTTGGCCCGCGGCGGGCGGCAGGAGGCGGTAATTTGAGCCATCCTGGTTGGTGCGGCATTCGTATTCACCTTGGGGTGTGGTGAACACGAGGCGATAGCCGGGCACCATCACATCGGCGCACATCATGCCACGCACTTGAACGCCCAGGCAAGAATTGGGCCACATGGTTTCGGTGGATTCTTTCAACAGCACCTGGGCTGTATCCACGGCCAGTTCTTGGGCCAGCTTTTCTTGCAGGGTCGAGACGAAATCGGGCAGGTTGGCTGCCTGCTGGGTGGCCAGGTTGAGCGCGGCCTGGCTGGGAGGGGTGCCCGGCTGGGGGGTGGGACGGCTGGCAGGCGGGGTGGCCGTGGGGCTGGCGGCTGTTTCGTCACCGCTGCTGCCGGCGGCCTCGGTCACCTTGATGGTTGGCACCAGGCTGCCGCTGGGGACGCTGCCGGCCTGGGGCGCGACGGCGCAGGCCCCCAGTAAGATTGACAGCAGGGTGAGGATGATGAACCAATCGATTTTCTTAGACATAATCTGCCTCCATGAGCCTCTTGGCCCGAATTCACGTTGTGTTATGTAGACGCCCGGGGCAAAGAAATGGTTCCGGGGCCTAGGACTGTTGAAAGATTTGCAGGGCCTGGTGAGGCATAAGGCTGAGGGCCATCTCTTGGCCAATGGGTGGCAGGGCTGCGGTGGAGGGCAGGTCGAAGGTGAGGGCGGTGCCGTTGACGTTCAACCAGATGCGCTGCAAACTGCCGCGGAAAGACAGGTCTTGCAGGGTGCCGTGCAGCACCAGGGGCCCTTGCGCCCCGGGTTGGGCGGCATCGGGGCGGATGAGGAGTTGGGCAGGCCCCAGCCAGTGGGCGTCGATGGGGAAACTGCCGATGGCGGTGTGGGCCACGCGCCCACCATCTTGCTCTCGAATATCGGCCGGCAGTAAGTTGGCCAGCTCTAAGAATTGGGCCACAAAGGGGGTGCGGGGCGCGCAGTAGATCTCTTGCGGCGGGCCGATCTGCTCGACCTGCCCGGCGTTCATCACCACCACGCGATCGGCGAGGGCGAAAGCCTCTTGCTGGTCGTGGGTGACGTAGATGGATGTGAGGTGCAAGCGGCGCAGGATGTCGTGCAGGTCGCCGATCAGGCGCTCGCGCAGGCTGCGGTCAAGCGAGCCGAGGGGCTCATCGAACATCAGCAGGCGGGGTTGGGGGGCCAGGGCGCGCGCCAGGGCCACGCGCTGCTGCTCGCCGCCCGATAGGGTGTTGATATCGCGCCCTTCGAACCCGGCCAGGCCCACCAGGTCTAGCATCTCAGCCAGGCGGGGGCGAATGGCATCGTTGGCAAGGCGGGCCATGCGCAGGCCAAAGGCCACGTTCGCATAGACATCCATGTGTGGGAAGAGGGCAAAATCCTGGAACATCAGGCCAAAGCCGCGGCGGTGCGGGGGGATGCCAGCCAGGCTGGCGCCTTCCCAAAAGACCTGGCCCTGGTCGGGGGCTTCGAGGCCGGCAATGATGGAAAGCAGGGTGGATTTGCCGCAGCCGCTGGGACCGAGCAGGGCCACGATCTCGCCAGGGGCCACGTCAAACGAGATGCCCCGCAGGGCGTGCGCCCGGCCAAAGGATTTGTGGATATTCTGAATGGATAGGTGCGTCATGGGCGGGTCCTTAGAATTCTCCCACATCGGCAATGCGCAGGCGTTCGATAGCCAGGATGCCGGTGCTGGTGATGAGCATCAAGATGGTGCTGAGGGCCAGGGCCTGCCCATAGTTCAGGCCGCCGGGCTGGCCCAAGAAGCGGTAAATTGCTACCGGCACGGTGGGGAATTCGGGGCGGGCGATAAGGGCGGTAGCGCCAAACTCGCCCAGGGAGATGGTGAAGGCATAGGTGGCGGCTACCAGCAGGGCGCGGCCCACCAGGGGGATGTCGATGTAGCGCAACACAGCCAGGGGCGGCGCGCCGAGCATGGCGGCGGCCTGGTGCAGGCGGGGGCGGATGGCGCGCAAGGCGGGCACCAGGCTGCGGATGACGAAGGGGAAGGCCACCAGGGTATGGGCCAGGGGGATGAGCAGCCAGGAAGCGCGCAGGTCGAGGGGGGGCTCATCCAGGGCAACGATGAAGCCCAGGCCCAGGGTGACGGCTGAGGTGCCCAGGGGCAGCATGAGCAGGGGGTCGAGCAGGCGGTTGAGCAGTAGGTGGGGGTGGCGCGCCAGGGCCCATGCGGCGGGCAGGCCAAGGCTGAGCGCCAGGAGGACGGTGGCGCCGGCATAGCCCAGCGAAATGCCAATGGCGGTGGCAGGTGGGGCGTAAAAGAGCGATTGGCGGCGGTTGATGCTGAGCTGGCGGTAGAAATCGAGGGTCAGGCCGGGGGCCTGGGTGCCTTGCTGGTTGCGTTCGGGCTCCAGGCGGGTGACCGAGCGCAGGGCCAGGGCGCCCAGGGGGGCGGTCAAGAGGCCCAGCATGGCGGCGACCACCACCCCCGCCAGGAGGCGGCTGCGCCAGGTGAGGAGGCGCTTTTGGGTGTAGGTGCGTGGGCGCAGGCCCAGGGGCCGCGCCAGGCGGCCAGAGAGGCGAGTGTAGATGATGGTGAGGGCCAGGGTGCAGCCAAGCTGGAGCAGAGAGAGGCTGGCGGCCGTGGGCAGGTTGAACAGGTTGATGGCCTGGTAGTAGATCTCTACTTCAAGGGTGGCAAAGCGCGGCCCACCCAGCACCAGGATGACGCCGAAGGATGTGAAGTCAAAGATGAAGACCAGCAGGGCGGCGGCGGCGATGGCAGGCGATAGGAGCGGCAGGGTCACCCGGCGCAGGGCCTGCCAGGGTGTGGCCCCCAGCACCTGGGCAGCTTGTCCCAGGCGGGGGTCAAGGTGCGACCAGAAATCGCCCACGGTGCGCAGGACGATGGATGTGTTGTAAAAGACATGTGCCACCAGGATGGCTGCCAGGGTGTTGGTGAATTGAATGGGCGGCTGGGCCAGGTCAAAGAGGGCCATCAGGCCCAGGTTGACCCAGCCGTTGGTCCCCAGCAAGGCATTGAAGGCCGCGGCGACCACCAGGGTGGGCATGACGAAGGGGATGCCAGACAGGGCCTGCAAGAGGGCTTTGCCGCGGAACTGGTAGCGGGCCAGCAGGTAGGCGCCCGGCAGGCCAAAGGCAAGCGTCAGCAGGGTGGATAAGGCGGCCTGCCCCACGGTGAAGCCCAGCAAGCGCAGCACGTAGGGCGAGGTGATGGTTTGGATGAATGCCGCCGCCCAGTTCCCCTCATCCCTGGCGAAGCTGAGCTGCAAGATGCTGCCCAGGGGGTAGAAGAAGAACAACCCCAAAAAGGCCAGCGGCGCCAGCCAAAGCAGCCAGACCAGCCCGGCGCGCTTAGCGGAGGATGGTTTCAGTCCAGGCTTGGATCCATTGTTCACGGTTGGCTGCGATCTCCTCAGGGCTGATGGATGCGGGCCGGGCGGGGATATCTAAGAAGCGGGTGAAGGCATCGTCCAGTTGGGCCTGGGGGTTGACCGGGAAGACGAACATTTGCAGGGGCATGTCTTCTTGGAAGGCGACGGAGAGCATGAAGTCGACCCATTTTTCGGCCAGTTGGCGGTTGGGCGTGCCGCGCAAGATGCCCACGAATTCGATCTGCCGGAAGCAGGTATCGTCGGCGGTGACTGCGGCGGTGGGTGGGGTGTCGAGCGGCTCTTCGGCGTAGATTACCTCAAAGGGTGGGCTGGAGTTGTACGAGAGCACAATCGGCCGGCTGCCCCCCCAGCGGCTGAACTGGCTGTTGTAGGCGGTTTCCCAGTCGTTGACCACCAGCAGGTCGTTATCTACCAGGCCCTGCCAGTAATCTAGGTAACCCTCAGGGCCAAAGCGGCTGATGGTGGCGAGCAAGAAGGCCAGGCCCGGGGAGGAGGTGGCAGGGTTCTCGACCACCAGCAGACTTTTATATTGCGGTTCGAGCAGGTCTTCCAGGCTTTGCGGAACAGGAATGGCATGTTCTTCAAGGTAGGCGATATCGTAATTCAGGCACACGTCGCTATAATCGACCGGCAGGGCGCCGTTCTCGGGATCGAGCTTGAATTGATCGGGGATGGTGCTGAGCGCCGGGGCGTTGTAAGGCTCGAAGATGTCTTCATCCAGGGCACGGCTTAAGAAGGTGTTATCGACCCCGTAGAGCACGTCGGCCAGGGGGTTGTTCTTAGAAAGGATGGCCTTGTTGAGCGCAGAGCCGGTATCGCCGGAGGCGATGAACTGGACTTTGACGTTGTTGGCGGTTTCAAAGGCCGCGATCACATCTTCAGAAACGGCGAAGGAATCGTGTACCATCACGGTAAGGGTTTGCGGGCCGGCGGAGGTGGGGGCGGCGGTGCAAGCGGCCAGCAAGATACATACCAATACAAATAGGGGAAGCTTTTTCATTTACAGTTACTCTCCTTTGATGGGTGGGTGGGGGAATGGATCAGGATGCATACCAATAAACCTTCTTGCAGGGTCAGGCTGGCGTGTTCTTCTAGAAATACGTTGCTGACCCCGCGCGGCGAGCCGAATTCAAGGGTGCCGTCGTTGAGGGGGTATTCCAGGCCAAAGGTGGTGATGCCCCGCGCCGGCCCGCATAGCGGCAAAAGGGAAAGGGTATCGCGGGGTTGGCCGTAAAAGTGGTGCTGTTGGCCGGGTTGAAGGAGGCAGATCTCTTGTAGGCCGTCGATGAGGCGGATATCTAGGGCGCGGTAGGCGGGATGGGCCATCAGGAAGAGATTGGCAAGGGTCATATCCCAGCGCGCCCCCAGTGCGCCGTAGATGAGGACCTGTCCCGCGCCGCGGCGGAGGGCCTCGCTGAGGGCCAGTTCAAGGTCGGTTTCATCTTTGTGCTGGGGGTGGCGGATCAACTCGGCGCCTGCGGCCTGCAGGACCTGAAGCTGCTGGGGCTCAAGCGAATCAAAATCGCCGATCACCAAGTGGGGTGCCAGGCCCAACGCCAGGCAGTGCCTGGCGCCGCCATCGGCGGCGATCAGCAGGTCGCCGGGGGCGGGCTGGATGGCCGCGCCGGTAGAAAGGTGCAGTTGGCCGTTGGCAAAGATGATGGCACGCCTGGTTGACATTAAAGAAAAACCTCCTGCCAGGCTGGAGGAGGGGTGGGGGTAGATGGCGCATGCAATTCCTCCGCCGGCATTATCCGGATCAGGTTCGCGGGTCGAGAGCTGTGGCTCTCCTCTCAGCCTGGCAAAACAGGCTCCCCGTGCAGGGTTACTGCAAGAAAGAGTATAAGCCCATCCTTTACAAATTGTCAATATTGCAAGCCGGGGCGCAATCTATTTGACGCAAACCTCGCTTGCATGTATAATTTTTGAGAAGTCAGGTTTTTGATATTCCTGATGCACACCCGGGTAGATGTTTTTTGTGATCAGGTCTCGAAGTTTGTATCGGCGTGGGTAAAGGCGGTTGGAGGCCAGCATATGGCATTAAAGGGTAATTTGCGTGATTTTTCGATCACTCAACTGCTGAATTTGATTAACGTTGCCCAGAAAACAGGCACATTGGTTATTGAAGGCCCGTCGGAGGAAATATGGGTGTGTTTCCGAGATGGGAAATTGGCGTTTGCCCGGGATGGGCAAGAGGACGGCAGCCTGGCCTCGGTGCTGTTCCGGGAGAAGAAAATCTCTGCCGCTCAATTCCGCGCCATCAAAGAGCGGGCGGGGGCGATGTCGGATAAAGAATTGGGGCTGTTGTTGATCAACGCCAATTACATCTCCCAGCAAGACATCCTGGCGAGTTTGCAGAATTATTTTGTGGGCATTGTGAACCGCCTGTTCACCTGGGTAGAAGGGTTGTTCCGCTTTGAGAACAACATGATGCCGCCGGATGATAAGATCACGGTGCGCATCAGCCTTGAGAACCTGATCATTGACGGTTCGCGCCGGGTGCGCGAATGGGAACAACTGCAAGACGAAATCCCCAGCCTGGATATGGCGCTAAAGTTCACTGACCGCCCGGGGACGAACCTGCGGAATGTGAACCTGAGCGTGGAAGAATGGCGCGTGGTTTCGTATATCAATCCAAAGAATTCCATCCGGCAAATTGCCAAGACCACCAATAAGAGTGAGCTTGAAATTCGCCGGATCGTTTACGGCTTACTGCAAGCCGGGCTGGTAGAGTTGATCCGCCCGGCGGGAATGCCGGTGCCGGTGCCTCAGGGTCGCCCGGCGCTGCCGCAGGCAAGTAAAGATGAACAGAAATCACTCATTAATCGGATCATTGGCCGCATTCGTTCGATTTAATTGTTTTTTATAAGGGAATTGGCTATGCAAACTGTGAAAATGGTGGTAACCGGGCCTTTCAATTCTGGTAAGACAGAATTCATCCGGTCTGTGAGCGAGATTGACGTGGTTTCGACGGAACGTAAGATCAGTTCCGATTCGGAACGCGTCAAAGATCAGACCACCGTGGCGATGGATTTTGGCCGTATCACGGTTGACGACAACCTGGTGCTCTATCTGTTTGGCACGCCTGGACAACGCCGCTTCGACTTCATGTGGGAGATCTTGTCTGAGGGCATGCTGGGCTTTATCGTGATGGTAGACAGCACCCGTCCTGAAACCTTCCGTGAGGCGCGCAATATCCTGGAAACATTCCGTGCATATGCACCAACCCCTTATGTGGTTGTGGCAAACAAGCAAGACTGCAAGGATGCCTGGGACCTGGAAGATATGCGTATTGCGCTGCGCCTGGATGGACGGGTAAAGTTTTTGCCTTGCGTGGCAACGGATAAAGAGTCGGTCAAGAATGCTTTGCTTGAGCTGTTGTACAGTATCCTAGAGGAAATGGAAAAGGGCGAGGGATAAACCACACCCCTTGACCTGGTCTGGTTTGCGGCTGTGTCATCATTCACTACTGATCAGGGCATTGTTCATTACGAAGTCTACGGACGCGGGCGCCCGGTAATTTTGCTGCACGGGTGGCTGGGCTCTTGGGGTTTGTGGCAAGAGACCATGGCCTACCTGGGGCGGTATTACCGTACCTATGCGCTCGATTTTTGGGGTTTTGGCGAATCGGGCACCAAGCGCGATACCTATGCGGTACAAGATTTTGTCAGCCTGGTGGACCAATTCATGGAACAGTTGGGGATCAACCAGGCGCCTTTGGTGGGCCACAGCATGGGGGGCACGGTCAGCCTTTCGGTGGCGATCAAGTATCCGGCGCGGGTGCGCAAGGTGGTGGTGGTGGGCTCGCCGATCGTGGGCAGCTCGCTTTCGCTGCTGCTCAAATTAATGGGACGCCGGCCGATTGCCTTCATCACCTATAATAACATGTGGGCATTTAAGCTGGGCTTCCGCATGATGGCGCCCTTGTTTTCCAGGGATCGTAACTGGGCGAATATGATGGATCGAGACGTATCGAGACTGACCCTCGAATCCTTCTTGATGAGCATTGCCTCGCTGCGGCGGACGGATCTGCGCCCTCTGTTGGGCCAGGTGAAGATCCCAGCCATGGGTATGTTTGGGCACCGGGATATTGTGGTGCACCCCAACCAGTGGAAGCCGATGTTGGAAGGGATCCCGCACGCGCGGATCGAACGCTTCCCTGATGCGGGCCACTTCATTATGCTTGATGAGCCGCAGCGCTTCATGGAAACGCTGCGCGATTTCTTAGACAGCCCCATTGCGCAGCCGGGCAGCGAACAGCCTGCGGCAACTGGGCGAACAGCCGCCAGCGAGCCCGGCGCGGTTGTACCTGGCTCTGGTTCACCCCCCTCTGTGAAAAGTTCGACACCCCCGGCAGTATGAATGCGGAAATGAAAGCAGCTTACTACTATCCGAATAAGCTGGGGCGAATCATCCTCCTATCCATGGAGGAGATCATCGGCCGCACCGGTGTGAATGCGATCTTGAACCAGGCCAACCTGGCAGAGCTGATCAACCATTACCCGCCCAATGACCTGGATCTGGCGGTGCGTTTTGAAGATGTGGCCCGGATGCAGGTGGCCTTGGATGCCATTTACGGGCCGCGCGGCGGGCGGGGCCTGGCATTAAGGGCCGGGCGGGCCTGCCTGAAGCACGGCTTGCGCGAGTTCGGGCCGCTGTTAGGTTTGACTGACCTGGCTTTCCGCCTGCTACCGCTGGAAGAAAAGCTGCGCACCGGTGCGGCGATCTTTGCCGATATCTTTAACCAGTATTCAGACCAAAAGGTGGTGGTTAAAGAAGAAGCAGATAAGATTTTGTGGATCATTGAGCGCTGCCCGGTGTGCTGGCAGCGCAAGGCCGACAGCCCGGTGTGCCACCTGGCGGTGGGCTTGCTGCAAGAAGCCTTGTATTGGGTCAGCGGCGGCAAGTATTTTGATGTAGAAGAGACCCGCTGTATCGCCCAGGGCGACGATGCCTGTGTGATCACGATTGGGAAGCAGGCGTTGGATTAGCTTGAGTGCGGTAAATCGGATGGTGGTTTTGGGAGCACTATGCTAAAAATCATTTTACAGGATCCTCGATACCTGACGCCGTTCAACGAGCGAGCCAGGGATATTCGCATCATGAACAAGCCTTTGTGGCTGTCGCAGCGTGATGTGTTGATGCCCTATACGCATCGCGAGTTAGAGCTGCCGTTTGGGGCCTCGCTGCCGCAGACGAACGAGGAGTGTATCGTTTACCGCGATAACCTGTTTTTTGACGCGTTCTATATCCAGGCTTTTATCGAGAAAGCCAAGGAAGTGGGCGGGGCCTGCCGGGCAGCTTTTACCACCGATGACCCGTCTTTTCGTGAGCACGCCCTGCCGCTTTCGGTCTCGTATACCCCCGAAGGCGAATATTACCTGGCTGACCTGTGGTACTATCCCAATGGGCCAGGCGAGCCAGCCAAAGCGTTGTGCGTGGATACGCTGCCGATCGAGGCGGGGTATTATCACGTGCCCACCTACATGGCATACGAGCAGGGCGACCTGACCTTTCAGGTGCCTCGCCGCAGCTTGCTGGCGCTCGATACCTGGGTGCACATCTTCATTGCTGATGTGGTTTACGGTTTATTCGCACGCGGAGCGCGCTTTGAGCACAGGTTAGACAACAACTTGTTCTTTAAGCTAAGCGTTTTGGCAAGGGCCATGTACGAAGGCAAACAGGTGCTGGATTGCTCGAAGGTGGTGCAGATCGGCAAGAACTGCACGATCGACCCCAGCGCGGTCATCCACGGACCGACCTCGATCGGGGATAATGTCACGATCGGGGCGGGGGTGGCAATTGAGAACTGCGTGATTGGGGATAACGTGAACGTGGGGCAGGGCTGCCAGTTGATGCTGTCGGTGGTGGGCGATGGAGCCTTCTTGCCGTTCCGGGCTGCTTTGTTCATGACCACCTTTATGGATAACAGCATGGTGGCGCAGAACACCTGCCTGCAGATGTGCGTGGTGGGGCGCAACACGTTCATCGGGGCGGGCTCAACCTTTACCGATTACAATCTTCTGCCATCACCCATCCGGGCGATGGATGGGCATGGCAAGCTGGGGCATGCCAACCGGCCGGTGCTGGGGGGCTGCGTGGGGCATAACTGTCGCCTGGGGGCAGGCATGATCGTCTTCCCGGCGCGCACGATCGAGTCGGATGTGGTGGTGTTCGCATCTAAAGAGAGGCGGGTGATTGATAAGGATCTCCATTTTGAGGACAGCGACCATCATGGGCTAAAGTTCTCCAAGCTCCATCCCCGGTTATACCCACGGCCAGGTGAAGCGAGCGAGGAGTCCTGGTAGCCTGTGGATACCTTTGCGTTCATTATTCATCCAATTGATCCCAAGCGTGACATTAGCCGGAAATACCCCTTCTTAGCCCGAATCGTCAACGACTGGATCATTTATGAGGTAGCACCCTTCTTTCCGCCGGTTTACCTGTCTGAGGTGAATGGGATCACCTCGGCGGCGACCGGGAAGGAGATCAAAGGCTGGTTGATTGCCTGTCCATTGGTACCAAAACACTTTTTTCGGTTGCCAGAAAAGCGAGTCTATCGTAAGATTATAGAAACTGGTCGTTTAGCTGAGAAACTTGGTGCTAAAATATTAGGGCTAGGAGCATTTACATCGGTCGTTGGGGATGCGGGCACCACAATTGCAAAGGCGCTGGACATCCCCGTCACAACAGGAGATTCGTACACGGTGGCAGTGGCTGTGCGGGCCATCCGGCAGGCGGCAGAGATGATGGGCATCCGGCTGGGAAGTGCTACGGCAGCGGTTGTGGGCGCCACGGGTGCGATTGGTAAAGCTTGTTCGGCGTTATTGGCAAATGAGGTGGCTGATCTGTATATGGTTGCACGCCACGAATCCGAACTGGCACAATATCGAGAGCAGATGATTGCAGGTGGTGCGAGCGCCAACCTGCATGTTAGCACGAATATCGATGTGTTGCGAGAGGCGCAGTTGATCTTGACCGTGACAAGTGCCGTACACAGCGTGATCGAGCCAGAGCATTTGCAGCCGGGGAGCGTGGTTTGTGACGTGGCCCGGCCGCGAGATGTATCGCAGCAGATTGCGGCGGCGCGGGATGACGTGTTGGTGATCGATGGCGGGATGATCGACGTGCCCGGAGATGTAGATTTCCACTTTAACTTTGGTTTTCCGCCCGGCAAAGCATATGCTTGCATGGCCGAGACGATGGCTCTGACACTGGAGGGCCGCCTGGAGGATTACACTTTAGGGAAAGGGATTACACTGGATCGTATTAATGAAATTACAGCCATCGCTGACCGGCATGGCTTTAAGCTCAGCGGCTTTCGCTCTTTTGAGCGGCCGGTAACTGAGGAACAAATCGAACGTGTGCGCCAGAATGCCAAACAGAGAAGAGGGCATTCTTAATTTTTTATGGGAGGCTGATATGGGAAAAGCCCGACTACTGATTGTAGAAGACGATAGTGACATCTCAAACATGCTGCAAATATACTTCACAGGCCAGGGCTACGAAGTGGATGTGGCACCACGCGGGTCGGCGGCGTTGGAGAAAACACGCATCAACCTGCCGCACCTGATCGTGTTGGACATCATGCTGCCTGATATCGATGGCTTTGAGGTATGCCGCATCTTGCGGACCAACACACGCACCAGCCATGTGCCGATCATCTTCCTGACTCAGAAGGATGAGCGCAGTGATAAGCTGGCGGGCCTGGAGTTGGGGGCAGATGACTACATCACCAAGCCCTTCGATATTGAAGAGCTCAAACTGCGTGTGCAGCGTGCCATCTCGCGTGCAGAACAGCAAAGCCTGACAGACCCGCGTTCGGGCCTGCCTGCCGGCCGCTTGATCGAAGAACAGCTTCGCCGCATCATCCGCCAGCAGAATTGGGCCTTCATGGATGTGCGCGTGAATCACTTCGAGCCGTTCAAAGAAGCTTATGGCTTCGTGGCTGGTGATGACGTGCTGCGCTTTGCGGCCATGCTGATCGGCGAGGTGCTGGATACCAAAGGCACCCCCAACGATTTCATTGGCCATGCCGGCGGTGATAACTTTGTGGTCATCACGGCTGAAGAGACGGCTGCCATGATCTGCGAGACCCTCAAAACCCGCTTTGCAGAAGAGGTCTTGTCGCATTACAGTTTCATTGACCGTGAGCAAGGGTTCATTCGCACGGTGAATAAAGAAGGGCAGCCCGAAGAGGCACCTTTGATGAAGCTGGCGATTGGCGTTGTGTCGCCAAGTGAATACCAGTTTGCAGATATTCGCGAGATCACCGAGCTGGCTGCTGAAGCCCGGCGCAAAGATAGCTAGAGCAGGGTGGGTCTGCTGACGGCCTGATTCTCCCTGCCCCTATGGGGTTTGTTTTGCATATGTTTGGCTCGGATTCGCTCACCTTTGGCGTTACAGTGGTTATCCTGGCGTTGGCCTTAGCCGGGGTGGCTTTGCTGTTCTTGCGCGTGGTGCCGCGAATCCTGGCACTTCAACAGCCTCCATCTTCTTCTCTTCTTACAATTGATATCCCGGCTTCGGATGACGCCGTGCTGCTGGTCGAAATTGGCGGGCGCGTGCGTTATACCAATCCGGTGGCGCGCGATTGGCTTGGCTATGGCGATGAAGAGCCTAACCTGGAACGCCTGGCCCGGCGCACTCGACCGAGCGACCTGTTCTTAGGATTGTGCGGTTCTGAGGGGCAGGCGCGCTTTTCGCTTGACGGTCGTTTTGTAGAAGGCACTTCTTATTTTGTGCCGCCCAGCAATGGCAAGAGCGGCGCGTACCTGGTGTCGCTGCGCAGGCCGCAGGTGACGGCGATCACCAATGGCGAAGCGGATGCTTCGGAGCATACCCTGCACATCTTTGCCGAGCTGAGCCAGACGATGGCCTCTAGCCTGGACCTGGAGACCACGCTGTATGCTATTCTGGAGAGCGTGGAACGCCTGATCCCATCTGATTTTCCTGAGATCACGGTTTGGGATGCGGCGAAAAAGAATTTACAGCCCTTCCACTTTATTGGTATGCCGGGGGTGGATCGCCGCCTGGAAGAAACGCAAGAACGTTATGCGCCCGATAAGGGTTATTCGGGCTACCTGGTGACAGAGCGTAAGCCGCTTTTGATCAACGATGTAGATTCCTTCCGTGAGGTGCGCCCCTCAGTTGTTCGTAAGCAGTATCCCTTCAATTCGTACATGGGTGTGCCGCTGGTAGTAGCCAACGAGCTGGTTGGAACGCTGGAACTGGCCTCTTTGGGTAAGCAGGCTTTCAACGAGTCAGACCTGGAGGTGCTGCGTGTTTTATCGGGCCAGGCGGCTGTGGCGCTGCATAATGCGATCCTGTTCCAGGGTGAACAGCGGCGCATCTTAGAGCTTTCGGGCCTGGCGAAGCTGGCGCAGGCCACGGGGCTGGTGCGCGACACCCAAGACTTCTTTGCTCGCCTGATCGAGGGGATTGAGCCCCTAGTAGACGCCCATACGATCGGCTTTTTGACTTATGACGAGTCAAAACGCCGCCTGCAGGCGCAAGCGCCGTTCAAGGGCATCCCGGTTGAATTTGTGGCGCTTTACGAGGTGCCCATCCCGCCGGGCAGCCCGGCTGAGGATGTGCTGCTGGCGCAGGAGATGATTGTTGCCCCGCAGGCTACGGAAGATGAGCGCCTGGTGGCGCTGGACCTGGCGCATCTGGCACAGGCGGCGGGCATCCAAAACACGATCTTGATGCCGCTGACCTCTGTGGGGCGCTTCTTGGGTTATTTGCAGGTGGCTGATAAGCGCGATGGCCAGCCATTCAACCAGGATGACCTGCGGGTGCTGACGATTGTGGCGGGGCAGGCGGCGACGGTGATTGAAAATGCCACCCTGGTGCGGCAGTCTCAAGAACGTGCTCAGCGTTCTGAAGCCATGCGCCGGATTGCCTCTTTGACCGGCTCTGTGGCAACGGTGGATGAGATCTTATCGTTCTCGCTGCGAGAACTGCTCCACCTGCTGCGGGCCGATGCCGGGGCGATCTTCTTGCTGGACGAGAACCGGGCCGAGTTGCGCGTGCACAAAGAGTCGCTGCATGGTATTGAGGCTGAGACGGTGGGGCGCATGGGGCGTATTTCGATGAACGACCCCGATTTCCGCCTGACCGTGACCGCCACGCAAAGGCCTTTCTTCAGCGATGATCTTTCTGAAGAAGCCATGCCCATGCAAACCTATGCCAACATTGCCACGGCCTTCGGGATGAAGTCGGCGATCATTGTGCCGATCGTGATCCGTGAGCATGGGATTGGCGAATTGATGCTGGGCAGCCGGTCGAAAGATTTCTTTGACCGGAGCGACCTGATCTTGATCTCGACCACTGCCAGCCAACTGGCAGCGGCGGTTGAGAAATCTACCCTTTATACGCAGACGGACGAGAGCCTGCGCCGCCGGGTGGAGCAGCTTTTGGCCCTGACGCGCGTCAGCCGGGAGCTGAACACCAACCTGAAGCTTGAATCGCTGCTCCAACTGGTTTACGATGAGCTGCTGCACACCACCCAGGCGGGCTGCGGTACCATTTCATTGTTTGAGCTGCAAGACCGCTCGACGGGCAAGCCGCGCCTGCTGCTTTCATTGGGTGATCCGGCAGAGACTGAGCTGAGCCACCTGGAGCAGTTGGTGCTGACAAAAGAAGAGCCGATCATCGTGGACGATTATGACCATCCAGATGAGGCGCTGGGCAGCGATGTAAAGCCGCCGCATGAAGGGATCCGCTCTTCACTGGTGGTGCCGATTGCTTACCAGGATGACCTGGCGGGCCTGATCCATTTGCACTCTCGAACGGTTGGGCATTTTGATATGACGGCCCTGGATATCACCCAGGCCCTGGCTACGCAGGCTTCCATTGCCATTGGCAATGCCATTCGCTTCCAAGAACAGAAGCGGCGCAATGAGCTGTTGAACCAACGCGTTGAAACGATGTCGAAGCTGGTGGAGGCTTCTCAGGTGCTTTCGCCAGACCAGCCGTTGGAGGATGCCCTGGAGGCGATTGCATACGGCATTCAGGATTCCACGCCCTTTAATGTGGTTTTGATCAGCGTGTACAACGCCGAGGGCAATAATTTGATCCGCGTGGCGGGGGCGGGCCTGCCGCTGGCTACCATGGAAGAGTTCCGCAGCCGGCCCCAGCCCTGGGCCTCGATTAAAGAGATGCTGGACCCGCAGTTCAAGTATGATTACGCCTACTTCATCCCGTTCGAAAAACGCCCGGTGACGCCAACCGACCTGCACTCGGTGACGGTTTTGCCGCTGGACGAGAGCAGTGTGAGCAATGAACAGGCCTGGCATCCGAAAGACTTCTTGCTGATCCCGCTCTTTACCAAGGGCGAGCGCCCGCTGGGCATGATCAGCGTGGATGCGCCGCGCACCGGGCTGCGCCCCGACCGGCCGACGATTGAGACTCTGGGCGTGTTTGCCAGCCAGGCGGCGCTGACCATCGAGAGCCACCAAGAGCTGCGCAGGCTGGAAGAACAGGCGCGGGAATTGCAGAATGAGACCGCCCGGGCGCGCCAGGCCCTCGAAGCCTCGCAAACTTATGTGCCGGTTTTGATGCACAAAGACCTTGAACAGACCATTGCTATCCAGGGATTGAACCAGCGTGGGCGCCGCATCCAGGCGGCTTTGGATATTGCCGAGCTGATCAACCGCCAGGCAAGCCGCGACGATGTGCTGCTGACGCTGGGACGTGAAGTGTTGACCCGCATGGATTTGGATATGGTGCTGGTGGGCGAGATCAGCGCGGGCGGGCCGCATTTGCTATACACATTGGGGGCCCTCTCGTCGCCTGGCTTGAACGTTGAGTCGCTGTTGGGCCAGCGCAACCCGCTGCGATCGGCGTTGCAGGGCGGCGAGATCATCCTGGTTTCTAACGTCGAGGAAAGCGCAGATTGGAAGTCTTCACCGCTCTTGGCTTCGCTGGAGGCCAAGGCTTTCGTCAGCCTGCCGATCTTGGTGAATGAGCAGGTGGACGCGGCGCTCTTGGGGGTCAGCCGTTCGATGATGAACCCGCCAACCGCCGAAGACCAGCACCTGTACAACCTGTTATGCCGCCAGGCGGCGATCTCTTTGGAGAATTTACGCCTGCTGACAGAAACCAACCGCCGCTTGCAAGAAGTGAACCTGCTGTTAGAGTTCAGCCGCCAGCTTGGCACCCTCGATTCGGCCAGTGTGCTGCGCACGCTGGTAGAAAGTGCCCTGCAGGTGGTGCCTAATGCGCACGCCGGCATGGTGGCCCTCTGGCAGGCAGAACAAGATGCCTTGGTGGTGCAGGCGGCCTCTGGTTATATTGATAATAACCGTATTCTTGAGATTCCCTATAAGGCCGGGCAGGCGCTGCCGGGGCAGGCGTTTGAGCGGGGCGAGGCCATGCGGGTGGACGAGGTGGATTTTGCCCGCGATTACAACCTGCCCTCTGAGTATTTGCTGATCTACCGCGATGCCACCGAGGGCCGCCTGCCGGTTTCGAGCCTGTTGGTGCCCATCCAGACCGGTGATAATAAGCTGGGCGTCTTGGTGCTGGATAATTTCAAGGCTTCGTCAGCTTTCACGGTTGAGGACCAGGCTTTGATCGCTTCACTGGCGCGCCAGACGGCCCTGACGCTGGAAAACGTGCGCTTGTACCAGGCATCAGAACAGCGCGCGGTGCAGCTCTTGGCGCTGACGCAGGTAGCCGGTACGATCACTTCGAGCTTGCAGACCACGGACCTGATCAACTCTTTGCTAGACCAGGCCAAGAACATTTTGCCGTACGATACGGGGACGCTCTGGCTGCGCCAGGGCGACAAACTGACCGTGCGCGCGGCGCGCGGCTTTGAAGACAGCGAGCAGCGCATTGGATTATCGGTGGCGGTGGCTGACAGCTTGCTGTTGAAAGAAATGGTGAACACCAGCCAGCCTCTGTGCGTGGGCGATGTGCGCGAAGACCCGCGCTTCCCATCCTTGATCGAACACCAGTACCTGTCGTGGTTGGGTGTGCCGTTGATCTCGCAAGGCGAGGTGGTGGGGGTGATTGCGCTGGAAAAGACCGAGCCCGATTTCTACGGGCCAGAGCATATTGCCTCGGCGGTGACGTTTGCGGGGCAGGCGGCGGTTGGCCTGGTGAACGCGAACCTGTACGAAGAAAGCGTGCGGCGGGCGGCCGAATTGGATGAGCGCACCCAACGCTTGAGCCTATTGAACCGCCTGTCGGCAGAGTTGAGCGGTTCGCTGGATGTGGAATATATTGTGAGCGTGGCAATTGGCGAGCTGGCCCGGGCGGTGCCCTGCACGATGGTGTCGGGCGTGCTCTTCGATACCGATGAACGCGCCATGGTGCTCGCAGAAACGCCCCAGGTGGCTGTCAAGTATCCGGTTGCCCTGCCTGAAAATGAAGTATATAGCCGTATTCGCGAATCTTTGGGCGTTTACTCGGTGGAAGATGTGACCGAGGAAAGCTTGCTGGCTTCGCTCAAGGCATTCTTTAAAAAGCGCTCGACGCGGGCTTTGTTGATCTTGCCGTTGGTGACCGGCAATTACCTGCACGGCATGATGTGGATCCAGGCAGATAAGCCTTACCGCTATGATGCGGATGAGGTGGAGACGGCACTGACGATTGCCAACCAGGTGGTGGTGGCGATCCAGAATGCCCGCCTGTTTGCAGAGACCGAACGCTTGTTCGCCGAGACCCAGCAGCGCAGCGAAGAGCTGGGGACGCTGTTTGACATGGGTGTCAACATTACCCAGGTGCTCGATCAGCAGAAGTTGATCGATACCACCTTTGAGAATACGATCCGCTTGCTAAAGGCTGATTCAGTGGGCCTGGTGATGACAGGCGATACCGAGAACCTGGTCATTCGAGCCCTGGATCAGGGCGAAAAAGTTGGCCCAATGGCCATCCCGCGTTCGGGGAACAGCTTCAGCGAATATGTGCTGCAGAACGGCGAGCCTCTGGTCATCCGCGATATGGATACGGAGCGTGAGACTTTGCCGGTGAAGGGCTATACGATTGGTTCGCCGGTCAAGAGCTGGTTGGGCGTGCCGCTGACGGTGCGTGGAACAACGAACGGCGTTCTATCGGTGCATGCTTACCATCCTCATGCCTTTGGCGATGCACAGTCGCAGTTGCTCAGCCAGGTGGGTAACCAGTTGGCTGTGGCGTTGGATAATGCCCGCTTGTTTGAGACGGTGCAGACTTACGCCGCCGACCTGGCCAAGCGCGTTTCTGAACGCACGCAAGAGCTGGAGATTGAGCACAACCGCACGCAAACCCTGCTCAACATCATCACCGAGCTCTCTGCCAGCCTGGACCTGGACCTGGTGTTGAATCGCACCCTGGCTGTTTTGAACGAGGCCATCAGCGCAGAGCACAGCCTGATCATGCTGGTGCGTCCGGATGATGAAATGCTGTACCTGCGGGCTTCGCTGGGCTATACGGCCCCGCCGCCCAAGGGTGGCAAGGCTTCTTCCATCCGGCCGAACGAAGGGTTGGCGGGTTGGGTTTTGGTCAACCGGCAGGCCACGATGGTGCCAGATCTGCTGGAGGATGAGCGCTGGCTGCATAAATCGGAACAGCCTAACCAGCACCGCAGCGCCCTGGCTGTGCCGTTGATGATGGGTGAAGAAAGCCTGGGCGTGCTGATGCTTTACCACCGCCAGCCGAACCGTTTTGACGGCGGGCAGCTTGACCTGGTGACGGCAACCGCCAAGCAGATTGCTGTGGCGATCAATAACGCCCAGTTGTATAACCTGATCCGCAACCAGGCTGAGCAGTTGGGCGATATGTTGCGCACGCAGCACATTGAGACCAGCCGCTCGCAGGCTATCTTGGAAGCCGTGGCAGATGGTGTGCTGGTGACGGATGCAAACCGGGAGATCACCCTGTTCAACATCTCGGCTGAGCGCATCTTGGGGTTGGACCGCTTTGATGTGTTGGGCCGCAGTTTGGAGCATTTCATCGGTTTGTTTGGTAAGGCCGGGCAAACCTGGGTTAAGACCATTCGCACCTGGTCAGATGATCCCATGTCGTACCGCTCGGGCGAGTCTTACGCAGAGCAGATCGAGCTGGATAACCGCCGGGTCGTGGCGGTGCACCTCTCGCCGGTGCTGTTGCGCAACGACTTCTTGGGGACGGTGTCGATCTTCAGAGATATTACCCACATGGTTGAGGTGGACCGCTTGAAGTCGGAATTTGTGGCGACGGTGAGCCATGAGCTGCGCACGCCGATGACCTCGATCAAGGGGTACGTGGAGATCATGTTGATGGGGGCAGCGGGCAAGCTGAGCGAACAGCAGGAACACTTCTTGCAGGTGGTCAAGTCAAACACCGAGCGCCTGGCGATCCTGGTCAACGATCTACTGGATATCTCGCGCATCGAGGCGGGGCGGGTGTCGCTCTCCTTCCAGCCTTTGGACCTGCACAAGATCACCCAGCAAGCGGTTGAGACGATCACCCAGCGCATGAAGGACGAGAGCCGCCCGATGAAGGTGGAGACCGACCTGGCGCCCGATCTGCCGGTGGCTTACGGCGACGAGGAACGGGTGCAGCAGATCTTAGATAACCTGGTGGAGAACGCGTACCAATACACCCCTGAGGGAGGCCAAATCCTGATCCGGGTGCACCAGGTGGAAAATGATGTTCAGTTTGATGTGAAGGACAATGGGATTGGTATTTTACCAGAAGACCAGCCGCGGGTGTTTGAGCGCTTCTTCCGCGGGGAGGACCCCCTGGTGCTGGCAACCTCGGGCACGGGGTTGGGGCTTTCGATCGTCCAGCACCTGGTTGAGATGCACCGCGGGCGCATCTGGTTTGAGAGTGCGGGTGTGCCGGGGATGGGAACGGTCTTTTCATTTGCTATACCGATCTACACTGATGAAGACGCTGTTGAGCCGGTTGATGTACAGGGACGCGACGATGACATCATCCAATAAACACTCACGGCAGGATGGTAGAGGGAAAAATGGCGAAAATATTGATTGCTGAAGATGAACGCGACATCCGGGATTTGATCACCTTTACGCTGCGTTTTGCGGGCTATGAGGTGGTGCCGACGGCGAACGGTGAAGAGGCTTACCTGACGGCCAAGGATATGGAGCAAAAGCCAGACCTGATCATGATGGACGTGCGCATGCCCAGGATGACTGGCTATGAGGCTTGCAAGGCGATGAAGGCCGAGCCATCGATCGCGGGCATCCCGGTGGTGTTCCTGTCTGCAAAGGGGCAGGAATCAGAGGTCAACACAGGGATGGACGTGGGCGCGGATGAGTACATTTTGAAGCCGTTTTCGCCCGATCAATTAATGGATCGGGTGAAGACGATCCTTAAAAAATACGGCAAGGGATAGTGAGTGGCCAATGAGCATCGTTACACTGGATGGTGAAATAATCCATTATGAGGTGCTGGGGCGGGGCCGGCCGTTGTTCTTTTTGCACGGCTGGGTTGGCTCTTGGCGCTATTGGATTCCGACCATGCAGGCAGCTTCGATTACCTACCGGGCGTATGCCATCGATATGTGGGGGTTTGGCGATACGGCGAAGCGCGCAGAGCGCTATACGCTCGAACAGCAGGTGAAACTGTTAGACAGTTTCATGGAGGCGCTGGGTATTGCGAAGATTGCCATTGTGGGGCACGGGTTGGGGGCGGTTGTGGGCCTGAACTTTGTGGTCAAGAATCCACAGTTGGTAGATCGGGCGCTGCTGACGGGATTCCCGTTGGGGAATTCGGCGGTGAGTGCGCGCTTGCGATCTGCGCCATTGCCCGAGCTGGTGGACTGGCTTTTGGGCAAGACGCCGGGCACCGACGCGGCGCGGGCAGAGGCCAATAAGACGGATCCACAGGCGGTGCGCGTGTCGCTGGATGATATGGACGCGCTCAACCTGCTGGACCAGACGATGCGCATGACTACGCCGTGCTTGTTTGTGCATGGGCAAAACGATCCGGCAGTAGAGGCGCCGCCGGTGGAGTTGTTGAACACATTGCCAGATAACACACATGAGGTGATCTTTGATGCGACGGGGCATTTCCCGATGCTGGACGATGCGAATAAGTTCAACCGTTTGCTGGCCGATTTCCTGTCGCTGCCTTCGGGGGTAAGCCCGCGCGACTTGCAGTTGAAGGAAGAGTGGAAGCGGCGGGTGAGGTAACTATCCTTGACATGCTTACCGGTTGCGCTTATAATGGCGGTCGCTTGACGCAAAACATTCCTCGATAGCTCAATTCGGCAGAGCGGGCGGCTGTTAACCGCTAGGTTCTAGGTTCGAGTCCTAGTCGAGGAGCCTGAGTACCTTAGTACATTAACAACTCTCCACCTGATATCGGGTGGAGAGTTGTGTTTTCTCTAGGTGAGGTGAAGCGCGTCGTAGTGGCTGTGGAAAGGTGGGGGGTGAATGACGCGCCGGTTGCAGCCTCTGATGTGTACCGCGCGGCGGTGAATACGGCGTTGGTTGTGCCGGCGCCGGGGGTATTGGCCAACGATGTGGATATTGATTCGATGGCACTGACGGCGATCCTGGACAGCCCGCCGTTGAGCGGAACACTACAGCTTGAAGTGAACGGGGCGTTCACGTACTGGCCTGACCCGGGCTTTACGGGCCAAGACGCGTTCACCTACCGGGCCTACGATGGAGGGCTGGAGTCGAACCCGGTCAGGGTGGAAATCTGGGTGCAGGATGACCAGCCCCAGAGCCGGTTTTACCTGCCGCTCGTCTTGGGAGGGCAGCGGCGCCCTGATGGCATCAGTGTCGGGGAATAAGGCTGGCATTTTTCGTGAATGGTGATGGGATTTCACGCATTCTCAGTTGCGTATTCCTATCATGTCGACTATACTCAGGCCTTGATCTATCGTCTATCCGGATCAAGGAGAATTTCTATGCCAGATCTCAAATATATTTACCAGCACCAGGCTGAGCAGTACCAGCGGCTGGTGGCGCATGAGGATTGCCAGGGCAATTTGCTTCCGGCCATTGAGGCCATCATGCCGTTGGAAGGGCAGGATGTGGTTGAGACGGGGGCCGGCACCGGGCGGCTGACCATGTTGATGGCGCCGCTGGTGCGTTCGCTGCGCGCCTTTGATCTATCTGAGCAGATGCTGAAGGTGGCCCAGAAACGGGTGGAGGCGGCGGGCTTTTGCCATGTGCGCCTGGCGGCGGCCGATCACCGGCGTTTGCCGGTGGCAGAGGCCAGCGCGGACCTGGTGATTGCAGGCTGGAGCGTGTGCTACGTGGCGCTCGACAGCGGCCCGGATTGGCGGGCTGTGCTTAAACAGACGCTGCGAGATTTTCAGCGCTATTTGCGACCCGGGGGGAAGATCATTTTGATTGAAACGTTGGGCACGGGCTGCGAGCAGCCGCGGCGCATCCCGGTCTTGAGCGAGTACCTGGATGCCTTGGATGGGCTGGGCTTTGGTATGCGTTGGGTGCGCACCGATTATCATTTTGATGATGCCGGGCAGGCCCAGGAACTGGTGAGTTTCTTCTTTGGGGATGAGATGTTGTCCAATTTGCAAGGGGTCGTTTTGCCTGAGTGCACCGGCCTGTGGTGGTTAGAAAAGGAGCTCTGATACGAATGACGGATGATTTTTTGTGGTGGCAAGACGGGGTGATCTACCAGATTTACCCGCGCTCGTTTGCCGATTCAGATGGGGATGGGCTGGGCGACCTGCCGGGAATCATGGCGCGGTTGGATTATTTGCAAGAGCTGGGTGTGGACGCCATTTGGCTTTCGCCTTTTTATCCCACGCCCGATAAGGATTTTGGTTACGACATCAGCGATTACCAGGATGTGGACCCGCGCTTTGGCAGCCTGGCAGATTTTGACCGCCTGGTTGAAGAGGCGCACCGGCGCGGCATACGCCTGATCTTGGATATGGTATTGAACCACACCTCAGACCAGCATGCCTGGTTCCAGGAGGCGCGCCGCAGCCGGGATGACGCCCGCCGCGATTGGTACATCTGGCGCGACCAGCCCAACAACTGGCAGGCGGCTTTTGGCGGGCCGGCCTGGACGCTGGACCCGCTGACGGGGCAGTATTACCTGCACTCGTTCACCAAAGAACAGCCGGACTTGAATTGGCGCAACCCATTGGTGCGCCAGGCCCTGCTGGATGTCTTCCGCTTCTGGCTGGAACGCGGGGCAGATGGCTTCCGCCTGGATGTGTTCAACGCCTATTTTAAGCACCCCCACTTGCCGGATAACCCGCGCAAGCTGGGTCTGCGCGGATTTGACCGCCAGCACCACATCTACGATATGGATCAGCCGGAGATGATGCCGCTGTTGAATGAGCTGCGCCACCTGCTGGATACATACCCTGAGCGCTATGCGGTGGGCGAGACGTACATGGCAACGCCGCAAAAGACGGTCTCGTACTGCGGGCCCGATAAGCTGCACGCCGCCTTCAGCTTCGATTTTACGTCATCGAACTTGCTCTATCCCTGGAATGCGGTTTGGGTGCGGCAGAAGATTGAGGGGCGTGAGGATGTGTTTGGCGCGGCGGGCATTTGGCCGACGACGGTGATGAGCAACCATGATCTGCCGCGAGCCGCCAGCCGCTACAGCCGTGGGGCAGGGGATGATGCACAGGCCCACATGGCAATGGCCCTGCTGCTTACCCTGCGGGGGACGCCCTTCATTTATTATGGGGAAGAGATTGGTATGCGTGATATCGCTCTCAAGCGCAGCGAGATCTTAGACCCACCGGGAAAGAAGTTTTGGCCTTTCTATAAAGGGCGCGATGGCTGCCGGGCGCCGATGCAGTGGGATGCTTCGGCGCAGGCAGGATTTTCGACGGTCCAGCCGTGGCTGCCCCTGCACCCCGATTACCCGCTGCGCAATGTAGAGGCGCAGCGCGCCGACCCAGGTTCGCTGTTCAACTTTACCAAGAAGCTGTTGGCCCTGCGCAAAGAGATGCCCGCACTGCGCCGCGGCGACCTGGTGTTCTTGGAAGATACGCCGCCCAGCGTGCTGGCTTACCGGCGTGAGACAGCCGGGGAAGAGGTGTTGGTGGCGATCAATTTTGGCCATTCTCCCGCCAGCTTCAGGCTTCCGGATGGAAAGTGGGAGGTGGTTTTGGCCAGCGGAACCCCTGAACCACCCGGCAGCCTGGGGCCGGGGCAGGTGTGTGTGATGACCAATTGATCAATATGGCTTGGGGTTGGCCTCTTGGATGGTGTCGTGCACAGTGATGACTCCGGTACTGCCATCCAGGTCAAAGACGTACCACCAGTCGCCGGTGCCTGAGGTGGGAACGTAGTAATTGGCGATCAGGCCGGTTGAGTCATACACCTGCACGTGCGCGCCGGAGTTTGTGATCAGGCCATCGCCGGCGTATTTGTAAACAGCATAGCGATAGTTGCCCTCGAAGCGTTCTTTGATGGTGATCGTCTCGGGTCCATAGCTGTATTGGTCATCGATGTCCAGGCAGGCGTAGGGGCTGGCAGAACAGTTCCCTTTGTTGGAAAAATAGATGTGGTAAGGATGACTGGGGGGCAGCCAAAGGTGGGAATCGATGTCTCTGGGGTTAGCGCCCCAGGTAAGGACGATGCGCATCTCACCCTGGGCCAGGGTGGGCGACAGAATATAGTTAAGCGACGAGGCCTGGTTGATGACGATAATAACCGTCTGGTCGAGGGAGAAATAACCCTCTGCAGAAGCGCGCAGGGTTTGCGAACCGGGAAGAAGTCCTGAAAGGGTGTAATTCCCGGCGCCATCGGTTGTGGTGCAGGGGCTGCCGCCGGCATGACACACGCTGGCCCCGCCAATGCCCATCCCGGTAACGGCGCTGGTGACTTGCCCGGTAACGCTGCCGTATTGGACGGTGGAGACAAGATCAAAATCCAGGTTGAAATCATTGTTATCGAGCAAGATCGTTTCTTCTTTGTCATAATACCCCCCTGCAGAAGCTCGCAAGGTTTGTTCTCCAATCGGAACCGTATTAAATACATAAAACCCAGCGGAATCTGTGGTGGCGCACGGGCCAGCAGGCAAAATGCATACGGTGGCTCCTCCAATGCCAGTGTGTGTCGCGGCATCATAGACGCTTCCGGTAATATCGCCATATCTATTGATATTCCGGAAAATGATCGGTAAGTGAGCATAATAGGCGAAGACGGTTACGGAAGTTATATCCTTTTGCGTGCCGGCGGAGTTTGTGGCAGTGAGGGTGGCATCATATATGCTGGGGTGGGCGTAGGTGTGGGTGACGGTAATCCCGCTGGCGCTAGTTCCATCCCCAAAATCCCAGGAATAAGTAACCCCGGTGCCGCCGGCAAGGGTGGCGGAGAAGGTGGTGGTTTGACCGATGAGGGTGGGGCTGTCGTTGCTGGCTTGCAGGCCGGTGATCGGCACGTCAGCAACATATTGGTTGAACCCATACCCTGTGAGGTTGACAGAGTTTTGCGCCTGACCACTGAGCCACCTCCAGCCGGCGGTGGTGTAGGTATGGGTCACGGTAGAACCGCTGCCAGTGGCGCCATCGCCAAAATCCCAGGTATAGATAACATTGGTGCCCTGGATAACGGTGGCTGTGAAATGGGCGGGTACGCCAACCTGGATAGGGGAATCTCCCTGAATGTGGTACCCGTAGATCGGTATGTCGCTGATGGCAACGATCAGCGAGTTGCTTATTGCAGCCCGGTAATTAACCGCGTTGATGGTGAGGGTGTAAACGCCTGGCGTACCCCAGGTGAAGAAAGCGGTGTCGCTCAAGCCGGCAGTGTGGGTGACGGTCTGTTGGCCTTCGCTCAGCCAGGTGTACGTGATTGGAAGCGTTGCGGAACTTGGGCTAATGACAGCGGTGAAGGTGTATGGATTGCCTGCCAGGCCAGTCTCGGGCCCGCTGATTCTGAGCTCAGACGGCCCTATGCTGAAGATATTCGTGCCGGCCTGGGCCGATGCCTGGTATAGGGCGGGATTGGTGAGCGAGGTGACGGTGATATTCACGGTGTCGGTCAGATACCAGGGGGCATGCAGGGGGATGAAGACAGAAACAGTGAAGGTGGCGGCATCGTCCGGCGCCAGCGGGCCAAGTTGGAGGGCAGAAAGCTCGCTATGCCAGGCAGATGGCCCGAGGGCCAGGGCATAGGTATCGGTAAGAGGGGACCAATTGTAGAACTTCAGGCTGTATTCTGTGACGACACCGGGCACGCCAGAGCCGGATTGTGTGCGTGGGTAGAGGTAAACACCGGCCGGGAATTCATATGCCCCCATATCACAAGTTACCTCGCCATCTTGATCGCTGTCAAGTGGGCGGGGAACACCGCGCTGGTCGGTCGGGGGGCAGGCAGCGTTATCGCCGGCCTCGACGGCGGGACTGTTCAAGGGCAAGGCATGTGTCCAGGTAGGGCCGCCGTTATCATGCAAAGGCTCCAACAGCGGATCAATGCCTGGCAGGGAGTGGTTGGCGGGAGCGAAGCCGCAGGAGGTGTCTGAAGACAAGTTGTACCCACCATCGGTGAGGTTACCGGCGCAGTCGCTGCTCGGTGAATTGGCGGCGACGATGGTATTGGTCAAAACCATACTGCCGCCAGTGTGATTGATCCCGCTGCCGGTGGTGGCGCTGTTGGAAAAGATCGTGGTGTTCACAATGGTGACTGTGCCATCCTGGTTGTTGATCCCGCCTCCGTACGTGGCGCTGTTGCCAGAAAAGGTGCTGTTGAGAACGGCAAGGGCGGCCAGGTGGTTGTTAACCGCTCCGCCTGAGATGGAATGGTTGTCCCAAAAGGTGCTGTTGGCGATGTTCAACAGGCCGCCGGAGTGATAGACGGCCCCGCCCGCACCGTTGTTCGGCGAGGTGTTGTTAGAGAAGGTGGTGTTGAGGATGGTCAGGGAGCCGCTGTTGGCCACCCCACCTGCCCCGTTATACAGCGTATAGTTGCCCGAGAAAACGTTGTTGTCAATGGTCATCGTCCCCTGATTGCGAATGGCGCCGCCGCAGGAGGCTTGCCCCTTGCAGTAACCATCAGTATTGTTGCCGATGAAGGTGTTGTTGATAAGTGTCATTGGGCCATCGCTGTAAATGGCTCCCCCACCTTCAGTGGCTGTGTTAGAGATAAAGATGCTGTCTTGGATGATAAACGAAGGGGCGGTGGATAAGAAAACAGCACCGCTGCCCATATTCACCGTGATGCGGTTGTTCAAAAAAGTGCTGCGTTGGATGATGGTCACACTTTCGTGAACGGCTACACCAGCGCTGTAACCGGTGGCAGTATTTCCTTCAAAGCGGCTATCCAAGATGGTCAGGCTCCCGCCTTCGCTATAGATGGCTCCCCCATATGGAAAGTAGAAGGCAATAACGCCATTCCTGATAAATGCACACTGTCTGATGGTCAAATTGCCACCACCATTATACAGACCAGCGCCGGTAGTGTTTTGAGGGGTGCGGCCATTCGCAACGGTCAACCCCTCAAGCCTCAGGTCGATTGCTCCATCCACAAAAAAGACGCGCGTGTTACCGCCCCCGCTGACGGCGATTTTCTCACCACCGTTAATTACCAGGGGGCCGCCGCTGGCCAGGAGATCGAGCTGGCTGCCTACCGTAACCGTGCCCGCCACGCTAAAGGTGATGGTGTCGGTGAGCACCATGCCGGCTGGGCAGGCGTCTACGGCGGCATTGGTGTTGGCGGCCTGGATGGCCTCGCGCAAGGCGCAGTCGCCATCGGTGTTGAGCTCGTCAGCCAGGGTGTTAACGAGGATGGCTGTTTGAGGGGATGTAGTCCTGGCATGGGCAGAGGCCTCTATGACGGAGAGAAAGGCAGACAACGCTAACAGCGCGGTCAACAGGGGGATCAAGAGTCGCAGTGCCTTGTTCATTTTGCACTTCCTTCCATGACCTCTCGAGGATATGAAATTGTGTCTGGTTGGGGATAAACAAATACACCACTGGCAGGAGCCGGGTTAATTTGATTATACGACTGAATCTTGAATTGGCAAGCAGGGAGAAAATATCAAAAAACAGGTGTAGTGTGGCGTCAAAGCATTACACTACACCTGTTTATAAATTCAATAATAGCTTATTCTTCTGATTTAGCGCTGCTGACAGTCGTTTCGCTCTTGGTAGGCTCAGACTTCTTTTCGGTTTCGCTCTTCTTCTCGCCTTCAGAAGCCGGTTTGTTGGTGCGGCCCTGGCCCGAGGGAGAGCGGTGGTCGGTGGCGTAGAAGCCAGACCCTTTGAATACAATGCCAACAGGGGTGAAGACCTTGCGCAGGCTCTTTTTGTTGCACTCAGGGCAGCGGGTGAGGACGGGGTCGTTGAAGCCCTGTTTGTGTTCGAAGCGCACACCGCACTTATCGCATTGGTAGGTATAAATCGGCATTCCAGTTTCTCCGGCTGATGAGGTCCATCAGCAACGTGACATTATAGCGCGCCCGACCTTCTCTGGCAAGACTTTATGAAGAAGGTTCTAACAAACTGTTAACACGCTAGGGCCTGGGCGTGCGGGTGGGGTAGCGGGTGGAGGTGGGCTTGGGCGTGGAGGTGAAGGTGGGCGGCGGCGTGGCCGTGGCGGTGGATGTGCGCGTGGGGCGCGGCGTGGCAGTGGGGGTGTTGGTGCGGGTGGGTGGGATGATGGCTGCCAGGTGTTCTTGGGCAAAAGTGCGCCAATCGGCGGGCACGGCCTCTTCGGGCAGGGCCAGCAGGGCTTCCCAATCGGTCTTGGCATCCAGTGTGTTGAAGGCCTGCTCTGAAACCTGGGCGCGGTGATAATAAATGTAAGCCCGCTGGCTGTCTTCGGTGACCCACTGCTGGGCACTGCTGAACTGGCGGTAAGCCATGGTCAGGCGTTCATCAGCCCACAAGGCATGGGCAAGCTGGATGCTGTAATCGTAAGAATTCGGCACCAGGTTGAGCGCGATCACCAGGTCATTGACGGCGGCCTGGTAATCTTCTAAGATCATGTACGCCGAGCCGCGATAGTAATAGGCGTCGGCGAAGTTGGGATTGATGGCAATGGCTTTGTCGAAGCGTTCGACCGCCTGGTCGTAGATCTCGGCTTCAAAGTAAGACAGGCCAGCCAGGGTCCAGGCCAGGGAATTCTCGGTCTCGTAGCGCAGGTAAATGTTGATGTAGTACAGGGCCTGGTCTGGATCTTCATTGAGCATGTAGGCCTGGCCGAGCACCAGGTAGGCGGGCAGCAGGGTGCGGTCTGATTCGTAAGCCAGCTTGGCCATTTCTAGGGCGCTGGTGTAATCGCCTTCCAGGATAAAGGCCTGGGCGTTGAGCATGTAGATGCGCGGCGCACCGGGGAATAATGCCTCGGCAGCCATCAGGTCTGCCCGGGCAGCATCCACCTCGCCCTCGCTCAGCAGGTAAGCGGCGCGTTCGAGGTAGGCATCTACATAGTCGGGATCTAACTCAATGGCCTTATCCAGGTCATCGATGACCACGGTTGAAGGGTCGATGCCCAGGTTAGCCAGGGCGCGGCCCATGTAGTTGGGGGCAAAATTGGCGTTGACGGCGATGCCCTGGTTGTAAGCGCGGATGGCATCCTGGTACTTGCCTGTCAGGCGGTAAGCCTCGCCCTGGTGGAAGTATAAATCGACCGCATCCGGTTCGGCGGTGACGGCCTGACCGATGAAGTCTAGCATGCTGGTGTAATTGCCGCGCTCGTAAGAGCTGATGCCGGCGCGGTAAGCTTCAACCACGGGGTGCGGGGTGTTGACGTACATGGGGACGGGGGTGTAGGTTTCGTCCAGGAACATCCACAACGGGGTAGGCCCGACGAATGTGGGGGTGGGTGAGCGCACGACGCGGGTGGCGGTTGAGGTGGGGGTAAGGGTGGGGGCCGGGGTGCGGGTGACCACGGGGGTGACGCGAATGAAGACCACTTCTTCGGGCTGGCGGGTGGCCCCATAAATGCCCAGCGAGACGAGCCCGATCAGCAGGGCGGCGGCAGCAAGGATGCTGACCATGCGTGTGACGGGATTTTCCCACACGCGTTTGAAGATATTCTTGGGCGGCTCCAGCTCTTTGTTCAGATCATCAGCCCACTTGCGATGGATGGGTGGGACGGGGGTTACATCTTCAGCGGGTGGGCGGGCGCCCATCAAGACCAGCCCGCGGCGGGCGGCCTCGTTATTGGGATCGGCCTTGAGGGCCGATTCGAGGCAGAAGACGCGTTCGCCGGGGTTATCGACCACGGTGCTCATCCACAACCAGTAATCGACGTTAGAGGCGTTGCTGCGAATGAGGCGCGTCAGCAGGTCGCGGGCCCGGCTGCGCTCGCCTTTTTCAATCGCTTCCATTGCTTCTTGGAACATCTTGTCTTGGGCCATAAGAATACCTGGCATGAGTCTAGCACAGCCCGCCAAATGCGGCAAGTGGATTTAACGAAGAAATTGGGGTGTGAACGGGCAGTTTCACCGTCCGTTCACACCCCAAACCCCAAAAAGTGCAGTTATAATCGGGGCATGGGTATGATGAACACGTTGATCTGGCGATTGGCGGCCACAATGACCCTGGCATGGGGTTTGGCGGCCTGCCAGGCGGTCGCGCCGGTTGTTACGCCAACGCCCAGTGCCAGTCCGCCGGGCGTGTTAACGCCTTATCACACGCCCGGGCCCAGCAGCACACCCACCCTGCCCGCACCGCTGCCCAGCCTGGAAGCCCTGCCGGTGACCCCTGCACCCAGCCCCACGCCTTTCACCCACGCCGTGGCGAAGGGCGAGACCATGCTGGGAATTGCCTACCAGTACAGCATTTCGCTCGAAGATTTGCTGGCGGCCAACCCTGGGGTTGACCCGCAGTTCCTTTCGGTGGGCACGCAGTTGGTCATTCCGTTGGGCGGGGAGGTGGCCGCAGTCCAGCCGACTGCCACCCCGATGGCGGTGGGCTGGCAGGGGCCGGTGTGCCACCGCAGTGCAGATGGCGGGGCCTGGTGTTTTGTGCTGGCGCAGAACGAGCAGATCTATGGGCTGGAAAATCTTTCGGCATGGATTGGGCTGTTCGATGAACAGGGCCGGCCCGTGGCCGGGCAGGTGGCGATTGGGGGGCTGAATTTACTGCCTGCTGGGCGGGCGCTGCCCCTGGGGACGTATTTCTCGCCGCCGCTGCCCGAGGTCTTTGGGGCGCAGTTTGAGCCATTGACGGCGCTGGCGGTGCTGGATGGCAATGCACGCTACCTGTTGGTTGAGGCCAGAGAGCTGGCGTTTGAAATTGCCGGGGATGGAGGGCAGGCCGTGAGCAGCGGAGAGATCTGGCTGGCCGGCCCGGCGCCATCGCTGGTGTGGGTAGAGGCGGTAGCTTACGATGCCAGTGGGCAGGTAGTGGGGGTGCGCAAGTGGGAGACAGCCCAACCGTGCACGGGCCTGTTCCCCACGGCTACGCCCACGGGCGTGGCAACGGCTACGCCGGATGCATCCGTTCTGACACCAGTTCCTGGCGAGGCAACCGCCACGCCCGGCCCGGCCGGAATGCCAGGCTTTGGGTTTTGCACCCGCTTTGAGCTGGCAGTGTACAGCCTGGGGCCGGCGATCCAGAGGGTGGAGATCCTGGTCGAAGCAAGATAAATGCGGGTATTCATTGGCCGGAGGGCGAAACCTGGGCACCGGGGGGGAAGGGGCCGGCGCTGCGTTCAAAAGAGAAGCCCGCCGCGCCGCGATGCCCGCCGCCGCCGAATTTTTCGGCAATCTGTGCCACATCCACTTGATCTGAATACAAGGTGACAAAGGTGATCACGTGCCCGTTTTGCGGAGCTTCGACATAGCAGTAGCCGATGGCGTACCCTAGCTGGCGGATATGCTGGCCCAGGTCGCCATCGCCGCGGCGGTTGATGACAAGGGTGTTGTGCCCTTCGAAGGTCACCGGGTAGCCATAGCGGCTGACGGCGCGGCGCATCTCGCGCAGGCGGGCGGCCAATAAGAGCGTGCCTTGTGAAACCAGCGCCTGGACGGCCTGGGGGTCGTCATCTAGCAGGGGCTTCCAGAGGTCGTCGTTATCGGGGCGGGTTTCTTGCTGGTGCAGGCCCTCGTTAAAGGCGCCCGAATCGGGCTCAAGGTTGGCCCATACGTCCCGGTCTCCGACGAGGGTGATGGCGCGCGGCAGGGGCTGGGCGGGGAAGAAATAACGCCAGGCCAGCACACAGCCGGCGGCGCCAACCTGGCGTAAGCCGGGCCAGGGGGCGGCGCTGCCCGCCAGCTCATCCAGGGCCGATTGGTGATGGTCGATCCAGGTGAAGGTGCGGCCCTCAGCCAGGCGCAGCATATCTGGCTGCGAGAGGGAAAAGTCGACCATGAGGATGTGCTGAGCACGGTCGACCAGCTTCCAGGGGACGGGATCGCCGTAATTGATCTCGTGCAGCCTGACATCTGGCCCAAGGGCGCGGCGCACCACCGCAGCAGCGGCGCGCCCATCGGCGTCATTGTGATGAAAGCATAGGGTATTCATTAGAACAAGGGTAACGAGACCAGGGGGACGGGGGTGAAGACCAGGATGAAAACGATGATCCCCAGGATGGCAACGGCTTTGCGCCGGGCATCCAGGGTGGTGATCTGGTCAAGGGGCTCGGCATGGAAACGGCCAAAGGCAAAGATGAGAAAAGCCCACAGCCACCAGCCGTTCCACACCACGCCCAGGAGCACCAGGGCGCCCAGGATGATGGGTAAGATGCTGCGCATGCGTTTGCCGCCCAGCAGGACGTACAGGACGTGCCCACCGTCCAACTGCCCGGCCGGGATCAGGTTCAGGGCGGTGACCAGGAGCCCCGCCCAGCCGGCCCAGGCCACCGGGTGCAGGCTGACGTCATAACCGCCGGTGGGCAGGGGGGCGCCGGTGAAGAAATAGCGCAGCCAGTAGATGGCCGGCTGGAGGCCGGAATAACCTGCGGGCTGGGGCAGCATCTGCCCGTGGACGAGATACTTCAACAGCAGGTAGAGGATGGAGTTGCCCTCGAAGATCTGGCCTTCGGGCAGGGTGAGCGGAATCTGCTGCACGGGAGAGAGGGCCAGCCCAAGGATGAGCACCGGGATGGCAACCACCAGCCCGGCCAGGGGCCCGGCGATGCCGATATCCAGCAGGGTGCGGCGGTTTTTGGGCGGTTCTTTGAGCTGGATAAAGGCGCCCATGGTGCCAAAATAGCTGAAGGGGAAGGGGATGAAATAGGGCAGGGTGACGTCCGTCTTATGGTAGCGCCCCACCAGGTAGTGGCCGAATTCGTGGGCTGTCAGGATGGCCAATAGCGCCGCAGCAAAGGGCCAGCCGCTGAGCACAAAACGCAGGCCTTCAACCGGGTTGCTGGGCAGGGCCTGCGCGGGGCTGAAGAGGGCGCCGGTGAGCATGACGCTGAATACGGTGAGGATGAACAGGACTACGTTGACCCATTTCTTGGATGGCTTGGTATGGACCACGCCTTCCACCAGGATGACAGCGTGGCGGCCCTCTTCCAGGCGGAAGAGGGGGGTGATCTCGAGAGGGCGCAGGGCCTGGGCCAGGTCGTCGTAGGCGGCGGGGGTGTCTTCGTTATAGATGCGCCCGCGGTAGCGGACGATGAAGCCCTGCTTTTGCTCGCCCCAGGTCACGTCTTCGATGCGCATGATGCGGCTGACGAGGGGGGTGAGTTGGTCGTTCTCAACCGGCAGCATTCTTTCTCCGTTCTACGCGGCGGGAGAAACCCCGCCTCTCTTAAAAATAAGGCGGGAGTGGATGGGGGTCGAACCCACCGCGGCCCGCAACGCGACCCGCCACCGGTTTTGAAGACCGGGGAGCCCACCGGGACTCAACCACTCCCAAGAAGTGCGCTGGAATTATACCTTAAGATTGCTTCACCCGGCAAAAGCATCGGGTGAAGCAATGACAGAAGATGCTGACTTGAAACTGGGGGAATCCCCACCTTGACTCTTTATGGTGGTGGTGCTATATTCGAACGCATTTGGGCAGCCGGAAGCCCAAACTGGACTAGACAGCTTTCGCGGCCAGGAGGCCGAAAATGCGCGTCATCACCTTGATAACTGATTTTGGGCTCAAAGACGGTAACGTCGGCGTAATGAAAGGGGTCATCTGGGGGATTGCCCCGCGCGCCCAAATTGCAGATATCAGCCATTTGATCACCCCGCAAAATGTACCTGAGGCAGCCCTGGTCTTGCTGCGCTCGGCTCTTTACTTTCCTCCTGAGACCATTCACCTTGTGGTGGTTGACCCCGGCGTGGGCACGGCGCGGCGCGCCATGGCGGCGCAGGTGGGGCCTTATTATTACGTGGGGCCAGATAACGGCACGCTGACCCTGTTATGGGAACGCGCCAGGCAGTTGAACTGGGCGTTGTCTTGCGTGCACCTGGATCAGAAGCAGTACTGGCTGCCAGAGGTGAGCCATGTGTTCCACGGGCGGGATATCTTTGCGCCGGTGGCGGCCCACCTGGCAAATGGAACAGCGTTAAGCGAGCTGGGGAGGCATTTTGACGATCCCGTGCTGCTGGACCTGCCGCCGCCGCAGCGCACTGCCCAGGGTTGGCGCGGCGAGGTGATCCATGTGGATCATTTTGGCAATCTTGCCACCAATATCCGGCTTGAGCACCTGGGGCAGGCAGAGAACGTGGTGCTGCGCCTGGCAGGTGTGGAAGTGGATGGATTGGTGCAAACGTTTGGGGATCGCCCGCCGGGCAGCCTGGTGGCTTTGTATGGCAGCACGGGCAGCCTGCTGGTCTGCATGGTCAATGGGAATGCGGCAGAACATTTGCGGGCGGGCCCGGGTGCGGTGGTAGAAGTGATCCTACAAAAGACATAACGACCAAGGTCGTTTCAGATTGAGATTAGATAAGGAGAATGAAAATGGATAAGAAAGCTTTGTTGGCGCGAGTGAAAGAAGACGGCGTTAAGTTCATTTCGCTACAGTTTACCGATGTCACCGGAACGGTCAAAAGCCTGGATATCCCCCTGGAACGGCTGGAAACAGCCCTGGACGATGGGATCTGGTTCGATGGCTCGTCGGTGGAAGGGTTCGCCCGCATCCAGGAAAGCGATATGCGCCTGGTATTGGATATGAACACCTATGCTGTGCTGCCCTGGACGCCGGCTGAGATGCGCCGGGCGCGCATCTTCTGCGATATCTACCAGACAGATACCCAGCCTTTCCTGGGTGATCCGCGCGGGACGCTCAAGCGCATGCTGCAGCGGGTAAGCGAACGCGGCTGGAAGTTCAACGTGGGGCCGGAACCGGAATTCTTCTTGTTCCGCCGCAACGGGCCCGATAGTGTTCACCCGGTGCCGCACGATATTGGCAGTTACTTCGATTTCTCGGCCAATGACGACGCGGTGCGGGTGCGCACCGAGCTGATGGATGCCCTGGCGAGCATGGGTCTGGAAGTGGAGATGGGCCATCACGAGGTGGCGATCGGGCAGCACGAGATCGACTTCCGCTTCGATGATGCCCTGCGCACGGCAGACAATGTGCTCACCTTGAAGTACACCGTCAAGGCCATTGCGGCGCAGCACGGGCTGATCGCGTCTTTCATGCCCAAGCCGATCTTCGGCATCAACGGTTCTGGTATGCACTGCCACCAATCCCTGTTCGATGCCCAGGGCAAGAATTTGTTCCACGACGCCAAAGACGAGTTCTTGCTTTCGCCGGTGGCGTATCAATTCATTGCCGGTCAACTGCAGCATGCCCGGGCGCTTTCGGCGGTGGTAGCGCCCTCGGTGAATTCGTACAAGCGCCTGGTGCCGGGTTACGAGGCGCCGGTCTACATTGGCTGGGCGCAGGTCAACCGTTCGGCCTTGATCCGCATCCCGCGCGGCGGGCCCGCCCGCGAGAAGGCCACTCGGGCCGAGCTGCGCTGCCCGGATCCGGCGGCCAACCCGTACCTGGCCTTTGCGGCTATGCTGGGGGCGGCCCTGGATGGGATCGACCGCAAGCTGGAATGCCCCAAGCCGTTGAACAACATCAACGTCTATCACCTGACCCCGGTGGAGCGGCAGGCACTGGGCGTGACCGAGCTGCCCGGTTCTTTGGCTGAGGCGCTGCGCGAGCTGGATAAGGATGAGGTGCTCAAAGAGGCTTTGGGGCCGGTGGTTTACGAGGCCTTCCAGCGCGCCAAGTGGGCCGAGGTGGAAGAATCCCGCATGCGGGTGACGGATTGGGAATTGGAACGCTATCTCGAGACGATCTAAGCGTATTGGGAATCAGTAAGGCCGCGCAAGCGGCGCGAGAAGTGCGAAGGCGGGGGGCTTTCGCACTTTTTGTTATGCAGGGTTGTAATGCATAATGCAAGGGCGCGAAGAAGGGTGTACGCTGAAATGTAATGCAGAAGCTTAACGCAAGGGCGCAAAGGGCTCATGGTAGAATTTGGTTGAGTTTGGATAATGCCAGATCGTTTCTGTTTGCCGCACCCGCCTTCTGTCAGGCTATAGATGGGCCCGCAATCGATGTTTGATATGGGATTGAGAAATACTATGGATATTAAAATAGAGACTTACACACCACCCAATACACCACAACCTATTGGACCTTACAGTCATATCACAAAGGTCGGTCAATTCATCACTATTGGCGGAACTGCTGGGGTTGACCCAGCTACTGGCCAGCTTGCCGGAGCAGATATCTACTCCCAAACAAAGCAAATCCTGGAGTCATTTCAAGTAATGTTGCAGTATGTGAACTCGGGTTTAGATCATATTCTCCACGTAAACATTTTCTTGCAGGACATGCGGGATTTCGAGGAGATGAACCGTGCCTATATTGATATGATGGGAGAGCATCGCCCTGCACGAACTGTGATTGGAGTCAATGAACTCCCGAAACCGGGTGTTCTCCTTACGATGAATCTGACAGCAGTAATCAAAGGATAGTGCTTTCGGTAAGTTACGATTAGCCTATCCCTTCACCTCTGACAGCAAAGATGCCACCGAGAATGTCATCACCCCCAGGTTGTGCCCGGCTATCCGTTTACGCCTCAGGGCCAGATGCGCATGCTGGCAGATGTGATGCGCATGGCGCGTAGTGTGCCAAACGGGCGCTGCCTGGGCGTCTTCTGACTGTTCAAGCGGCCTTAATCGTCTTTCTATTCACGTGCAAATTGAGCTCAAGGTAATAAACCCAGGCCCTGGAGAATATCCAGGGCGATTTGTTTTGCTTCAACGCCGGTTGTCTTCTCGCCAGCGCTTCCGATGTTCATGGCGAAGAAGTAGACGTTGTCATTTTTCTCTACATAACCGATAAACCAACTGATGGATACCCCATCCACTTCTCCTGAGCCGGTCTTCCCGCTCAATTGGTAGGCATCTGTGGTTTCCAACAGCAGGATTTCCTTGACGATGCTCATCGACCGCTCAGAGAAAGGCAGTTCATCCTGGTACAGGCGCTGCAGCAGCTCAATCTGCTCATCGGCAGAGATCCTTAACCCGCCTGCCAGCCAAAACAGGTCGGCCGGGCCGGAGATATCCTGGTTCCCATAGCCCATCAGGTCTATATAATATTGTTCCTTCTCAATGCCCACCCGCCGGGCCAGCTCCTGGTAATACCAGACGACAGAATTCTGGATGGCCGTCTTCAGCGAATGATCTTGATTCCATGCTGGGGTGTCATATGCTGTGCCATCCCATTCGATGACGTAGTTTTCATCAGGGATAACGCCGGTTTCCAGCCCAATCAACGAATTGATGATCTTGTACGTGGAAGCAGGCAGGAATCTTTCGGCGCACCGGTCGGGGTTATAACGGAGGTACTGCTTATCGTTGCGGTTGTACAGTACAAATGCACCTGTGAAACCACGAAAATAGGATTCTAGCTCTGGCTTCAATTCCACACCCGGCGTGATGGTTGGCTGTGAAGTTGGCGTGAAAGAAGCTTTGGCACAGCCGGCCAAAAGCGTGCCCGCCAGAATGAGGCTGATCCAGAAACGTATTTGAGTATTCATCTTGCTAAGCGATCACTCAATAATCGCCAGAACCTGGCGCATTTCGACGGTATCACCTTTCTTGACGGTGATTTCTTTGATCACGCCTGACTTCTTGGCATGCAGCTCATTTTGCATCTTCATGGCTTCCAAGACGATGACCACGTCGCCGGCCTGAACCGGGTCTCCTACTTCCTTGTTGACCTTGATGATCAGGCCAGGCATGACGGCGGTAATGGCCCCGGCCTCATCCGCGGCAGCCGCGGCGGCCTTGCGCGCCCTGGTGGGTTTAGGTTCTTCCAGCCCATAGGTCTCAATCTTGTAGGCGATCCCGTCCACGGTGGCTGCATCGCCGCGCACTTCCACCTGGTGTGGGTTACCTCCCACATTGATGGCGGTACCGCTGAGACCCCACGGGAACTCCTGGCCATTGACCAGGATCAGCTCGCCCTTGCGCTCGATCTCATAGGGCACGCCTTCCAAAGTTAGCTTGAATTTGTTGATCATCGCCAGCCTCCCTGTCCGAACCGGCGGCCTGAAATCTTCCAGGGTGAGACACCAACCGCCGGCCCGGCAGCCGCCTTGATGGCTTTGAGGGTTTCCTTTTCTTCTTGCTGCTTAAAGATAGCCACTGCGATTGCCGCGGCGGTTTCTTCCTTCCCGCCGAGGCCCTTGGCTCGTCGTTCAAGGAAGGGCCGCGCGATCTGCGGGAACAGGGCATAGGAGATGACATCCTCCTCGGATTTCGCCAGCTCGCCGATTTCATTCTTGGCCTTTTCCCAGCCCGGGCTGAGCATATCGGCTGGCCGGCAGGTGATGGGTTGTTCATCGCCGATGGCCTTACGTTGGACTTCGGGATCGATGGGCGCAGGCGCCTTGCCATAGTAACCGCGAATGTATTGTTTGACTTCCTCAGGGATGACCTTATAACGCTCACCCATCAGCACATTGAAGGTGGCCTGGGTGCCCACGATCTGGCTGGAGGGTGTGACCAGAGGGGGATAGCCCAGCTCTTTACGCACGCGCGGGATTTCATCCAGCACGTCATAGTATTTATCCATCGCATTTTGCTGGCGCAGTTGGCTTACCAGGTTCGAGAGCATGCCGCCCGGCACCTGGAACTGGAGCACATTCACATCCACCGCGGCCACGCCAGCCTCGAAAGCCGCATATTTTTTGCGGATATCGGTCATGCTGCGCGAGATTTCTGCCAGCGCGCCCAGGTCAAGCCCGGTATCGTATTCGGTTCCCTTGAGAATAGCCACCAGCGTTTCGGTGGGGGGCTGGGAGGTGGAGAGGGACATGGATGAGATGGCGGTGTCGATCACATCCACGCCGGCTTCCACGGCTTTGAGCAATACGGCTGTGCCCATACCGCTGGTGTAGTGGGTGTGCAACTGCACCGGCAGGCCCACTTCTTTCTTGAGCGCTGCCACCAGCTCATAGGCCGCGTACGGGGTGATCAACCCGGCCATATCCTTGATGCAGATCGAATCGGCTCCCAGGTTGGCCAGGTCTTTCCCCATCTGGACGAAAGTCGAGATCTCGTGTACCGGGCTGATGGTGTAACTGATGGCGCCTTGCACATGCCCGCCAACCTGCTTGGCATATTTCATGGCTGGCGCCATATTGCGCAGATCATTCAGCGCATCAAAGATGCGGAACACACCCAGTCCATTGCGCCGCGTGGCGGCGATGAAGTGCTCCAGAATATCGTCGGGGTAGTGTTTGTACCCAACCACATTCTGCCCGCGCAGCAGCATTTGCAGGCGTGTGTTGGGCATCAGCTTGCGCAGGGTGCGCAGGCGTTCCCAGGGGTCTTCGCCCAAGAAACGCATGGCGCTGTCGAAGGTGGCCCCGCCCCAGACCTCTGCTGACCAGTAGCCAATCTTATCCATTTGCTGGGCAATACGGGTCATATCTTCGGTGCGCATGCGTGTGGCAAGCAGGGACTGGTGGGCATCGCGCAAGATCGTATCGCAAATCATTACTTTATTGGGCATGGCGATTACCCTCCCAATTCCATATCGTGAACCTGGAACATTTCCTTCGGTTTGAACATCAGGACCAGGGCGCCGTTCTGTGATTTAGGATTGTGCGTGGTGTAAGCGCGTACCACGACGGTGTCGTGCTTTTTCAGGACAGCAGTTGGCTGGTTATGGAATTCGATTTGGACCTCACCCTCCAACACAATGTACATTTCATCCTGGGTGTGCCGGTGCCAGTGGCTTTCGCCTTTGAATTGTAACAGGTAGGCTGCGTGATCGTTGACCTGTCCAACTTCCAGGTGCATGAAGGGGACGGTCAAAAGATTGGCTAATTCGTCAATCGAAACGATACTCGACATGGTAGGCTCCTTATTTGATGAATCATCGTTCGCGTGGCGGGCGCAGCTTGCGGCGGATTGACGGGATGCGGGCAATGCACAACTGCGCCCCTACACTTTACAGGGGAATATTGCCATGCTTCTTGGGTGGGTTGGCGTCGCGCTTGTTTTGTAAGATGCCCAAAGCCCGGGCCAGCCGTGGGCGGGTCTCGAGCGGCTCGATGACATCATCGATATACCCTCGCGAGGCAGCCACGTAGGGGTTGGAAAACTTGTCGGTATATTCCTTGATCAACCCGGCGCGTTTGGCGGCCGGATCGTCTGCCTTCTTGATCTCATCCCTGAAAACGATATTGACCGCGCCATCTGAGCCCATTACGGCGATTTCAGCGCCAGGCCAGGCTGCTACGTAATCGCCGCGGATATGCTTGCTGTTCATCACGCAGTATGCGCCGCCATAGGCCTTGCGGGTGATCACGGTCAGCTTGGGGACGGTAGCCTCGCAGAAGGCGTACAGCAGCTTGGCCCCATGTGCAATGATGCCGCCGTGTTCCTGGTCTACCCCTGGCAAGAAGCCGGGAACATCTTCGAAGACCACCAGCGGGATGTTGAAACAATCGCAAAAGCGCACAAAACGAGCCCCTTTGATGGATGCCTTGATATCTAACACGCCTGCCAGCACCATGGGCTGGTTGGCGACAATGCCAATCGAATGACCATCCAGCCGGGCGAAACCGACGACGATGTTCTGGGCATAGCCCTCCTGGATTTCGTAGAATTCGCCGTTATCCACCACCAATTGGATGACTTCCCGGATATCGTAGGGCTTGTTCGGCTCATCGGGCGCGATCTCATTGAGCTTCTTATCTGTGCGCTCAGCCGGGTCGCCTGTATCCAGGTGCGGCGGATCTTCCATGTTGTTGGATGGCAGGTAAGCCATCAATTGCCGAATGGACTCGAACATTTCATCTTCATCCTGGGCGATCACATGGCAAACACCGCTCTTACTGCCGTGCACCTTTGCGCCGCCCAGGTCATCCGATGTCACTTCCTGGCGGGTGACGGTCTTCACCACATCCGGGCCGGTGATGAACATGTAACTTGTGTTCTTGACCATGAAGATAAAGTCAGTCAGAGCGGGGCTGTAAACAGCACCGCCCGCACACGGCCCAAGGATGGCACTGATCTGGGGCACCACGCCGGAGGCCAGCGTATTCTTCAAAAAGATATCGGCATACCCTCCCAGGCTGGCAACACCTTCTTGAATGCGCGCCCCGCCCGAGTCATTCAGGCCGATCAGCGGCACGCCGTTTTTCATTGCCAGGTCCATGATCTTGCATACTTTGGCGGCATGAACCTCGCCCAGCGTGCCGCCGATGACCGTAAAATCCTGGCTGAACACATACACCGGGCGCCCATCGATGGTGCCCGACCCTGTCACCACGCTGTCGGCAAGGTATTTCTTCTCGTCCATGTTGAAATCTGTGGTGCGGTGGGTGACAAACATATCCAGCTCGAGGAAAGAGCCTTTATCGAGCAGCTTCTCAATGCGCTCGCGGGCGGTCAGCTTGCCTTTGGCATGCTGGGCGTCAATGCGACCCTGTCCGCCGCCGAGCTGGGCCTCTTTTCTTAACTCATACAAGCGTTCGATTTTCGCTTGTGCCGTCATATGGTCTCCTGTTTATGGTAGGATAAGGTGAGGGGAATAAGGGGAGTAATCGCAAAGCCGCCCATCCTGGACGCTAACTTCCATTCTAGCATTATTGATGTTGGAATGGAGGTGGATAAAAGTCATGAGATTGGGAGGATTGATGGTTACCAGGCTAGACGGTGTGGATGGGCAGTATGCCTTACGACAGCGAGCCATTTCCCTTCACAGCGGCCAGAGCAACGGTGTTAAGGAGATGGCAATCAGAATCATGTCCGCCTGGGCCGGCGCGATGCCCGGCTTAGCGCCTAAAAGGGTTGAAGTTGGTGTGGGTATCGTAGACATCCACACCCTCGCTGCGCTTGAGAGCGTGGACTGCCAGGTAGGTGAGGGGGGTCATGAGGGCTTCAACGGCGCATTTGAAAATGTAGTTGGTCAGCGCGAGGGTCAGGAAAAGGCTCCAGGGGAAGACGCCGAAGAGGCAGGCCACGGCCACGAAGACGGCCGAGTCGACCAGTTCGCCCACCAGGGTGCTGCCGATGGTGCGGGCCCACAGCCAGCGGCCGCGGGTAAGCACTTTCATGCGCGCCAGGGTGAAGGAATTGGAGAAAGAGCCGCTCCAGTAGCCTGCCAGGCTGCCGAGGACGATGCCGCCGCTGCTCATGCCGCCCAGGATGGCGGTGTAGGCGGCCTGCCCGGCGTATTCTTGCCAGGTGGCTTCACCGGGCAAGATGCTCACCAGCCACAGCACCAGAGAGCTGAGCCCCAGGCAGAAGAAGCCGGTCCAGATCACGCGCCGGGCGCGGCGGTAGCCATAGACTTCGGTCAGGATGTCGCCGAAGATGTAGCTGATGGGGAAGAGCAGGGTGCCGCCATCGAAGGCCAGGCGCACACCCAAGAGGCTGAAGCCCAGGTCGATGATCTTGGCGGATGAAGCAACGTTGCTGATGATCAGCACCGCCACAAAGACGGCCATCACCAGGTCGAAATAGCGCGGGGTGGTGTGGTTGGTCTGTGGGGGCAGATGTTGGCTCATGTCTCGCCTGGCTGGAGCTTGCTGGTCATGCGGCAGAAGGTGCATTCGCCGGGGGCGGTGGTGGGTTGGCCGCAGGCAGGGCAGGTGTGCAGCAGGGGCCGGTCGGGGTCGGCATCTGGCGAGAAGAGCCCGGCGGCCTTGGCCCGCAAAAAGGACAGGTAGAAGTTGAGCTTGGCGCCGGGGCGCTCGGATTCGAGTTGGTTCAGCAGGTCTTTGTAATAGAGCGAGGTGGCCCCCACGGCAAAGGGGCACTCATCATAGATGTATTCGATGCCGCCCAGCCAGGCGTAAGCGGCCATCTCGCGCTCGTAGATGCGGCAGAGGGGCTTGACCTTGCGTACCAGGCCCTCGTCCCGGGCCTCGAGCACGGGACCCTGGCGCAGCAGGTAAGAGCCGGCCCAGGTGAGGGTGTTGCCAAAGAGCACGGCGGCTTCATCATCCAGGTTGTGGCCGGTAGCCAGCACCTGGTAGCCGCCCTGGCGCGCCACACGGTTCATGATGTGGCGCTTGGCCAACCCGCACACCGAGCAAGCCTTGCCGCGCCCGCGCTGGGCGCGCTCGGCAATCTGCGGGATGCCGGCGCCGTACTCGGCGGCCACATCCACCACGTGCAGGTGCAGGCCGCGGGAACCGGCAAACTGCTCAGACAGGCGGCGGGATTCGGCGGAATAGTTCACCCCGCCATCGATGCCCAGGCTGATGTACAGGCCATCGACGGCATAGCCCAGCTTGTGCAGGATATCCCACAACGAAAGCGAATCTTTGCCGCCCGAGACGGCCACCAGCAGGCGATCCTGGTGGCTGAACATCTTGTATTTTTCGATGGCGCGTTCAACCTGCTGGGGCAGCCAGGCCAGGTAATCAGCCTGGCAGAGCGCCAGTTTGTGATGGCGCATGTGGAAGACGGCTTTGCCGCCGCACTTATCGCATTTCATCAGGGAGCTGGCCGCAAGGCAGGCTGCGGGCTGTCCTTTGGGTTGGTGAAGAAGTTTTCTGGCAGGGGGATGGGGGCGTACTGCGTGCCGGTGCCCAGGCTGCCAACCGAGATGTAATACAGCTCGATGACGCTGTTCTCGCCCAGGCCAATGTCCTGGAATGCAAATGCAATGTGGGTGCCATCGGGGCTGAAGTTGGGGTCGCGGTAACAGCAAGAGCCGCGCACGGGGTTGGCCTTGGGCACGATGGTGTGCAGGTCCATGTCGTAAAAGTACAGGTCGCCGAAGCCCTCGTTGCGCACGAAGCCGACCAGGGCGAAGAGGGAGGTGCCGTTCCAGCCAACGTGATCCAGCTCGGGGTAGTTGCGGTAGCCGCTCATGGTGAAGCGTTGGGCGGGGAATTCGTCGATCTTGCGCACGTTGGTCTCGCAGGTTGAGATATCGAGCACGTAGACCTCGTCTTCACGGCGGCCTTCGACCGCGCCCACCAATACCAGGGCCATGTGCTGCATATCTTCAGACCACAAAGCCTCTTCCACTAAATATGCTGCGCCGGTGCTGGAAGCGTAAGGGGCCATGGCGGCACAAACCGACATATCGCGGATGCCGGTCCAATAATCGACCTGGCTGAGGCGCTCGGGGTCGTTGGGGACGATGAACAACTGCTGGAAGACGCTGATGGCGGCCAGGCTGCCATCGGGCGAGAGGCGGAAGAGCTCGAGGGTGCCAGAATTCAGGCAGACGACATCGTCGACGCGGCCGGTGTCTATCGCCACCTGGCGCACGCACAGGCCAGAGACGAAGATCACGGCCGAGCCATCGGGGGTCCACTGCAGCATATCTTTCCGGCCGCCATCGGTAGTGAGCTGGGTCAGGCCGGTGCCATCCAGGTTCACCACCCAAACGTCATTGTTGCGCAAGAAGGCGACCATATCTGAACCGCCGATGACCGGCGCGGCGGGGAGGGGGGTGAAGGTTGCGGTGGGGGTGGGCGGGAGGGGCGTCTCAGAGGGGGCGGTGGTGGCGGTGGGCGGCACCTCGGTAGGTTGGGGGGTGCTGCTGGGCGGCAGGGCAGTTTCTGATGGCGCCAGGGTGGGCGTGGCTGAAGGGAGCTCGGCCACAACCGGAACGGTGGCAGAAGGGGCAGTGGTGATGGTGGGGGTGGGGGGTTTCAGGCCCAGGGCGACAATCAGCGAGCCGCCAAATACCACTGCCAGCACGGCTGCCACCAAGAGGATGCCGCCGCCAATCCAAACCCAAATGGGGATGCTGCGCCGGGCGGGAGCGGCAGGGGCCGCAGCCGGGGGAGGTGTGGGGGTCCTGACGCCTTTCTTGGCGGGGGCCCCCACCGTGGTGGCATTGGCCGCCGGGCGGATGCGCGTGGCGGCGTACTGGGTCTTGGCGGGTGCGGGGCCAATGTGGGTGGCATTGGCTGCATTTTTTGCCACTTCTTCAGCGGCATCGGCTAATTCCTGGCTGGTTTGGAAGCGGTCGTCGGGGTCTTTGGCCATGGCCTTTTCGATGACGGCATCAAAGGCAGGCGGCAGGTCGGCTTTTTCTCCCAGCAAGCTGGGCACCGGCTCGAGGATGTGCATCATCATCAGCTTGGCGGCGGTATCGGCGTTGTAAGGGGTTTTGCCAGCCAAGACCTGGAACAAGATCACGCCCAAGGCGTAAATATCGCTGCGCCCGTCGATTTCCATGCCGCCCTGCACTTGCTCGGGGCTCATGTAAGCCGGGGTGCCCAAGATGGCGCCCCCGGTGAGGGTGGCGCTGGTGGACTGTTTCAGGCGGGCGATGCCGAAATCGGAGAGAAAGGCGTTGCCATACTGGTCGAACAAGATGTTGCCGGGCTTCATATCGCGGTGGATGATGCCTTTGGAATGGGCGGCATCCAGGGCGGGGGCCAGGCGGCTGACCATCTTGACCACTTCATTGACGGGCATGGGGCCTTGCTTGACCTTATCGGCCAGAGAGCCGCCCGACATGTAGCGCATGACGATGTAGGGTTGGCCTTCTTCTTCGCCAAAATCATACACCGGCACAATGGCGGGGTGTTCGAGCAGGGCCACCATCTTGGCTTCGCGATCAAAGCGGGTTTTGAACTGCGGGTCGTGCAAAAATTCGCGCGGCAAAACCTTGATGGCAACTTCGCGCTCGAAGCGTGGGTCATAGGCTTTGAAAACCGAGGCCATGCCCCCGCGCCCCAGCTCCCCTTTGATCTCGTAGCGGCCAAATTTTTCAGTGGTCATGTCAGAAAGTATAGCACCTAAGTAAAGATAAAAACAACTTTTCTCGGTTGAATTTTAAGGCACAACCGAGCATTGTGGCAAGAGTCAAAAATGTAAGTTTTAGGCAGTGCCAAACTGGCGGTCGCCGGCATCGCCCAGCCCGGGCACGATGTAGCCGCGTTCATTCAACCGCTCGTCAATGGCAGCCAGGTAGATGGGCACGTCGGGGTGGTGCTGCTGCATGTTCTCAATGCCTTGCGGCGCACCAATGATGCCTACGAACTTGATCTTGGTGACGCCCCAGCGCTTGAGGATATCGACTGTGGCAACGGCTGACCCGCCGGTGGCGAGCATGGGGTCGAGCACCAGGCAAACCTGGACGGTGGGCTCGATGGGCAGCTTGTTGTAATATTCCACCGGCTTGAGGGTTTTTTCATCGCGATAGAGGCCGATGTGCCAGACTTCAGCCGAGGGCATCAATGCCCACACGCCTTCGACCATGCCCAGCCCGGCGCGCAGGATGGGCACCAGGCCGATCTTGGCCTGCAAGGCCTGGCATTTGGCCAGGGCCAGGGGGGTTTGCACTTCAATCGGGCGCAGTTCAAGGTCCAGGGTGGCTTCGTAGGTCAACAGAGAGGCAATTTCGGGCACCAGCTCGCGGAACTTTTTGGGTTCAGTGTCTACATTGCGCAGCAGGGCCAGCTTATGGGCAACCAGGGGGTGACGAGAAGGAAAAACGTTGGACATAGGGTATCTACTCCAAGTATAAGATTAGGCATATTATATCCCGTTTGCTTTGAAGGGATATGTTTCGGTTATAATCATTCTATGACTGATGAGACCCCAAAACGCCTGGTGAACCCTGAACCGCAACCGGATGACCGCCTGGACCAATCCTTAAGACCGCATACGTTAAACGATCTGATCGGCCAGGAACGGGTAAAAGAGAACTTGTCGATTTTGATCGCCGCGGCCCGCCAGCGCGGCGACCCGTTGGATCATGTGTTGTTTTACGGGCCGCCCGGCCTGGGTAAGACCACGCTGGCGCATGTTCTGTCAAATGAGATGAGCGTCAACATCAAGGTCACCTCGGGTCCGGCGATCGAGCGCCCCGGCGACCTGGCGGCGATCCTGACCAACCTGCGGGCAGGGGATATCCTGTTCATCGACGAAGTCCACCGCCTGGGGCGGGCCGTGGAAGAGGTGTTGTACCCGGCGATGGAAGACTTTGCCCTGGATATTGTGATTGGCAAGGGGCCTTCGGCGCGTTCGATCCGTTTGAAGCTGCCGCGCTTCACGGTCATCGGGGCCACCACGCGCCTGGCGCTGCTCACTGCGCCGCTGAGGGCGCGCTTTGGGGCGGTGTATCACCTGGATTTCTATGGGCTGGAGGCCATGCAGGCCATTGTCCAGCGGGCGGCGCGGGTATTGGGCGTACCGGCGGATGAAGAAGGGGTGGATGAGATTGCCCGGCGCGGGCGCGGAACGCCGCGCGTGGCCTTGCGCCTGCTGAGGCGGGTGCGCGACTTTGCCCAGGTGCGGGCAGATGGGTCCATCACGCGGGCGGTAGCCAAAAATGCCCTGGACCTGCTCAACGTAGATCCGCTTGGCCTGGATGAGATGGACCGGCGGGTACTGTTGACGGTGATCGAGAAATATCGCGGCGGGCCCGTGGGGCTGAGCACGATTGCAGCTTCGATCAGCGAAGAGCCCGATACGATCATGGACGTGGTTGAGCCGTACCTGTTACAGCTCGGTTTCTTAGAGCGCACCTCGCAGGGGCGGATGGCAACGGCGCGGGCTTATGAGCACCTGGGTATCGCAATGCCCGCCGAAGAGCAGTCACGGTTGTTCTAATGAAAACTGACGATTTCGATTACGATCTTCCGGTTGAGTGCATTGCTCAAACCCCGTTGGAGCCGCGCGATGCCTCGCGCCTGTTGGTATTAGACCGCCAGCGAGACAGCCTGGAGCACACCACCTTTCGAGAGGTGGGGCGCTATCTGAGACCGGGCGACCTGTTGGTGCTGAATGAGACGCGCGTGATCCTGGCGCGCCTGTTTGGGCGCAAGCTGCCCGGCGGCGGGCGGGTGGAGCTGCTGCTGTTAAAGCGCATCGATGAGCAGACCTGGGAGGCGTTGGCGGGCGGCAAGGGGCTGACCACGGGCAAGCAGGTGCAGGTGGTTGACAGGGCCGGCGAAGCGCTGGCGCTGTGGGTGGAGATCGATGCCGTGCTGGAAGGGCCGCTGCGCCGGGTGCGCTTCAGCGCGCCGCCGGAACCTTACCTGGCCCAGGCCGGGCATGTGCCGCTGCCGCCTTACATCCATGCCCCGCTGGCAGACCCTGAACGTTACCAGACGGTGTATGCCCGCCAAACCGGCTCGGCAGCGGCGCCCACGGCAGGATTGCATTTCACACCCCGCCTGATCGAAGAACTGACCGGGCGGGGGATTGGGCTGGCTAATGTGACGCTGCACGTGGGCCTGGATACCTTTGCCCCGGTGACCGAAGATGATCCCCAACAGCATGCCATCCATACCGAGTGGTGCCAGGTGAGCGCTGAAACCGTGCAGGCGATCCGGGTAGCGCGGCAAGCAGGCGGGCGGGTGATTGCGGTGGGCACTACCTCGGTGCGCACATTAGAGACTTGCGCCGCGGCCGGCCAACCGGAGCCTTACAGCGGCCCAACCTCGCTGTATATCCTGCCGGGTTACCCATTCCACCTGGTGGATGCCATGATCACCAATTTCCATTTGCCGCGCTCCACGCTGATCATGCTGGTGAGCGCGTTTGCCGGGCGAGAGCGGGTCTTGGATGCCTACGAGACTGCCAAGCGAGAAGGCTACCGCTTCTATTCGTTTGGGGATGCGATGTTGATCTTGTAAGAGAAAGAATGTATGGCTGCGATTGATGATCTGAATCAAATATTGTTGGTCTGCCGCAAATGCCCCCGCCTGGTGGCCTGGCGCGAGCAGGTGGCGCGCGAGAAGCGGCGTGCATACCGAGATTGGGAATATTGGGGCAAGCCGGTGCCGGGGTTTGGCGACCCTGAAGCGCGGTTGTTGGTGGTGGGGCTGGCGCCGGGCGCACACGGCTCTAACCGCACCGGGCGCATGTTCACGGGCGATGCCTCGGGTGATTTTCTGTATCCTGCCCTGCACCGGGCGGGGTTTGCCAACCAGCCGGGCGCAAGCCGCCTGGATGATGGGCTGGCGCTGCACGACCTGTTCATTTCGGCGGTCTGCCGCTGCGCGCCGCCGGATAACAAGCCCGCACCCGGTGAGATTGCCAACTGCCTGCCTTACCTGGCGCAAGAGATGGAAATATTGAAAAATGTACAGGGGGTGGTGGCTTTGGGGAAGATCGCCTTTGACCAGGTGCTGCGCCTGTATAACGCCCAGGGCAATCCAGGCGGCAGGCTGGAATTTGCCCACGGCGCTTTTTATACCTTGGGCGGCGGCAAGCCCTGGCTGTTGGCTTCTTACCACCCCAGCCGCCAGAATACACAAACCGGCCGCCTGACGGCTGCTATGTTCGACCAGATCTGGTTAGAGGCCCGTTCCAGGTTAGCGTAGGGCAAACAAGACGGAGGCCGGGCGGATGAAGATCATGGGCGTGCGCACGACGCCCATATTGGGAATGGCCGGGTTGGTGATCTCAGCATCGTAGATGGTGATGAAGGTTTCTTTGATGGTGGTGAGATGCAGGGCCATGTTGGTGGTGGCTGCCATGCGCATGTTGGCCTGGATGCGGAAAGAGCCCAGCATGGTCAAGATGGGGTCCATTTTGCGGTTGGGTTCGGTGGCATCGTAATCCAGGCTCTCTTGGACGGGCGGGAGGGCGTGGATGGCCAAGATTTGCGGAACGGATATGAACAACTCGGGGGCAGCCAATGTTTGGATCGAACCGCCCGCCAGCAGCAGTACCTGGGCTTTGTAGAGCCTCAGGTAGTCGATGGGGGTGGCGGCGCGCAGCCAGGTGGCGATGCGGATGGACTGCTTGATGATCGTTTCGCCGCGCACCACCCCGTTAGGGATGTACACCATGACTGGCAGTACTTTGTCTTCGGGGCCTAACTGGTAAGAATGGGATTGAGGGGTGTCTGTCATACTGCCTCCTTAGAATCATCTCTACCCTGGATTATAATGTCAGTTAGCAAAAAACTGCAATTCATTGGAGACCAAAAATATGCGCGCTGTAGATATTATCGTCAAAAAACGTGACCACCAAGAGTTGACCCGCCAGGAGATCGAATTCTTTGTGCAGGGCTATACGCGGGGCGAGATCCCCGATTACCAGGCCTCGGCCTGGGCGATGGCGGTGCTGTTGAACGGCATGACGCCGCGCGAGACGACCGATTTGACCCTGGCGATGGCCCATTCTGGCGAGGTGCTTGACCTTTCGGGCGTGGTGCCGATTGCGGTGGACAAGCACTCAACGGGCGGGGTGGGCGATAAGACCACGCTGGTGATTGCGCCTGCCATTGCGGCCTGCGGGCTGCCGGTGGGCAAGATGTCGGGCAGGGGCTTGGGTTTCAGCGGCGGCACCCTGGATAAGCTTGAATCGATCCCCGGATACCGCTGCAACCTGAGCACGGCAGAATTCATTGAGCAGTTGCGGACGGTGGGGATTGTGGTCACCGGGCAAAGCGCCGACCTGGCGCCTGCCGACGGCAAGCTGTACGCGCTGCGCGATGTGACCGGTACGGTGCAGGCGCTGCCGCTGATCGCCTCTTCGGTGATGAGCAAGAAGATTGCTGCCGGTGCGCAGGCGATCTTGTTGGATGTGAAGGTTGGGCAGGGGGCATTTATGAAGACGCTGGAGGATGGGCGCCGCCTGGCTGAATTGATGGTTGAGATTGGACGCCTGGCGGGCCGGCGGGTTGCAGCTTTGCTATCAGACATGAACCAGCCGCTGGGGCGGGCCGTGGGCAACGCGCTTGAGCTGCGCGAGGCGCTCGATACGCTGCGCGGCAAGGGGCCGGAGGATTTCCGCGAGCACTGCCTGGTGGCGGCGGGCCATTTATTGGTCTTGGGCGGCAAGGCCGCCGATGAAAAGCAGGGTTATGCCCTGGTGCAAAAGGCGATCGCTGACGACCGGGCTTTTGACCTTTTCCGCACCATGGTCAAGGCGCAGGGCGGCGACGTGCGCTACCTGGATGAACCCGACAAACTGGCGCATGCCAGCCTGGTGGAAGTGGTGCCCGCGCCGCGCTCGGGTTACCTGAGCGGCATCAATGCACAGGTGGTGGGCGAGACGGCGGTGCTTTTGGGCGGGGGCCGGGCCCAGAAGGGCGATGCAATCGATTACGGCGTTGGCCTGGAAATCTTACGCAAGGTTGGGGAGCGCGTGGAAAATGGCGAGCCGTTGTTCATTGTACATGCCAACGACGCTGCAAAGGCCGCTGAAGCACGCAAGCTGGTGCTGGCGGCGCACACGTGGAGCAATGAGCCGGTAGAACCGCTGCCGCTGTTCTACGGCTTAATCCAGTGAAACGGGAAGGGCATCGACCGCCTCGCTCAGCGAGGCGGTTTTGCCGCTTTGAATGGCGGCTGTTTCTTCGTCCGATGGCTGAGGAGCCAGTTCGGCAAGCAAGGCCTGGGCGGCCTGCTGTTCTTCAGCGTATTCTCCGGGGAAATTCGCCACCAGCCCCAAGAGCTTAAGCGCAAGCAAGCGCTGCCCTTTGTGATGCAGAAGGCAGGCGATCTCGGTCAGGGCGGGCAGGATCCAGCGGTGGGTGTTGGCGTTAACCGCCTGGTGCAGGCTTTTTAGATAACTGTTATAAGCATCCGTATTATTGCTCAGGGCGGCGTAAACCCGTCCCTGGGAGAAAGTGGCATAGGTAATGCCAAAGCTGTCGCCGATTTTGTTAAAGAGCTGAATGGCTTCTTTTAGCAGGTCGCGGGCTTTGACGTGATCCTGGGTCTGCATCGCCACGCTGGCAAGATCAGCCAGGCTGTACGCCACGCTGCGCGGCTCTCCAATCTCACGTCCAACCTGAACGCTTTCTTCCAGGTAGCGGCGGGATTCTGCCAGGTTGCCGGTCAAAACCTCAACACTGCCCAGGTGGTTGAGCACATAGGCCAGGCGGGCCTGGGAGCCAATCTTCTTGTACATCTCGCAGGCTTCGATAAAATAGGGGTGGGCCTCGAGGGGATGGCCCTGGTCGCGGATGATCACGCCCAGGCGATCGAGGCAGCCAGCCACCTGGCTGGGGCTGCCAACCTGGCGGTAAATGGCGAGGGCCTGCCGGGTAAGTTCGGCTGCTTGCGTGTAGTCACCGGAGGCCCAGTGGATCGTGCCAAGCTGCGACAGGGCATCGGCGCTGCTTTTCTGGTCGTCTTCCTGGCGAGCGCGTTCCAGGCATTCTTGCGCCAGCCTGCCGGTCTCGACATAGTCGCCGCGAAGCCAGGTCACGCGGGCCAGCTCAAGCTGGATCAAGGTAATGTCGCCTGGATCGCCATACTGGCGGGCCAATTCCAGGCTGCGTTCGGCAGTGGTCAAGGCTTCGTCCAGCCGCCCCAGGTCGATGTAGTTGTGGGCCTGGTTGGCCAGCAGGTGCAGCAGCAGTTGGTAATGGCTGGGCGGCCAGGGATCGGGCTGCTCCTCCAGCTTTTTGAGGGCAGTTTCAAAAGCCAGCAAGCCTTCTTGATGCCAACCGCGCAGTGAGAAAAAGAAGTGCAGGCAGGCCTGAGATTGGGCAATCACCTCGAACTGAGATTGATCGACGGCCCACTTCCAGGCGGCGCGTAAATCCTGGATGCGTTCGCCGATCTCGTTAACGGCCTGGACTTGCTCTTGCCCCTGGATGCGCTCCAGGCGCTCTGCCAGGAAGGCGGCGTGATAATGACCGTGGCGCATCTGCACCCCGATCTCTTCATCGGGATGGGCGCTCAGTTTTTCGGCGGCATATTGGCGCAGCAGGCTGTGCATTTCATACAATTTGGCGTTGCTGCGGCGGATGAGCGATTTATCGAGCAGGGCGGTAAATAGCTGCAAGGAGGTTTGGGCCACTGCCTGGACGGCTTTCCAGTCAAAGGGCCCCTGGAAGACTGCCAGGCGGCAGAAAGCCTGCCGCTCGGGCTCGGTGAGCAGGTTCCAGGAATAATCGCAGACAGCGCGCATGCTGCGGTGCCGCTCGGGGTGGTCGCGCATGGTGGTGCTGAGGAGTTCGGAGCTGATCGTTAGCTGGTCGGCAATATCCTGGCAGGTGAAGACGCGCACCCAGGCCGAGGCCAGTTCAAGGCCCAGGGGAATCCCCTCCACCAATTGGCAGATGCGGGTGATGTGGATGCGGTCTTCGGCATTGGGCGCAAAGGCGGGATCGGTGCGGCGGGCGTTCTGCAAGAACAGCTTGACGGCACTGAAATCTTCCCAACCGGCGGCCTGGATGTCGGACGGGTAGCGCAGGCCGGTGATCTCGATGATGGTTTCGGCGCGCAGATTCAGGCGCTCACGAGAGGTGGCGAGGATTTTGACCCTGGGGGCGGTTTGCAAGATCTCAGACACCAGCTCGGCGCCATCCAAGATGTGCTCAAAGTTATCCATTACCAGTAGGATCTGTTTTTCGCGCAGGTAATTGAGCAATTGGATGCGGGGCACCTCGCGGGTGTGGAAAGAGTAATGCAGGGCTTCGGCGATGGCCGGAACCAGGAATTCGCTGGCGTTGAGGGGGGCCAGGGCCACAAAATGAGCACCGTGGCCGAAGTCATCCAGCATTTCAGCGGCGGCTTGCAGGGCCAGGCGCGTCTTGCCCATGCCGCCCGGCCCAACCAGGGTAAGCAAGCGGCAGGCGGGGTCTTCGAGGCGGGTGGTGACCTCAGCCAGCTCGGCCACGCGGCCCACGAAGGGGCTGGTTTGGGCGGGCAGGTTGTGGGGCTTGCCAGATAATGAGCGCAGGGCGGGGAATGTTTTGACCGGCAGGTCGGGGTGTTTGAGTTCGAAGACTTGCTGGGGTTCGCTGAGGTCTTTGAGCTGGTGCAGCCCGTGATCCAAAAGCTGGGCGCCGGGGGGCAGGGTGCAGCCCTGCACCACGGGCGGGGTGAGCAAGATCTGCCCGCCCCAGCCAACCGCCAGCAGGCGCACGGTGCGGTTGATCTCCAGGCCGTGGTAGTCATCGCCGCGCTGCTCTACCTGCCCGGCGTGCAAGACGGTGCGCAGGCGCAGCTCGCCAATCCCGCCCCAAGGCTGGTGAGCAACCTGCCGCTGGATCTCAAGGGCACATCCGATTGGATCCCCCCCTTCAAAGGCTGCAAAGACCCCGTCGCCGGTGTTTTTGACCACGCGGCCGCCATGTTGGCTGACCAACCTGTCCAGCAGGGCGTCGTGACGGCGCAAAGCCGCCAGCATTTCGGGGCCATGTTGTTCCATCAAACGGGTTGAGCCTTCGATGTCGGTAAAAAGAAATACAGTCATCTTATCCCAGTAACCTCAAGAGCTGGTGGGGTTGGTGGGCAAAGGCCTCGGGCTTCAATTGGCCCTGTGTCAGCGCGAGCAGGGTGTCGTTGAGCAAGCGGTTGACAGGGGTGGGGATGCCCAGGCTTTCACCGGCGCGGACTACCGCGCCATTGAGATAGTTTACCTCACTTTTGCCGCGCCCGCTGTGCAGGTCGATGTGGAATGAGGGCATCTTCCCACCGCGCCCGCGCCCCACGCCGCGTTGTAAGAGGGGGCGGGCCAGGGCTGGCGGCAGGCGCATGCCCAAAGCCAACAGGCGCACGGGGGTGCCGGGTAAATCTACCACGCGGATGCGCTGGGCCGCCATGACGCGCAGGGCCTCGCGCAGTTGCTCGATTTCCAACCGGCACAGGCCGGGGTGAGCGAAGACCTCTGCGGGGGGCAGGTCTAGAATGGCCGAGGTGGCGTTGGCGGTGAGGTTGGTGAGCATCTTGGACCACTTCATATCGGCGGCGCGGAGATAGAGGCGGGCATTTAAGCCCGCGGCGGTGAGGATGCCGACCATGCGCTCAGAGAGAGGGTGGCCTTTGGCCACGCCCATGCCGCGCAAGCGTTCGAGGGCAATATCGCCGGCGGCGCGGCGGCCAACCGCGCTGCTGACCGTGCCGGAGATGACCTTGTCGGGGCCGATGACGGCTGCCAGGGCGGGTTCATTATCAACGCCGTTTTGCAGGCATAAGAAAGAAGGCAGTTGGCTGGTGTGCGGGGCCAGGCTTTGCAGGGCAGCCTGGGTATCGTAGGATTTGAGGGCAAAGACAGCCACGTCAAAGGGCCAGTGGGTCAGGGCTTCTTCGATCGATGCGCAGATCTTTGGCTGCGGCAGGTGGTGTTCTCCATCCGGCAGTTGCAGGCGCAGGCCGCGGGCGCGCAGCTCTTGGGCTACGGCGGGCTGTTCGAGGAAGATCACTTCTTGCCCATGCAGGGCCAGGCTGCCGCCGATATAGGTGCCAATAGCGCCCGCGCCGAAGACCAGCCAGCGCAAATCAGACCAGGAGCTCATCGTTCTGCCTCCGGCAGGTGGGCGGTATCGTTGATGCCCAGCAGAGTCCAGCGGTGTTCGCCGGGGTGGTAGGTGAGGGTGGCAAAAGAGGTGTTTTGGAAGCGGAAACGCGGCCCGATGAAATTGGCGCTGGGGGTGATGCCCAGGATGGCATACAAGGCCATGTTGAGGATGGCGCCGTGAGAGACCACCAGGTATTGGCCAGGCGTGTGCTCAAGCAGGCTCTGAATGGCCTGCCCGGCGCGCAGGTAAAGCTCCCATTGGCTTTCGCCGGTCTGGCCGATGGGCTGGTAAAGGTGAATGAAGGGCGGGCGAGAGGCCCGGGTTTGATCGGGGTGCAGGCCAGAAAGCTGCCCGTTATCGCGCTCCATCCAATTGGAGTCGAGCTCGATTGGCGCGCCCAGGCCCTGGGCAATGATCTCGGCAGTTTGGCGGGCGCGAGCCAGGGTGCTGGAGATGACCAGGTCAAAGCGGCGGCCTTCTTTTTGCCAGCGCTCTTGCAGCAAGCGGGCCTGCTCTTGGCCGCGGGGTGAGAGCGGAAAATCAGCCTGGCCCTGGTGCAGGCCCTGGGCATTGCCCACCGACTGCCCGTGGCGCAGGAGGGTGATGGTATAGCAAGGGGGCGAAGGAGGGGATTGAAACATCATAGGGGTGATTGTACCGCACAGCCGCCCGGTGCAGCGAGTTGATTCCGTTACATTTCGGGAAGGCGGAGGTCGCGGGCCAGCAAGTCGCCGGCTGTTTCGCGGCGCTGGATGAGGTGGGCGCGGCCGCCTGCCAGCAAAGCACAGCCGGGCGTAGGGCGCCGTTGTAGTTGGAGCCCAGGGCCAAATGGTAAGCCCCGCTGACGGGCAGGGCAATGAGCTCGCCGGGTTGAACCTGGGGCATGGGCAGGTCTTCGATCAGCACGTCGCCGCTCTGGCAGTAAGGCCCGGCCAGCCAGGCGGGTCCGCTGGGTGGGCGCAGAGGGTCTTGCACGGGCAGGGCGGTGTAACGGGTGTGGTAGAGGGCAGGGCGGGGATTATCGGCAATGCCGCCATCTAAGAGCAGCCAGCGGCGCTGGGGGGTGTGCTTGACGGCCCCCAGGCGGTAGACCGCCACGCCGGCCTGGGCTACCAGGCTGCGGCCCGGTTCAAGCTGCAGGCGCGGCAGGGGCAGGTTTCGCTGTTGGCAGCCCTGTGCCAGGGTTTGGGCGACGAGGGCCACGTAAGCGGCGATGGAAGGCTGGGGCAGGTCGTCTTCGTGATAGGGTACGCCCCAACCGCCACCCGGCGAGAGCACAGCCGGATGCCAGCCGGTCTCATCCTGGCAGGCGGCTGCCAGGTCTAGCGTGACCTGCAAGGCGGTGGCAAGCGGGGCGGGGTCGCGGTACTGCGAGCCGAGGTGGAAATGCAGGCCCTCAAGGGGCAGGGCCTGCGCCAGGCAAAAGCGCACGGCTTGCAGAGTTTCATCGGGGCTGAGGCCGAACTTGCTGTCGGACCTGGCCGTTTGCGCATAGGCATGAGTGTCGACGGCCAGGCCGGGGCGCAGGCGCAGCCAGAGGGCAGGCAGGGAGCTGCCCGGAGCGGCTGAGGCAACCAGCGCGGCCAGGCGCTCTAATTCAAGCAGGTTGTCGACCACGATCACGGCGGCGCGCTGCAAGGCGGCCTGCAAATCGGCCGGGCTCTTGTTGACGCCGTGAACGAGGGTGCGGCGGCGCGCCAAGGCGGCCTGTTCTGCCAGGTACAGCTCGCTGGTGCCGGTGCAATCCAGCCACAGGCCCTGGTGTTCGACCCATTGGGCCATGGCCAGGCATAAGAAGGCCTTACCGGCATAGGTGATGGCGCTGGGGCCGGGGTAATGCGCGGCCAGGGTCTGGCGGTAGCTGGCGAGGTGGGTTTTGAGGGTGGCAGCATCAAAGATGTAGAGGGGCGTGCCGTGGGTTTCGGCCAGGGCTTGCAGAGATAGGCCGGCAACGGCGATTTGGCCGTCTTCTTGGACGGCGGTTGTGACGGGGAAGAGGGCGAGGCGGTCTTCGAGCATGGTATAGGCGATGCTTTTAGACGGCAGATTGGCCCCAGCCGCGGGCGCCCTGCAAGAAGGCTTTGCCGGGCTGCGGTTTTTTGCCCGCTGGTTGGAGCTCATCCAACACGAGCAGACCCTCGGCGGTGCAGAAGGCGGGCAGGCCCTGGTATACGAGGGCTGTGCCGGGCACGGTGCAAGTGTCTGGGACGGCATGGGCGCGCAGGATCTTGAGGGGCTGATCTTGCCAGGTGGTGAAAGCCCCAGGCCAGGGGTTGAAGGCACGCACGCGGCGGGCCAGGGCCTGGGCAGGTTGGTTGAAATCCAGCAGGCCGTCGGCCTTGTTGAGCATGGGGGCGTAGGTGGCCTGGGCTTCATCCTGTGCCTGGGGAGCGATTTGCCCGCTCAGGTAGGGGGGCAGGGTTTCGATGAGCAGTGCCGCGCCCAGGGCGGCCAACTTATCGCTGAGGGTGCCGGCGTTGTCATCGGGCAGGATGGGGAGGGCGCGCTGGCTGAGCATGGGGCCGGTATCGACGCCGGGATCCATGCGCATGATGGTGACGCCGGTCTCGGGGTCGCCGTTGAGGATGGCAGCCTGGATGGGGGCGGCGCCGCGCCCGCGCGGCAGGAGGGAGGCGTGGACGTTGACACAGCCGTATTGGGGCAGATCGAGCACAGCTGGGCGCAGGATCTGGCCGAAGGCGGCGACGATGATCAGGTCAGGAGCCCAGGCCTCCAATTGAGCCAGGGCTTCGGGCTGGCGCAGGCGCTGGGGTTGGATGGTGGGCAAGCCCAATTCATCTGCCAGCCGTTTGATGGGCGGCGGGGTGAGGGCCCGGCCGCGCCCGGCAGGGCGGTCGGGCTGGGTGACCACACCGACCATGGTGTAGTGCTGTGCCAGGGCCTGCAAGGTAGGCAGGGCAAAATCGGGCGAACCCATGAAGACGACTTTCAGGCTCATGGCTTTATCTCGGCGCGGTGCGCCTGGAGCTTTTCCCAATCTTCATCTTTAACCAGGGTGATGACGCGGTAGGATTCGGCATAGGTCATGCCCTGGTCTTTGGCGGTATCGGCGGCCCATTCTTTGAGCATGGGGGCGGGGTCCCAGTCTTTGAGCTGGCTCTTGTGGGCGCGCAGGGCGGCGATCTTGGTCTCGATGGTGTTGGTGATGTCGATGTAGGTGCTGCTGCCTTCCCAGGTGGAGGCATATACTTTGCGCACTTTGTGGGCTTTGAGACCTTCCTGTTCGAATTCTTGGAAGAGATGGGGCTGCCCGGCGGATGGGAAGACGGCATCGAGGGCGGCCTGGGCGGCGGCGCGGTGATCGGGATGGTTGATGTAATCGCCGCTGCTCCACAGGGCAATGGGGTCGCCGCACATCACCACCTCGGGGCGGTGCTGGCGGATGAGGCGCACCAGCTTCTTGCGCAGCTCAAGGGTGGGCTGCAAGAGGCCATCAGGCTCGCGCAAGAAGGCCACTTCGGCGGCGCCGGCGATGCGGGCGGCCTCGCGCGATTCGGCTTCGCGGATCTGGGTGGCCTTTTCACGCGTCATGCCGGGCTCGTCGATGCCCACGTCGCCGCTGGTGCACAGTGCATAGACGATGCGCGCACCGGCCTGGGCCCAAAGGGCCAGGGTGCCGACATTGGTGAATTCTAAGTCATCGGGATGGGCGGCAACCGCCAGAACAGATTGGGGGATGTAAAGATGATCGGTCATAGGATATGGGAGTGCACCTTCTGTGTAATGTAAACGGCCAGGCGGCTGGTTGCCAGGCCTGGCCGTTTTGCGGGAGTGGGGCGAGTGGGGGTCGAACCCACACAGTGTCTCCACCGGAGGATTTTAAGTCCTCTGCGTCTGCCTATTCCGCCATCGCCCCTCAGACCCCAATTAAACCACAAATCTTGAAAATTTGGGGAGCATGTCTTGATTAAGTATTCTTGAAGCCGATCTCCTTATTCTGAACCGTTTCTACCTTTTTATATTTTTCCAGGTAGGCTTGCATGGCCTTTTGACTGCCGGTGCGATCGGGGGCGACGGGCGGAAACTCGTCCAGGGGGATGAGCTTAGCGGCACCTTCGTCGCTGCCTTTGGCCTGCCCACCGGTGATCTGGGCCTCGTAGAGGATTTGTATCATTGGCCCAGGCCAGGTGGTGCGGTTGATGAAGATCCAGCCCAGGCAGTCGACGATCTTGGCTTCAAAGCCGGTTTCTTCAAGTACCTCTCTGACCGCCGATTCGGCGGGATCTTCTCCATATTCCACCAGCCCGGCGGGCAGGCCGACGCCTTCTTCACCTGGGGGGAAGATGGCGGCAATGCCCTGGTCGTTCCTGGCGACAACCACCACTGCTACGGCATTCGAGGATAGCTGTATCCAGCCGCAGGCAGGGCAGGTGATGCGGGGCAGGTTGTCGTCAAAGATGACTTTGCGGATCAGGCGGGCGGCGCACATGGGGCAGAATTGGAAACGCAGCGATGCGATGACGGTTTCGGGATAGGTGAGTTGCGAAGACATGATTGCTCCTACATTGGGAAGTCGGGTTTGTAGTATGCTCTGGTATCGTCTATTCTCTCTTTGTCAGTTTCTTGCTGATCGTGGCGTACTTTGAGAACAGGTGCACCCAAGGACCGGATAGACGAGTTTGCGGTTGAGATTGGCCCAGGGCAGCTTTGAGACTGGGGGCATCTTGGAAGGATGGCAGGCGCAGGGTGGCAGCACCCAGCTCAGAGGCGGTGTGGGCATCCGAGCCGACGGTGCCAAGCAGGTGGTACTGGCGGGCATAGGCGGCGGCGCGGCGGTTGAAACGCGGCAGCCAACAGCGGGCGTTGAAGGTCTCGATGGCATCTACCAAGGGGGTGATCTCGAGCAGGGCGGCAGGGCGCCAGTGCCCACCGCGGAAGATATCGTAAGGGTGCGAGACGCTGATGAAGGCGCCCTGGGCGCGCAGGCGGGCAATGGTTTCGCCAGGCGTTAGGCCGGCGGGAATCTCTTCTTGGACGAAGGCGGCAAGCAGTTCGCCCTCGGTGGTCATGATCTCTTCGCCAACGATGACCCGGGTGGGGTCCAGTGCTTTGGCCTGCAGGGCGCCGCGGATGGTGTTGTGATCGGTGATGATGACGCGGTCAATGTTTTTTTTGCGGCAGCCAGCCAGCAGGCGTTGGGGGGTGGTGAGAGAATCTTTGGAGACGATGGTGTGGCAGTGGAATTCGACTTTGAGGAGATTCATTGCGTCTCTGCCGGTGACAAGGGTTTATGATTTCTTTTTTCGGGTCAAGATGTATGCCAGGCCGGCGGCCGCGGCAGCCAGCACCGTCAGGCCAACGGCAGCCTGGGTGACGGTCTTGGGCTGCATGCCGGGCATGGCCACTTGACCATCGCCGTAGTTTTTGAAGAGGCGACCCCAGGGGGTCTTGAGCGCTTCTTCGACGCGCCGGCGGCCCACGAAAGGATACCAATAGACGTTGTGATAGAAGTTGCTGGCAAAGTAAGACCAGGGTACGAGTGGGCTTTGCAGGAGGATCTTTTCAAAGGGTTTGAGCGGGCCGTGGTAGATCAACTTCTGGCCGCGGCTGGCAAAGGTATCTTCCTGGACGAAACCCCAGGGCTGTTCCTGCTCGATATCATAGCCAAGGATCTCGATCTGGCTGGGGTCGCCGATGCCCAGGCCCATCTCGTGCGCCTGGCGGATGAAGCGGATGCCCAGCGGGTCAAAGCCCTGCAGCCTGGCTGAGACGGCGTCGATGGCGACCTGGTCAGCAGAGGCCAGCAGGATGTTCTTCTCGTGCCAGTGCATGGCGCGCGGGCCGGCGCCATCGCCGGCAAAGGTGCCATCCATGAGGGCGAAGAGGCCGGGATGGATATCTTGCTGGATCATGAGCAAATCTACCAGGGTATCGTGAATGACGGCATGCGTCCAGTGGCGGTTGCGGTGTAAGAGTCCGCCGAAGGCGTTCTTCATGGCACCGGTGATGGTGGTGAAGACATGGGTTTTGACGGTGGGGAGCTGGATCATGTTCATGCCCACCAGGGTCTTGGGGATGAAGACGCCCTGGGGATACACTTTATCCAATACCAAGAAGGGGCGCTTGGGCTGGTATTCGACCCATTCAAAATCCTGGTTATAGAGGTAGAGACAGGGCACGGCGTGCTTGTCGGTGACGAAGCGGTGCTTGTTGTTACGCTCGCCGTCGGCTGTATCGACCACCACGGTGTCGTTATGTACGCCCACCAGGTCGGTGTAGCCGGCCTTTTTCAAAGCCAGGATAGCGCCTTCGATCTGCCAGGGGGTAGAAGAGCAGGCCGGGTACCAGGTTTGCCAGGAGATGTTGATCTTCAAGCCGGTGCGCACATTTTTGGGCAGGCTGTTTTCTACGCCTGCCAGGCGCATCACTTTCTCGACATCCTCCAAGACGGTCTCGGGGGTGGTCTTGAGCACGGCGACTTTGCCTTTGCCGGGGAAATCGGTCATGTTGGCCTCCGGAGATGGGGGCGGTGCATACAAGGAACAAGGCACCCCTCCCAATATAGATTTTGCAGACCAATTGTATCAAAATTTGAACCAAAAAGGAGGTTTGGCGGTGCTAATGCTTGACAAATCGAAACCGACAAGTATATACTGAACCTATGCCGGATGTTGGATTGTTAGCCACAGAGCCCTGGTATCGCCGCCCGCGTCTTTGGCGTTGGGTGGTCAGTTTGGCGTTCTTAGGGTTGGCAATCTACTGGTTCCGGTATGAGATTGGCATTGTTCTTCAGTTATTGGGGGATATTGCCCTGAACCGCCCGATCGTGCACGTTTCGGCGGGGCAGCGCGAAGCGATTGCGATTGTCTTGGTGACCCTGGCGGCGGGGATTGGGTTCTTCTTGCTCAGCCTGTGGTTTGTGGGCCAGTTTGTCTTGCCGGTGCGCACGGCCGATCAGCGTTGGAAGCTGTTCACCCGCCTGGTGCGCTTTGTGTTCAAGATCCATGGCCCGGCGATCTTCATCAAAGAGGGCGTTCAGATCGCCAAAGCAGAAGAGCTGGAACGCAGCCTGCCGGGCGTGGCAATGGTGGACCTGACCAGCGCGGTAGCGCTGGAGAAATCCTGGGTGCCGCTTTCGATTGGCGGTGCGCCCAGGAGGGGGATCTTGAGGGCAGCCAGCCAGGGGGCAGAAGAGGCCTTGAATTTGCATCGATCGGGCCGCAGCCAGCCAATGGTGCGGGTGGCAGGGCCGGGAGTGGTGTTCACCGAAATGGGTGAGAAGGTGCGCGGTTCTGCCAGCCTGCGGCGGCATTTTCGGGTTTCGGGCACCGTGACGGCCTCAACGCGCGATGGTTTCCAGATCCAATCACCTGTCTTTACGCTGTTCACGTTGGGAGATGCCCCCGATAACCATAAGGTCGGTTATTACGGCGGCACCGGCCCTGAACATTTGAAGGTCACCAAGCTGGGCGACAAGGAAAAAATTATCGAGGATGGTGATTTCCAAGAGGAGTTTGACGAGCAGGACCGGGCTGAGATCCACCAATTTGCCAGCCGTTACAGCTCGCAGCCCTTTGAGCCGGTTTGGAGCCCGCCGGAGCCGAAGTTGTCATCGAAACCCCCGTATGTCTTTGATGAGGAACGGGTTTTTGGGGCGATCTATTCTCGGGCGCGCACGGCCCAAGAAGACCAGGTTGAGGTGTGGAGCGAGCTGCCTTTGAAGGTGGCCATCGAAATCTTCCGCGATATGCTGTCGCTGAAGACCTATGCCGAATTGTACGAGCCAGAGAGCGACAATTTCCCATTCTTCAAAGAGTTCAGGCCGACATTTGCCCGGCGGATGCGCAACCAGGGTGTATTGACCTTCCAGCTTGTGCGCCGTAAGGATGGACGGCCGTTTGAGAAAGGGATGACCTGGAAACCGAACGAGATCGAAACCTCTCCTATTCAGAAGCTGCGCACCTCTAAGGTGCTGCGGGACCGCGGGATCAAGGTGTTGGTAGCGGGCTTTCCTGAGCTGACCCCCCTGCACAAGGGGGTGCGAGAGACCCTGGTGAATCACTGGGGCGCCGCCTGGCAGCGGGATGCGTTGAAGAAAGAGAGCGAGTACGTGCAGTTGGCAGGGCAAGAACGTGCTCATATCGTGGCCAGTGCACAGGGAGAAATCATTGACAGCCTGATGGAAGCTTACCGGGCATCTGGCTCGACGCGGGATGCGGTGGTGTGGCAAATTTTCCAGGTGCTGGATTCGATGGTCTCAGACCCTGAGACGCGGCCGCTGCTGCCGGCTGAGACTTTGGACTTCTTGTGGGATTTACGGCAGTATCTGCTGCCGGAGTGATGAGAAGCGGTGGTGTAGGATGCTGATCTGGCGTTGGGTGCAAAAACAATTCTGGCGTTTTGGGAACTTCATCGAGGGTTTCCTGGTAGGGGATAACGCCTGGGGTTTACTGCGCCTGATGGTGCTGGGGTTTGTCAGCCTGGCCTTTATGGTGGTGTGCGGGCTGCTCTTTGAGCGCGACCACCTGGTGGGGATGTTGCGCTACCTGGTGATCCCGGCTGGGGCGTTTGTGGCGGCACTATTGTGGGGGACGTGTTATTTGCAGGATATTAATGAAATGAAACGTTTCTCGCGGGCGCTGCAGTACATGGTCTCCTCGATGTTTGGCTTGTCGTACCCATACCTGACGATCGACCGGGGCAAAAAACAGGTGCAAGTGGGCGAAGAGAACCTGCTGGATATCATTGGCGGGCCGGGCTGGGTGAACATTCGCCCGGGGAACGTGGTTCTGTTCGAGCAGTTGAATAACCCCTCCAGCGTGCGAGCCGAGGGCATGCACTTCATCTCGCGATTCGAGACGATCAAAGAGATCGCCAACCTGGAAGACCAGCACGGCTATATCGACCAGATCAAGGCGGTGACCAAAGACGGCGTGGTGGTGTGGGCGCGCGATATCCACTACCGCTACCGGCTGTGGTCAAACCGTAAGCTGGGTGGTGAGAATATTCGCTCGACGCACGTGCCATATCCTTATTCGGTGCAGGCGGTGCGCAACATGACGTATTCGCGGGCGGTGCGCAGCGATGGTTTGACAGCCTGGCCGGCGGCAGTACGCATCATCTTCGAAGGCGAGATCCAGAATTACATCCGCCAGCATACCATTGACCAGGTGACTGCGCCGCGCACCCCTGATGCCGACCCGCGCGAGGATATTCACCGCATCTACCGCTCGGCCGCGGTGCGGGCGTCGTTTAAGAATGCGGGCACGCAGCTCTTGTGGTATGGCATTGGCAACCTGGAACCCGAAAACGAGAAGGTGAGCCAACAACGCGTGGACACCTGGGCGGCGGATTGGAATGGCAAGGCAAGCGTGGTGCGGGCATCGGGCGAGGCGGCCCTGGAAGTGGCGAGAGAAAAGGCGCGCGCCCAGGCCCAGGCCGAGATCTTGAAGGGGATTGCGAAATCTTTGGGTGATATTACCGCCGCGGGCGCAGATCAAGACCGGAATATCAAAGAAGTCTTTCTGTTCCGGTTGGCGCAAGTGTTGGAAACGATCAAGGATAACCGGCGAGGCCTGCCCAGCGGTGAACAATGATCGATTTTGCGCAGGCCCTGGGGTGGTTGAATAAATTCGATCGCTCGCACTTGAGACCTGGGACGGAAATCCGCTTATCTCAGGTGAGCGATGGAACAACTCCGCTGGATGTGCGCGACCAGACCGCGGCCGAGATTGTGGGGGATGCAGAGGGGATCGTTGATGAATGCGAACGGGCCGAAATCTACGTCCAAATGGGGGCTTACTGGTTTCAACGCGTAGAGCTGCCCCAGGCGATGGAATGCCTGAAGCAGGCGGTGGATATCTACGCCGGGCATACGCGCCACTTGCAACGCCAGGGGCTGGCTCATTGGATGATGGGGATCGTCCTTGAGCGCTTGGGGGTTAATCACGAGTGTTATCTCCAGCGATACAATGCAATCAAGGCCTTTGCGAAGCTGGTGGAGGATGCCAAAGACGCCAAGGATCCCAAGGATGCTAAGAATCCCAAGAACCCCAAAGATCCCAAGAACGCCAAAGACGCCAAGGACGACAGGCAAAAGCTCAAGGCGGAATGGTACTGCGAGACGCTGGATCTGTTCAAGATCTACACCGCGGTGATGCCAGAAGACGCCCGCGCCTGGCTGACCGAGCCATTTGAAGGGCAGCCAGGGGGGCAGTTGAAGGCGCAAACGGCTGCCCTGTGTGAGCAGGTGATCAAGCTGGCAAAAACACCCAACCAAAGGGCGCAGGCGGACGAGGCTATTCGCCAATTGTTGGAGGCCGCCAGCACCCGCCCGCCAGGGGCCGAAAGGGGCGAGGCTTACCTGGAAAGCGGGCTGGCGAAGTACCAGATGCGGGATTTTGAGGCGGCGCGCTATTGCTTGAGGATGTCTTTCCCGCAGTACCTGGCGCCCAGTTACCCGTATGCGGTGGCTCATTGGATGTTGGGGAATATCGAGTGGCAAGATGGCCAAAAAGCGCCGGCCTTTACGTATTGGCAGCGCAGTATCGAGATCATGAATGAGCTGGTCTACAAGGCCGAAACTGGCAAGACAGAGAAGATCCGCAAACGGCAGGCTGCATTCTTGAAAGAAAAGAGAGATTTGATGAGGCGGGTGGTAAGTCACATGGCAGCCAATTAGGATTCGAATGCTTTGGCAGGGTGGATTGAGGGTTTATTAACCCAGCATTTATCTACTGGTGTTTTTGGGCGGCTGGCTGTACAATAATATAGCCAATCAATTGTGGGCAATACGAGATAATCGATCATACCATTTATGGGTCTTCATAAGCATCCAAAGCTCCAAACGCTGTTGGTATTGGTACTTGGATTATTATTGTACCTGGTGTTGATGCGCGGCCAGGGAACGGTAAAATCCCTGGTGTTTGGGGCAGAATATGCCTACATTGCAGCGGGGGGTTCTGACGGAGGGGTATTGGTGCTGGAGTTGGCCTTCTCTACCCCCACCGCAAGCCCCACGCCCAAAATGACGGCTGGCCCTGCTACGCCCACGCCCAGCCCCACCCCGCAAGGCTGGGTGGAGCCAACGCCGACATCGACCCTGCCGCCGCACAGCACACCTACCTCGCTGCCCATCGATTGGACGTTTGAAAGCTCGAGGGTGGTCAAGCGCTGGGATACATTGGGAGAGGGCCTGGCGCTTGAGAAGATCGGTTGGGAAGACAAAGATTACCTGTTCGTGGCAGAGGGGGCCTATGGCCTGAAGCTGTGGGACGTGACTGAGCTCAAGAATCCAATTGAGCTCGAGGTGCGCGACCAGGTGCCCCATGCGCGGGCGGTGGTGGTATTCGACGGGCGGATGTTTGTGGCATCTGAGCGCTATGGGGTGTTTACCTGGCTGGTGGAAGGCGACCCTGAGATGGCGGCTTTCCAGCCGGCGCGGGGCCAGCCGGTAATCCCGGCGCGAGATGCGCGCGACATCTTTGTGTACAAGTACCTGCGAGAGGTAGAGACCAGCGCCGCCGAGGATGAGACGCAGGAGGCGGGTGGAGGGCGCAGGCCCCAGATCGTAGAGACCATTTACCAGGTGTGCGTGGCAGCCGGGCGCGAGGGAGTGCTGGTGGTTGAAATGAACGAAAGCCTGGTGCCGGTCTCGCAGGAGATCATTTCGACCGGCAATCGACGCGCCCTGAGTGTGTGGGCCGACGGCTCCAAGGATATTTTGTATATTGCGGCCGAAGATGGCGGCGTGCTGGTGTACGACATTTTCTCTAAGATGGAGAAGTTGGCCGAGGTGGATACGAATGGACCGGCCATAGATGTGTTGTTTCGAGATGGGTACCTGTACGTTGCTGCTGGGCCGGTGGGCCTGCAGGTCTACAAAGAGAATCCCGGGCATACGTATGAGTTGGTCGCTGTGCTAGACACCCCCGGGAGGGCGGTGGGGCTGGCATCTTCGAATTTCCATAATTTTATATTTGTTGCAGACGAGTCTGGCGGGGTGCGTTTTATCAATGTGACCGACCCCAAAAATCCAATCGATGAGACCGATTACCAGCTCGATTGGGGCGAGGCGCCGTTTGAGTTTTTGGCCAGCTCGGCCATTTCGGGAGATGGCTTGAACAAGCAGGCCAAGCTGACGGTGGGAAATATGACGGTGGATTTGACCATCGCCTCGATCGCCCTGGTGATGAGCCTGGTGGTCTTCGCGGGTTTTGTGCTGCCAGTGCACACGCCGTGGCAGCGCCTGCAAACGATCTGGCGGATGATCGTGCACTGGTTCAAGCCTGACCATGCATGGTTTATTCGCAACGGGCAAGTGGATGCGCATGACCTGGCATATGGTGAGCGCGGGCCGGGGGTGGTGGTGTTGGATGCGGCCAGCGCGGCGGTGTTCAAGCATTTGAACGACACGCCGCGCCCGCGAGGCCCGGGTGTGGTTTTTACACGCAACGAAGAACGGCTGTACGAGCTGTTGGATCTGCGGCGCAAGGCACTTTGGTTGGGGCCGCACCTGGATGAGAGCCCCTTTGAAGTACGAGGAGAGGGCGAATTGCAGGCCGATTACCGGGGGCGCTGTTACCGCCGAGAGCAAACCAAGGCCATGACGCGCGACGGTGTGGAAGTGGCGCCTACCTTGCGAGTGGTCTATTCGTTGGATGGTAAGGCGGTGGAAGATGGCACGCAGTTCGATTACGATGCCGAAGCGGTTCTCAAGGTGGCGGACGGCGACCACCCCCAGGCGCGCTACTGCCGGCGGAGCGGTAAGATCGTTTCGACGCGCGAGGAAATAATCACTTGTGCGGCGACCACCCTGTGGCAAGACGGCCTGGCCCGCTTTAAGCTGGCGGAGTTGTTTGGTGAGGTTGACCCCGGGGGGCACCCCGGCCCGGCCGGCCAGCCGAACGGTTTGAATGCCATTGTCGAAGGGATGCGGCAGCGCCTGACACAAGCTGAGCTGCCGGGGGCGGGGGGCGGGTTGGAACCCAATCCCATATACCAGGAATTCCAGGCCCGCGGCCTGCAGGTGCATGCCGTGAGCCTGGAAGCCGTTCACCTGGCTGAAGATGACCGCTTGAGCTTGCTGCAGAACTGGCATGCAAGCTGGTCAAAGCAATTAGAACTGGATGCACAGCGCTTGCAGCAGTGTGAGCAGGAGCGGGCGCTGAGCGATTATGCCCTGGCGGCAGCCAGGCCGCTGAAGGAACGTCTGAAGCGGGTGATCGCGCCGGTGTATTTGAAAGAGACGCTGCTGCTGATGCTGCGCGGCACACTGGGGCTTTGCCCGGCAGGTTCGAGCGCCAGCCGAGGGGTGGGGCAGATGATCGAATGGGTGGAGAATAACCTGTGAGCCAGGGTGCAGGCGGCTCCAGCGGGAAGACTTCGCCGGGCGGGGGCTCGACGCGCCAGCGCGCCGCTGATCTGGTGGCGCGCCTGAGAGCAGCCTGGAAGGTGAACAGCAAACGCAGCCGGGCTTTCTTCCACGCGGGGCCTGTGCCGCGCCTGATCGTGTACATCTTGCTGGTGGTGGGGATCTTCCTTGGCTTTGTGCTGTTTGGGCGGCAGATGGCCAATTGGGCCAGCAACGCGGTGATCAATACCATCAACTGCGCGCGACACCCCGTGCGCTGTTTTCGGGATATTGTTGGTGTTCCACCGCCCCCGCCTACGCCCACCCCGGTTCCGGGCCCAACCCAGCCCCCGCCCCCCACGCCCTTGCCAGAGCCAAGACCCCGGGCCTGGTCTGAAAGCACTGAGAATACGATCCAAACCTGGACGCGGAACGATGTCTTGCGGCACCTTTTGATCTTGGGGCTGACCATATGGGGGGCCTCGAGGCTGGCGGGGATCTATTTTGGTGACCTGCACCATATTGAAGATTTTCGGTTCACGTCGCAGTTGTTACGCCGGACGATATTGGCACGTGCTTTTGGCAAGATCGTGGTGCAGGCCGGGCAGATCGAGGCAAAGGACCAGAAAGGCCATAACTTAGAGCGCTTGCTGGGGGCGGGCATCCCGGCGGCGGTGCAGGTTGCGCCCGACAGCTGCCTGGTCGTTGAGCTGATGAACGGCGAGCCGGTGTTTATTGGTCCCACAGGGGGCAAACCGGCGCTGCTGCGGGCCTTTAGCCGCCTGCGGCGGGCAGTAGACCTGCGCGATCAAGAAGTGACCCTGACTGTTAACGGCATTGCGCGCGACGGCCTGCCGGTGGCAGCCAAAGATGTGGCTTTGTGCTTCAGCGTGGCGCGTGCTGGGCAGGCCGCCACGAACCAACAGCCCTATCCCTTTGACGAGCAGGCGCTGCGCAACCTGGTTTATCGCACCTGCCCCGAACTGGCTTCAGCGAATGGGAAGGTGGTTTCACGGGTGCAGTCTACCTTGCCCCCCAGCAACCAGGGCAAAGAGCTTTACCTGGCGATGGTTGAGCAGATCGAGGTGGCCTTCAGAGAGTTCATCAGCCGGTGCGCGGCGGCCGATCTTGTGCCATTTACGGCGCCGGGGGCGGATGCAGGTGGTGGCGCAGCACCCACGGCCCATAATTCGAGCGGGCTGCAAAACCCGATCCAGGCCTTTGTTGAGGCCTTCAACGCGCAAGCTTTGATGAGCGGCATCGAGCTGGCATGGCTGGGCAAGGGGGAGTGGGTTCTGCCGGGCGAGATCGTGGTGGGCGGCGGGGAAGACGCTCGCAAAAGCAAGAAGTACGTGGTGCCGCTGGCAGATTGGCAGCGGAGCGTTGAGAACTGGCAGCGGCGAAAGGCCCTGCTTGGCGACCAGATGGACCTTGACCGGCATACGGGTGAGCTGTTGGCCCTGGTGCGGCAGGTGCCGTTGGGGGTGCAGCCTCCGGCAGCGCCCCCCGGAGGTCCGCGGCGCGCGTATCAAATTGGCAAAGCGCTAATTCAGGCATATCGTGATAAACTAGATGATGCGTTGAAAAGCTACCAGCAAGCAGGGCAAACCCCGCCCTCAGAGCTGGTGGATGTGATTGAACACCTGAACCAATTGATCGAGCGGAAGCCTTGAGGAGCGCTATGACGGAAGAATTAGTCTACAACCCTGAAAAGCCGGTGCTGGTGATCGGTGCGGCAGGCGTGGACCTGGTGGGCAGGTTGAAAGGGGGCTTGTTGCCCTCGACCTCGAACCCGGCCCGGATCCGGTCCTCTTTTGGCGGGGTTGGGCGCAACGTGGCCGAAAACCTGGCCCGTCTTGGGCAGGCAGTGACGCTTTTGACGGCTGTGGGGCAAGACCCGGCCGGCGACCAACTGCTGGAAGATGCGGCTGAAGCGGGGGTTGACGTGTCGCATGTGCTGCGCAGCTCCGAACAGCCCACCGGCACTTACCTGGCGGTGATCAACCCAGAGGGGGGCTTGCAGTTTGGGCTGGATGATATGCGGGCCATTGCGGCGCTTTCGGCAGAGCATGTGCGCTTGCATGCAGACTTGTTTGCGCAGGCGTCTTTGGTGTTCATGGATGCCAACTTGCCCAAAGAGACCCTGCGGGCGGCGATGGCGCTGGCGCGCAAAGCGGGCTTGCCCATCTGTGCAGACCCCACCTCGCAGACCCTGGCGGCGCGCCTGAAGCCTTACCTGCCGCGCCTGCGCCTGGTGGCGCCAAATGCGGCTGAGGCGGCAATCTTGTGCGGTTACGACTTTGATGTGACCGGCCGGCGCAAAGCACTGGCAGCGGCGAAATGCCTGGTGGGGCAGGGTGTGGATATTGCGATCATTGCCCTGGCTGAGGCGGGGGTGTGTTATGCCACATCGGCAACCAGCGGGCATATCCCGGCCATGCGCACCGAGATCCTGGATCCGACCGGGGCGGGAGATGCTTTGACGGCCACGGTATTGTTTGCTTTGTTGAACGATATTCCCATTGATGATGCGGTGCGGCTGGGCGTAGCGGCTGCCTCGCTCACCTTGCGCTACCGCGGCGCGGTGGTGCCTGACCTTTCTTTGGAGACCCTGTATGACATATTATAAGATTTCTTCGCTGGTAGCACAGGCGCTGCAGGCAAAACAGCCTGTGGTGGCCCTAGAGTCGACTGTGATTACCCACGGGCTGCCTTTTCCGCAAAACCTGGAGCTGGCGCGCAACATGGAAGCCGAGGTGCGAGCCGGGGGCAGTCTGCCGGCGACGATTGCGGTGATTGACGGCCTGATCCATGTGGGCCTGGAAGATGATGAGCTGGAACGCCTGGCGGTGCAGGCGCGTGATGTGGGGGTGCGCAAGGTGAGCGTGCGCGATTTTGGCCCGGCGATTGCCCTGGGCGAATGCGGGGGCACTACGGTGGCCGGCACGCTGGTGGCGGCTGAGGCGGCCGGGCTGCGCGTTTTTGCCACCGGCGGGATCGGCGGGGTGCACCAGGGGGCGCCTTTCGACGTTTCGGCAGACTTGCAGCAGTTGGCGCGCTCTCCGGTGGTGGTGGTGTGTGCGGGGGCCAAGGCCATCTTAGACCTGCCAGCCACCCTGGAGGTGCTGGAGACGATGGGGGTGCCGGTGGTGGGTTACCAGACGGACGAATTCCCGGCTTTCTATTCGCGCAGCAGTGGGCTGCCGGTGAGCGTGCGGGCCGATACGCCGGGGCAGGTGGCGGCGATTGCCCGGGCGCACTGGGGGCTGGGCATGCGCAGCGCGGTGCTGTTGACGGTGCCGCCGCCCGAAGATGCAGCCCTGCCGGCAGACGCGGTGCAGGGAGCCATCCAACAGGCCCTGACAGAGGCTGCAGCACAGGGCATTCACGGGCAGAAGGTGACGCCCTTTATGCTCGGGCGGGTGAGCGAGCTGACCCACGGCGACAGCCTGAAGGCCAACCTGGCGTTGCTGTTGAACAACGGGCGCCTGGCGGCAGCGGTGGCAAGGGAACTGGCAGGTTAAAGTGCTTAAAAGCGAAAGATGCGGTGCTCGAGCACCGCATCTTTCGCTTTTAAGGGGTAGCTTAGGGTTGGGAGGTATTCGTGGGCATGTGCGTATAGGTAGGCAGAGGCGCCGTGGGCGACTTGGTGGGCATGCGCGTGTAGGTGGGTACGGGCGGGGTGAAGGTATAAGTGGGCGCCCGCGTGAGGGTGAGGTAAGGGGTGATCGTAGCGGTGTAGCGTGGGGTGGGGGTGCGCGAAGGTGTGCCCGTGGGGGTAATGGTGGGGGTGGGGCTTATGACGGGCGGGCGCGGGGTGGGGGTTTGGGAGGGGACGCGCGTATCGCTGGGGCGGGGTGTTTGCGAGGGCCAACGCGTGGGTGAAGGCCAGGGCGTGGGGGTAATGGTGCGGGTGGGGGTGACCGTGCGGGTGATGGTAACCGTAGCGCTGGGCCGCGGGGTGGTGGTGGTGGTGACGGTGGGCGATGAGGTTTTGGTGGGGGTGGTGGTGATGGTGGGCGATGGCGTGGCCGAAGGCGGCGGGGTAGGGGCTTCTCCTTCTACGGTGAAGCGGCCCGAGACCTGCCAATCGTACCCGACAAAGATTTGTACTTCGTATTCGGTGGGCTGCCATTCGTAAGGCATGGGGTCCCAGTCGGTATAGCCAATGCCGCCAGTGCCGCCATCCCAGGGCTTGGTCTCAAAGTTGACCAACTCACCGGCACGGTACCAGAGCGCCGTCCACTGCGAACCGACCACCATGCCATCGTAGCTGAACTGGGCGTAAAGGTGCCCGACCGGGTTCTGGAAGACTTCGGCGGGCTCAACCGGCAGGTAGTTGTCATCCAGGTCGCGGGCGAAGACCAGCGGGCTGAAGACGACCCCGGGGACGGGGGTGATGGTGCTGGCAAAGCGGGCTTCGATAGCCAGGGGGATGCGCGGGGTGGGGGTGATGGTGGGGGTATCGGTGACCGAGGGGGTAGGGGTAATGGTAGGCGTGAGGGTGATGGTGGGGGTCGGCGTGATGGTAGTAGTCTGCGTGATGGTGGGGGTGAAGGTCTGCGTGATAGTGGGCGGGAAGAAGCTGTAGATGACAGGCTCGGCAAAGCTGTTAAGGGCAACCGCGATGATGATAAGAACCAGGGCCAGGAAGAGCAAACGCCAGCCGGTGACCATGCGGTCGCGGCGCATGCGGAAGAACTTGAGGCCGCGGGCGCTGCGAATGGAGTGGATGCCTGCAAGAAAGCTGTAAAGAATGAGCAGGATGGTGATGACCAGAGCGGTCTGGACAGCGGTGTGGATATCGAGGTTCATACTTTATGGGTGTCGGTGGCCACGGGGTTGCGTAAAGCGCCCAGGCCTTGAATGTTGATCTCGACGACATCGCCCTGGCGCAGCGGGCTGACGCCGGCGGGGGTGCCAGTCAATAGTATATCACCTTGCTCGAGGGTCATGATGGATGAAACGAAGGCGATCAACTGCTCGACTTTGAAGACCATGTCGTGAGTAGAGGCCATCTGGCGCATTTGGCCGTTGACATGGCAGGTGATGAGGGCGTCGGCAGGGTCGAAATCGGTCTCGATCCAGGGGCCGAGGGGGCAGAAGGTGTCAAAGCTCTTGCTGCGCGTCCACTGGCCGTCGCGGCGCTGAAGGTCGCGGGCGGTGACGTCGTTGGCAATGGTGTAGCCAAAAACATAGCTGAGAGCCTCGGGTGGCTCGACCCGACGCGCGGCCTGGCCGATGATGACGGCCAACTCGGCTTCGTGCTCGACCTGCTGGGATTGGGGCGGGATGAGGATGGGCTGCTCGTGGCCGATGACAGACGAGACCGGCTTGATGAAGAGCAGGGGCACTTCGGGGATTTCGGCGTTGTGCTCTTTGGCGTGTTCAATGTAGTTGCGCCCCACGCAGATGATCTTACCGGGGGTGAGAGGGGCCAGCAGGCGCACTGAGGCGAGGGGCAAGTCGGCCTCCAGGCGGCGAAATTCGTCAAAGGGGCTGCCTTCGAGGGGGCCAACCTGGTCTTGATAGACCCAGCCCCAGCGAGGGGTGGGGTCATTCCGGGTTGTATAACGGACAAAACGCATACGTTCAAACTCCCAGGGTGCGCGGGGGCCGGCTATTCAGAAAGGGCGCGGATGCGCTCAGATAACTCGGCAATGGCCTGCTCGGCGCCGGCAAAGCGATCGGCAAAACGCCAGCGCAGGGCCTCGACCAGCACGTAGATCATGACGTTGGTGATGACCATGCCGGTGGAGGTGGAGGGGTGTTCGAGGGCAGAGAGCACCACGTCGGCTGAGCGGGCTGAGGGGAGGGAGGCGGCGGCGACGATGGCGGCGGTGTGGATGCCGTGCAGGCGGGCTTCGGCCAGGGATTGCACCAGGTAAGGGGATTGGCCGGAAATGTCGATGGCGAGCAGCAGGTCTTGCGGGGTGGATGTGTGGATGGTACGGGCCAGGTCAACTGCGCCGGGGCGGGCGATGTAGACCGAGAAGCCGCCCTGCTCTAAAAAGTAGACCAGGTTATAGGCGGCGGGCTGGGCGGGGGCTTCGGCGAGGACTACGATGCGGCGGGCCTGGCCGATCTCGTTCACCAGGCGCTCGACGGCATCGGTGTTGAGGGAGATGCGGGTTTGTTCCAGCTCGCGGATGAGGCCCTGGAAGGCGGTGCTGACCACGCCGGGGACGGAATCGGATACTTCGGCTTCGGCGGGGCGGATGAGCAGGTCGCGGCGGACCTTATCGCGGATCTCGCGCAGCAGTTCGGGGTAGCCTTTGTAGCCGAGGGCTTGTGAGAAATGCACGACGGTGGCGGCATCTAAGTTGAGGGCATGGGCCAGTTCGCTGGCGGTGAGGAAAGAGGCTTCGATGTAAGAATCCAATAAGTAGTCTGCCAGTTTGGCAAAGCTCTTGGACATGCCGGGCCGCTCACGGCGGATGCGTTCTTCGTAGGGCATAAGTACCTCCTAAAGAATAAATCGCTGGCTGAAGTGTATCATAATTGGGGGAATTCATGCAATTGAATTTGAGAGCTGAAGGTGGTTTTATCAAGAAATGTTCGATACTAGCAGGGGATAAATTACTTCCAAAAATGGGCGAGTGCGGTATAATCAGGCGGTGCGGGCGCTTAGCTCAGTCGGTTAGAGCACTTCCTTTACACGGAAGGGGTCGGGGGTTCGAGTCCCTCAGCGCCCACCATGATTATAAACACCGGCCTCCTACTTGCAGGAGGCCGGTGTTTGCTTTTATCGTTTTCTAATTTACTGGGCCAATCTGCGGCCTGTGGTAAAAAGCCTACTTTTTTAAACCCAATGAAGTTCATTCGGCGATCGCTTAGTGATCGTCCTTGTACTTTTTCTCCCCGGCTTCGAGGGGGAAGTGGAGGATGTTTTCGGAGGGAGGCAGAACGCAGGTGGCGAAGGTGGTGTAGGCGCAGGGGGGATTGAAAGCACGGTTGAAGTCGATCGTCACCAGGTTGCCGTCAAGCTTTTCGGTCACCAGGTAGCGGCCGCCGGCATAGGTGGTTTTGGAGTTGGTTTCGTCGCGGAAGGCGATGAAGAAGCTGCCATCTCCGGCGTCTTCCACATCCAGGCGGCAATCTTTGCCATTCATCTTGAAGATGAGGTAACCGAGCATCTTGGTTTCGACGATCTCACCGATGATGTCGCTTTGCTTGACAAATTTGCAGGGGGCATAGCCAAAGTATTTGGCCTGGATGCGGTATTCGGGTTTATAGGGGTAAAAATTGAGGCCAGAGAAGGCTTTCTGGTCTGGGCTTTCGGCGTCCCACAGGCGGACGAGGGTGGCACTGCCGCGCCTGAGCACAACCATCGTGAAGCGGCCCAGGCTGATAAAATCGGGCTCCTCTTGTTGGTCGTCACCCAGGGGGCCCAGGGGCAGGGGGCCGCCGTTGCAGGTCATCTCAACCCCTGGGGCAGGCTCGATCGAAAGCGCATCGTTTTTGAAGTGGAACACACCGGCCTGCTGGGGTGCGCCCGCCGGTAGGACGAAATCGCAGGCGGGATGGCTGCCAAAGGTGTTGGGCCCGGTTTTGGGCCAATACAAGGCGGCCAGGCACAGCCAGCTTTTCTGCTGCGTGCGCAGGAACTCGGCGCGTTCAGCGCGCCACTTCAGGACTGCGGATTCAATCTCGTTATTTGAGGCCATAGTGATAGTATACAATAAAAAGGCGGTTTTACCAAGCAGCGTGGTGTTCTTCGGCGAAGCCGACCAGGTCTTGGATCTCAATCGTCTCACCGGTGTCCAGCACAGCGCGGCCGGCGTAGCGCCCGAACATCTGGTGGACTTTGGAGTGGATGGGGCCCAGGTCGGTGGCGGCGATGCGCTCTTTGAAGGGAGTGAAGGTGAGGTCGAGGCGGCCCTGGTTGTCTTTGAAGCGCCAGGGGCGCATATATTGGCCGGGGGTGTAATCGAAGGGCACCAGGTCCAGCTTGTGCAGGGTGCCGTCGATGATGATGGCGTTTTCGGTGGCCTGGCTGAGGTCACCAAAGCCGCAGCCCAGGTTGAGGCCGATGCGGCGGCCATCGGGCAAGAAGCCTGAGGCAGAAGCCCAGTTCCAGAAGGAGCGGTAATCCCAAACGCCGCGGCCCCAATCCAAAGAGCCCAGGGATTGGGCCGGGTCGAGCTCCTGGCGCTGGCCGTTGTAGGTGATGTAACCGGATGCGGGCAGGTTGTTGATCTTGCGGTTGTAGTAGAAACGCTTGGGTGGGATGGGAATGACGATGGTCATGGATTGGTGCTCAGGGGGGCAGGCCAAGCTGATCTCAGCTTTGACGCCGCGGCCGTTGTGGTAGGCGGGCCAATCTACGAACAGGTGTCTTTGGCCGGCCTCAGCCACGAAGCGCAGGCTGAGGGCCTTGTTGGCAAAGGAGGTCTCGCCGCTGCGGCTGTCGCGCGGCAGGCGCACACCCAGGCCCAGGGGGGCGACAATGCCCTCTTCGTGCAGCTCGCCGGTGGCAAAATCGAGATTGTAGACGAAGATGTTGCCGGCGTAGCCCAGGTCGGCGATGGTGGCAGAGAAGAAGTTGTGGGGGGTGAAGATGGCGTAGTAATCCCAGCGTTTGATGCGGAAGCGCTGAAGGGGGCGCAGGGCATAGAAGCGGGCCTGCTCAAGGTTGCAGTCGAGCAGGGGCTGGCGAGACCAGCCGACCTGGGCCAGCGTACCTTGAGGGGTCAGGAGGGGGGAGGGGGAAGTGAGTTCGGTTTGCATAGTTGGATTATATAGCGGATCGTTCAGAAGGGGTAGCGGATGGATGACTATTTGGAATTTATCAGGCAGAGGCTATGCTTTTAGTCACTTGACCCATGTGGGGGGGAGGGCTACAATAAAATTGAAAATGGGAGGGAAGGCAGATGTCTGCACCCTTCGGTAGTCACTGTTAATAAACTGCCTTCGGGTAGTCAAACCAACCAGAGGAGCTATTCAATGAGAGACTTTTTGTTTCGCGGTAAATTGGCCGATTTGGATGCGGCTGTGCATGAGTTGACGGAGCTGGAGGCAGAGCGGCAGTACCGCAAGCTGATCCTGATCCCGAGCGAGAGCCAGGCACCGATGGCGGTGCGTGAAGCGCTGGCCTCAGCTTTTCAGAACATTTACGCCGAAGGGTACCCGCGCGAAGAAACGCGCTGGCTGAAAGAATCTGAATCGCTGGATTATGCTGCCCGTTTGGCGCATTACCGGCGCTATGCTGACCGCCGCTATTACAAGGGTGTGGAATATGCCAATACCGCTGAGGAGATTGCCCGGCGGCGTTGTGCAGAGTTGTTTGCCACCGGCTCGGTGACGGCTGACGACCTGTACGTCAACGTGCAGGCGCTCTCGGGAGCTCCGGCCAACAACGCGGTTTACCATGCGCTGGTCAAGCCGGGCGAGACGGTGATGGGCCTGGACCTGCTGCATGGTGGTCACCTGACGCACGGTTCGCCGGTGAACCGCTCGGGGAAGTTCTTCAATGCGGTGCATTACTCGGTTGACCCGGCGACCCAGCAGATCAATTACGACGCGGTGGAAGAATTGGCCCAGCAGGCCAAGCCCAAGTTCATCATTGCGGGTTATTCTTCGTACCCGTGGGCGGTAGATTGGGAACGCTTCCGCAAGATCGCGAACTCGGTGGGGGCGTACCTGTTTGCAGATATTGCGCACGTGGCGGGGTTGGTGGCGGCGGGGGTCTATCCTTCGCCGGTGGGGTATGCCGATATCATCACCTTCACCACCCACAAGTCGCTGTGCGGGCCGCGCGGGGCGTGTATCCTGACGACGGACGAGCGCCTGGCGCGCGAGATCGACCGGGCGGTATTCCCCGGTGAGCAGGGCGGCCCGCATGTGAATGTATTTGCGGCGATGGCGGTGGCCTTTAAGCTGGCGGGCACAAAGCAGTTCCACGAGCTGCAGAAGCAGATCTTGAAGAACTGCCAGGTGCTGACCGACCAACTGCGCGAGCGGGGTTTTCGCATCCCGTTTGGGGGCACCAATACGCACCTGATGAACCTGGATTGCAGTACGGTGGTGGGCGATGGCGGGGCCAAGCTGTCGGGCGATATGGCGGCGCGCATCCTGGATATTGCTGGCGTGGTGGTAAACCGCAACACCATCCCCGGTGACACTTCGGCGGCAGACCCGTCGGGCATCCGCATGGGCACGCCCTGGATCACGCAGCGCGGCTTCGAAGAAGCCGAGGTGAAAGACCTGGCGGACGTGATTGCGGATGTGCTGTTGGCTTGCAAGCCGCACGGGCGGATCGGTTCTCCAGACCGCCTGCGCCGGGCCAAGGTGGACTTTGACGCGCTGGAAAATGCCAAGCTGCGCGTGCGCGACCTGGCAGAGAAGGCGGGCGTGGACTTTGAACCGGCCAAGCATGGGTATCCGCACTTCTATTATATTGATCAGAAACCGCACCAGGGCGAATGGAATGTGTTGGACCTGAGCGGCGACCGGGTGCGGCTGTTCTTGTGCTTTGCGCTGACCAGCGATGTGGAACACCTGCAAGCCGGCAAGAGCCAGCCAACCAGCCTGGTGCTGCCGAAGGAACGCATTGATGGCACGCTGACCTGCGTGGATGCCTATCATTACCAACTGACGGTGCCTGCCAAGCAGGCGGCGGTCGCAGCGGCCTGGCTGCGCGGCCTCTCGGATGGGTATGTGGACTTCGACCACGATGTGATGCGCAAGCTGCCGGGTTTGACAGTGGTGGAAGAATCGGATGCCGAGCCTGTGGTGGTGACGGATGGCGAGCGGGTTTCGACCTGCAAGCCCTATTTTGTGGGCCTGAAGCAACTGCGGGGCAACCAGGTATGCGGCGAGGCGCTGCCGGAGTTCAAATTTGAGGAGAAAGAAGGGGCCATTCGCCGCACCCCACTCTACGAGACCCACCGCCGCCTGGGGGCCAAGCTGATCCCCTTTGCGGGTTGGGAAATGCCGGTGTGGTACAGCTCGGTGGTTGAAGAGCACATGGCGGTGCGCCAGGCTGCCGGCCTGTTCGACGTGGCGCACATGGGTGTGTACCAGGTGGAAGGCCCAGACGGGGCTTCTTTCTTGGATAGCGTGGTGTCTAACGATGTCAGCTATTTGAACGTGGGCGAATCATGCTACACCCACTTCCTGGATCCGGACGCCAAAGTGATCGATGACCTGATCATTTACCGGCGCGGCAAAGAGAAGTTCTTGATCGTGGTGAATGCTTCGAACGATGACAAGGACTGGGCCTGGCTGAACGCGGTGAAAGAAGGGAAAGTGCTGATCGACCGCCAGTTCCCCTGGAAGAAGGCTTACGGCCGGGATGCCATCTTGCGCAACCTGCGTGACCCCAAAGCGGGGGCAGATATGCGGGTGGACCTGGCCCTGCAAGGGCCCAAGGCGCGTGCCATCTTGTTGGCATTGGGCAAGACGGGCAAAACCCCCAGCGATGCCAAGACGCTGACGCGGGTGCGCCTGCTGAAGCGCACGCAGTTGTGCGAGGCGCGGCTGGGCGATTTTGACCTGGTGATTTCGCGCACTGGCTACACCGGCGAGAAGTTCTCGTATGAATTGTTTGTTCACCCCGACCAGGCCGACGCCCTGTTCAACAAGCTATTGGAAGTGGGCCAGCCGTTTGGCATCAAGCCGATTGGCCTGGGGGCGCGCGATTCGCTGCGCACCGAAGCCGGGCTGCCGCTGTATGGGCACGAAATGGGCGGCGAGCTGGGCCTGGGCGTGGCAGAGGCCGGGTTCGGCTCATTTGTGAAGGTCTATAAGCCGTGGTTCATCGGACGGCGGGCGTTCATCGATCGCGAACTCAAGCGCAAGGTCGAGCTGGTGCGCTTCACCTTTGACGATAAGGGTGTGCGCATGGCCCATCTGGGCGACCCGGTGGTGGATCACCGCGGGCGAGTGGTTGGCAATGTGACGAGCTGCGCCATTGATCAGGAAGGATACCTGACCGGGTTGGCGATTGTAGAGATGAAGAGCAGCGAACGCGGAACGGCTCTGCACATTTACCAGGGCGCGCCGAAAGAAGCCGGCAAGCCGTTGGGGGTGCTGCGCAGTGGCGATCGGGTAATCTTGCCTGGGGCCGTGCACGTGGTTAGGCGCTTCCCGCGCTTCAAATGATCGGACAATCGTAGATCAAGTTTCATTTAAAAGGAGAGAAAGGAAAAAATGGAAACTTTGTGGGATCGTCGTTATGCTCAACGCACACAACGGATGGCAAGCTCAGTGATTCGCGAGCTTTTGAAACTGACCGAGCAGCCTGATATCATTTCGTTTGCGGGCGGGCTGCCATCACCGGATGTGTTTCCGGTGGACGATTTCAAGGCTGCGTGCGACCGGGTGCTGAGCACTTCGGGCAAACAGGCGCTGCAATACAGCACCACTGAGGGCTACCAGCCGCTGCGCGAGATGATCGCTCGCCACACTGCTCGATATGGCATCAATATTGGCCCAGATAATGTACTGATCACTTCGGGTTCTCAGCAGGCCCTGGACCTGATCGGCAAGGTGTTCATCAACCCTGGCGACCATGTGTTGACCGAGGCGCCGACTTACCTGGGGGCGCTGCAAGCCTGGAATGCTTACGGGGCCGAGTACGTGACGGTGCCGTTGGATGATGATGGTATGGATACCGATGCGCTGGAGATGGTGCTGCGCACCGGGCCGAAATTCATTTACGCCCTGCCGAATTTCCACAACCCGGCTGGTGTAACGATGAGCCTGGAGCGGCGGCGGCGGCTGATCGAGCTGGCTGACCGCTATGGTGTGCCGATCATTGAGGACGACCCGTATGGACAGTTACGTTATGAAGGAGAGCATCTGCCATCGCTGGTGGCCCTCGACAGCCAGTTCCGCGAGGAAACGGGCGGGAGCTACCGGGGCAATGTGATCTATCTGAGCACTTTCTCGAAGATCCTGGCGCCGGGTTTGCGCCTGGCCTGGGTCATCGCTCCGCAGGAAGTGATCCGCAAGCTGGTGCAGGCCAAGCAGGGTGCTGACCTGAACACGGCGGTCTTCACGCAGATGGTGGCGCACGAGGTGAGCCGGGGAGGTTTCTTGGACCGGCACATCTGGCTCATCCGGCGGATATACGGTGAGCGGCGCAACATTATGCTGGAGGCGATGGAGCAGTACTTCCCCTCGCAGGTGAGCTGGACCCACCCCAAGGGCGGCTTGTTCTTGTGGGGCACCATGCCCGAAGGCTGGGATTCGGCTGATGTGATGAAGGTGGCGGTGGAGAAGAAGCGGGTGGCATTTGTGCCGGGAGGTTCGTTCTTCCCATTAGGAGGCGGCAAGAATACGATGCGCCTAAACTTCTCGAATGCTTCGGATGAAAAGATCCGCGAGGGCATCCAACGGCTGGGAGAGATCTTGCACGAGCTGGTGGAGACGACCCAGAAGTAAGCGGTATGTTCAGCAATAAAAAAGTGGCGCCGATGCGCCACTTTTTTATTGCTGGAATTCAATTAGGGGCTGGTGATATTCAGCAGTTGGACTTCGAAGGTAAGGGTGGCGTTGGGGGGGATTACGCCGCCAGCGCCAGTTTCGCCGTAGGCGAGCTCGGGCGGAAGGATGAGCCTGCGGGTGCCGCCAACCTGCATGCCGGCAACGCCCTCGTCCCAACCGTCAATCACGCTGCCAGCCCCCAGGGTGAACTCAAATGGGGTAGGGCGCTGGAGGGATGAATCGAACTGGGTGCCATCTTCGAGCCAGCCGGTGTAATGCACGCTGACGGTGTCGCCGGGCTTGGCGGCTGGGCCTTCGCCAACCACCATATCCTGGTACTGCAAGCCGCTGGCAGTGGTGATCATCTCGCCGGTTGCGACGCTGGCAGTGGGAACGGCATCTTCAGCCTGGTTGAACAATTGGTCTTTGAAGACCAAGAGTAAAATGGCGGCGAGGATGAGAACGACCAGGCCACCGATGACGAGACGCTGGCGCATCAATTTGGAGGCGCGGGCGGCGCGGCGCTGTTCGCGCAGCGTGGGTTTGGGAACTTTGCTAGACATGGATTTCAGGTTTTCTTTGGTCATTATGTATACTCCGCTAGGATGGGTTGGATTTCCAGATCTTGAATTCTTTTAGACTTGATCCGCCGATGAATTCGCGCAGGATCGAGTTATCTGGCAGCAGTTCGGTGGTGATCGGTTCGAACCATTCCAGCAAGGCCAGTAGGCGCTTGGCCTCGATATGTTCTGGGGTGGCGAAGGGCACCTGGCGCAAGAGGGGTTCGGCCAGGGCTTTGAGGGCCGAAAGTTCGTAAGCCAGGGCCGAGTTGAACATGACGTCGGCGTTTTCTTGGTAGGGGAAGATGTTGCGCTTCTCGCCGCGGCGGACCGATTCCCAGCGCTGGATGGTGTCGCGGGCGGTATAGCCGCGCTCGCGGGCATCGCGGACGATGCGCCGGATGAGGCGGGTGTCGGTGGTAGAGATGCGGTTGTGACGATCGAGGTTCAACTGCGTGAGCGCAGAAGCGTACAGGCGGAAGGTGTGTTCGACGGGGAAATCAGGCAGCAGGGCGGGGTTCAGGCCGTGGATGCCTTCGAGGATGATGACCTGCCCGGGCTGGAGCTGGATCTCTTCGCCGGGTTCAGAGCGGCCCTTCTTAAAGTCGAAGTGAGGGATGCGAACCACCTGGCCCTCTACCAGCAGGCGCAGGTCGTGGGCCAACTGGCGGGTATTGAGGGCGCCGAGGGATTCGAAATCGGGCTTGCCTTCTGCGTCCAGGGGGGTATGCTCACGGTCAACGAAGTAATTGTCCATTTCCAAGGGGTAAGGCGAGATGCCCTGCGACAGGAGCTGGATGGTGAGACGCTTGGAGAGGGTGGTCTTACCGCTGGAGGATGGCCCTGCAATGAGGATGATGCGCACCTGGTTGGGAGAACCGGGCTGGCAGCGGGCGTTGATCTGCGAGGCGATGTCGGCGACATGCTGTTCGTGGAGGGCCTCAGAGACCAGGATAACCTCGTTGATGCGCCCGGCCTGGATGGCGTCATTGAGCGCGCCCACGCTGGCAATCCCCAGGCGGTTGAGCCATTGGCCGTAGAGCTTGAAGGTTGCTAGCAGCTTGGAATACTCGGGCATGGGGAGCAGGCGGGTGGGGTTGTGGCGGCGAGGAAAACGCAGGGTGAAGCCGCCATTGACCAATTCCAGGTTGAACCAGCGCAGGTAACCGGTGGAGGGCACCATGTAGCCGTGGTAATAATCTTGGTGGTCGTTGATGCGGTAGAGGGTGAGGTAATCCTTCTGGCGGTGGGCAAGCAGGCGGGCTTTGTCGTCGTAGCCCTTGGCCTGGAAGTAAGCAATGGCTTCAGAGATGGGGGCCTCGCGTTTTAAGAAGGGTAAATCTGCGGCAACCAGGGCGCGCATTTGGGCCTCTAGCTGTGCCAGTTCTTCTTCGTTGAGCGGAGGGCGCTGCTTGACCTCGCAGTAGTAGCCGCCGGATGAGATCGAATGGTCGACCGTTAGCACGGCCTCGGGGAATAGTTCTTCGAAGGCCGCATCCAGCAGGAATGTGAGGCAGCGGCGGTAGATGAGCATGCCATCCGACTCGCCCATGGTGACCGGCTTAACGCGCGATTCCATTTTGATGGGGTAGGTCAGCTCGCGCAGCTCGCCGTTAACCACGGCCCCCACGATGGGGTTGGCTTCGCCTTCTTCAGTATTTTGAATGACTTTGAGGAATTCGCCGATCGCAGCGCCGCGCGGTCCAGAAATCACTCTGTCATCGGGGAGATGGATTTCGACTGTGGAACTGGGAGAAACGAGTGAGAAATGATTTGAATTGGGGGTGTTCATTTGACCTTAAGATGCCTTGGTTTAGTGGATTTCAGGGTCTTATTGTAACACAAGGGCCGAAGTTACGAAAATGAGCGTAGGGCTGTGCGTTGGCACAACCCTACGCTCATCTTAAGGGCTCTCGCCTGAGGGGTTACTCTCGATCTAAAGCCGATACACCACAGCACAGCACCAGTTCTTTGGCGGCTTTGACTTCGTCAACACGCCCGACCGGGGTGTTGTGCGGGGCATCTTTGAGCAGCTGCGGATTGGTATGCGCTTCTTCGGCGATCTTGAGCATGGCATCGGCAAAAGTATCCAGGGTTTCTTTGCTTTCGGTTTCGGTGGGCTCGATCATCAGAGCCTCGTGAACGATGAGCGGGAAGTAGTTGGTTGGCGGATGGAATTTGTAATCCATCAGGCGTTTGGCGATATCCAGTGCGTGAACATCGGGCACTTCGGGCCAGCGGCCTTCAAGGACAAATTCGTGCATGCAGACGCGGTCGTAAGGCAGGTGGTAGGTATCTCTAAGGCGAGAAAGCAGGTAGTTGGCGTTCAGCACTGCCATCTCGGCAATCTGGCGCAGACCCTGGGCCCCGTGCATGACCAGGTAGGTGTAAGCGCGCACAGCCATGCCAAAGTGACCGTGGAAGGCTTTGACACGCCCGATGCTCTTGGGCGGCTGGACCAGGCCGTAGAGGGGCGGGGTCTCTTCATCGCCCATGTCGATCACATCGACGATGGGGCCGGGCAAGAAATCGACCAGGTTTTCGGCCACGCCCACCGGGCCAGAGCCAGGGCCGCCGCCGCCGTGTGGGGTGGAGAAGGTCTTGTGCAGGTTATAGTGCAGCACGTCAATGCCCAGGTCGCCAGGGCGGACGATGCCAAGCAGGGCGTTCATGTTGGCGCCATCGCCATACACCAGTCCGCCAGCCTGGTGCACCATGTGGATGACCTCTTCGACGTTCTCATCGAACAGCCCCAGGGTGTTGGGGTTGGTGAGCATCAAGCCAGCCAGGGTGTCATCGCATTCCAGCTTGAGGGCTTCGAGGTCCACGTTGCCGCGGGCATCCGACTTTAGCTCGACCACGCGCAGGCCGCTCATGGCAGATGTGGCGGGGTTAGTGCCGTGGGCAGAATCGGGGATGAGGATCTTATCGCGCTTGTGGTCGCCGCGGGAACGGTGGTAGGCGCGGATGATGAGCACGCCGGTCAGTTCGCCGTGAGCGCCGGCGGCAGGTTGGAGCGTGATGCCGGCAAAGCCGCCGATTTCCTTGAGCCATTCTTGCAGGTTATACAGCAAGACCAGGCTGCCCTGTACGGTTTCGACGGGCTGGAGGGGGTGGGCGTAGGCAAAGCCCGGCAGACGGACGGTCTCTTCATTAACCTTGGGGTTATACTTCATGGTGCAGGACCCCAGGGGATAGTAACCCGTATCAATGCTGTAGTTCAACTGCGAGAGACGGGTGTAGTGGCGGATGACTTCCAGCTCTGACATTTCTGGCAGGGGAAGCTCATCGCGCAGCAGGCCGGCAGGCGGCAGGTCTGACAGGGGGACATCGGGCTGGGGGAAGCGGATGCCCTGGCGGCCAGGGACAGACAGATCACACAACTGTGGTTCACCCATTCGACACCTCCCGTAAAGCCTCTACCAGCATTTCAATTTCTTCGTGCGAGTTCATCTCAGTGACAGCCACCAGCATGTGGTGGGTGAGGGCGGGGTAATCTTGGCTTAGATCGTAGCCGCCCAGGATATCGTGCTCGAGCAGGAGATCGTTGATCTCGGCAACCGGGAGGGGGCATTGGATCACAAATTCATTGAAGAAGGGTGCGCCAGACCAAAGCGAATATTTGGGCAGATCGTGGATGCGGGCCGCGGCGTGGTGGGCTTTGTGATAGTTCAACTCAGCCACCTGGCGCAGTCCGTTTTTACCCAGCAGGCTCATATAGACGGCCGAGCCAAGGGCCATGAGGCCCTGGTTCGAGCAGATGTTGGAAGTGGCTTTTTCGCGGCGGATGTGCTGCTCGCGGGCGGTGAGGGTGAGCACGTAAGCCAGTTGGCCGCGGTTATCTATCGATTCACCTACCAGGCGTCCAGCCATCTTGCGGACGAATTCTTTGCGGGTGGCAAAGAGGCCCAGGTAAGGGCCGCCGAAGGACATGGGGATGCCCAGCGGCTGGCCTTCGCCGGTGACGATATCAGCGCCCATCTGGCCGGGGGTTTTTAACATGCCAAGGGCCATGGGGTTGATGGCTACGCAGAGTAAGGCGCCGGCAGCATGGGCGGCTTCAGCCAGGCTGGTGTAATCGTAGACGCGCCCGAAGAAATCGGGGTACTGGACCACCACCAGGGCGGTTTCGCCGTCGATGAGGGGTAAAAGGGCCTCGGGGCCGGCATTCAGGTCGCTTTCGGGGCCATCGCCCACCAGTTGCAGGGGGCTGTCGGTGCTGTAGGTGCGCACAGTCTGGCGGTACTGCGGGTGCAGGGCCGGCGACAGCACGATCTTGGCGCGCTTGCCGCGGAAGTTGGCGTAGGCCATGTTGACGGCCTCGGCCACGGCGGTGGCGCCATCATAATGGGAGGCATTGCTGACATCCATGCCGGTCAGCGCGGCCACCAGGCTTTGGTATTCGAAGATGGCTTGCAGTGTGCCCTGAGAAAGCTCGGGTTGGTAAGGGGTGTAGGCGGTCAGGAATTCGCCGCGGCGCAAAACTGCATCGACTGCAGCAGGTACGTAATGGTTATAAGCACCTGCGCCTAAGAAGCAGGCCAGGTCTCGGGCCGATTCGTTGGCCCAGGCCAGGTTTTGCAGCTCGGCAACGGCTTCCATTTCGGTCTCGGCCGGCGGCAGTGCCAGGTCGGGGAAGCGGTGTTTGGCCGGAACAACCTTGAACAGATCGGCCAGGTGGTCAATGCCGATGGCACGCAGCATTGCCTCCCGGTCGGCATCAGTATGAGGAGTGAACATAGGTGTTGTTAACCCTGGGATTCGACGTGGGCGCCGTATGCAACGGCATCCATCAACGGCTTAAGCTCGGCAGGATCACTCAGCTCGATCTTGATGATCCAGGCGGCTTCGTAGGGGCTGCTGTTGATGACTTCGGGGGCAGCGCCCAGGTCTTCGTTGATGGCTACGATCTTACCGCTGACGGGGCTGTAAACATCGGCAGCGGCTTTGACCGATTCGATGGTAGCGATGGTATCGCCTTGTTTGATCTCGTCGCCTTCGGCAACGACAATTTCAGCGAAGACGATATCAGAAAGCTGGTTTTGGGCATAATCCGAAATTCCGACCGTGCCGGTGCTGCCTTCGACCAGGATCCACTCGTTACTTTCGGCAAACTTCAAATTGGCGGGAATGTTGCTCATGGAAATACCTCCTGTGAAAAATGGTTTGTAGGGTTTAAAGAACGAGAGGCACACGGCATGAACCGCGTGCCTCTGTCATGGACCTGAGAGATTCGCGCGGCCGGATAAGCGGCAGGCGTTTGCCCCATCGGTGCAGCGGGCGGGTGTACTGCCGCGCGGCTTTCCAGAGGTGAGCGAGGACAGAGTCCTTTTACCTGAGAGATTCGCCTGGCTTTGCCTTGCAGACAGGTTTGCACCTTCGGTGCCCGGTTTTTGAGGCCGGGTCTCTTCTCTGCGCTCGTTGAATTACGCTATCATTTTAACGGTGAAATATCGAAATAACAAGGGTGAAGCCAGTGCCAAAGCACGGCTTCACCCTTGTGGGGTACAAACGAGGCGAATCAACCAGAAAGGTTGCTTATGCCCAGCCCTGGTTCTTGATGAAATCGGTAATGACCGGGACCTGCACCATCTCGCCTTGGTAAGCTTTGTAGGCGAAGAAGAGCATGACCAGCCAGATAATGGCGCCGCAGCCAAACAGCGGCAGGAGGACAATGTAGATGATGCCGAGGATCAGCGATTGGACAGCGTGGAACTTGATGAAGGGGCGAGCTTTCTTGTCTTCCATCAACAGCAGGATGATGGACACGAGGGGGGAGAATACGTAGGCCAGTGCCGACCAAAGCTTATCGTCGCTGGTGATCTCGGGGGATGGGGTTACGGGTGTTTCCATTTGTTATTACCTCCATGGTGGTTTGGATAAATTAGCCGGCATGATTGCCGTATGGCTTATAAGAAAGATTGTACATCAAAAACCCTTGAAAAGGCAAGCTATTTCACATCCAGTTTTTATAACCCCGGCAAGGCGGGCGGGTTACGCTGTGGTGAGGTTGTGGATCCATTTTTTGGAGCGGTAGCGCTGCAGGCCGAAGATGAATTTGTTGATCTCATCGCCCATGACCAGTAAATAGACCCAGTAAATGGGCAGGTGGAAGACGAAAGCACCCAAGAGGGCCAGGGGCACACCCACCACCCAGATCGATCCAACATCAAGTAAGAAGGCAAACTTGGTGTCGCCCCCGCTGCGGAAGATGCCGACATAGAGCACCATGTTGGCTGAACGCAGCCAAAGCATGGTGGCGATGACCCACAGAATCCGCAGGGCATATTGGGCCACAGCGGGGGATACTTTGTAGGGCAGCAGCATCCAGCCAGAGCCGGCCCAGACCAGTACGCCAACCACCAAAGAGCTGAACATGGCCAGGGCAATGGCATTCCCGGCATAACGGAAGGCTTTTTTCTCGTCGCCTGCGCCGATGACGTTGCCAACCAGGATGGCACAGGCGTTGCCGATGCCGATGAACATCACAATCGCCAGGCCATCAAAGGTTGAGGCGATGTTCATGGCGGCGATGGCATCGGTGCCCACGTGGGCGTAAATGGCATTATAGGTAGTGATGCCCAGGGACCAGAACACTTCGTTGAACATCACGGGCAGCATGCGGCGCATTACCCGCCCGATGAAGGCGCGATCGAATTGGAATAGCTCGGCTGGGCGAGCGGCGGCAGGCGTTTTGAGCCGGTAAGACAGCCACAGCAAAACGCTGCATTCGAGGATGCGGGCGATGGTGATGGCTACGGCGGCCCCGTTGATGCCCAGGGCTGGCAGGCCCAGCTTGCCGAAGATGAGCGTATAGCTCAGCAAGGTGTTGACGCTCAATGCGCCGACGCTGACGACCATTGGCAGGCGCACATTGCCCGTGCTGCGCAGCACAAAGGCGTAACAGAATGTGAACAGGGTGAATGGGAAGCTGATCACATAAATGCGCAGGTAGGGAACCCCTAGTTCGAGCACCGCGGGATCGGTGGTGTAGAAACCCAATGCCATCTGGGGGAAGAAAAGCCCCAGGCTGGTGAAGAACAGCGTGCCTGCCGCCCCCACAATGAGCGACAGCCCCATGACGCGGCGGATGTTGGGGACATCGGCCTTGCCCCAATATTGGGCCATGAAGATAGCCGCGCCGCTGTTGGTGCCAAAGAGCAGGAGGTTGAACAAGAAGTAGACCTGGTTGGAAAGCCCCACCGCAGCGACAGAGGTTTCGCCAAGCTGACCGACCATAATGCTGTTGACCAGGTTGAGGGATGACATGATGAACTGTTGAGCGATGATCGGCAAGGCGAGCTTGAAGAGGCGTGAGAAGAACTCGCGGTCTTGGATGAAATCTTTAAACCAGGTGTGGGTGTTGGCAAGCAGCATGGTATGACCTTGTTGTTTGGAGGGTTAACAGCACTGGCGGGGGGCTAGTATTCGCCTTCGAACAGGAAGACCAGGGGGGCGGTGCGGGCGTAATGGATGAGGGCTTTGCCGGGTGCAACGGTGCCGTAGGTGTGTGCCTGGGCCGTGATGGTTTGGAGACTGCCATCGGGGCGTTGGGCCTCGAATTGGACCGTGACATGGTGGCGGGTGAGGGTTTCGCCCATCAGTTTGACCGTGCGGCGCTCATCTTGCAGCACCCTGGCCTGGGTTCTGACCTGAGAGCGGCGGTAGATGAACCAGGTGCGCAGGCGGCTGGCCAGGAAGAAAAACGCCAGTAAAACGAAGCACAGCGCATAGCCATCGTATTCTGCCGGAGAGCCCTGGATATAGCGGCTCAGACTGGCAGGGGCGATAGCCAGCCCAACCAAAAATATTAAGCCCAGCATCACCAGGGCAAAGAAATCGGCCGCATCGCTGGGAGGCTTGCGGCGGGTTCGAACAGGCTCTTGGCGGATGCGGCGCTCTAACCAGGCCCAGCCGGCGGCAGTGAGGGCCAGGCCGAAGAACAGGGGGAGCAGGCGGCGCAATGCCAGCCCGGCAAGGGGCAGGGTGGATGTGGCAGCCCAGGCAGGCAAGAGTAAGATGCCCATCAAAACGGCCAGCCCATTGAAGCCTAACAGCCAGGTGAGCAGGCTGTGCTTGCGGCGCAAGCCGTTCAAGAACATGGTAAGCGCCCATCCTGCCAGGTTGAATGGTAGGATGACGAAGGGGCCGTAGTCTGCCATCAAGATATAGGCAAGAAAGGTGGCGAGGAAAATGCCCACCGTGCGCCAAAAAAGAGCGAGATCTGCCATCGTGCTGAATCTTACCACAGCATGGTATGATTGGAGGATGACACGTTTCAAGGCTGACCTTATCTTATTGTTGGTGGCTCTGGTTTGGGGGAGCGCATTTGCGGCACAGCGCGTGGCTGCGGGCTACCTGGATGCTTTTACGTTCAATGGGCTGCGGTTTTTGTTAGCCGGATTGATCCTGACGCCTTTTGTGTACCGGGGCGGGCGGGGCGCTGCACAAAGACCTGCCCGGGCGGGTAAGCACAGCTTGTGGCTGCCGGTGCTGGCGGGGGGCCTGCTGTTTGCGGCGGGTGGTTTGCAGCAGGCCGGCCTTGCTGAGACTACGGCCGGGAACGCGGGATTCATCACCGGCCTGTACGTGGTGTTTGTGCCTTTTTTGTTGAGCCTGTTTTGGAAAGAGCGGATGACCTGGGTAGTGTGGGCGGCAGCCGGGTTGGCGGTGGCGGGCGGCTTACTGCTCAGCACGGGGGGAGCGCTGCGCTTCAATCGTGGGGATCTGCTGGAGCTGATTGGGGCGGTGGCCTGGGCCTTGCACGTGATCGTGGTGGGACGGGCGACGAGCCGGATGGAAGTGCTCAAGTTTTCGGCCGGGCAGTTTTTGACGGCGGGCGGCCTGAACCTGGCTTTCAGCCTGGTGCTCGGCGCATCCTGGAATGGATTGGCGGTGGCCTGGTGGACGGTGTTGTACGTGGCGCTGTTCTCGACCACTTTGGGGTATACCCTGCAGGTGGTGGGGCAGAAGGTAGCTCCGCCAACCGATGCATCGATCTTGCTGAGCATGGAGGCGGTGTTTGCGGCCTTGTTCGGCTGGCTGTTTTTGCACGAGGCGTTGAGCGGTCAGCAATTGTTGGGCTGCGCCTTGATCTTGGCGGCGATCTTGTTAACCCAGGTGGGAGGGGTATGGGCAGACCGCAAGAAACCGGCCGAGGGCGTGGATAAGCGATCTTCAGAACGACCAGGCGGCAGTTTGATGGAGAATGATTAATGGCAGAATCGTTGGAGCAGTATTTAGAGTTTATTACCCAGGCAGCTTACCTGGCCGGTAGGAGCACTTTGGGGTATTACCAGGCCGGGGTGAGGGCAGATTTCAAGGCGGATGATACACCGGTGACGGCAGCCGACCGCCTGGCAGAGCAGGTGGTGCGCGGGCAGATCGAGGCGCGTTTTCCACAGCATGCCATTGTGGGGGAGGAATTTGAGGCCAAAGAGACCGAAGGCGCCACGCACCGTTGGATCATTGATCCCATTGACGGCACCAAGTCTTTTGTGCATGGGGTGCCGCTTTATGCGACCCTGATTGGCCTGGAAATTGAGGGGCAAGTGCGGGTGGGGGCGGCGTATTTTCCGGCTTTGGATGAGATGCTGGCCGCGGCAGACGGCCTGGGCTGTTGGTGGAACGGGCGACGGGCGCATGTTTCGTCCTTGACCGATTTGAGCAGGGCGGTGATGACTTTTACCGATCCGGCCAGTTTTGGGCGTTATGGCAGGCCGAAGGCCTGGGAACGCCTGCAAAAAGCGGTGTATTACCGCACCGGCTGGAGCGATGCTTATGGGTATATGCTGGTGGCTACGGGGCGAGCCGAGCTGGCGCTTGACCCGGCGATGGCAGTGTGGGACTGCGGGCCCTTCCCGCCCATTTTTCAGGAAGCGGGGGGGTATTTTGGCGATTGGAAGGGGAATCGGACGATCTATTCGAAGGAAGCGTTGGCGACCACGCAGGCTTTGCTGCCCGAAGTGCTGAAACTGATTGAAACCGAGTGATGCGGGCCGGAGGTGGCTGCCAGGAAGGGATCAGCCTTCATGTCTGTTAGCCGCCGCCGATGACAGCCAACAGTTTGATGTAATCTCCATCTTGGATGATGTAATCTTTGTCTTGCTGTTCATCGTTGACCAGCACCAGGGCCACCACCTCGGGCGGCATGCGAAATGACTGGATGGCCTGGCGGATGGTCTGACCGGCGGCGACCTGGGTCTCGTTTTGGTGGTTGATGTATTCTTTCAAGATGCCGTAAGGGCGGACAGTGGCGGTCATAGGCGATCAATCAAGTGGAGTGGGGGAGCAATGAACCCTGGACGGGGACATCGCTCCCCCAGAATTTTTATCAGTGCGTTTGTACGGCAATGTTCAGCTTTTGCAGGGTTTGGGGGGTAGGAATGCCGTTATCGTCCCAACCACGTTGTTCGTAGTACATATCCAACAGGCACTGCACGTCTTCATAGTTGGTGATCTGGCCGGCTGTGGCCCCGGTTTTGGGCGCTTCTTCGTAGAAACGCGGGGATGGCAGGTCCCAAGAGCGACCGAAGCCGGGATTTTCGCGCACCCAGTACATGCGGGTCAGGTTCCAGATGCGGTCGCCGACCGCTTCCAGATCTTCCCAGGTGCGGTGGATGCCGGTAACGGCCTCGAGCAGGGGGACGTACAGGTCGCGATCGATGCCCAGTTCAACCCACTGCAGGCGGCAAGAGCCCAACACGTCAAACATGGGGCGGAAGTTCTGCAGCCAGATGATGCGGGCGACCTTCTCGGGCACCACTTTGTCGCGGCCCACTTGCAGATCATAGGTGATGGCCCAAGAGCGGTTGTGGTGTGCGCCGACATCGCAGGTCATGTAGGCTAACAGCATGGCGGTGGCGTTGTGGGTGGCGTAGGCAGATTGTTCCATGCCTTTGACGTGGATGGCGAACTTATCGGAACCCTTGCCAATTTGTTCGGCAGCCCGTTTGACGCCCTGGGCCAGCAGTTGACCGAGCTTGCCTTCGCGGTAGGCGATCTTTTTGATGGCGGCAAAGGCAGCTTCAATATTGCCAAACCGGAGATCCAGGCCATCGGTATCCTCTTGGGTGAGCATGCCCTTTTCATAACATTCCATGGCCCAGGCAATGGTGTTGCCGGCGCTGATCGAGTCCAGGCCCAGGTCGTCTGCCAGGCGGTTGGCTTCGGCCACGGCCTCGATATCGCCAATGCCAAGGTTAGAGCCCATTAAGCCGATGGTTTCGTATTCTGGGCCCTCAACATAGGTGCCGTAGCGCCGGGACCTGGAGTATTTGCCGCAGGGGCAAGGGCAGCCAAAACAACCCTTATCGGTGATGACGATTTCTTTGCGCATGACCGGGCCGTAAATGTTCTTGCCATCTTCAAACGAGCCGGCGCTGAAGTTACGAGTGGGCAGGGCGCCGACCTCATCGCACCAACTGGTGACGATGGTGGTGCCGTAGCGCGTCCATTCGTCGTGGCCCTCTGCTTCGATGCAGGCGCGATATAGGTCGATGCCGGCTTTGCGGTAAGCCTGGGCGTCTGCGACGGGGACGGATTTGGTGCCGCGTATGACAATGGCCTTCAGCTTCTTCTGGCCCATCACTGTGCCTACGCCACCGCGCCCGGCCTGGCGGCCGAAATCGTGGTTGACACAGGCGTAGGGCACCAGGTTCTCACCGCCAGGGCCAATGGCGGCAATTTGAAATTCTTCGCCGTGCTTATTCTTCAGCGCCACTTCAGCATCAATAGCACCTTTGCCCCACAGGAAGGAGGCGTCGAGCAGTTGGAGCTTATTGTCGTCAATCAGCAGGTAAACCGGTGTGGGGCTGATGCCTTCAAGGATAATGGTGTCGATGCCGGCGTACTTCATTTCAGCGGTAAAATGGCCGCCCATGGATGCGCTGGCATAGCCATTGGTGAGGGGAGATTTGGTTGTCCAATCACACTTGCCGCCGCCTGCCGAGAGCATACCCGAAAGCGGCCCGCTGGAGATGATGAGCTTGTTTTCGGGGCCAAGCGGGTCGGCGCCCCTGGGGACCTCGCGCAGGAGGTGATAAATGCCAAACCCGCGCCCGCCGATGAAGTCGCGAGCCAACTCTGGGGGGGTAGGTTCTTTGGTGAGCTTATTATCGGTAAGGTTAACGCGCAGGATGCTTCCACCGTATCCGTTCATGGCTGCCTCCTAATCTGCAATCCACAACGCGCCGGTGCCGCAGACCTGAACACAGTCGCCGCACAGATCGCATTTCCAGGCTGCGTCAGCTAATTCGACGCGCACATACATCACATCTTCGGGGCATTCGGCCACGCAGGCTTCGCACAAGGTGCACTCGGCAAAGTCAACGTAATACGCGCCGCGCTCATTCAGCTTGATACACTCGGTTGGGCAGACCGCGGCACAATTCCCACACTGGGTGCAGACTTTCATCTCGTAAACACCTGGGGCTGGGAAATGCCCAATTAAATTAAGGGCGGCTTTCTTGGGATTGCTTTCATTGAACAAGTTGAGCGAACATGCAACCAGGCAGGCCCGGCAGCCCGAGCACTTTGCGCTATCTACATAGAGACGCATGGCGAACCTCCTTTTGTATAACCGTATATTCTAAGATACTTCAATATGGCTGGCAAGGCTAGAGACATCTTTCCTGATTATTCTAGTACAGGTGTCAGGTAGTGCCCCCCGGTGCGTGACAAATATCACTTGCCCATCTAATCGATCTTCGGTATAACTAAACAGGGTGATTTGGCCCGGCTTCACCTGTCCGAAACACCCCCATACCTCAGACAGCCTATCACACACAAGGAGAAGGAATTATGACGGTCACGTTAAACGGTTCAGGCCTGACGCTTGAGAAACTGGTGCGCATCGCGCGCCACGGTGAGCGAGTGAAGCTTCATCCTGATGCAATGGAGCGGATCAGGGTTTGCCGGGCAATGTTGGAAGAGAAGGTGAAGGCGCACGAGATCATGTACGGCGTGAATACGGGGATCGGCGAGTTTTCGGAGCGCGTCTTGAATGACGAGCAGGTCGAGCAATTCCAACGTTACCTGATCTACAATCACGCGGCAGGCATTGGCGACCCGGTGCCGGTGGAGCAGGTGCGGGCGGCGATGGCTGGACGGATCAACGTGCATGCGCATGGCAATTCGGGCTGCCGGCCAGAAATCACACTGACCTTGGTGGATATGTTGAACAAAGGTGTGACCCCCGTGGTGTGCCAAAAGGGCTCTGTGGGGGCTTGCGGCGACCTGGCGCCCATGTCGCAGATTGCACTGCTCTTGATGGGTGAGGGTGAGGCTTTCTACCAGGGCGAACGCCTGCCGGGCAAGGCGGCAATGGAGCGGGCTGGCATTCCAATCCCTGGCTTGCAGGCCCGTGATGGCCTGGCGGCAATCAACGGCTCGAACCTGCTGACGGCGATGAGCGGTCTGCAGGTGTACGATATGAACCGCTGGCTGAAGCAGGCTGAGATTGCTTGCGCGATGAGCCTGGAAGCGCTGTTGGCCAACCTGAAGCCGTATGATACGCGTTTGCACCAGGTGCGCGGCTTTAAGGGCGCCATCCGTTCGGCTAAGGCGATCCTGAAGTGTATTGCGGGTTCTGACCTGGCAACAGGCAAGGTGAAAACCAAGGTTCAGGATGCGTATTCAATGCGCTCTTCGCCCCAGGTGATTGGTGCAGCGCATGATGCGGTGGCTTATGCCCGCAGCCAGGTGGAGATTGAGTTGAACGGGGTGGGCGACAACCCCATTTTCTTGCCAGAATATAAATTGACCCTGACGGGGGCGAACTTCCAGGGCTCGCCGGTGAGCCTGCCCATGGATATGGCTGGGGCGGCGATCACGATGGTGTGTGTGCTATCTGAGCGGCGGCTCAACCGCATGACCAACCCGGCCTTGAGTGTGGGCTTGCCAGAGTTCTTGACCAAGGGAGCGGGGATGTTCTCAGGAATGATGCTCAGCCAATACACGGCAGATATGATGATCGTGGAGCAGCGCATCTTATCCATGCCCGCCAGCATCCAATCCATACCTGCCGCCGCCGACCAGGAGGATTTTGTGTCGATGGGCATGAACACGGCGTTGAAGAATGGGCAGATCATGGATAATGCCTATGGTATCTTGGGAATTGAGTTCATGGCAGCAGCCCAGGCCCTCGACTTCCGCGAATTTGCCCCAGGCAAGGGCGTGCAAAAGGCACACCAGGTGGTGCGCAAGTATGTTGAGCACCTAGATGTGGACCGCCCGCTGCATGTTGATCACAATGTAATGAAGGCGCTCGTCAGATCGGGAGAGATCCTGGAAACAGTGGAAGCAGAAATCGGCAGTTTGGAATAGGTTAAACTGAGTGGGCGAGGCTGTCCCGTACAGCCTCGCCCACTGAACTAAGGAGAGAGCCTCAGCCTATCCTTTTAGGGATCCAGCCATCAGGCCGCGCAAGAAGTAGCGACCGAGGAAGATATAGACCAGCAGAGTGGGTACGGCTGCCAGGAAAGAACCAGCCATCTGGATGTTCCAGGCGATGATCTGGCTGCCAGCCATGTTGTTCAGGGCCACGGTGATGGGCCAGGCCTGTGGGTTGGTGAGCACAACGGCAAAGAGAAAATCATTCCAGGCAGATGTAAACTGCCAGATGAGCACAACCACAAAGCTGGGCCAAGAAAGCGGCAGCAGGATGTACCAATAGGTTCCCAAGAGGCCAGCCCCATCCATGCGAGAGGCCTCAACCAGCTCTTTCGGCAGGCTGGCGTAGTAATTGCGGAATGTGAGGGTGGTGATGGGGATGCCGTAGATTACGTGCGCCAAAACCAGGCCCGGCAGGCCGCCATACATGTTGATCGTTTTCATGAACTCTACCAGGGGGATGAGGATGGACTGGTAGGGGATGAACATGCCGAACAGGATGAGGGGGAAGATCAGGTCGGCGCCGCGGAATTTCCACTTGGCCAACACAAAGCCGTTGATGGAGCCCAAGAAGGACGAAATGATGGCTGCCGGGATGACCATGCTGAAACTGTTCCACATGTACGGAGCAAGCGTCTGAAAAGCGGCAATGAAGTTGTCGAAACGGATGCTCTTGGGCAGATTCCACATGGTCTGCAAGTTGATCTCTTCAAAGCCTTTGAGGCCGGTTGTGAGCATCAAATACAAGGGGATCAGGTAGAAGATGGACATTAAGATCAGCGGCAGGTACAACAGATGGCGCCACTGGAAGGGGAGACGGCGAAGGGGTTTGGAGAGGGCGGTGGTGCTCATATCTCGGCCTCGCTGCGCAGGGTGTAATAGAGGTAGGGAATGATCAGTACGGCTACGCTCAGTAAGAGCAGGATACCGATGGCGGCGCCGCGGGAGAAGAAATAGCCATCAAAGGTGGTTTGCCACATGTAGATGGCGGGCACGTCCAGCGGGAGCTGCTTGCCGGCGATGGCAATGATCAGGTCAAAAACTTTGAGCGAAATATGGCCCAGAATGATCATGGCGCTGAGGGTGACCGGCCTTAACAAGGGGAAGATGATATTGGTGTAAATCCTGAATTCGCTGGCGCCATCGACGCGCGCCGCCTCTCGGATCTCATCGGGGATGGCACGCAGACCGCCCAAATAGAGGGCCATCGTATAGCCAGACATTTGCCAGATGGCAGCCAGGGCAATGGCAGCCATGCCCCACCGGGGGGTGAGGTGCCAACTATTCACCAGAAAATCAAGGCCTAAGTTTGAAAATAAGAGGTTGAACCCGCTCATGCGGTCGCCTGCGGCGGGGTTCATCAGCCAACGCCAGACAACACCGGTGACGATGAAGGAAATGGCCATTGGGAAGAGGAAAAGGCTGCGGAAAAAGGCCTCGCCCTTCAGGTTCTGGTCCAGCATGATGGCCAATGCCAGGCCAACAGCCAGGCAGCCCAAGACGAAAATGACCGTAAAAACGACCGTGTTGCGCACATCAACCAAGAAGCGGGGGTCTGAGAAGAGGTTGATATAGTTCTTTAAGCCTGCCCAGGAATAATCTGGAAGCAGGCCTTTCCAGTTGCTTAATGAGACACGCACTGACCAGGCGATGAAACCATAAATAAAAATGCCAACTGCCACGATGGATGGCGTGACCAGGGCGATGGAGAGCACGGTGTCTTTGTTTTTGCTCATGTGTTACCTCTACAGGGCAGGGGGTCAGACGAGCACATTTGCCTGCCGGAAGGTAGATAGGATCGGACGGGCGCACTCAGGCGCCCGTCCGATGGTCAAACAAGTTATTTGCAGGGGCCAGAGGCCTTGCAAGCAGCTACGAGAGCGGTCTGGAAGGTGCCGGCATCGGGAGATGCCAGGAACAGGCCGAGTGCGGTGTCGATCTCAGATTTCCAAGAGTCGTTGGCGACCACGCCGTGAGCCAAGCTGCCGACGACGGTGTTGGTGGCCCAGTCATCCATTGCAGACTGCAGGTAGGTGCCGTAGAGGCTGCGGTCACCATCGCTGCGGGCAGGAATGGAACCCTTGACGGGGTTGAAGGCATCTTGACCTTCTTTGGAGCCGCAGACGATCAGCCAGTTGACGGCGGCATCGCGGTGCGGTGCGTTGACAGGCAGGACAAAGCTGTCGGACAGGAATTGGAAGTTGCCATTGGTGCCGGGGACAGGCGCCCAACCGTAATCGGTCTGGGGAACCTTGCCCAGTTCGCGGAAGTAGCCTTCAGCCCAGTCGCCCATCACATTGAAGGCGGCCTGGCCGTTGACGACCAACTGAGCGGCATCTTGCCAACTGAGCGATGCGGCATCGGTATTGGTGTAGCTAAGGACCTTGGCAAAGTTCTCGAGGGCGGTCTTGACCTCGGCGCTGTTCCAGTCGGTGGTGCCATCCCAGAGGCCGTTGTACTTCTCGGCGCCCAGGCTGCCCAACAAGACGGTTTCCATCAGGTGCATGGCGGTCCACTGCTCGCCCATGGCCAGGGGGGTGATGCCGGCGGCTTTGAGGGTGTCCATGGCGGTGATCCACTCATCGAGGGTGGTGGGAACGGCGATGTTGTTGGCAGAGAGGATAGCCGGGTTGTACCACATGACGTTGGCGCGGTGAATGTTGACTGGCACCGAGTAGATGTTGCCATTCTGCGAGATGAGTGGGATGAGGGTCTGGGGCATAACTTCTAGCCAGCCTTCTTGCTCGTACAGCCAGTTAAGAGCCTCGAGTTGGCCGGCAGCCACGTAGGTGCCGATCAATTCCTGGCCGGCATGGCCTTGCCAGCTATCGGGTGCGTCACCAGCCTGCAGGCGGGTGGCCAGCACAGCGCGGGCATTGGTGCCAGCGCCGCCAGCGACGGCCGCGTTCACGAACTCAATATTCGGATAGCGGGCATTGAAGATCGCGATCATGGCCTCCAGGCCAGCAGCTTCACCGCCGCCAGTCCACCAGGAGAAGACTTCTACTTGGTCTGCAGCGGCAACCGGTGCATCGGTGGCGGCAGGGGCCTGCGTGGCAACGGGGGTGGGGGTGGTGCAGCCACTGAGAACAAACGATAGGATGACCAAGACGGTCACCAGGGTCCAGCTAATGCTTTTCTTCGACATTTCTCTTTCTCCTTGGAATTTGTTGAACGGGTTTGTTTTGATACTGGATCGCTGTGGGACGAATGGTATATGATAGGCCATGCACCTCCTACACAAATCGAACCCGGATCGTAAGTATCGGTTAAAATATATTATAGTGATATCTTAGTTAAGTACAAGCGGTTAGCGGACTGGCGGCGGACATTTGACGGACATGGATCGATTTGACTTCGAAGAACAGATAAGAGAATTACTGGGGCATTTGTATGACCACGCTGCCCTTGAGACACATGCCCTCACTGGGGTGCTGAAAGTTCCTTCTGGTCACCCCGGCAGCCGGGGAGAATATGTGCGCCAGGCGGTGCTCGAGGCGATTGAGAGGTTGAAACCGGTTGGTCGAGAGCCTTCACAGGGCGCACCGGAATGGCGCCCCTATTTGATCTTATACAAGCGCTATGTGGATGGGCTCAGCCCGCAAGAATTATCCGAATACCTTTCTTTGGGGGACCGGCAACTGCGGCGCGATCACAGCCGGGCCGTGCAGGCATTGGCGGGCTTACTTTGGGATGCATGGCAGGTCCAGGAAAATGCCGGTGAGCCTCAAAAGGCAGGACCAAAGGGTGCCCAAACTTTTGAGATCCACCCGGAGCGATTGGATCTTAAAAGCCTGGTGCAGGGGGTGGTGTCTACCATGGAAAGACGGGCTGTGCAAGAAGGGATTGATCTGCGCCTGTTCATCTCTGAAAATATGGATGCGGTCATGGCAGATCGGATCGTGCTGCGCCAGATCATGATCAGCTTGCTGAGTTATGCTTTCCGTTTGCAGAGCAACGGCAAGGTGGGGATGGATGTGCTGGACATGGGCGAGCAAGTGGAAATCCACCTGCGGGCGGCACTGGAAGACGGCTGGTCGGATCACGTTGATGAAGAGCAAGATGCCCTGTTAAAGTCGGCGCGATATTGGAGCGAACAGCAGTCTGCGGGCTTGGAAGTGTTCTTCCCGCGGCGCACACAGGCGGGCGAGGCCAGGCTGGTGCTGGCTTTGCCCAGGGGCTTGCGGCCGGTTATCCTGGTGGTGGATGACCAGGCGCCCACTTTGCGCATGTACCAACGCTACTTAAGCCGCTATGCATTTGATGTAGTGGGTGTATCTGATCCTACCCAGGTGCTGGCACTGGCGCGCAAGCTTCGTCCGCAGCTCATTACGTTGGATGTGATGATGCCGCACGTAGATGGTTGGGAGCTGTTACAGGCTTTGCAAGCAGATGGCTTTACCAGCCAGATCCCCGTGGTGGTATGTTCTGCCTGGGAAGAGCCAGAGTTGGCGAGATCGTTAGGGGCGGCTTACTTTTTGAAGAAGCCGATCACCCAGCGGGACCTGTTGGCGGTTCTGGAACAGTTGGATCTTCTGCCTTCGTGAAGCCGGGTTCAATGTTGGCTAACAGGGTGCGCAGGGTGGTAGACAGTTCTTGGGGCGACAGCGACCGCTTCATGGCGAGGTTCAATACAGTTCGCCCGCCCGCGAAAAACATGCGGGGAAGATCGGTGGCGGAAATGATGACGACCGGAATTGTAGCCAGGCTGGGGATACGTTGTAGGGCGGCCAGGATGCGCCAGCCGTTCATGTCGGGCAGGTCGATATCCAGCAGAATGACATCAACGGATTTTTCGTGCAGCAGGCGCAGGGCTTCTTCACCACTGCTGGCGCTGTAGATTTGTTCAATGGGGGTTGCGGTTTCTTGGCTGGCACGCAGAGCCTGGGTGACAAAGCGCTGCATGGCCGGATCGTCATCTACAACCAACATGGATTGGATCTCGACATCTAACTGGCGCACGGATTCGACCAGGGTTTGGCGGGCAATGGGCTTGACCAGGTAATCGGCAACGCCGCTGGGCAGGGTTTCAAAGTGCTCCCAAATATCGGGAATATAAAAGGCCAGGACGGGCACGTCGTAAGGCAGATCTTTGAGTGGTAAGCGCTGCTCATCGAGAGAGGATTTGTCCACCAGGATGGCGCGCGGCTGTAGTTGATTGACACGCTCGGGAAGCAAGTCGGCCTGATCCAGGCTGAAAACCTGGTAATCATCCAGGTATTGTTGGACAGCCTGCTCGGCCTTGGGGTTGGTGCTGAGCAAGAGACAGGTGGGGCGAGATTCTTCGGCGGGATAGTAGATTGCGGCAGTGGATTGAGCCTGTTGGGGTGGATCGGCTTCGGGGAGGGCGGTTTGCAAGATTGGGATGGTGAAGTAGAAGCGGCTGCCCACGCCGGGGGTGCTTTCTAGCCACATCTTGCCGCCGTGCAGTTGGATGAAGCGACGGCTGATTGCCAGGCCCAGGCCGCTGCCTTCGCGCCGGCGCCAGCTTTCTTGTCCGACCTGGCGAAATTCATCAAATACCTTGGCGGCATCTTCGGGGGCAATGCCTGGTCCGCTGTCTTCCACGCAAATTTGGAGCATATCTTGTGCCCGGATGAGATGAACGGTAACGCTGCCCTGCGTGGTGAAGCGCAGGCCGTTGTTGAGCAGGTTCAGCATCACCTGGCGAATGCGGGTGCTGTCGGCGAAGACCTCTGGCAGGCCTGGTTCGGCGAGGACTTTGAGTTGAAGGCCTTTTTGCGTAAAGGAAGGCTCAACCATCTGGCGAACTTCTTCGGTCAGGGCCTGCAGGCTGATCCATTCACGAAAGATGGTCATCTGTTGGGCGTTGATCTGCCCCAAATCGAGGATGTCGTTGATCAGGCGCAGCAAGTGGTTGCTGCTGCGGTAGACTTCTTGGATATCTTCGTAGAGGCCGGAGGGCCAGGTTGATTTTTCGGCGTACATCTCGGGCGTATTGACCATCAGGTCGCTGAAGCCGATAATGAAGTTCAGGGGGCTGCGCAGCTCGTGGCTGACCGCCAGGATGAAGCGGTCGCGGTCGGCGCGGGCTTCTTCGGCATGGCGGCGAGACCATTGGAGCATCTGGTTAAGCCGCTCGAGCTGGTAGTTGGCCTGGTTTTGTTCTTTGAGCATGCGGCTGATTTCGGCGCGGTGGATGCGGGTTTCTTCTAGCAGACGGCGCGCTTCTCGATAGTGATAGGATGAGGATGAAATGGCTGAGAGCAAGTTGCTGGAAATGGACCAGCCTAAAAAGGCCGTGAAAGCGCTGCATAATACAATGGCAACAGCGTAACCAGGCGGCAGGGGGGGCAAGAATGCCATGTATGGCATGGCGATAACCAGGCCAATGATGAGCAGCTCGACCACGAAGGTCCACGGCAAGCCAATGGTAACAACAGCCATCAGGGGAAGGAAGGCCAGAAAGAGGGTGATGGCAGGCTGGTGAAATTGCCCGTAGGCGTGGAGGATGATGGCGGTGATACCGATTATCCACACCGCCTGGGCAAGCGGATAATAGCGCTTTAGCAGCCTGGCAGATAATGCCCACACGATGGCGACGAACAGTGTGGTGACCCACAAATGTGGGGTGTAGGTCTGCGGCCAAACCAGGGTGGCAATAAAGTGCCACAGCAGGTACAGGCCGCCCACGGTGAAGATGATGTGCCGTGAGGTGGACTGCAAAAGCTCGAGCGAGTCGGTGTCGATCTTACGCAAGGTGTTGATCCAAGACATGGCCTTATCCTTAAGCCAAATGTGCTGAGGTAATAACCGAATGCGGATGGGCGCCGGGCACACATCCGCATTCGGTTATTGAAGTGAAGTCTTCTGCCGGCCCGACCCTATTCTGTGGATGGCGGCTTTGAAAGGGCGGGCGTGTCTTTTGAGGTTGTGATACGCGAATCAAGCGCAGACCAAATGTCTTTATCGAGCGAACTGCCAGATTTGCGGCGCAGGTTGACGCGGTAAGTTGTCATATCGCCATCGCCGGTCCGAGCCAACCAATTCTGCTCAACCAGCATATCTAGGGCCTGGTCTAAGTCTGGCCTGGAGATGCGCTGCGCTTCGGGCAAGGCATCAACCGCTTTGACGATATCTGGATATTTCATTGCCAGTTCACGCAGCATCATGCGCATGATCCTGCGCAGGTTAGGAGGCAGGTCAGCCAACTCAATGGCGCTGATGCCTTGCTCGCGTTTTTGAACTTCAAGCCTGTTTTGCAGCCGGTCAAAAATACCGCTCATAGGGCGCCTCGCATCACCACAACTCAGGCATGCCAATGGGCTCTGGCTGCGGCTCACAGATGCCACACCAGATCACGTTGGCTGCCGCCAGGCCTTTGGGCGTGTTATTGGACCCAAGGAACATGCATAAGAAGGTGGGCATGGTTTTGGCATGTTCTTTACAGACGAATCTACCGCAAAATGCACAAGCTGCCCGCGCCGGTTGTTCACATTCCCAGCATTGCATAAAGACCTCCTCGCTTATCGATTAACCAACTTCCATGATTTTTTGGGCTACTTCACGCAATGCCTTGGACCAAATATGGTCGGGGTAGCGCAGCGAAAAGATGTCAGCGCTGCCCATATCGACCATATCTTCACTCAATGGGAAGACTGCTGCTACCGGTGCGTCATAGAAAGAGGTAACTTGTTCAGAAACTTGTTTGAAGTCATACTTCGAGAGCGCCTTGTTCACGATCAAGAATAAGTTGGGCACATCCAGGCTGCGTGCAATATCGACGGTAACCGCGGTGCCCTGGAAATCTTGTTGGTCAGGACGCAGGACGATCAGTAAGATGTCAGAGATAGCGATGGACAGCAGGGTTTCTTCCTGCAGGCCGGGGTGGGTGTCGATGAAAAGGTAGTCCAGCTTTAACTCTTTGATCATCTTCTGCATACCCTCGTTCAAGCGGTTGACATCGTAGCCATCGCGGAGCACCCGGCTGATCTCGCCGCTGTTGATGCTGGAGGGAACGAGCCAAAGCAGTTTGCCTTGCAGTTTTTTGCGCCCTTCTGCGTCACCGGTATTTTCGCCGACCGAGAAAGCCACCTCGGTGATGGTGCACTCGCCGCGCAGAAATTCATTCAGGGTGTGGCCCATCTTGGCCTCGTTCAGGCCAAAGAGCACATGGATACCAGGGGACTGGATGTCTGTATCGATGACGCCGACCCGTTTGCCTGAAGCGGCCAGTTGAGAAGCCAGGTTGGCTGTGAAGTTGGATTTACCTGTGCCGCCTCGAAACGAGTGGATGGAGACAATGTATGCCATACGACCTACCTCCGAAACGCAATGTGTGATTGTTCAGCCGAGAAGCAGTGCATACTTAATTATACAGCCATTTTTTCGGAATCCCCGTCACGTTTGGCCGGCTGGGGGATCCTGGTTTGGGGTTGGCTCGGCGGGTTTGGCAACGCGCTCACCCAGCTTGGCGAACAGGTTCGCGCCACCTGTGGTGGGGCGGGCGGCGATCTTCTCTTGGATGCGCTGTTCCAAAATTCCCCACAGGGGGCTGGCATCTTCTGGAAAGATGTTGCGCAAATACAGCATGCAGTAACTGCCCACGGCGCGGCGGGCATCATCCATTTGTGTGCGTAGATCGGCCATTTGCTTTTCGACGGCTGTACGCATTTTCTCATCATTAAGCTTGTCGAGGGTTTTGCGCAAAATGCCCAGGCGAGCCTGGATGACCAGGAATTTTTCGATTTGTTCGGCCTTCTGGGCGCCAAACCGCTCAGCCAGAGGTGCCAGGATCTCTTGCAGGTTGGACAATTTTTGTACCATGGCGGCTTCTTTTTGGGTGACCCGGTCGGCGTCGCCGAGTTTTTCCTCGATCCAGGATTTCTCTTCTGCAAGCCCGCGCGAGATGACAAAGGCGATCAGGCCGGCCGCACCCAGGCCCAGCACAGCCGCATACACCAATAACATGCCGCCTGAAACGGCCAGGGTAATATGATTGAAGATGCTGTGCAGGAGAATGGCCATGAGCCAGCCTGCTACCATCACCAACACGCGGCGCAGGGGACGCTCAAAGCGCCCCAAGCCAAAGGCGATGCCAATGGTGGCGCTGGCTGATGCGTGGATGAGGTTGCTGGAGAGGACGCGGCTGATGGCCAGGCCCAGGCCGGCGCCTTGTAATCCGGCAAGATATTCGTAATTTTCGACCACTGCAAAACCAATGCCGGCAGCAAAGCCATAAATAGCACCATCCACAAAGTAGGTGAAATTGGGCCGGCGCACCAGGTAGATCAAGACGAGGGCTTTGAGAGTCTCTTCGATCACGGGTGCAGCATAACGAATGATCTCTTTGCGTTTGAGGATACTGTGCATGTACAACTCGTAATTGATCTGCCTGGCTACCAGGTAGGCGGCAATGCCGCAGACCACGCACAGTAAGACGTATTTAAACGTGCCTGTTTTATAGAGATCGAGGGTATAAATGATGTAGAGAATTACAAGGGGAACCAGGGTGGCAACGAACAGGGCAAGGATCATGGGTACATCCTATAAAGAAAAGGCAGAGCGATCAGCATTATCAAGGCTTCTGCCGTCGTATCCACCACACCGCGGCGATCAGAACCCCGGCAACCAGCAGGATGGCTAACAGCGGGGCAGTCCCACCCTCTAGCCCGGCGGTGCCAGAGAGGCCGCCGCCAAGGGTAGGGGAAAATATGAAGACTGCTGCCAGGATGAACACGACGGCTGCTGCTGCGGTGCGCAATATCCAGGTGCGCTGGCGGGCAGCAGAAGACTGCCAACCTGGCTTGGGCTGCAGCAGGTTGCGTAAGCGCTCTTTGAGCGAGATGGTTGTGGGGCGGGGGCCTTCTGCAGCCCAATGGGCGGCCAATTTGGCCTGCATCTTGCGATTTACCGCCGGGCTGATGGGTGTGGCGGGTAAATTGCGTTGGAGGCGCAATACCATATCTTCTAGCGCGCGCAGCTCTGGCAGGTCTGAGAGTGCCGCCCCTGGGTCTTTGCCGCTTGCTAACACCTGGTCGGTGAACGAGGCCAGCACATCGTCGAGAGGGTCTCGCGCGCGGTCGGACTGGGCTTCAGGTTGATAGGTATCAGGCATTTTTGTTTTCCCACTGGCTCTGTAATGCGCTTATGGCGCGGCGAAAGGTGCTTTTGGTGGCCTCGAGAGACTGGTTTTGGAGTTGGGCAATCTCGTTAAACTGCAATCCTTCAACAAAACGCAGCAAGATGATCTCTTGGTAGTTGGCCGGCAATTTTAACAAGGCCTGGCGCAGCGCCACGCGCTCTTCAAGTGAGTTGTCCGAGTTTTCAGCCACTAAAGCCGTCACTTCCTCAAAATCTTCGTGCCTGGGATTTGTATCGGCAAACCCCAGGGAGGGTTTGCGACGCCGGTAGTAATCGGCTACCTGGCGGTTGGTCAACGTTCGGAGCCAGGTACTGAACAAAGACTCACCCCTAAAACTTCGCAGGGACCGGATTGCGGCGACGAACACTTCTTGGGTAACATCTTCAGCATCCTGCTCTGGAACAACGTAACGGACGCGATTGTGTACCAGGGGCAGATAACGTTCGAAGAGAACGTTAAAGGCTTCTTGCCGGCCTTGCTGTGCGGCATGAACCAGGTCTTCGTCGCTCGGTTTTGTAGGGGTGGCCATATTCAGGATGGCTCAATAACTTAGTCGCAGAGAGAAGCGAAAAAGGGTTGACGGTTGAAAATTGGCTGTGGTCGAGTCTTGAGCAAACGCTTACAGAATCAAATGGTCGAGCAGTGTTTTGAGTTCTTGGGTAAATGGGCTCTCTGGGTTCACCTCCACAAAAATATCGGCACTAGAAAGGGTCATCATATCGGGGTTTAGTGGCAGGGTGATTGCCACCTCACAGTGATAAGTGGTTTCAATCTCTTTTGTTACTTCGGCCAGGTTGTAGGTTTTTGGAACCAGGTTGCCGATCATGATCAACCTGGGAACATCCAGGCGGCGTGCCAGGTCGACGGTGACGGCGGTACCCTGGAAATCTTGCGCATCGGGGCGCAGGATAATACATAGGATATCAGTCATGGCGATGGCAGCCAAGGTGTCGTCGGTCAGGCCGGCGCGGGTATCCACAAGGACAATATCTAACTGGTTGTTCTCGATTAGTTCGGGAATGCAGGCATCCAGTGCTTCGGAATCAAAGTCACCTTTCAGCGCCATTGAAATATCGAGAAAACGCGTGCTCGCGGGCAGCAAGTAAAGTTTGCCAGGCGCACTGCCCTGGAGGCTGGTGGTGACATCGTAGGTGGCTTGTTCAACAGAGCAGGCCTGGCGTAAAACATCGTTCAGGTAGCAGGTAATGGCGCTGTCTTTCAATCCAAAGGCATAGTGCAGGCTAGGTGATTCGATATTGAGATCCACCAGGCCAACGCGCTTTCCGGCCCGTGCCAGCAGGGCCGCCAAATTGGCTACCAGGCTGGTCTTACCGGTACCGCGGCGAAAGGAATGGACAACAATGACAGTGGGCATACTGTTCACGGCTTTCAGGCCAAAATGCGGGCAACCACTTTCTTAAGTTCAGCGGTGATGGGGTGGTCAGGGTACTGGGCAACGAAAAGACCGGCGCTGGCCAGGGCCATCATCTCGTCTGAATGGGGCAGGATGGCGGCAACATCGGCATTGTAGGTCTGCTCGATCTTGGGACCGATGCCGTTCATGTAAACGTGAGGTACTTTGTTTACGATCAAGTAAAGGCTGGGCACATCCAGCTTGCGGGCCACTTCTACGGTGACGCTGGTGCCCTGGTAATCCTGGTTATCGGGGCGCAGGATGACCAACAGTACATCTGAGATGGCGATGGATAAGAGGGTCTCTTCGTTGATACCGGGGTGGGTGTCGATCAGCAGGATATCTAACTGCATTTCGTCGATCAGATCGGTGAAGCCGTCGTTGAGCAAGCCCACATCATAGCTCTCGCGCAGGATACGGGCAATCTCGCCGGCTTTGATGCTGGATGGGATCAGGTAGATCTTGCCACTGACGCCGGTCTTCAAGCTGGAGGTTACATCGTGGGCGGTTTCTTTGATACTGCACTTGCCCCACAGGTAATCGTTGAGCGAGTGACCCATATCTTCTTCGCTCAACCCGAATAGAACATGGATGCCAGGCGAGGCGATATCGGTATCCACAATGCCCACGCGCTGCCCCTGCATGGCAAGCAGGGCAGCCAGGTTGGCGGTGGTGTTCGATTTGCCCGTTCCACCGCGGAATGAGTGAACCGAGACGATCTTTGACATAATGCCTCCTGGTGTTACATAATAGATAAGTTTAGCTGAATTAACACGCTTGCGCAAGGTGCGATCAAGTTTTACCCTGTTCGCGCAACCGCTTTACCTTTTCTTTCAGGCTTAGGAACTCCTGGCTGCCGGTGATGGCGGCGACTTCTGCCTTGCGTTTGCTCTCGTCTACCTCAATGCGCAGCATGGCCACTTCTTTGCGCAACTGCTCTTCACGTTCTTGGACACGAGAAGCCATTTGGGCAAATTCGGCTGCCAGGGTGACCAGGGTTTTGTCTTTATACTGGTCACTGCTTTTCATGATGTCATCGGCCTGGTAGCTGCCGTTGGCAATGCGCTGGACCCAATCGCGCACCTGGCTGAGGAAATCGGTGGTATAGCGGATGCGGTCATTTAAGCCCGACATGACCGCCAGCACCAGGTCGCTGCTTTCATTCAGCAGGCGGAGAAACTCTTCGCGGCCCAGGGTGAGCACTACGGCGGGGGTCTCAGCACGGGCGCTCAGCGAGCGGCTCTTTTGGTCGATCAGGGCCATTTCTCCCAACACATCGCCTGGCTGAAAAATGCGTATCGCCTGCCCGGCCTGGGGGTCGTTGGGGAGGGGCGCATAGATGGCTACCTGCCCAGACTCGACGATGACCAGGTAAGTGCCGGGATCGCCGAGGTTGAACAAGATCTCTTTGCTTTCCAGGTGGCGTGTGCTCAACGCTCCTGAGACGCGCTCCAGGACATCCTCGGGAAGAGATCGGAACAGTTCTACGTTCTTTAGCAATGGATTCATCTGCTTGCTCCTGTTTGGATCAGGTTTTCTCGATCAAGATGCGATGGCAGGGACGAGCAATTGGATGCGCAGTTGATCATCCACCAGCCGCCAGTGCCAAACTGGCCAGGCATCCGGTTTGCCCGTCCGGATGAGTTTTAATGCTTGCTTGAACAGGTCGCGCCCTTCAACTTGAATGGCAGGGATGCAGCTTTCGAGATACTTTTGTGCCTGTTCTAAGGCAGCCTGGCAGGTGGATGTATCTTTGTCAATCCACAAGGCCTCTGCCTGGCGGTAACCGATCAGTGCCAGGCCACAATCTGCGTTGGAGAGCTTGCCCCAGATTTGGGCGGCATGCTGGTACTGCCCCTGTGCCATCTGTGAGCTGCCCTTGCGTAAGTATTGATCGCCCAGGCGGATAGCAGCCAACGCGGCCCCAATGGGGAGATTGCAAGCCAGGTAAGCCGCTTTGACTGCGGCCCACTCACCGGCCAGGTCATTCACCAGGACCTCGATGCCGGTTGCCCAATGTTCGGTGACGGATGGCAGGATCGACCGGCAGCGCGGCAACCAATCGGCCACCTGACTTTTCTCTGAACGCCAATATAACCATGCCATTGCGGCGGTCAGGCCGAGTTCAGCAGTGCCGGGATCTGAACTGAGCAATTGGTGCAGCAGCTTTTCGGCCTCGTCTGGGCGGTTTTGGCTGATCAAAAGCAGGGCCAGTTTACCACGCAATTTCTGAACATCGGGCTGGGGAGTGGTTTCGGGCAGGATTATGCTGGCAGCCTCGTATGCGGCGGCGGCACGTCCCAGGTCGCCGTATTGAAGGCAGGCATCACCTAACGCGGATTGAATGCGGCTGTTTAGAGCCAGGTCTGCGGGGGCGGCCTGGCTGGCAGGGATGTGGTTGATGGCCTCCAGGCCGTGCTGGAAGTGGATGGCGGCCTGGGCAGGGTCTTGCCGCTGGCTGGAATGGCTGCCAGCCAGGAAGAAGTGCTGGGCGGCAGCCTGCCATAGTTCGGCGTACAGGTAATGCCTGGCGATGGTCTCTTCTTCTTGCGCGGGGCTGGCAGCGGCGGGGGTATCTAAGAATGCGGCGATACGGCTGCGCAGTTCGCTGCGTTGGGAGCGCGGCGCGCTGAGATGCTCAGCGATTTGGGCATGGATTTGGCGGCGGCGCGCAAAGGGCAGGCTGTTATACAGCACCTCGCGTACCAGGGATTGCTGAAAAGCGTAGAGCGCATCTACGCCAGCTTCAAGCAGTACGATAAGGCGTGTTTCGACCAGAGCATTCAGGTTATTACTCAAGGTGACCGGGTCAAGTTTTGATTCCATCAGTGCCAGCACCTGGCTGATGCGGAATTCATCGCCGATCACGGAGGCCAACCTGGCTATTTCTCGCTGCAGCTCGCTAAGGCTTTCCAGGCTGCTGAGGGCTAATTTTTGCAGGATGTCGGATTCGGTCAGGACTGTCCCCAAGTCTTCGGCGCTGATCTTACGTGTGGTTTTGATCCAATGGCTGATTTCGCTGACAAACAGGGGGTTACCGGTGCTTTGCTGTTGGATGATGGGGACCAGGTCTGATACCAGGATATGGGCCACCAGGGCGGATGTATCTGCCTGGCTAAAAGGTTCTAGAGAAATCGTTTCCCATCGGGCATTCTGCCGGCTGCCCTCGCCGCGTTGGGCGGCGAGCACCAACAGCGGCTGGTTTTGCAAACGGGACTGGATGTGCATGAGCAGATCCAGCGATCGATGGTCCATCCAGTGTGCATCTTCGAAGAAGAGCGCCAACGGCCCTTTCAATAATAAGCCAGAGAGTAAGGCGGCAAAAGCGCTGGCGAGGCGCTCTTGCTCTTGGTTGGACAGCGGAGAGACTTGTAACCAGGTTTGCCCGCCAAGATCGGTAGGATGGCTTGCTTCTAATTGTTTGAGTAGGGTTGCGCTTTTGCCCTGGCGAGACCTGCGGCCTTGCCTGCTGATTTCGCGCAGTATTTGTGCGTCATCAGGGGGGCTGTCTTCGGGGCTGGACGGGCTGGTGGGGACAGGGCCAGATGTGAGATGCAGGCCTAGCAGGCTCTCAAGAGCATTGACCTGTTGTTCATCCAGGGGTATTTCTGCCAGGTGGTGGCGCAGCTTGGATTGTTGGATTTGGGGGATATCGGTGGGGCTGATGTTAGCCAGTGTGCGCAGGATGCCACTCAGGCAGGCGTAATGGGTGGCGGTGCGGTAAGAGCGGCACTGGTGAAGCAGTAAGCGCGCCCCCAGTCCTTCAGCCTCTTGGAGCAAGATATCCGCCAGGTAGCTTTTGCCGATGCCGGGTGCGCCCGTAATGCTCAAGTAAACACATTGCCCCTGGATGGCGCGCTGTAAGAACTGCCTGGCGCGTTCCCATTCGGCTTTTCGCCCAACGATGGGCGGGCGTTTGTGGATGCGGTTGGCAAGTGTATCTTCGCGCACCCCATCCACTTGATGAAGTGGGATTGGGCGGCTCTTGCCCTTAACCCGGATGGAAGGCAGCTCGGTCAGCAAAAAATAATCGGAGACGGCATTGTGGATAGATTGGCTGACCAGGATTTGGCCGGGCTTTGCGGCGCCCATTAAGCGCGCCGATAAGTTCACATCATCGCCCATCACGGTGTATTCGCGGCGGGTGGAGGAGCCAACCATTCCGGCATATACACTGCCTTGGGTGATGCCGATACGGTGCTTGACCAGGGGGCCTTCGCAATCAGGGGGGATGTGGCGAGCAAACTTGGCATGCCATCGTTCGTTGAGGGCGTCCAACTCTACATTCATGGCCAAGGCAGCACTGACGGCGCGTTGGGGGTCGTCTTCGTGACTGACCGGTGCTCCGAACACGGCCAGCAGTTTTGTACCTTTGCTGTAAGGATCAATGCGGGTGACGATGCCGCCATAGCGAGTGATGGCTTCGTTCATGGCGGTGAAATAGGCGCTGAACAGGCTGGTGAGGCGCGATACACCGGCCTGCCCCCATGCGTCAAAGAGGGTTTCAAAGCCGATGAAGTTGCAGAAGAGAACGGTGGTAAGGAGAAATTCGCTTTCAACGCGCCGTTCGCGGGCGTGTACAATCACGCGCTCGGCTAACTCAGCGGCGATAAAAGGCTCGATGGCGTGGATCTGGTTGAGGGCAACACGCATTTGGGCTAGCAAGGCCTGGGGGCTGGCATTCCACGGCACGCCAGAGCGGGCGCGCCGCTCTTCGGCTTTGATCTCGAAATCGCCAATCGATTGCTCGGAACGAGCCTGGGCCTGGTAATAGCCGGGTGACTGGGGCGTGACGATGAAGTCATCGCCCAAGAGGTTGGCAGTGGCTTCGTTCACAATCAGTTGGCCCGGACCGGTCGATGCGCCTTCTGCGCCCATAGTCTGGGTGACAGCCGGGCCAATCACGCCGTATTCCATGCGGCGGGCGCTACCTACGCTGGCGGCCATAAATTCGCCGCTGGCGACGCCGATCTTCATTTTCAGACTGACATTTTCGGTGGGGGTGGGGATATTCGCAAATTCTCCAATTGCGTACAGCATGCGCGTGCCAGCTCGTACTGCCCACAGCGCCTGGGTTCCTTGCTCTTGCTGGGGAAAGTAGACCAGGGCAGCGTCGCCAGCAAACTTGAGCAGGGTGCCGCCAGACCAGGAGATGATCTCGAGCATGGTGGCGAAATAGCGGTTCATGATTTCTGTCAGGCGTTCGGCGCCTTCGGGGCCGAGCACAGCCAGCCGCTCGGAGAGGGCGGTGAACCCGCTGACATCTGAGAAAAGCAAGGAGCCTCTCAAGACCTGGCCGCTGACCAGGCCAGCAACAGGCCGGCGCATTTTCTCTTGCACAAGGTGATTGGGTAAGAATGTGGAAAGTAAGTATTGGACGGAGCGCAAACGTTCCAAGGCGTTAATCAGCACGCCGCGGCGCGGGTCCTCGCTGTTCAGTTTGCGCCATAAATCTGCCGAGAGGAATTTTTCAAGCTCGGGTGGAAGAGACAGCTTGCCATCCGGCTCGGCTTCCGATGGGCTTTGGGATTCAAGTGGAGAGGGGGTTATGGCCGGCGCCGGCTTTGGCGCGGCTTTTTCGGTTGTTTTTGGGGTGTCGCTATCTGAGAAGAGGGCAGAGAGATCGGGTAGACCACGTCCTTGCCTGCGGCGAGGGGGAGGGGCGCCGGGCTTAAAGAGATCGTCGTTCTCAGAGTTGTCCATAACACATAAATTATACCCTTATGTGTTCGGAATGGGCTTGTGTATCCGCTTCAGGAGTTGGTTTTACACCATGGCGAGAAGCATTGGAAGCAAACTCATCTTGGCGGTGGACGAGTCCGGCGGCTGAGATGATGCCGGTGATTACCCACCAGTAGGGCATGGCAAAGGAGTCGATGCTGAAGCCCTCGCCAATGAAAGCAACCAGTGCTAATTGGCCGGTGAAAGCCAGTGTGCGCAGGACCGGCTGGTGGCTGCGACAGGTTAACTGAGAAGACCGAAACAAAAGATACAGCCAGGTGATAAAGATGGCAAAACCGAGTGCCCCGGTTTCGGCGAGCAGACGCACCCACAAGCTTTTGATATTGGGGGCTACTGAAGAATCAAACATCAGCATACTCACTTCGTAGGAACCCCATCCAATGGCGGGCATGTGGCTAGGAAAGAAGAAGCCTGAATTACCAAGCCCAACCCCAAGCCAGGGGAAATCGCGGAAGACTGTCCAGCCAGTGGTCCAATATACCATGCGTTCCATGAATGCCAGGCGGTTGCTGTAATAGAGAAGGGTATTCTCGTCTAGCATCAACATCTTGAGAACATCTTTCCAGGGAGGAAGGTATTCATACATAAGCAACAAACGTTCATCCCTCAGGCTGGCAACCAATATCAGCCCCAAGCCCAGGGCCAGATAGAGGAGAAAGAGGACAATATTGATCAGCAGGCCGATTGCCCACCTGAACTGGCGCTGTGAAGCAAGCTTATTGGCCCAGGGTCGGGAGGTGATCTTGTTCAGCAGCTTGTGGTAGAGCGCCCAGTGGAGTTTCATGACCAAGAAGACGACCAGGAGCATGAAGGAGATCAAGCCAATGCGGGGTGAAGCCAGAAAGAAAAAGATGATTCCTGGCACGAGCAGGAGATTTTCTAGCGACAGGCGCAAGACGCGGAAACGGAAGGCGGAAGTGCGCTGATAAGTGGCGGCAAGCCACAAGGGTAAATATAAAATGACCAGTTGATGGGCAAACCAGGATGGCTCATATGTCAGGCCGCTGATGCGTTGTCCGCCGCGCTCGGCGGCATGCGGAACCTGAACAACCAAAAATTCCTGGATGCGTTCCATCCAGTAGGGATATTCATAATCCTGGCCAAGGATGAAGTAAGATTGGATGAGCGCATAAACCAATGTGAAGATGCCGCTAATGGTGAGCCATTGCCAGGTTTTGTGCAATTTCTGGGTGTGGTTAGGCCATGAGGCAATGACAAAGTAAAAGGCCACGCCGATGATCAAAGTGACGAAAGCCCGCAGTTCTTGGGCAGGCAAAACCCTTTCTTTATAGGGGGGGATGTTGATAAAAAAGGCAGCTGCGTTTGCTAGGAGTACAACCAAAACGAAGACAACCAGAGGCCGCGCCTCGATTGGCAGAACCCCGCCGCGTAGGATGAAGGGGATGAACCAAATGACTGCCAGGATCAGGATGGGCAGCGCTGAAAGGGGGGCTACAACGGTGTTGGTTAGCTGGATCAGCAAAGAAAAGCTGGTCATGGGCAGCGTGAAAAGTGCAAAGGCCCATAGGAAGTCCAGGCCTTTTTGCCAGGCGGGCAAGAGTCTGTGAAACTGGCTCATGCTGCTTTGGGCCGCCGGAAGGGAAATACATCGGCGAGAAAAATGCCCACAACTGCGCCTGCAAGCATGCCTGCCAGCATTAAGTGGTTGCGCTGGTATAGGACCGGCTCGGTTGGTGTTGGCTGGAATTCGGGAGCGCCGAACATAACGTAGCCAGCGATGTTTCCGCTGGCCTGCAGACTGAGCATGGATTCGTGGGCCATAGCAGCCCAGATCTCGACGGTGGCCTGGGCAATTTGAGGATCGGCGTGGCGATAGCGCAGGTACCAGAAAGTCAGCCGCCGCTCAACGGTGCTGTTTTTTATCAAGGATACGGCATCAACTTGAATACCCTGGCGGGCAGCCTCGGCTGTAACCAACTCAAGCAAGATCGGAGACTCGATCACCGCTTCGGTAGTAGAGACAGCCATATCTTGGACGCGGACGAATTGATCGCGAGGAATATCCAGGATGGGCATTTTCTCGAGGTCGGTCTGCACCAGATAGATGGCAACGGCTTCATATTGGGGTGGGGTAAGGTAGTGGAAGATAAAGCCGGCCAGGGCGCCCAACAGGATCGCGACCACAATAACCCACCAGCGGCTGGCCAGGCGACGGAAATGTTCCAATGGTACAAATTCTTGCATATCAACTCTTCTCTATCGGTTTCGTTATTCTCGCAACGGTCATTTCGATCAGGAAACTGGCGTAATTATAATCGCTTCGGAGGCGTTATAATACTTGTCATGATCACATTACATACCAAGTTTCAAATCCCCGAGGAAGTACTATTTCGTGAAATAGGCGGCGAAGCCGTGATTTTGAATACTAAGACGGGCAAGTATTATGGGTTGAACGAGATGGGTACCCAGATGTGGGCCCTGTTGGTTGAAAAGGGTACACTGCTGGAGGCTTGCCGGGTCTTATCAGATGCTTATGATGTGGAAGAGGAACAAGTGCAAGGGGATATGCTGCAGTTGATGGAAACCCTGGTAGAGAAGGGATTGCTGCACATTGAGCCTGCGGCATAAACTGGTTACGGCCAAAGGACTGACCTGGCGTGAACACGGGCTGATCCTCCAGGCGTGGTTTTTACTGCTGGGCGTAGATTGGGGTTTGAGGCTATTCCCATTCCGGCGAGTACAAAATTGGACGTTGGGAGATCAAGGAAAGGTATTTGCGCATAGCCAAAACGCCGAGCTTTCTGTTCAAAGCGAATCCGATCTGAAGAGCGCGCGACAATTGGGCGCTCAGGTCAGCCGGGCGGCGCGTAACCACGTGTATCCAATGAGCTGCCTGCGTCGTTCTTTGGTCTTGCAGGGCTTATTGGCGCGGCGAGGTATTGCTGCAGAGCTGCGGATTGGCGTACGCAGAGATGGCGAGAGATTGCAGGCGCATGCGTGGGTGGAAGTGGCAGGGGTTCCTATTGAGGAGCCAGAGGGAATAGCTGCTGCTTACCCACCATTGAACGAGGTGGATGAGGTGGCGAAGAAATATGAACAAAATCAGTAAGGGGTACTCAATCTTGTGAGCGGGATTTGCGTTCAACTCAACCTGGATGGCGCTCAGGTTGATGATGGTGGGCTGCACAGGATGGCGGAGGCCGCTGCTTACCGTGGTCCGGATGGAATCCGTTACCGGTTGGATGGCGCAGTGGGCATGGCCCACCTGGCTTTTCATACCACGCCTGAGGCTGTGAGCGAGGTGCAGCCGCTGGTGGGCGCAAATGGACGATTGATGCTGGTGGCAGACGCGCGCCTGGATCATCGGGATGAACTGATTGCCGGATTAACTTCCAGGGGATTTGTGCAAGAAAAAAGTCCTTCGGATGCGGCCTTGATCCTGGCATCTTATCTGTGTTGGGGGAAGGACTGCTTGCGGCAGATCAATGGCGATTATGCATTTGCGATTTGGGATGCTGAAGCACAAGAATTGTTTTGTGCGCGTGACGCGATTGGCATCCGGCTGCTGCATTATGCTCAGGTGGGGCAGCGTTTATACATTGCAACAGCAATTGGCTCGATCCTGGCGGCTCAACCAGACCTGCGGAAAGTGAACTTGCCGATCATCCAGGATTTCCTGGCGGGAAGGTACGGGCGCTGGGTTTATCAAACTGCTTACGAGGAAATCGCGCGCCTGCCGCAGTCTTATACGATGACGGTGCGGGATGGGCGAATTTCGTTGCAGCGTTATTGGGTGTGGGGAGAACAGTCGCTAACGCGATACCAACGCGATGAAGATTACATAGCTCACTACCGTGAACTGTTTGAGAAGGCGACATTATCTTGTTTGCGTACCACTGTCCCGGTCAGTGTTTGGTCGGGCGGAGGATTGGACTCGGCGGTAACGGCAACGACGGTCGATTATTTATTGGAAAAATATGGGCTGGATGTGGATGCATATCTTCATTCGGCAGTGTTCAAGGGAATCCCCTCGGCAGACGAGAGCGCATATGCTGAGGCTTTGGCGATGCACTGCACGCGCTTTAAGGGCAGCCGCTTGCTGCCAAGCGAGGACTGCTGGGGGTTCAAAGAGCATGGACGGGATGGCGGGTATCCGCTTGATGAGCCAGAACCGGGTATTGACCGCGCCTTGACCAACCGCCTGTATGGGGCAGCCAGGGGGGATGGCTGTAGGGTTTGTCTTTCAGGAGAGGGCTCGGATAACGCGCTGCTGAAGGGGGCGTATATATACCTGGATGTGCTGCGGGATGTACCCTTGAAACATCTGCGTGAAGAACTGCCCTATTTTATCGCGCGTTCTGGTCACTCGTGGTTGGGGATATTGGCACGGGCGTATTTGCGGCCTGCTATGCCCAATTTCTGGCGGGTATTGAAGCGTTTCAAGCGCAGGCCTGAGGAGATGGGTTGGAAAGTGCCAACTCTTCCTCCGCCGGATGAGTACCTGCCTGTGCCTGAGTTTTCGAGCCAAGGCGGACGGACAGCGTACGAAACATTAACCAGGGGGCATTATGCGTTTCGGTTGGCTTATTTTGATATACTAGCTGCGTCCAATGGTTTTGAAGAACGCTATCCCTTCTTGGATCGCCGGCTGGTGGAATATTCGCTGCAGATACCCCCGCACCTTCGTTTTCGGCGGGGCACCAGTAAGCTGATCTTGCGCCAGGCTTTTGCAGATATTCTTCCAGCGAAAATCTCATCTCGCAAAGGAAACACACACCTGGGCGATGTGATCGAGCCGGGTGTGTTGGGAGAAGAGCGCCAGGAGATCGAAGCTCTGCTGACCAATGCACGTGTGGTGAGCGGTGGGCTGATTGATGAAGGTCAACTGCGCGAGACGTGGAATACCTATGTTGAAAAACGAGATCAAAATTGCTATCATATGTTGATGGATGTGCTGCCGATTGAAGATTGGCTGCGTTTTTTGGAGGATGCTGCCTGATTGGGGCGGCAGAGCAGCCAGACGTGCAACTTGGAACATGATCGAGACAATCGTTTCGGCAAATTGTGATAAAATAACCAAAGTATTATGCATTTTTGCATCCGTTTTATCGCGGAAGGAAGGGACTTATGGAGACCGATAGCAAGCAAAAGCCAGAGCGTAAACCATATCAAAAACCTGAACTGGTTGAATATGGCGAGTTGAAGGATTTAACTCTGGGTAGTGGTAGCGCACGCCGAACAGATCTCAAAGTCGGTAGTTGGACTGTTTAAGGATTGGCATGGTTAACACCTCGCCGGGGTTGAGCATACTCGGCTTCGAGGTTGAGGCATTACAATCTTACGCCAATAACTTAGAGCTATCCGATCTTCTTGCGCCGTTGATGTTGTCGCGGGCTGTGGCTGAAAACCTGGCTTGCGATGGTATCACCGGCGCTTTATTAATTCTGCGTCAAGCTCCCCGTCCAACCCTGGCTGTGATTGGGCGATTTGATGAGACACAAGGCGCATACTTGAAAGCGCGTGCCAGGCATTTGCAGCAGTTATGCCATAACTTGCATTATGTTTCATACCGGCAGGCTGAAAAGGATTGCCGGGTTTTAGCAGATCGACTGCGAGCGCGGTTGGGCGATGACCTCAATCGATTTTATTTCCAGGCCATGCCGCGCGGTGGAATGGTGATTTTGGGCCTATTAGCCTACTGCTTGAACCTGGATCGCCAGCGTTTTGAGCCGCCTTTCCCGCCAGATGCACCGCTGGTGGTGGTGGATGACTGCGCCCTGACCGGGGCAAGATTGGCCAGTTTCCTGGCCCGCCAGGCTGGTCCCCGCGTGGTATTTGCTCCGCTATATGCCCCTGACCAATTGCGAGATGCGATCCAACGGCAAGAGAAGCGGGTGATCGCCTGTGTGAGCGCCCATGATCTTGAAGTTGCAAACGATGAGGTACCGGGGCAGCTTGAAACTTTAGAACAATGGCAGGCGCATCTGCCAGGGAAGCGGTATTGGGTCGGAAACCCTGAGCATGTCTGCTTCCCGTGGAACGAACCGGATACTTTTTTTTGGAATGCGGCTTCTGCACGAGCAGAAAAGAACTGGCATATTCTGCCTGGTGAGCTGTGTTTGAAAAACCGTTTGCCAGAGCAGATCACCCCGGTTCCACTGCAAATCCAGCCAGATGGGGATGGACTATTTAAGCCGGCTGAGCATGTGGTGTATGGCGATTATGAGGGCGGGGTCGTGATCGGGCAGTTGGAAGATGGGCGGGTCATTGGGCTGGAAAATACAGCCGCGGCCATGTGGCGGGCACTGATTAGTTCGGCAAGCATAGAAGCGGCAGTTGATAGGCTGCAAAACGAGTATATGGTGGATGAGACGGCCTTGACGGCCGACCTGCATGATTTCATAGAAAAACTGCTGGGGCGTGGAATCATAAAAGAAAATTGAATATGTAAGTAGGGCTGTCCCATGAGACATTTTTGGGACAGCCTTGTGTTTGTTGGATGGTATATAATTCATTTGCGATGGTGGAAGCTTACCTCCTATTTGGCATTACTATGGTCAGCGACTTCCCTTTCACAAACCGGCTGGAAAAGACAGCCTGGCAGAATGGGAATACTCCTGACTTAACCTTTACATGTGTGCGCCAACCGCTGATCATGGATGATCCGCCAGGCCCCCTGTTGTATCGCAGCCTTGATCGAAATAAGATTGGTCAGAGCGCGCTGGCGCTCTACCGGCTCGACGACTGCGATTTGATACGCCTGAACGGCGTGGCTGACTTCTACATCTGGCCGCAACAGATTGAGTGCCACGTGCATGAGAGCGGGCAGTTGTACCAGGTGGAAATTGGCCTGTTGGGGACAGTTTTGACTTATTGGTTGGAACTGCGCGGCGTCTTGGCGCTGCATGCCGCTGCAGTCGTCCTTAATGATAGGGCAGTTGTTTTTCTTTCAGAGAATAAGGGTGGAAAAAGTTCACTGGCGGCGACTTGCATGCAAGCAGGTGGCAGGTTGTTGACAGATGATGTGCTGGCGGTGGCAGAAACGCGTGAAGGATTCCTGGCTTGCCCCGGGTACCCTGTGATGCGTATGTGGCCAGATGGCGCGCAGTTTTTTACCGGTGGATATAAAAACCTGGAACTGGCACACCCTAAGCTGGAAAAGCGGCGTGTGGTCATTGGCCCTCAAGGGTTTGGGCATTTTTGTGCCGAGGCACGGCCCTTGGCATCTATTTATATACCAGAGCGTTGTAGCACAGCGGAAGGAGGCCTAGAGATTTCTATCTTACCTGTTTCTCCTCGAGAAGCTGTAATGGCTTTGTTAGGGTGTTCGTTTGCTGCTGGCCTGGTCGAAGTGGCTGGATTGGCAGTACGGCGCCTGGATGCCTTGGCGCGACTTTTAAACTCTACTACTGTACACAGGCTGCGCTATCCAAACGGGTACCAATATCTCTCGGCGGTTTGCAATGCGGTATTGGCGGATCAGGCAGGAGGTAGCAACAGGAGATAAAAATCATTTCGTGATTCATCAATTGGCGCGACCCTTTTTGCCAGGGACTGACGACTAAGTGGTTAGTATGATCGCATCCATTTATATTCCTTTCTATAGTCGGGAGTAAGGAGAAACATCCATGAACCAGATAGAGAAGTGGTTACGCAGTAAGACTGGGCGGAACACCCTGATTGGGGTGGTGGTGCTGCTGCTGGCGGTGGGGGTGGTAGGGCAGTTGGTAGGCTGGTGGGATATAGTAGGCCTATCAAGCACAGCCGGGCTGCCGAGCGGTGAGTGGCCGGCGCCGGCGGACGGGGTGACCTGCCTGCCGACATGTGTAGAGACAGACGGGCGTTTCCTGCTGATTGCGAATGCAGGGATTGCGACGTTTGCCGGGGAAAAGGTCGTGCTGTGGGTCAGTGTACCGGGGAACCAGGCGGATTTCACGCTGGGGATCTTTGATGGAGATGCGGGCAAGAATGCAGAGGGGGTGTCGGATCCGTACACCGGTCACTGGGACAGCATGACGACAGAAGCGACCTACACATTGTACGCCGACCCGTTGAAGAATGGGGCAGGGACGAGTGTGGTTGCCAGTTGGACAGGGAACGGGAACAATATGCCGGATAACGCCTGGTATGAGGCGACGGTGCAGAACGTCTCGACGGCTAAATCGCCGAGCGGGCACTATTTCTACCGGCTAGAGGTGACCCAGGGTTCAGTGGATGAGGCAGGGTTCAACTCGTTCAAGATCCGCTCATCGGGGTATGTGAGCACCGGGCGGGCGAACTATGGTGGGGGAGCATTGGGCCTGGTGGCGACCTCGTACTGGTACCCGGACTACCAGATATTATTTCCGCGGATGACAAGTCTGTCGCGCCTGGGGCCGTCGAATTACAACGGGCAGTGGAAGCTGTACTTCTACGTGCCGAATGGCACAACCACCCTTGAATTTTGGGATGGTGATTTCGACCGTGGGAATGCGACTAACCAGACAGGTGACACAGACGATCCGAACACGACTGGGAAACCGGAATGGGCGAGCAGCTATGTGGTGGATGAGCGAGCCGGTGGGCAGGGGAATCCGCAAGACGACAACTCGTACAAGCTGTACCGGATTGGGCCGGCGGTCCAGTACACCTTGATCGACCCAGAGGGGTCTCCGATATACACGAATCCGGAGCCATCGGGGACAGAGGAGTGGGAGCACTTTGTGATCAGCACCGACCCGAGCGTGGCGGCAGACCTGAGTGCGACGAGCATCCTGCCGGGGTTCTACACGTGGCACATCACCGGATTGGATTACATGAATGCGGTGTACCTGCGGACGAACTACGAGATCCTGCCATACTGTGGGGATGGGCCGTGCAAGCCGCCGGAGGAGTGGCTGGAAGCTGCCTGCCCGCGGACGATTGGGTACTGGAAGAACAACGTGAAGAAGGTCTTGATGCAGGGTAAGACCCGCGGCGTGCAAGAGAGCCGTGAGACGCTGGAATGGGGCCTGAACAATGTGGCCTTGGCGAGCCCGCTGTTCCGCTCGGGGTTGAACGTGAATGCGCCGGCACCGATCGGTGCGGCAGTGCGGTTGACGGATGCGGAGGCGAATGCCATCTTGCAGAAGACTGGAAATGGCAACAGTATGCTGGCCCGGGCGCTGCAGCAGAACCTGGCAGCCTGGTTGAACCTGGGGACGGGCAAGATTGGCCCGAAGACGGTGATCCACCTGAGCATGTCGAGCGGGACCTTTGACGGCACGATGTGGGATGCCTTGCAGACAGCGCAGAACATCATCCTGTATGAGCGAGACAATGCAGCCCGGTTGGAGTATGCCAAAGACATTGCCGACATGATCAACAACAACCAGCTTAATGCAGACCCGGATGATGTGTTGGCCTGCCAGGCCTACACCGATATCATCCCGCCGACCAGCCAGCCGCCACCGTACGAGGACCTGCCGGAAGGCCCCAAGCCGCCGGATGAGCCGGAGCCGACTGTAGTTCCGCCGACCGACTCGTGTGATGTGCCAGATTGGTCGATTGCCGGTGACTTTGCGATCATTGCGCTAAATCCTGCAGATTGCCAGGGTGAACAGAATGGGCTGTTGTTCCATGGCACCTCGCTGACCCAGATCGATGGTACGGCATACTCGTTTGGCTGTGTGCGGGCAGTAGGTACGACCGACGTACAGGTGACGGCACCAGTGCAGTACGTGTCAGATCAGTTTGGCGATATGACGCTGATCAGCCAGGGCGTGCAGCAGGTACCTGCGATGGCCCCGATTGAGATTGCGGCGCCCGATTGCAGTGACCCCGCCGCAGTCCAGATGGATGGCAAGGACTTCAAAGGCAACATGGTTTTGGCACCTGGTCTGTACTGTGTCAGCGGCGACGCGAACATTAACAATAATGACACCGTAATCGGTAATGGAGTGACCCTGTACTTCATTGACGGCAAGTTTACGATCAACGGTGGTGCAACAGTGCAGTTGAGCGCTCCCAGCGAAGGCGCCACTCCGGCTCTGCCTGGTGTGTTGATCTACCAGCCTCAGTCGAATGCCAATGATCTTAAGATCAACGGGAACTCTGACTCATACTTCAGCGGCGTGATCTATGCCCCGGCGTCACACGTCTCTGTGTTGGGCACGGGTTTTGTGTATGGTTATCAGGCCCAAATCATCGGCTGGGATGTTGAAGTTGGCGGTACGGCTGATGTGATCTTAGACTGGCGTTCGAACGGAGCGGGTGTTTGCCCCTAGGCCATCAGTAAGCTACAAGCGATAACGAATAAAAACTCACCCCGAAGATGGTTTTCGGGGTGAGTTTTTGTGTTTCGACGATCAATCCAAAGGCCAGGCAAAGAAGTCTGTTTGGTTGTGCTCAAGATGGAGCTTAACCACATCTCCGGGCGCAACAGACCTGCTGGTTGCAAAAACATGCAGGACCGGCGTCCAGGATTGGGCGTAGTGGGTTGGCGGGCGATTCTCAAACACCAGACCCTGCTCAAAATCCAGCCGGATCCACTGCAACAAGCCATCAAGCGTTCCAGCTTGCCGGACGGAGACATCCAACTGGGCTGAGCTGGCGGGATGGTGAGCCGGTTGAGAGAAATCAAACTCGAACAATGTATGGATCTCGCTGAGCAGGTCATCGGGAACCAACCCGTGGTCAGCGACAATCGATTTTGGTGGGGCCAGTTGGTTGAGAGCTGAAAGGTCAAACCCATTGACACTGCTAGCGCGGCAGAATTTGGTCCAGGGTGCACCACCGATCAAGGCACCGCACAAGGCCATCCTGGTTGGCAGGATGACCGCTTGTGGCTTAACCAATCGGGCCTGGGCATCTTCTAGTGTTGGCAAGACTTCTTCGCCGAGTAGGGCGTTATCAACGATTTCTGAGACCAGGAGGTCGACTGGCTCAGGCAGATCGGTTCCGATCTGTAAATCGGTGGATTTTTTCACCAGGAGGGTGATCCGATCTGCCAGGCCATTCTTGTTAATATTTTCTTGAGCGACTTGGGCTAACCTGGGTTCCATTTCACAGGCATAGACATGCCGGGCACCGGCCCGAGCAGCTATCATTGAAAGAATGCCGCTCCCTGCGCCGATTTCCAAGACGGACATGTGGGGGCGAACAGATTGTTCTAGTGCCTGGGCATACACGCCAATACGCTCGGGGTCATTGACAATCGGCAAGTGCCAGCTTGGGATGAATTTTTTGACACCCCAGTAAGTGGCGTGGCGCAGCATTGGGTCTTGGGGGGCAAGCTGCCAGGCCTGGTAAGCCAAGCGCTGAGCAACCTTGGCCTGTTTTTGGGCGCGCTGGTTTAGGATGTCCGCGAGCTTGGCCAGATGGCGAGGAAAATCGGGCAGGTCTTTGATCTGCTCGATGAAAAGCTGAATATCTTTGGGAAGTTGGTCAATCCATTCTGGGGGCATAGGACAATTATAACAAATATGGTCCGGCGCTTGCCCGAATTGCTCTGAGACGAATTGATTAATCTTCCCGCCTTGGGCATTCTCGTGTATAATTCATTCACTTCGAGAAAAAGATGATGGTTACTTGTGCTCTCTCTTCCGTGAATAATAACGATAATGATGCTGGCTCGCGTCGGGTGAGAGAATTCAGGCTGCCTCAGAACTAAGTAAAACCTGAATAACCCAATCGCCCGACGCAGTTTGCGGAGGGCGATTTATTTTGCCAATCTTTGGCTGGACAGGAGCTTGATTATGTATAAGACACATACTTGCGGCGAAATCCGCCTGGCGCATGCCGGGCAGGTTGTAACCCTGGCGGGTTGGGTACACCGCCGGAGGGTACACGGTGGCATCAATTTTATTGACCTGCGCGATCGCTATGGGTTGGTGCAGGTGGTTACCGATCCGGTGCAGTTCTCAGATGCGCACCAGGGGATCAATGATGCCCGCCCAGAGTGGGTGATCCAGGTTGAAGGCCTGGTGCGCCCACGCCCTGAGGGCCTGGCAAATCCAAATATGGAAACGGGCGAGATTGAAGTGGTTGCCCAGCATGTGCGGGTGCTCAATGCTGCCAAGACACCTCCATTCCAAATCGCGGTGGAGGAGGAAGTGGACGAAACCCTGCGCTTGCGCTATCGCTACCTGGATTTGCGCCGCGAGCGTTTGCGCCGCAACTTGCTGCTGCGGCACCGCATGATCAAATTCATTCGCGACTTTTTGGACGGGCAGGGCTTCATGGAAATCGAGACGCCAATCCTGTTCAAGACTACCCCTGAAGGGGCGCGCGACTACCTGGTGCCATCACGCGTGCATCCGGGCGAATTCTATGCGCTGCCGCAGTCGCCTCAACAGCTTAAACAGCTATTGATGGTGGCGGGGGTAGAGCGTTACTTCCAGGTGGCGCGTTGTTTCAGAGATGAGGATCAACGCGGCGACCGCCAGCCAGAATTCACCCAACTGGACATTGAAATGTCGTTTGTGGAGCGCGAGGATGTGATGGCTTTGGTGGAAGAGATGTTCACCAAGCTGGTGGCAAAGGTGGTGCCGCAGAAACGCCTGCTGTCCAGCCCCTGGCCGCGCCTGACCTATCAAGAAGCAATGGCGCGCTTTGGCAAGGACAACCCAGATATCCGCTATGGGATGGAACTGAAAGATGTGACCGACCTGGCAGCAGGTTCGGGCTTCCAGGTTTTTGAGGGCACGGCGGCCTCGGGCGGTTTGGTGCGCGGCATCAACGCCAGCGGGTTGGGCGATTACAGCCGCAAGCAGATCGACGAGCTGACCGAATTCGTCAAGAAGTACGGCGCCAAAGGGCTGGCGTATTATGCGCTACCGACCAGCGGCGAAGCGCGCTCTTCGTTCGCCAAGTTTGTGAAGCCTGAGGTGATGCAGGCTATGCTGGAGCGCCTGGAGGCAAAGGCCGGTGACTTGCTGCTCTTTGTGGCCGATCAGCCGGCGGTGGTTTGCGAGGCGTTGGGGCGTCTGAGGGTGTTGTTGGCAGAGCGGTTAGGACTGGCGGACCCAAATGTGTTGGGTTTCTGTTGGGTGATCGATTTCCCGTTCGTGAACTGGAACGAGGAAGAGCAGCGCTGGGACCCCAGCCATCACCTCTTCACTTCTCCAATGGCGGAAGACCTGCCGCTCTTGGACAGTGACCCTGGCAAGGCGCGCGGCCAGCAGTATGACTTGGTGTTGAACAACTACGAGGTGGCGGGTGGTTCTATCCGTATCCACGACCGGGCTTTGCAGGAGAAGGTGTTCAAGTTGATTGGACTGGACCCAGATGTGGCGCGCGAGCGTTTTGGGCATATCCTGGAGGCTTTTGAGTATGGCACGCCGCCGCACGGTGGGATTGCCCCTGGTGTTGATCGCTTGTGCATGATCCTGGCGGACGAGGCAAATATCCGTGAGGTGATTGCTTTCCCAAAGAATCAGAATGCACGCGACCTGATGGGTGGTGCGCCTTCGCCGGCCGAGCCGAAGCAGCTTAAAGAGCTGCACATTAAATTGGACGTTTAGCGCTTATCTAAGCAGGAGAGATTACGATGACACCGATCATTCGAGTTGAACAAATTGCTGACTATGTCGGCCAGGAAGTTACGGTAAGAGGTTGGGTTTACAACCGGACAGATAAGGGCAAGCTGGTTTTCTTGCTGGTGCGAGATGGCAGCGGCTTTGTGCAGTGCGTGGCTTTTAAGGGGGACCTGGAACCGGGCTTGTTTGACCAGATCGTGCGCCTGCCACAGGAATCTTCGGTGGTGGTGACCGGGCCAGTGCGTGCTGACCAGCGCGCTCCGGGCATCCCGGGTGGTTTTGAGGTGGGCGTAAAGCAAATCGAGATTGTACAAGCCGCCGACGAGGATTATCCCATGGCCCTTAAAGAGCATGGGGTAGACTTCGCGCTTGACAACCGGCACTTATGGCTGCGCATGCCCAGCCAGTGGGCCATCTTACGGGTGCGCGCCACGGTGATCAGCGCGATCCGCGAGTGGTTGGATTCAAACGGCTTCGTTGGCATGGATACGCCCATCCTGACTCCGGCGGCTTGCGAAGGGACAACCACGCTCTTTGAAACACCATACTTCGATGAGGGTAAGGCATACCTGGCGCAGAGCGGGCAGCTTTATAATGAGGCAAACATCTTCTCTTTCGGCAAGGTGTACTGCTTTGGACCGACTTTCAGGGCAGAAAAATCGAAAACTCGGCGCCATCTGACCGAATTCTGGATGGTTGAGCCAGAGATGGCTTTTTGTGACCTGGACCAATTGATGGAGTTGGAGGAGCAGTTTGTCGGTCACATTGTGCAGCGCGTGTTGAAGGAACGCACGCCTGAACTGAAGTCGTTAGGTCGTGACCTTAGCAAACTGGAAAAGATTACCCCGCCTTTCCCGCGCATCTCTTATGATGACGCTGTGGCAATGATCGATCAAATGCGGGCCGAGACGGATGACCCTGAGCAAAAGGAGCTGCTCAAGATCGAATGGGGCATGGATTTTGGCGCTCCACACGAGACTGCGCTAACCAATCGCTTTGAGAAACCGGTGTTCGTGTACGGGTACCCGACCCAGGTCAAGGCGTTTTACATGGAGCCCTGGCCCGGCCGGCCCGAGGTATGCAAGAGCGTGGACTTGCTGGCGCCGGAAGGCTACGGTGAGATCACGGGCGGCAGTGAGCGCATCTCGAGCCCTGACCTGCTGGTTGAGCGCCTGGACCAACACAAGCTGCCGCACGAGGCTTTCAAGTGGTACCTGGAATTGCGGCGTTTTGGCAGTGTTCCACACAGCGGCTTCGGCATGGGTGTGGAGCGGACGGTTTCGTGGATGTGCGGAATTGAGCACATTCGAGAGGCGATTCCCTTCCCGCGCACGATCAAGCGCGTGTATCCATAAGCATTTTCTTGAAAAGATGGCGGACAGTGACCCTGTTCGCCATCTTTCTGTGATCAAGAAGCTCTAATCTTGTAACATCTACTCACCCCCTTGTTTTTGTGGTATAAAATAGATACCCTACTGTGAGCGTGTTGCCGCTACGCGGTCCTGAGCCAACACCCACTCTATGGGGTCCAATCTCACGGGAGTGACGCGATAGGCTTGAGCCAAGGCGGAGCTTTCGGGGCGGACCCTAACCTGCGAAGGCAGGTTCAGAACCTTGCTGCACACGTCACGGTGGGGTTTTCTTTTATCTGCTGTTCTCAAACAAGAGCGAGGCCATGCACCAGCACGGCCTCGCTCTTGTTTGAGAACAGAATGCCTTGACCTCTAGGGGAAGAGCCTTCTTGCTTTGACCTCTGCTACGGCATCTGGGCGGTACCGGTACAGTCGAGCGGGGCGCCCTTCACCGGCATGCATCTTATCGGTTGGTTCGATGATGTTGGCTTCTAAGATGCGGCGGCGGAAATTGCGCTTATCCAGCCGTTCATTCAAGATGATTTCATAAGTGGACTGGATTTCGGTGAGGGTGAATTCTGCCGGTAAGAGTTCGAAGCCCACGGCGCTGTACTCAAGTTTGTAGCGCAAACGGCGCAGGGCATAGCTGATGATCTCGGCATGGTCAAAGGCCAAAGCTGGCAAATGATCGACTGGGAACCAGGCTGCCTGGGATGCATCGCTGCCGCCTCGATCTTGGAACGGCACATTGGAGGGGGTAAGCGCAAAATACGCTACGCTGATGATACGGTCGCGCGGGTCGCGTTGGGGGTCGCCGTAGGTATAAAGCTGTTCCAGGTAAGCCGTGTTGATCCCGGTTTCTTCATTTAGTTCTCGGTGAGCGGCGTCTTCCAGCGACTCGTGCATGTGGACAAAACCCCCAGGCAGGGCCCACATGCCGGAAAATGGCTCGCCACGACGTTGGATGAGCATCACTTGCAGTTGGTCCTCGCACAGGGTAAAGACCACAACGTCTACCGTCAGGGCGGGGCGAGGGTATTCGTAGGTATAGTTTCCCATATCTGGTGTTTGGGCTGTCCTAAAAAGCTTTTAGGACAGCCCTTTACTTTATTTGAGCCCAGGATACTTGGCGGGCCAATCTGGCGGCGGTGGAGGCAGGCGGTCTTTATCGCGCTCGTACATGTGATTAAGCTCTTTGATGCTGCGCTGTAAATCGGCGTTGAAGGCGCCCTCGGGCATGCGCCATTGCCAGTTGCCGCTGGGGTTGCCAGGGTAATTCATGCGGGCTGTGTTATCGAGATTCATGAAGTCTTGCATGGGGGCCAGGCCAAAGACCGCTACCGAAGACCACACGGCGCGGATCAGATCCCAGGCTACGCCCATGCCATCACGGTTAAGGTAGCGGCGGTAGAATTGTTTTTCTGGCTCAGCAACGCGTTCGTACCAGCCACGGGCGGTGTCGTTATCGTGGGTGCCGGTATAGACCACGCAGTTTACAGGGTAGTTGTGCGGCAAGAAGGGGTCGTAGGGCCCGCTGCCAAAGGCAAACTGCAAGATCTTCATTCCGGGTAGTTCAAAGCTGTCGCGCAGGTCTACAACATCGGGTGTGATGACCCCCAGGTCTTCAGCGATGATGGGGAGATCGCCCAATGCAGCCCGCATGGCTTTGAAGAAGGCCTTTCCGGGGCCGCGCAGCCAACGGCCCTTTTCGGCGGTCTTGGCGTTCCCTTTGACTTCCCAATAACCGGCAAAGCCGCGGAAATGGTCGATGCGCAGGATATCTACCAGGGTAAGGGTGCTGCGGATGCGTTCGATCCACCAGGCATAGCCGCTGGCGGCATGCACATTCCACCGGTATAAGGGGTTGCCCCACAATTGTCCGGTGGGCGAGAAATAATCTGGGGGCACACCTGCCACGACGGTGGGCTTGCCATTGTCATCCAAAAAGAACAAGCCGGGGTTGGCCCACACATCGGCGCTATCGTGGGCAACGAAGATGGGGATATCGCCAATGATCTTGATCCCAAGTTCCGCGGCGTGCTGGCGCAGCTTGGACCATTGAGAGAAGAACAGGAATTGGCGGAAAATTTGCTTCTGAATGGCTGAGGCGTATTTTATCCGGGCTTTCTCCATGGCCTCGGGCTGGCGATCGCGCAGGGGGGCTTCCCAGGTGTGCCAAGGCGCACCACCGTGCGCATCTTTGAGCGCCATGAAGAGCCCAAAATCATCCAGCCAAGAGGCTTGCTCAGCTTCGAAGGCTGCCAGGGCAGTTTTGATCCTGGCGGGGGCGCTTTTCTTGTAGCGCAAGAAGGCCTGGTCAAGAACCGAGAGTTTCCAGACGATGACGTTGCCAAAATCCACCTGGTCATCGGGGAATTTGGGGTAGTCGGCCAAATCCTCTGGCTTCAACAGGCCCTCTTCCAGTAAGGCATCGGGGCTGATGATGTAAGGGTTGCCGGCAAAGGCGGAGAAACACTGGTAAGGCGAATCGCCATACCCCGTTGGGCCCAATGGCAGTACTTGCCACAGGCCACAGCCGGTTCCAGCCAGAAAGTCGAGCCAGCGGTGGGCCTGAGGGCCTAAATCACCGATGCCATATGGGCTGGGTAAGCTGGTGGGGTGGAGTAAGATACCGGATGAACGATTAAACTTCATGGGCTAACCTCTTGGTTTGAATATAGTCTTCACTGCGAATGATGTTAGATGGGTAATCGTCGGCATCCACATCGGTGCCAATGACTGCCCCGGCTTCGATGACATAGCCGGCTGGCACGACGCTGTTTTTGCCGACCATGGCAATCACTGGTTCAGGGCCGGCAGTGGCACTGCCAACGCGGGCATTTTCTTGGATGCGGGCACGCTTATCAACAATGGTGCGTTCGATCACGGCACCTGCCTCAACTACGGTCTCAGTGAGCAGGATGGATTCGTTGACCACAGCGCCGGCACGAACCAGCACGCCAGGAGAAAGAATGCTGCGCACCACGCGGGCGCCGGGGGCAATTTCGCAGCCATCGCAGATCATGCTGTTTTCTACCTGGGCTCCACGGGAAATCCAAACCGGAGGGCGTTCTTCTGTACGGGTGTGGATGATCCAAGAGCGGTTGTTGAGGTCAAAGGGCGGCTCGTCTGCCAATTGATCCATTTGGGCTTGCCAATAGGAGTTGACCGTCCCCACGTCCACCCAGTAGCCATCGTATGGGTAGGCAAATACCCTGGCGCCTTCATTAATCAGGCGTGGCAAGATATCCTTGCCAAAATCGTGGGATGAGTTGGGGCGTTCATGGTCGTCTAACAGGGCTTTGTTCAGAACCTCGGTCTTGAACAGGTAGACGCCCATATTGGCCAGGTTCGAGGGCGGTTGGGCGGGTTTTTCTACAAAGGCGTTAATCCGTCCGTCTGCTTCCATCCCTACGATGCCAAAACGGGAGGCCTCGGCAGTGGGAACCGTGATCACTGCCATGGTCAAGTCGGCGTTGTTGGCGACGTGGAAATCAACCATCTTGTCGTAGTTCATCTCGTAGATATGGTCGCCCGAAAGGATCAAGACCAGATCAGGGGATGAATTCTTGATGAAGCGGAAGTTTTGTTGTACGGCATCGGCATTCCCTAGATACCAATCAGATGCGCCGCGCGCTTTGTAGGGTGTGTAAATGCGCACACCACCGGTAAAGTCGCGGTTTAGATCCCAGGGGCCGCCAGCGCCAATATGTTCGATGAGCGAATGCGGGCGGTACTGGGCCAAGATCATGACATCGAAGATGCCTGAGTTGACACAGTTGGAAAGGGCAAAATCAATGATACGGTATTTGCCAGCAAAGGGGACTGCGGGTTTGGTGCGCTTGGCGGTCAAAGTGCCCAGGCGAGATCCTTCACCTCCAGCTAGAATAACAGCACGCGTTTTCATAAAAGGTCCTCCTACTCTGTGACAGTTTCTCTCGATGAATGGAAAGGGTCGACCTGGCTGCCGTTCAACACCTGCTCAGCCAGTTTTTGATAAAGAACAAGGTATTCTTTGGCAGAACGCTGCCAGGAAAAATTTTGCTGCATGGCACGCTTCTGGATCAAACGCCAGTCTTGTGGACGGTTGTATACCTGCAGGGCACGTTCGGTGGTCAACGCCAGGGATGCAGAAGTGGCTTCTTTGAACAAGAAACCCGTATTGGCGTGGGGATCATCCTGGTCTTGGATGGTGTCGCTCAGGCCTCCGGTGCTACGAGCGATGGGGATGCAGCCATAACGCATGGCGATCATTTGCGCCAGGCCGCAAGGCTCGTAACGGGAGGGCATTAACAGGGCATCAGCGCCAGCGTAAATCCTGCGGCTCAGGCGTTCGTCGTAAGCCATAACGGTGCGAATTTGATCAGGGAAGTCTTTTTCTAACTGGCGGGATGCATCCTCTAATTCAGCCAGGCCTTTGCCCAAGATGACTGCCTGGATCGGTTGTTGACGGTTGAGGATCAACTGGCGCAGCATCTCGAGCACCAGGTCAACACCCTTTTGATAATCCATGCGCGTGATCATCGCCAGCAAAGGGCAGCGCGGGTCGGCTTTGAGGTGCAGTTCGGCCTGCAAGGCAGCTTTGTTGGCCGTGCGCTTGCCCAACCGGGCGGAGGTGTAATTGGTTGTGATAGCAGGATCGGCAGCTGGATCCCAGCGCTGGGTATCGATGCCATTCAAGATGCCAGAGATTGAATCGGCGCGGGTTTGCAAGAAGGCATGCAGACCAGAGCCAAACTCAGGGGTCAGGATCTCTTGGGCATAGCCGCGCGATACGATCACAAGGTGGTCGGCGGCCAACAAGCCAAGCGGCAGGGCCATATGGTTGGCCCATTGTGGGAGGTGTGAAGCGTGGGCTGGGGGAAGGCCGAAATCGGCTAGGGCCATATCTGAGCCAACGCCCAGGTAGGGCAGGTTGTGTATGGTCAACAGAGATGCAGTGTGATTAAAGAAGGCGTCTGCGGGGCGTTTGAGCGCCAGGGCATATACCGCGGGGGAGGTATGCCAATCATTGGCATGCAGGATATCGGGCCGCCAGTCTGTCTGGCGCGCCAACTCGAGCGCGGCCAGGGAAAAGAAAGTGTACTTGTGGGCATCGGCGTTGTTGTCGGAAGAGTAAACGGGGGCTTCGGGCGGAATGGGTGGGCCGGCGACGAGGTAGATTGTGTCGCCATGTAAGGTGGCGGTAAAAACCTCAACCGGCATGGGGCCATCTTTGTGATGGATGTGAAAATTGGCGAACGGTTGAAGATCGAGCCCTGCCTGCCGTATGGCCCCGTGCAGGGGGATGATCAACCGCACCTCTGCCCCGACGGCGCGTAACGCAGGGGGAAGAGAACCGCCAACATCTCCTAATCCACCTACTTTGACCAATGGATCGGCCTCAGAGACAAGGAACAGGACGCGGAAGGGGTGTTTGGAAGTCATAAGGGGAGATGTCCGTACACGTAACCCTATTTTACACGATTATTGCCGATTCTGTTTTTATTCCTTGGCAGAAGTGGTTGGTGAAATCCCTTGCCGAAACTTCTCAAATGGGGCATACTTAATTTTCTCCGAATCTTTATTACGATTGGTAATCAGAAGTTGCGCTCAATTTGTATCCACGGTCATTTTTACCAACCCCCTCGTGAAGACCCTCTCACCGGCTTGATTCCATCTGAAATGGGCGCCGCGCCCTACCAGAACTGGAACGAACGAATTCACGCAGAGTGTTATCGCCCAAACGCTGAGCTTGGGAATTTTGAGCGTATCAGCTTTAACATTGGGCCGACTTTGTTTTCGTGGATGGCGCGTTGTGACGAAGAAACCTGCCGCTTGATTATTGCTCAAGATCGGGCAAACGTCCAGCGATATGGGGTTGGCAATGCCATGTCGCAAGCGTACAATCATACCATCTTGCCGCTGGCCTCGCGTGAAGACAAAATCACCCAGGTGGTGTGGGGTATAGCCGATTTTGAGGCGCGCTTTGGGCGCAAGCCGCAAGGGATGTGGCTGCCTGAAACGGGGGTTGACCTTGAAACCCTGGCTGTGTTGGCCGACCAGGGCATCGAATATACGATCCTGGCGCCTTGGCAGTCTAACCCCGATAGTATCGATCCCACTGAGCCGTACCGCGTTATCCTGCCTGGGGGAAAGAGAATTATCGCCTTCTTCTATAATCGAGAGTTAAGCGCAGGGGTTAGCTTTAACGCCTCGTTGACCACGAACGCGGATACTTTTGCCCAGAACGCACTGCCGGGCTGTTTTAATCCAGAAAAAACGCAGCGCAACGAGCCACAGTTGGTGATGTTGGCCTCTGACGGCGAGCTGTATGGGCACCACCAACAGTTTCGGGACCGCTTCCTTGCGCACCTGGTGAATGGGGCCAGCAAGCAAGCCGGCCTGGTATGTACTTATCCGGGGTTGTGGTTGAAAAATCACTCTGTTCGGCGCAGTACGGGGATCAACGAGCGTACTTCGTGGTCGTGTTATCATGGGGTGCTGCGTTGGATGGGCGAGTGTGCTTGCACACCGGGTGATGGGCGTTGGAAGGCTTATTTGCGGCGTTCGCTTAATAACCTGGCGGCAGCGATCGATACTTTGTACGTGGAGACGTTGGCTCCGATGGGATTGGATCCTTGGTCTTTGCGGAACCAATACATCCACGTGATGCTTGGGCAGGTGAAGTTGGCGGAACTACTGCACCAGGTAGCCAAGCGTCACCTGCCGCAAGATGACCTGGAGCGGGTGCGCTTGCTACTGGAAGCGCAGCGCGAACGCCAGCGGATGTTCACTTCTTGTGGGTGGTATTTTGAGGATTTCTCGCGGATTGAGCCGAGAAACAACGTGGCTTATGCGGCGCAGGCGGTTTATTTGACCCGCCTTGCGACTGGGGTTGACCTGTCGTATCCCTTGATGGGTGACCTGCGGCGTGTGGTCAGTCACCGGTCGGGGCTGAGGGCTGACCTGGTGTATCAGAGGAAGCTGCAAGACGCATCTGGTGGTTTAGACTAGCGATACCTGCATTTTAGTAAATTTTGGGGGATACCGGCAAGCATTTTCAAGAAAAACTGCTACAATATTTATATGACCAAGATAGCAATTGTTACCGATAGTACGGCCAGCATCCCAGAATGGTTGATGGCTGAGCTTCACATTCACTGCGCGGCGTATTATGTTCACCGAGGCAGCGAGGTGCTGCGCGACCTGGTAACCATCCAGCGGGATGAGTTTTTGCAGTGGTTGGCTACCGCCAAGACACTGCCAACGACAGCCTGCCCAGGGCCGGGCGATTATTTTGAAATCTATAAGCGGCTGGCAGACGAAGATGGAGTGGATGAGATTGTCAGTATCCACATCAGCTCCAAAACCAGCGGCGCATACCAGGCGGCGTCATTGGCCAAATCGATGCTCAAGGCCAGCCTGCCGCAGATCCGAGTTGAGGTGGTGGACAGCCTGAACGCCTCACTCTGCCACGGGTGGATGGTGATCGAGGCTGCCAGGGCCGCCCTGGCAGGCAAAAGCCTGGATTCGATCGTGGCCCAGGTACGGCGGATGATCCCTGTGACACAGATGATTCAGACGGCCGATACGCTGCGATACCTGTACATGGGAGGGCGGATCGGGCTGGCCAAGTGGTTGGCGGCAGAGGCTTTGAACGTCAAGCCGCTGATTGGGGTGCGGGATGGGGTGGTGGTGCCCCTGGGCAAGGCGCGCAGCCGGCTGCAAGCCTATAAGATAATGGCTGACCTGGTAGAAAAGGCAGTGGGTGTGGGGGGCAAGATCAAGGTGGCTTACGTACATGCCGGTGCACAGCTTGAGGTGGAAAAGATCAAGCAGATGATTGAAGAACGCCTGGACGTGGTGGAGTCGTTCTTTGCAGAGCTTTCACCGGCGCTGGCGGTGCATACGGGGCCAGGCACGGCAGGGTTGTGTTATTTTCCTGTGACAGCAGAAGAAGACAGCGACGCTTAAGCGTCGCTGTCTTCTTCTGCTGTCATGATTTTACGGCAGGTGGGTGTTTCTAAGAAGGAGCGCTGCAGGGCGGGGTCTGAGATCATGGCAGCTTTGGCATCGATGATTTGGCGCGCGGCAGCCAAAACCAGCGGGGCACGGTTATCTTGAGCGGCGCGGAGCACAATGTAACAATCCATATAAACGCTGGCAGACGAGGTGGCACCCATGAGCCATTGTATGGGGTCAGTGGGCACTTGGGGAGCAAATATGTGGCTCAGAGTTGGCTCAATCTCTTCTAGAGCTGGTAGTAATTGTTCTTGTGCAAGCAGCGAACGTGCGATCTGAGCATGTGCTTCAAAGACCAAATTTTGTTCGCCTGGTTCTTGCCAGGCAGTGATTGCTTTACGGAGGTTGGTGCACGCCTCGGTATGTTGTCCTTGTGCTGCCAGGCTGGTGCCTAATTCGGAATAGGCATACCCAATGAGTGAGCGATCTCCCAACTCTTGTGCGATGGTGAGGGCTTGTTGGGCAACTTGAACGGCATCGGCTGTGGCATTCTGTAAACGAGACAACCGGCTGTGATTGGTCAGGGCGATCAATTCACCGCGCCGGTCAAGCGTCTGGCGTTTTAATTGTAAAGCCTGGGTGATGAACTCGCGGGCTTGTTCCAAGAGACCAGCATTTATGTAAACAGTGGCCAATCCTGTTAGCGCAACACTCTCGCCGCGCAAGTCGCCAATGCGGCGTTTGATAGTCAGGACACGTTGGTAATATTGGATGGTCTTGTCCAGCGCTCCCTGAAGGTTCCAAATGACTGCCAGGTTGGACAAGGCGGCGCTCTCGTATTGTGGATCATCGATTTCGCGCAGTATGAGCAAAGCCTGCTCGTATTGGTTGATCGCTTGGGCGTATTCTGCTTGATTGCGGTACAGCACGCCCAGGTTGATCAGGGTGGCGCATTCCATGCGGCGGTCGCCAATTTCGCGCGCCAGCAATAAGGAGTGTTGATAGCAATCCATGCTTTTCGATATCGCACCTAGTGCGCGGTGCAATATGCCCAAAGAATTCAAAACCGAGCTCTGACTACGGCGATCACTTATTTGCTGGCACAAGGTTAACGAGCGGTTGAAATATTCTTCAGCGACCGGGTAATTGCCCTGGTCGTAAGCCAGGCTGCCCATATTGCGCAGGGCATCGGCTTCAACCTGGCTGGCCCCAGAAATTTGTGCCAGGCGCAGCGCTTGCGCTAGGTTTTGCTGGGCTTCAGCATACTGTGCCAGCCGCCAACAAGATTGGCCTAATTTCAGGTAGGCGTCAGCCTTTATTTGAGATGCTTGGGCTTGTTCGGCGAGCTGTAAAGCACGCTGTGCAGCAGCGGTGGATGCAGCATAATCGCCGGTAACGTAAGCGAGATTGGCGTGCCGTAGGCAAACCTGGGCCTGTTGCGCGTAGGGTAGGTCTTGTGCCAGTTGTTCTAGGGCATGTAAATCTTGGTTTTGGGCTGAGCGCTCGCCTTGAAGGTCGTATACCTGTTCACGCGACAGGAGCAGTTCGCAGCGGGCCTGTGCATCGTTGGATGGCAGTAAGGCCAGGGCGCGGGTAAAATACGCCACGGCCTCGGCATTGGCGAAGGTTTGCCGGGCTTGCTCGCCAGCCTGGCGCAGATAGGGAATGGCCTGGGTCGCTTGCCCGGCTTTTTCGAGGTGATCTGCAATCAGGCCGCTGACCTCGTCCTTACGGGGTCCGCTTTTGGTGATCAGCCATTGGGCAATGCTAGCGTGGTAGCGGCGGCGATCGCGCTTGAGCACGCTCTCGTAGGTGACATCGTGCAAAATGGTGTGTTTGAAGGCGTATTCGTGTGTGCCAGTAAAGGTAGATGTCGGATGAGGAAAAATCAGCTCTTGCTGGCCCAGGCTTTTTAAAATATCACCCAGTGCAATTTGCTCGCTGGTGCTCAATGCGCTGATGGCCAGGTCCCAGAATGTGCGCCCGACAACAGCTGAACCCACATTCCGCACCTGATTCTGGTAAAAGTTTAGAATATCCGGTAAGATAGCGGCATGAGCGCCGAACCGGAATATGAAACACAAAGCATCGATCACCTGGGTATAGTAGCGGGGACCTGTC